>Ga0335078_10007843_pt1 | contig 15845 bp, 17 predicted proteins | sample Lox_Sample_32_FD_206711 | JGI IMG/M metagenome (GOLD analysis project Ga0335078, IMG submission 206711) | Soil microbial communities from Loxahatchee National Wildlife Refuge, Florida, United States - Lox_Sample_3.2 | ecosystem: Environmental > Terrestrial > Soil > Wetlands | place: USA... | reverse complement strand
TAAACAAGCAGAAATTGATTGTGCGGCTTTTGGCAATTGACTTTGCCGCCCGTGCTTACGAATTGGACAAGGGCAAACGACCGGCAAACGTTGCTGAACTGGTTCCGGAGTATCTCGATGCGGTCCCACAGGACCCGTTCACCGGTACGAACATGGTTTATTCGCCACGATAAACGCATCGCGCGGTGCACGTCTCGGCCACGCCCACTTCGGTCAGCAACGGCAGTTTTGGTTTCAGCTTTTTCCAGATCCAAACCGCGATATTTTCGCTTGTGGGATTTGCCAGGCCCCTGATTTCGTTTAAATAGCGATGGTCAAGCTTTCCCCAAATGGGCTTAAATGCCGCTGTGATGTCTGCATAATCTATGAGCCAGCCGGGTTCGGGGTCGCAGTCGCCGGCTACAACAATGTCCACTCTGAAACTGTGCCCATGCAATCGCCGGCACTTGTGCGATTTAGGCAAATGCGGCAACAGATGCGCCGCTTCGAACTGAAAGGTTTTGCGTAATTCGATTCTCATAAATCAAAAGCCGGACTGTTGGAGAATTGGATTGTTGGAGTATTGGAAAACCCAGTACTCCATTGCTCCGCCACTCCATCATTCCATTTCCAAGTCCGTCCATGCGACCAGATCGCCAAGCGCCGGGCGTCCGTCGTGCCGCCACGTCAGCGGCGGATTTTGCATCTGGCCCAGCGGGCACACCCGCGTCACGCCCCACTGCGCCAGTTGCATTGTCAGTTCTTCCATTTGGTCCTCCGGCGCGGCGATTCCCACCGTCGAAACCTTGCCCCGCACGGCGTCGGCGTTCTGCAGCATCTCCGACAAATCCTTCACGGCTTTCACATAAACAAAACGGTTCAGACAAGACATTTGGAACCGCGGGTCGGCCTCAAAAACCACTGTCCAGGCGGTTGAATTTTTACTTTGCCACATTTGCGTGTCCGGGGAATGCGCGGCGCGCACTTCGTAAATCCCACGGCGCGAGGCGATGGCCGTGGTGTGTTCCACCGACAGTTCACCACGCGGTTCGGTCTGTTCACGCTGCTCCAGTTCTTCCGCAAGCCGTTCCGCGAATTTTTCCGGCAAAACTTCTCCACGCGACTGGACGTAAACCACATGTGGCGAAAGACAGCCGAGCTGGTTCCAGGCAACCACGTCGCCTGCCACACGGGCTGCAACCCGCCGCAAATGGTGCCCTGCCAAAACCTCCCTCGCCACAAAACCAAAGCTGACGCGGTGGCCGTAACCGAGGAATCGGGTGCGCACCGGCAATCGCGAACGAATCAAAGCAAGCGATTCGTCACTGCCTGCTGCGGTTACACAATCCGCCTCGGCGAACAGCGCTGTTTCCAATTCCAGATTGCCGCCGCGCCACTCGGCAATTTCGAGGCACGCGCCGAGCTTCGAATCGGCGTCGTAAATCGAATGCGCGAAGAGCCGCGGCAAGAACGACGACCCGCTGGCGCATTTCACGAATTGTGCCGATCGCGTCAACAAGCCAAGCGCAATGCTCGTCAGCGCCGGATTCGGAATATTGCCCGCCGCGATGTGGACGAGCATTTCCGGCCCGAGAGCCATCGCCGTGCGATGGGATCCTTTTGCGCCGGCTTCAAATTTATCGAGCCGTTGCACGCGGCCAAGTTCCTGTTCGAGCAACTCTGAGACATCTTCCGGCGTGAACCAGTGGAAGAAACTATCCAAACCCTTCGCGAGCGTTGCCCGCGAGAAGCCGGTCAGTGCCGGACCGGATTCCAATGCGAGTTTCCGGAACCGGTTATCGGCTTGCAGCCACCCTTTGGCGACTTCAACGAGAACATCCGTAAGCTGGTGCGTTTTGCGATGCGCCAGATAGCGTTCGCGGTTGCGTTTCAACGTCTGACACGCCTCGGTAATCATGGCCGGTGCCAGCGTTGCCTCCGGCGGCAGGTCCGCGAGAAAGTAATTCGGAAGGTTCATGCGGTCATCAAGGAACAGCCGCGCGGTTCGGCGAACTGCGCGCGTCCGACCAACTCAAACCCGTCGCCACGTCGGATTCCCAAGTCTTCTGTCTGGATTGCGGCGACGGAAAAGACGTTCGCCAGATCAAAAACGCGAATCAAACCGGTTTCACCCTCGGCCAGTTCGCGTCCGGTTTCGGGGGAGACAATTTGAACTCGCGCCCAAGAGGGAAAGCGAAAATAATGAGGTTTTACGGCGCGTTTCCCCTCACCCTGCCCCTCTCCTCCAGGGAGAGGGAACAGCAAAGGTCGTCCCTCGAAATCTCCAGTCATTGTCATTGCGCCAGCCGACTGACGATGATTCTCCCTCTCCTTGGGGAGAGGACCGGGGTGAGGGAGGTTCAAATCGTCTGCTTGAATTATTCCGTCATACGCTTGCGAGCCGAGCTCGCTCATGCCGTATTCGCAGATGATGCTTTCGGATGGAATACCGAGCCGTTCGGTGATGAGCGCGTGCAGCTCTGTTTTTGGTATCGAACGCGAACGATTTTTATAGCCGCCGGTCTCCATTACGCGCGAGCCGGCAGGCAAATTGAACTGCAAATTTCGTTCTACCAAAAAATCCAGCAGGTGCACGAAGGAAAAGGCCGTGCCGAGCAGGAGATGGGGTCTGGCATCCGGGGTCTCGAATCTTGGAGATAGAGCGGCGAGCACGGCGTCGAAATTCAAAGCCCAGTAACCGTCGGCGGTGACGCGGCCGAGAAATTCAGATCGGCTCGCGGGGACGCTCGCCCCACCGAGTTTATGCCGGACGGTCTCAAACATGTGAACCAATGACGAATGCCGCGCCTGAGCCGGTGGCGGGGTTAGAGAAATAAATCGTAAATCGTAAATCGTAAATCGTAAATCTCGCAGGACGTTTTCAAGAAACCAGGACAGCAGAGACGCTTCATATAATTTCAACGACTCAGGCGAATGGTAGTGTCGGCTGGGCTTTTGCTCCGTCGTCCCGCTGGAATGGAAAACTACAGTGCGTTCGCCTGGCGGCAGACAGGTTAGCTCCAGTTCCTTAAACGCGGCGGCAGGCACAGCAGGGATTTGCGTCCAATGCCCGACGACTTCCGGCGTCAAAAGGCGTGCCTCGCAAATTTTCCGGTAAGCTGGATTGTGCCAGAACTGGAGGGCAAAGAGTTCGAGTGCAAGTTTGGTGAACCCGTTGTTTTGCGCTCGCCGCGCTGTATCCCGCAAATGCGGAAGAAGGCGGGCGGCAAAGTCTGAAAGTTCAGATGTCATGCGGTTTTTATCCGGCTGGTTTTCCGCCACAGCCGATGAATATTCTAGCTGAAAATCGTTTTCCAGCAATTGAAATCCCATCGATCCGCAACTTTCGAATTTCCGGTTGCGAGGATGCGGACAAACGACCACCAAAGGCACAGGATTGCCATTGTTGCCTTTGTGCGCCAGATTATGCGTTCGACAATGAACAGACGGTTCTACATCACTACCGCGATTGATTACGTGAATGGCCAGCCGCATCTCGGCCACGCGTATGAGAAAATTGTTGCCGACGTCATTGCCCGGTCGCGGCGGAGTCTGGGTCTGGAGGTTTTTTTTCTGACCGGCCTCGACGAACACGGCCAGAAAGTTCAGCAGGCCGCTCTTGCCGAAGGCAAAACGCCGCAGGCGTACTGCGATGCACTGGCGGCAGACTGGAAGACGTTTGCAAAGAGGTTGGAACTGACGAACGACGATTTCATCCGCACCACCGAGCCGCGCCATAAGCAATTTGTCCGGGCGCTTTTATCGAAGCTCCATTCGCAAGAACAATTTTACAAAGCCACTTACGAGGGCTTTTACTCAACCAAGGAAGAAACGTTTTTAACGGAAAAAGATCGCCTGCCCGACGGAACGTTTGACCCGTCGTACGGCGAGGTCATCAAGTTGAAGGAGGACAATTACTACTTCAAGTTGCAGGTGCACCAGCAGTGGTTGATTGAACATCTCGAAGCAAACCCGTCGTTCGTCCAGCCCGATTACCGGCGCAACGAAGTGCTCGGTTTTCTCAAGAACAACACGCTTGAAGATCTGTGCATCTCGCGACCGGCGGCCCGTTTGAACTGGGGCATTCCCCTGCCCTTTGACAAGGATTTTGTCACGTATGTCTGGTTCGACGCGCTGGTGAATTATATCAGCATCCCCGCCGCTCACGGCGATGCGTCAATCCGGTCTGTTTTGTCTTCGACCTTCGACTCTCGACCCTCGACCATTCAATTGTGGCCTGCCGACATTCACGTTATCGGCAAGGACATCCTGAAATTTCATGCGGTTTTCTGGCCGATTATGCTCAAAGTGATGGGCTTGCCGTTACCGCAACAAATTCTCGTCCACGGCTGGTGGCAGAAGGACGGCGCAAAAATCAGCAAGAGTACCGGCAACATTGTTGATCCCATTGCAGTGATTGACGAATGGGGCCTGGACGCCTTTCGTTTTTATGTCTTGCGCGAACTGGACATTGGGCCGGACGGCAACTGGACTGACGCGGGGTTTAAATCGCGTTACCAGGCCGAACTCGCCAATGGTCTGGGCAATCTTGTCAATCGGTCACTTTCAATGCTGAAGCGTTATCGCGCCGGCGTCGTGCCCGCAAAGCATGATGAACTTTCTGCCCATGCCGCAAAAGCGGCAGATGAAACACATGCATTATTGAAACAAAACCAACTCCAGGCGGCACTGCAAAGTATCTGGGGCTTGGTGACTCGCGCAAACCAATACGTGGACCAAACCGCGCCGTTCAAATTGGCGAAAGACCCTGCACAATCAAAAAGGCTTGATGAGGTACTTTACAATCTATCGGAAACGTGTCGCGTGCTGGCGGTTTTGCTCTGGCCCTTCCTGCCCGGCACAGCGGCGAAAATCTACGCGCAGCTTGGTTTGACTGGCGCGCCGGACAGATTTTCCGACGCCGCATGGGGAGGATTGAAATCGGGCCACAAAATCGGCGAGCCATCGCCGCTGTTCCCGCGCAAGGACTTGTGAGGCAGGATTTCCTTTGACACGATGCACACCAGGGAATTCGTCGCTATCGCGATCTTTGCGTTGACGTATCTGCTGCTCAGCGGGCGGCAGTTGCGTATTCTCCCGTTGAATCGTCCGGCGGCCGCTTTGCTGGGCACAGTATTGATGATTGTGTGCGGTGTGCTCACGCCCGAACAGGCCTATCGCGCTGTGGACTACGACACACTGGTGCTGCTGCTGGGCATGAGTCTCATCTCCGCGTATCTGTATATCGCGGGATTTTTCGAGTGGACGGCCGATTGGGTCCTGCGCGTCGCCAAAACGCCGCAGCGTTTGCTGTTTTACCTCGTGCTCACGGCCAGCGTTTTGTCCGCGCTGTTGGTCAACGACACGATTTGTTTCATGCTCACGCCGCTGGTGGTGGCGGTCGTGGCGCGCGGGCGGCTGCCGTTATTGCCCTACCTGCTGGCACTGGCCATGAGCGCAAACATTGGCAGCGCTTGCACGCTGGTCGGCAATCCGCAAAATATGATTATCGGCCACCTGTCGAAAATCCCGTTTGCGACTTTCTCCCTGTCGCTCCTGCCGGTTTCCGTTGCCGGGCTGGCTGTTGAGTTTGCAATCCTCCGTTTTGCCTTTCGCCATACCCTGCGCGCCGCCTCAATTTCGCCCGCAGAAGCTGCGCCTCGCCGGGCGGATTGGAAGCTGATAATACTGACTTTCGGCGTGCTCGTGCTGGTATTTGGCGGATTTCTGGCCGGTTTCAATCTTTCGTGGACGGCCCTGGCCGGTGCGGCCCTGGTGATGGTGCTGGCGCGGCGCGACACCCATGAAGTGTTCCGGCTCGTGGACTGGAGTCTTCTTTTCTTTTTCGCCGGCCTCTTTGTGGTGGTCGAAGGGCTGGCCGGCACCGGTTTGCCGGACCAGGTTTATCAGCGGCTGCACGGACTGTTTGGTGCGAGCGTTTCTGCGCAGGCGTGGAATCTGACGTGGTTCTCGATTGCCGGTTCAAACATTTTTTCCAACGTGCCGTTCGTGCTGGTTGCGGGCAAGTGGATTCCCGGCTTTGGCAATCCCGAGCTCATGTGGAAAGTGGTGGCGCTGGTCACCACCTTTGCCGGCAACCTCACCATTCTCGGCTCCGTAGCCAATATCATCGTTGTCGAATCGGCGCGCCACCACATCAAAATCGGCTTCTGGGACTATGCCAGGATCGGCCTCCCGGTCACGATTCTCACCACCGTCATCGGCGTAGCGATTCTGTTATTCGTTGGCTGATGGAAGCGGCAACGCCTTTACGGCTCGCCCGATGGCGCGCTGCTAAGAGCAGGGTGCCTTGCTGCTGACCGCAAAATCGTTGAAGCTGTAGCGTTATCTTGTTGAGCGAAATCGAAGCGGGGCGGCGAATTGTTGTAGCGGAGCGCAGGACAGCAGTTTCCCTGCCGATTTTCATTGAAACCGCCATGGGAGTGGGTGTAAACTTGAATTATGAATTCTGCGGATTGGATGCCGCTGATGTTGCTCGCGTTGCACGGTTTGGCGCTGGGTATGGGGATTATCTTCCTTTCGTTGATATACGCGATGCACCGCCGTTCATATTATCTGAATCTCCAGACTGCGGCCGGTCCGAATAGATATTCCGTTTTGTTCTTTCCTCCTTTCCTCCGGCGCCCGACCACCTGGTTGGCCATCCGCTCCGTCAATCCCAAGGCCGTTCAAAGTGCCTTGGGTTCCAGCCGCTCCACAGTGGATTCGTGGTCGGAGGGTATGACCGGGGGACGCGACTTTTTCATCAGTCCGCAGGTGCACGGCTGGGTCATCGTTACCGGTCCGGGTCTCCCGAGTCCCAGTGACGATGTGGACGCGTGTTTCCATTTTTTGATCATGTTAAGCCGCCGGCTGGGGCACGTTCAGTACTTCCATGTGAATGCCATCCTGCAACATCACGCCTGGGCGCGGCTGGATGAGGGTTGTGTGACGCGCGCGTATGCGTGGGCCGAGGAAACCGTATGGAACCAGGGCGCCAAGACCCTGCCGGAAATCGAACTGGGCATGAAATGTCCGGCCTACGGAGATAATTCAGGGACGGTTGCCGATGCCGAAACCAATGCCAAAAAAATTCCCCTGCTGGCGGCACGTTGGAGTCTCGATCCGGCGGAACTCAACAATCGCTTTGTGAAACACGGCTCCGGCATCCGCGGGTAAGCACGCAGGGCGGGTTGACGGCCGACGCGGCGTGTGGCACAAATTGCGGGCAAAGGGAAAGGAAGTCATGTCGTTCAGCATTGAACTCGAACTCCAGAAGTTTCCGAAAGTGATTGCGTTGAAAGACGGCACGAAGGCGACTCTGCGTCCGTTGCGACGAGATGACGAGAAGGATTTTCACCAATTGTTTCTTGGCATCCCCGAGCCAGAACGGATGTTTATCAAACATCGCGTCACGGAAATCGAGGTCATCAGCGACTGGTGCCGGAACATTGACTACGGCCGCAATCTGCCCTTGGTAGCGCTCATCGGCGGAAAAATTGTCGGCGACGCAACCTTGCACCAGCAATTGGGCGGCTGGCGCAGGCATATCGGCCGCGTGAGCGTGCTGGTGCATCCCCAACATCGCGGCCGCGGGCTGGCCAGCGCGCTGGTTTCGGAAATCGTGGACATTGCCCGGCAGGTCGGCCTGGAAAAGGTCGAGGCGGAATTCATCGGGGAACAGGCGGCGGCGATGAAGATGTTCGCCCTGCTCAGCTTCAGCCAGCTTGTGCGCCTGGAAAACTACGTCAAGGACATGCAGGCCATCTCGCACGATTACATCCTCATGGGACTCGATTTGCTGACCGACGAGGAATACACGAGTGCCGGGGGTTGATTTACGATTTATGATTGGCAGAGGGCAAAAGAGATCCGTCGCCACGTTTTTCAAATCATAAATCATCAATCGTAAATCATAAATGGCTCCTGAGGTTTGTCCCAACTGTGGCGCGGAGGTACCGCCGGATGCCAAGGCCTGTCCCGAATGTGGTTCGGACGAACTGACCGGTTGGTCGGGAAAAGCCTACGCCGACAATCTGGGTTTGCCGGACGAAGAATTTGATTACGATGAATTTTTGAAGGAGGAATTTGGAACGGGCCGCTCCAAGCCGCGAGGAATTTCGTGGTGGTGGTGGGTCACTGGGTTGCTCCTTGCCGCCCTGCTCCTTTTTTTATTTCTGCGTTGACGGACAACGGCACGAGCTTGCGGAAACCTTTTTCAGGAAAAGGCCTTGAAACAACCTGGGTTTTGCGAAGTCCCCAGCCCATATCTCTTATGGTCCGACCTGCTGAACTCGGTAAAATTGCTGTGGCGCACCCGTCATCAAGTCCATAACTGTCAATGTCAAACCACTCTCCGACAGACGCTCCACTTCGATCCAATCTGCCGGGGCGAGATTTGTCGTGGCTTGAATGGAGTAAGTCGCGCCGGGAACGCCGAATATAGTGAACCCAAACGGCAAACTGGTGGCCGGGAACAAAATTGGCCTACTCACAATCACAATGACCTGCCCGTTCGCTGCCACGCCCGGCGCGGATTGTCCGTTCGAACAAAAACCGGCGAGATTGGTCACCGTTAATGGGACAATGGCCGTATCCAGATTCGTGACGCCTTGGAAATTCAGATAGGCCAGAGTATGATTCGTCGCCGGTATCGCGGCGGGATTGAGCGTGAACGAAATGGGATGGCTGTTCACACCCGGCGGACCAAGCGTTGCCGCCAACACCTCGGACGAAGCCGGCGTCACACTCAGCAATTGCAAATGCGAGTCATCGGCGAGCAAGGTCAGGTTTAGATTGGTCAAATCCTGCACCGTCTGCAAACTGAACGGCACCTGGCCGGTTTCATTCCCAAAGATGTTGGTCGAGCCGACAGCAAAATTCACCGGTGGCACGCCATAATTATAGACGCTCACCTCGCGTGAAATGGCTTCCGTGCCGGCTGAAGGCAGACCAAAGTTAAACACGCTCACCTCGCGCGAAATGGCTTCGGCGTTGGCCGATGGCAAACCAAAGTTGAACACGCTCACCTCGCGCGAAATGGCTTCGGCGCTGGCCGAAGGTAATCCAAAGTTAAAGATGCTGACTTCGCGCGAAACAGCATCCTGACTCTGTGCCTCCAAGATTGGAGAGCACAGCAGAAACGCGACCGCCAACCCCACACGGATGAGCCAAACCCGGGCAAAACTCGGTCGCCCAAGTTTCCCAATCCGGCTAGGCGGCACAGTCTCGGGCGCTCTGTTTTTATGCGAACTGGGATTCATAAATGAACCTCGTGTTGCGATTTGATCCCATTCAAGGAGATCACGGAGCGACGGCGTGCGCCTGAATGACAACGTTTGCGTCCGGGTAAGGCAAGGCGGTGGACACTTGCCAGAGGGCCTGATTCGCATTACCCGAAATGCAAGTGGCGGACAGCACTGACTGCGCCGAATAGAGCGGCTTGATATAGACGTTCACGGTGCCATTCGTCGGGAAATTCATGGTCTGGAGCACGATGGTGACGACGTTGGTGGTGGCAAGCGCCAGATCCGTCGCGCCAGTATTCGGTGACACTCTGGCCGTGGGATCGGTTGGCGCAATCTGTCCAGCGACGCTCAACACCGTCACGGTAGGCGCATTGGTGGACGGAAAAATCACCGGCGGATTGGCCGGAGTGGCGGCCACGGTGGAAGGATTCACTGTTATCGTGTTGGCGAAGCCATTGGCCTCCAGGCGAATTCTGCCGACATCCCCACCACCTAAATGAGAAACAGCCTCAAGGGTGCCATTGCCAAGAATTTGATTTGCCACCAATCGAATAGCGCCTCCACTGCCACCCTGAAAAGTATCAGAGGCATTAAACCCTCCGTCTGCATGAAAATAACCATTAATTGTAATCTGACCCGAAGCGGCAATCAACATTGCGCCACCTCCACCGCCGCCACTCCAACCCCCAGTCCACCCGGCGGCGCCCGAACCACCAATGAGCGGAACTATATTGGTGGCCCCATAGGGATAGTCGGAATAGGACCCGTTGCCTCCATTGCCACTACCTCCTCCAGGGCCATACCCACTACCTAAACCGTATGATGGGGAAAGGGCACCCCCTCTGAATCCACCGGGGCCTGGCTCAACCGCATTCAGCGAACCGGGGAAAAATTGGCCGTTCTGCCCGTCAAGGCTCAATTCTCCGTCAATTTCCACATCCCCGTCTACCAGCCAGACCACCGGCGCGTGCGTGGGATGATTGAGGAACGTGACCACCGCGCCTGACGCGATGTTGACGGAGGAATACTTGAACACCACCGCCCATTGGGTCGGGTCGTAAGTGCCGTTGCCGGGACTGGCGCTGGTGTTGGTCCAGACACCGGTGACGGCCTGACTCAAATCAATAACGTTTGTGCCGCTGGTGATGTTGAGCGCGCCGTCCGAACCGTCGGCATAAGGGATGGTCAATTGGGCGTATCCCGCCGAGGCAAAGGCAGTGAGGGACAAGACGAGGGACGCGAGTTTTATTTTGTATGCAAGGTTGGTTTTCATGATCTTGTGATTATTGTTTGGCTTGAAATTTTGGCGTCATCCTGCGCCGGTGGCGGAGAAGCCATGCCGTGATTGCGCGGTTGCACTTCGCCATATGTTCTGAATTCCCCATGGGTTCCACGTTGCCGTTTATTAGATGGGCACAATCCCGTCAACATTTTTGGGGAACAAGTTGTTCACAAGCTGCCAAACAAAAAAGCCCACTCAAGACGAGCGGGCTGTGTAAAGTCTGAACCGGTTTATTTCTTGTCTTCGGCTTTGGTCTCCGCCAATTGTGTTTCCGCCGGTTTGGCTTCTCCGGCAGACGCAGTTTCGGGCTCGGCGGGCGTGGGCGGCATATAATCAACCCACTCCAGAATGGCTCGCTGCGCGGCATCACCCTGGCGCTGTTCCATTCTGATGATGCGCGTGTAGCCGCCGTTGCGTTCCTTGAAGGCAGGAGCGATTTCGTCAAAAAGAATCCGCACGATGTCTTCCTGATCGCGCCATTTCCTGCGCTCGTCCTTGGTGAGTTGCAGCGTCGTGCCGCGCGTGTGCAAACGGGCAGCGGCGAGCCGACGGGCGGAAATGGTGCCGCGCTTGCCGAGGGTGACAATCCGCTCGGCAACGGGCCGCGCGGCTTTCGCGCGGGCGAGCGTCGTGGTGACGCGCTTGTGTTTGATGAGGCTGCAAACCAGATTCGCCAGCATCGCGTTGCGATGCTCGGAAGTGCGACCGAGTTTGGCCGTTCGCTTGAGATGTCGCATAGGCTGGCCTTAATTGTTCTCCGGAACCTCCTTCACCGGCGTGTCCAGCAGGCCTGGCTCGAAGTTCATGCCGAGTGAGAGGCCGAGGGCCTGGAGCTTGTCTTTGATTTCGTTCAACGATTTCTTGCCAAAGTTGCGATACTTAAGCATTTCCTGCTCGGTCTTCATCGCCAACTGGCCGACGGTGGTGATGTTTGCATTGTTCAGGCAGTTGGCCGCGCGGACGCTGAGTTCAATTTCATTGACGCTCATGTTGAGGAGCTTCTTCATCTTCGTCTTCTCCTCGTCCTGTTTGTCCACGGCTTCCTCGAATTCGACCGCGTTCTTGTCGTAACCGACAAACACGTCGAGATGATGCTGCAAAATGGCCGAGGCCTGCGTGAGTGCGTCGTCGGGCGAAATGCGTCCGTCCGTCCAGATCTCCAGAATCAACCGGTCATAATCCGTCCGCTGGCCAACGCGCGCGGCCTCCACGGCGTAACGCACGCGTGTGACTGGCGAAAACAGCGAGTCAATGGCGACCACGCCGATGGCCTGGCCGGGTTTCTTGTTCTCGTCGCTCGGACAAAACCCGCGGCCGATTTTCACGGCTAATTCCATCTCGAACTTCTTCTTTTTGTCGAGCGTGCAAATGAGCTGGTCCGGATTGACGAGCTCGACGTTCTGGTTGAGCTGAATGTCGGCGGCGGTAACCGGGCCTTCCTTGTTGACGGAAAGCAGCAGGGTCTGCTCATCGCGCGAATGCGCCTTGAACTTGATCTTTTTCAGGTTCAACACGATGTCGGTCACGTCTTCGACAACACCTTCGATGGTGGCAAATTCGTGCATCGCACCGTCCACTTTCATCGAGGTAATCGCTGCGCCTTCCAGCGAAGACAGCAACACGCGCCGAAGCGAGTTGCCGACGGTGTGGCCGTAGCCGGTTTCAAACGGATCGGCGACAAATTTGGCGTAAGTATCCGTGGCGGTTGAATCTTCCTTCGTCAACCGCTTGGGCATTTCGAATCGTCCTAGACGTACTGGCATGTTTTCCTTTCCACAATTTTAATCTGACTTCGGCGCTTTTACTCCCGGCAGCCACCGGAATCCGTATAATTGTGATTGTTCTTGTTTTTTCTTTAGCGGGAATAAAATTCGACTACGGCCTGCTCGTTGGCAATTGGCTGGATCTCATCGCGCGTCGGAATCCGCATGACCGTGCCTTTGAATTCTTCCTTGCTCAACAGCAGCCAGTCCGGCACCGCCCGGCTGGTGGCGATTTCCAGGTTTTTCGTCGCCAACTGGCGTGACACGTTGGAATTTTTGACACCCACCGCGGCGTTCACCTTGAGACCATAGGACGGGATGTTCACCTTCCGGCCGTTCACGGTAATATGACCGTGCGAAACCATCTGGCGGGCCGCCGCGCGGGTATTGGCAAAACCGAGGTGAAAAACCACGTTGTCGAGGCGAGTCTCCAAAATCTGCAACATCTGCTCGCCGGTGACACCGCGGCGTTTCAGCGCCTTCTCATAGACACCGCGAAACTGGCGTTCGAGCAGGCCGTAGTAATAACGCAGTTTTTGCTTTTCAATCAGACCCAGCCCGTAATCGGTGTGTTTGCGGCGAGACTTCGGACCGTGCACGCCTGGGCCATAATTGCGGCGCTCAAGATATTTCGTCGGGCCAAAAATTGGCGTGCCGAAGCGGCGGCTGATGCGAACGCGGGGACCTGTGTAACGAGCCATTGTCGGGTGGATGGTTGAGAGTTGAGGGTCAGACGCGGCGTTTCTTGCGCGGACGGCAGCCGTTGTGCGGTATCGGCGTTACGTCTTTAATCGTGGTGATTTCGAGACCGATGGCCTGGATGGCGCGAATGGCAGATTCCCGCCCGGAACCGGGGCCTTTAACGCGTATTTCGACTTCTTTCATGCCATGCGACATGGCCTGACGCGCGGCATCCTGCGCCACCTGCTGGGCCGCGTAGGCCGTGCTCTTGCGCGAACCTTTGAACCCGACGCGGCCCGCGCTCGACCAGCCGATGAGATTGCCGTGAGCGTCCGTGATGCTGACGAGCGTGTTATTAAACGTGGCCAGAATGTTCGCGACGCCGGAGACAATATTCTTGGCGTGCTTGGCCTTGATGATTTTTTTGGCTGCGGCGTCTTCGCCCAAAAGTTCGGCGGCACTCGGGGCGGAACCGGCCACCGGCGCGCCCGCCGGTTTGGGCGCTTCAGCCGCTGGCGCTTCGGGCGCAGCCGGTGCGCCTTCGGCCGGCGCGGCCTTTTTTGCGGGTTTCTCCTCCCCGGATTTTGCGGCGGCGGCTTTTCCAACCGGGGCAGTTTCCCTGGCTGCCGCTTTTTCCGCGGCGGGCTTCGCATCTTTTTTCGCAGGCGCCTTTTTTTTGGTCTCGTCAGCCATTGGTCGGTTGAAGGTTGAGAGTTAAGAGTTGAGAGCCATTAATGAATTCCGGTTTTGGCGTTCGGGTTGCGCTGCACGCCGACGGTTTTGCGCGGACCTTTGCGCGTCCGGGCATTGGTTTGTGTGCGCTGGCCACGCACCGGCAGGCCGCGCATGTGACGGATCCCGCGATAACATTTGACGCCCTGCAGCCGCTTGAGGTTCATGCCAATTTCGCGGCGCAAATCGCCTTCGATGACATATTTGCCTTCCTGAATCGCGTGGACGATTTGCGAAAGTTGTTGCTCGGTCAGGTCCTTGGCGCGGATGCTCGAATCAATGTTCGCCCGCTCCAGGATCTCCTTCGAGTTGGATGGGCCGATGCCGTAGATGTAGCGCAAAGCAATGTCAATGCGTTTGTTCGGCGGAACTTCAACACCAATGATGCGTGCCATATTTTGTCAAATTATTAACCTTGCCGTTGTTTATGCCGTTTGTTTGTGCAGATGACACGGATAATACCGCGGCGGCGCACAATTTTGCAGTGCTCGCACAATTTTTTTACTGACGCGCGAACTTTCATGTTCAAATCGTTTTCGTCTCAACCAGTATTCGCCCCGCCGATAAATCGTAGGGCGACAATTGCAACGTTACCCGGTCGCCGGCTTTCAACCCGGCAAAATTTTTCCTTGCCTTTCCGGCCACGAACGCTGTCAACCGGTGCCCGTTGGCCAACTCGGCGCGATACGTACCGTTCGGCAGCACCTCGATCACATGGCCTTTAACCTGGAAGGCTTCGTTTCCGGGCATGTCAATATCTCCGGTTCACCTTCGGTGATCAAAACCGTATGCTCAAAATGAGCGGATAGTGAACCATCTTGCGTGACTACTGTCCAGCCGTCTTTCAATATTTTTACGGCGGGCTGGCCGGCGTTTACCATCGGTTCAATCGCTATCGTCATGCCCGGCAGGAGCTTCTGGTTGCTCTTCGGATCAACAAAATTGGGCACCTGCGGCTCTTCGTGCATCACGCGCCCGACGCCGTGGCCGACAAATTCACGCACGACGCTGAATCCGTTGCCCTCCACGTAATTTTGTATCGCGCGCGAAATGTCCGTCACGCGATTCCCCGAAACCGCCGCGGCAATGCCCTCGTGCAGCGCGCGTTCCGTCACATCCATCAATCGCTGCGCCAGCACGCCGCAACCGCCCACCGCGACCGTGCGCGCCGTGTCGCCGACAAAGCCCTTGTATAACACGCCCACGTCCACGCTCACGATGTCGCCAAAGCGCAATTCGCGGCTGCCCGCCAATCCGTGCACGACTTCTTCATTCACCGACAGGCACGTGTGGCACGGATATTTGCGATAGCCCAGAAACGCGCTTTTCGCGCCGCGCGCCTTGATTTGCGCCGCCGCAAATTCGTCCACCACGCGCGTGGTCAACCCCGGCCTGATAAAGGCAGCAATCTCGTCCAGAACCTCCGCCGCCACCGCGCACGCCGGGCGCATCAACTTCAAATCATCCCCGCTCTTCAGCTTAATCATCTTAATCGCAATCTTAATCCTGCTCTTAATCCGATCACGATTGGGATCAAGATCAAGATCGAATCAAAATCGCCCGCGCAACCGGCCTTTCTTCAAAAACCCGTCGTAGTGCCGCATCATCAAATGTGACTCGACCTGGCGCATGGTGTCCAGCATCACCCCCACGGCGATCAGCATGCTGGTACCGCCGAAAAATTGGGATACATCGTAGGGAATGTTCATTTCTTTATACATCCAGAGCGGGATGATGGCGATGACGGTCAGGAAAATCGCACCGGCCAGCGTGATGCGGCTCATCGCCTTGTGCAGATAATCGCTGGTGCCCTGGCCGGGGCGCACGCCGGGAATGTAGCCGCCGTTCTTCTTCAAATCATCGGCGATTTGGATTTCATTGAACTGCGTCGCCACCCAGAAATACGAGAAGAACAGAATCATCAGCCCGTAAAGGCTCATGTAAAAGATCGAACGCTCGCCGAGCAACACCGCCAGTCCCCGGAAGAACTCGCTCAAGAACGGCGTTTTGGCAAAATATTCGGCGAATTTGACGCAAATCGGCTGGGGAAACAGCAGGATGGACTGGGCAAAAATGATGGGCATGACGCCGGAGTAATTCACGCGCAGCGGCATGAACGACGTGCCGCCGGAATAGAGTTTGCGGCCGACGGCGCGTTGC
>Ga0335078_10007842_pt1 | contig 15845 bp, 5 predicted proteins | sample Lox_Sample_32_FD_206711 | JGI IMG/M metagenome (GOLD analysis project Ga0335078, IMG submission 206711) | Soil microbial communities from Loxahatchee National Wildlife Refuge, Florida, United States - Lox_Sample_3.2 | ecosystem: Environmental > Terrestrial > Soil > Wetlands | place: USA: Florida... | reverse complement strand
CAGCACGAGCCTCAACCCGACCGATTACGCCTCCGATCCGACCCGGACCGTCAGCTGGACGCTCAACGACGGCGGCGCTTCGAACAATCTCAGTAGCGCTGTCACCTCGACCGTGAGCCTCACGCCGCTCAACCAGCCGCCGACTCTTACCGGCACCAGCAACGCCGAGTTCATCATCAAAGGCAGCGCGGTGACCTTGTCGCCAAGCGTGACGGTGACTGACCCTGACCAACTCGACTTGACCAGCGCCACGGTGGCGATCACCGGCGGCGCCTTCGCGCATGACGACGACGTGCTTGCGACCGACACGGCAGGAACGAGCATTACGGCGAGCTACAACGCCGCCACCGAGACGCTGACGCTGACCGGCTCCGACACGCTGGCGCATTACCAGAGCGTGCTCGACACCGTCACATTCATATCGACCAGCGGCAACCCGACCGACTCCGGTTCCAATCCGACGCGGACTGTGACCTGGACCCTCAACAACGGCGGTTCATCGAACAATATCAGCACCGCGGTCACCACCACGATCAGCATCACGCCGAAAGTGTACCATTGGGCGCAGGGGGTCAGCGGCGGCTGGAATATGGCCTCGAACTGGGTGCCCGTGGGCGTGCCGGATGCCGGTCACACTGCGCTGATCACCAAGAGCGGGACCTATACCGTTACATCCGCGCAATCCAATACCGTCGCGGTATTGAACCTGGCGAACAAGGCCACGCTGGCCATCACCGGCGCTACGTTTGCCGCGACAGCGGGCACCGGAACCGGCTTGTTGGCCGGCACAATCCTGGTCTCCGATGCGGCGGCGCTCAAGCTCGGCGCCGCCGGCGGCAGCGCGACGTTCGACAGTACCGGCACAATCATGCTCGCGGCCGGCGCCGACCCGACCAAGCTGGTGATAGCGGGGAACGTGACGCTGACGAGATCCGGCAACATCAGCCTTGCCGGCAACAACGACCAGATCGTCAGTAACGGCAGCGCCGCGACGCTGAGCGACGGCATCGGGACCGGCAACGCGATCTTCGGCGTCGGCACGATCGGCGACTCCCACCTGAGCTTCGACAATGTCACCGGCACCGTCGATGCCGACGATGCCGGGGGCGGCACCCTCGCCGTCGATGCTGCAAGCTTCACCAATTCCAGCTTGGCCGAAGCCACGGCACACGGCGTGCTGCTGCTTGAGACCAACGTTATCAATACGACGGGCGTCGTGAAGGCGGCGGCCGCCGGCGCCGCGGTCGATCTCGACGCTGTGACGATCACCGGCGGCACGGTCTCGACGGTGAAGGGCGCCTTGCTCGACAGCAGCGGCGGCTCGAGCACCATCACCGTCATAAAATCAATCCACAATGCCGGCCAGCTCGGCGCCGAAGGCGGCAACCTCACGATAACCGGCGGGGTCGACAATACCGGCATGCTCGATGCCAACGGCCACGAGCTCGACATTGAGGGTGCGGTACTCGGAACCGGCACCGCCACCATCGAGGGCGCCGGCGAGATTGCGTTCGGTGCCGCGTCATCGGCGAGCGTCACCTTCGCCGCAGGCTCGACCGGCATTCTCGATCTCGTCAGTGCGCAGAAGTTCAGCGGCACCGTCGCCGGCATGGCAACCGGAGGATCAATCGATCTGGAGAACATTCTGTTCGCAGACGATCCGACCGTCAGCTTCTCGGCGACCACCCACCGGTTGAAGGTGTTCGACCCGGTTACCAACAAGACCGACACTATCAAGATCGTCGGCACCGGCACCTTCACCGCCAGCAAAGCGACCGACGGCAGCACGTTGATCGCTGATCCGCCGGCAAGTGCGGCAAGTCCGACAAGTCCGGCCCACGCCAATACCGGTCTCTTGGCGCAGGCCATCGCTTCCTATCCCAGCGGCAGCGTCATCGATGCTTCGGCTGCCGGAACACTGCTCGACAATGTCGCGTCTTCGCCTCTCATAGCCGCAAATTCCCAGCATCCTGGGTAATCTCCGGCGGGCGTGTTGGCTAACCACGCAATTTTGCTGGCGAGATAAAGCCCAGCAAAAAGCCCAGCTTGAGTTGCAACGACAGCAGGCGGTGCCAAACGCGCGCAATTGACAGTACCGACCGCGCGTCATGAACATCATGGGCATCCAGCCGCTGATGGCGGCGATCCAGGCATAATCAAACGCCGGAGAACGCAGTTCGCCTCGTCGACCAACCTAGTCCCAGCCTTTGCGGCAAAGTGTTTTGACACGGCCAAGACCCAGGACGGACATAAGACTCCGTCAGACTCCGTCGTGAAAACCGATTAAGCTTCCATCGGCTTGCGAGGCTGAGGGAGCACATCTTGATGAGGTTTAGATCGATAAATCCACTGCCCGTCTTCCAAGTAGGGGTTCTTTTTGCCGTTCTTGCAGCGGGGTTTGGCTCCGTATCCGGGCTTCGAAGCGCCCGAGCCACCGAGAGCAAAAAAACAGCATTACCAGAGGCCGCACTGTGGGCTGGCGACTACGACGGCATGCAAAAACGCCGCGTCATTCGCGTGCTGGTGCCCTATAGCAAGACGATATTCTTCATCAACAAAGGCGAACAATTGGGAACCGCCGCGGAATGGGGGGAAGAGTTCGATAAATGGGTCAATAAGGACAAGAAGTCCGAAATCGAACGCATGCGGATCGCGTTTATACCGTCGCCCCGCGACAAGCTGATTAGCGCGCTTAACGAGGGTCGCGGCGACGTGATCGCCGCCAACTTGACGATCACGCCGAGCCGGCTGGCTGTCGTCGACTTCACTGATCCGGCGGCAAAGGACGTTCACGAGATTTTGGTCGCCGGGCCGTCCGCGCCGGTTATAACAAAGATCGAAGACCTTTCAGGCAAAGAAATCTTCGTCAGAAAATCCAGCAGCTATTACGAGCATCTTGTCGCGTTGAACGTGAATTTTGCCGCCCAGCATCTCAAGCCGATTAAACTGACCGCCGGAGATGAGAATCTGGAAGATGAAGACCTCCTTGAAATGGTCAATGCCGGCATTTTGCCGTTCGTCATCGTGGACGACTACAAGGCGCGAATCTGGGCGAAGGTGTTCAAGTCTCTCAAGGTTCGCAACGATATCAGCATTAGTGACGACGGCGCCGTCGCGGCAGCGATTCGTAAAAACAGCCCGCTGCTCAAAGCCGTGCTCGACAGCTTCATTCGGGAAAAGACCGTGACCTACGGTTTTTGGAGCTGGTTGCGCAAACGCTATTATACTGATGACAAGATGCTCCGACGAGCCTATGCACCGGAAGACATGGAGCGTTTCAACGAGCTCGTCGGATACTTTCGTCGCTACGGAGAGCAATACAACTTCGATTATTTAATGATCACGGCGCAAGGCTATCAGGAATCCAAACTCAATCAGGCGGACCGTAGCAAGTCCGGTGCCGTCGGCATCATGCAAATGAAGCCAAGCACAGCGCGCGAGCCGGAGATCGCGATCAAAGGGATAGAGAAAAGCGCGGAGCGCAATATCGAGGCCGGAAATAAGTATCTTCGCTTTTTAATCACCAAGTACATCAACGATCCCGGTCTCGACGCCAAGAATCAGACCCTCTTCGCCTTTGCGGCCTACAACGCCGGCCCCGGCGGTCTCAAGAAGTTTCGCGACAGAGCGCAGGCGATGGGTCTGGATCCTAATGTCTGGTTCGGCAATGTGGAGAATGCCGCGGCGGCAATCGTTGGACGCGAAACCGTTCAATATGTGAGCAACATCTATAAATATTACATCGCCTACACCCTTGTGACCAAGCGGATGGAAGACAACGAACGGGCGCGGAACGCCATGGTGCAATAGCGATGATAATTTTGCTTATGACCCGTTTTGACGTTCGCCGCTATTGAGCATTTGGGTATCAAATCGGAGGAATAACGGACACACTTCGCGCGCGGCTGAAGCGGCGCGAATGGTCCAACTTGGGAATGCAGGGTGCGTCGCGGTGGTCGAAGGGGATTTGATCGATCGGTTACTCAATCATTCGCAAACGCGAGCGGAAAGCGTGGGCAAGAGTGCGACGCCGGCGCCGCACCCGTCGCCAATACAGGTGCGGCTGTTGAGTTGGATTGGAAGTCTCCATCGGCCCGACGTTACTGATTGCCCGAGCCCCCAGCGTCCTGCAGTTTCTCCAACACCCGATCGAGCGAGAAAGTGCCGGGCTTTTGCCGCGGCGGGAACTCGATGTAAGTTTGCAAATGCTGGGCGACGAAGGCCTGAGCTGGCACGAGCAGGAACGCGCGGTCGATCAACCAACGCTGGTAAGCGCCAGCTTCATGCTCGGCGCGCTCGAAGGGATCGCCCCGCATATCTTCGATCAATGGCACGCGCAGTGGCACAGGGGGTTCCGACCACACCTTGAAGCCTTTAGCCCGCTGCTCCAGGAACAGAAGTTTCCAGCGATCATAGCGTAGGCCGGCTAGGTTGCCGTCGTCGGTCCAATAAAAGAACTCCTTGCGCGGGTCCGCCCCGGAACCATCCAAGAGGGAACGCAGATCGTACCCATCGAGATGGACCTTGAAAGTCTTGCCGGCCGCCTGGTAGCCGGTTAGGAGCTTATCTTTGACGTTCGGCTCGCCGGCGGCTGCCACCAAGGTCGGCACCCAATCTTCGTGCGACACGATGGCGTTGATCTCAGTGCCCGGCCTGATAACGCCCGGCCAGCGGATCATGCCGGGAACCCGGTAGCCGCCTTCCCAACTCGAGTTCTTCTCACCGTGGAACGGCGTGGTGCCGCCGTCGGGCCAGGAGAATTCTTCCGCGCCATTGTCGGTCGTGTACAGAACGATGGTGTCGTCAGCGATACCAAGATCGTCGAGCTGCTTGAGAAGCCGGCCGACCATGCCGTCGTGCTCGACCATGCCGTCTGCATAAATACCGAGTCCCGTTTTGCCATTCGACTCGGGCTTGAGATGAGTCCAGATGTGCATGCGGGTCGAGTTGAACCAGACGAAGAACGGCTTGCCAGCCTTGTGGCTCTTGTCAATGAAGCTCATTGCCCCGGCTAAAAACTCTTCATCCACCGTCTCCATGCGCTTTCTGGTCAGCGGGCCGGTATCCTCGATCGTCTGCTTGCCCACCCGGCCGAAGCGCGGGTCCTCGGTGGGATCGTCCTTGTCCGACGCGAAGGAGTGGAGGACGCCGCGCGGGCCGAACCTCGCCTTGAAATTCGGATACTCGGGCGGCTTCGGATAGTCTGGATTCTCCGGCTCCTCCTCGGCATTGAGGTGGTAGAGATTGCCGAAGAATTCGTCGAAGCCGTGGACGGTTGGTAAAAACTCATTGCGATCGCCCAGATGGTTCTTACCGAACTGGCCGGTGGTGTAGCCATGGGGTTTGAGCAATTCGGCAAGCGTCGGGTCCTTGTCGGACAGTCCTTCCTTGGCGCCGGGAAGGCCGACCTTAAGCAAACCGGTACGGAAGCAGCTCTGCCCGGTGATGAATGCGGCGCGTCCGGCGGTGCACGACTGCTGGGCATAGAGGTCGGTGAATGTCGCGCCCTCTTTGGCGATGCGGTCGATGTTCGGCGTGCGATAGCCCATCATACCGCGGTTGTTGACGCTGATGTTCCAGTAGCCGACGTCGTCACCGAAGATGACGAGGATGTTGGGCGGTTTCCCGGATGGCGTGCGTGGGGATTGCTGCGCTTGAGCAGGTTTTACCAGGCCGCCGGCCGACAGGGCCGAAGCGGCCAGCAACGTGCTGCTGCTGAGCAGGAGATCGCGCCGTTTCAGGCCGCCGTTATTGTAGGGCATGACGTCGTCGGACTTTCCAACCTCTGTCTTCTTACTCATGATGCTCTTCCCTCCTGATTCGGAATCTCGGCAAACGTGACGTGGCCGGTTGCCTTTACGAATTCCTCAAGCTGCCTGTTCGTCACCGGCGTGCGGTCTATCCAGAACGCATCTACCGTAACACGGTGGGCCGGCGCCTCTTCCGCATAGTGTTTGTTCGAGCCTATGCAGAAGGTACAACTGGGCACTAACAACATGTCGAATGCCGGGACTCCGGGCGAAAATGTCAAAGGATCGATGGCGATGATGTCAACCGCACAATCTCCGACGCCCGGATGTCGTCCCCGAAGTAATCATTGCGCCAGCGGGCCGGCTATATAAGCGCGGAGCAATCCGGCATCGATATGACTCAGCAACTGCATCGAAGCCTACTCTCACCAACGCGCCGATTGAAAATCGCCAAGACCTCGAGGTCAGTGCGCGTCGGTGCAGTAGTGACCAGAAATCAAAACGTGCAACCAGCTTTGAGGACTGTTACATTCCGCCGAACCGATAATTCAAACCGGCTCGTACCTCGCCGTGCTGGGAGACTGCGAGCGAAGCCGCCGTGATGTAGAGGTATTCAAGTTTTGCGCTTATGCTTTCGGTAAATCCGTACTCGAGCCCGCCTCCGAGGACTAAGCCAGCTTGACGATTGCTAGCTGAGCAGCCGACTATAATCGACCCGCACGTGCCGCCCGCGAGAGCGGTCAGGCTGGTCTTCGCTCCAAGCAACGCTAAGCCTCCGGTTCCGTAGAACAGCCAGTTGTCACTTGCGTACCCTACACGGGCCCTCACAGTGCTTTCCCAGTCGATGTTGGTCGTCGCGTTGACTAGACCTTGAGGAACTCCTCCAATTGTGGGATTGGCGACCGTCGAACCCTTTATATTGGCCCAATCGAGGTCGGCTTCGAGGCCCATCACGACATGGCTCGCTTGAATTTGCGCGCCAATTGTTCCGCCAAATGCTCCTCCCGACAGGCCAGTGGAGAAATTGTCGAAACGGTCGGTGATGATGTTGAAGGGATTCTGGCTACCCCACCCGTAGCCACCATTCACACCCAGATAAAATCCGGTCCAGTTGTAAATCTGCCTTACGACCACAGGCGCGGCTGCAGGCTGATACACTGGCGCAGTTGGTAGATCGGCGGCGTGAGCAGCCAACGAGATTGTCAACACAACAGTAGCAGCAACGATTAGTCGCAATGAAGCCTTCATCACACATTCCCCAGCATTTGAAGTGTATCCACGCATCGGACAGTGATTTCGATCTGGATCAATCTCGATCCGCCCTAGCAATTGGTCTACTGTCAAACGAGGTGCTTTCTTGTCGTCGGTATCCGATGAATTTTTTGCGTTATGAGTCCGGACGTGGCGTGGCGGTTGCCGTACCGTAATTTTGCTGACGATCGGGGGACAAACGCACATTGCACGGACGTCGTCAATCCCTCGCTGTTGACCCCGAGCGGACATGCATTCATTGGGAACAGAGTGCCAATCTGGCCTCCCAATTCAATGCTATGCCATTACAGCAGGCGGGTGGTGCAGATGAAGGAGTCTGTATCGTCACTCATCAGGTCATCAAGTGGCGCCTGACGTCGGCGTTGATATGTTTCGTACCGAAATTCAAGAAATGGGAAACTCCAGGCCGCGCTTTCTGCTGTTTGCATCTCGAGACGATAACGTCCTCAATTTCTCAAAGACAATTGGGGGAGGCGTTGAGCGCATTGGTGCGATCGATCCAGCGCAGGAGCCGTACAAAAGTGAGTTGGCGCAGGAAAACGTAGAGGCGTTTGATTTGACTAAGCGCAAAGGTAACGCTCACAGTAGAACGTTTGAAGATATTACGACCGTAGTGAGCATGATTAAGGATCGCGGCGTCGAGTGACCCGATCGCGCTTTTCGCTGCGGCCCGCGCCGGCCGAAAACGGTACGACATCAGCCCTAACTGAAATTAACGAAGTGGCTGATAAACCTGAAGAATTATCGAATAGTCGGATCGGCCGATTTTCCGTCGCTCCGATGATGGAGAGCGAAACCGATCACAAAAAGTCGTTATGCATCAATTTATTACAGGGGTTGGCATTTGCGCATTTCGTACTCTTCGTCGTACCGTGCCGTAGAAAGCGTTTGGCGTAAGAAGACCGCCGTCGCTCAATCGCTCGGAAGCGGCACGCGCATTGGGATGGCTGATAAGCATGCAAGCCCGAATTCACTTCATCTCTGGCCTGCCGCGCTCCGGCTCGACGCTGCTCGCCGCTATCCTGCGACAGAACCCGCGCTTCCACGCCGGCATGACCGGACCGATCGGTTCGCTCATCGACGCCAATCTGCGCGTCATGAGCATGAGCAACGAGACGGCGATCTACATCACTGATAAGCAACGCGAAGCACTGCTGCGCAATATCTTTTCGACCTATTACGCCGATATCCCGAATGGCGACGTGGTCTTCGACACCAATCGCAATTGGTGTGCGCGCCTATCGCTTCTGGCCGAACTCTTCCCGGATGCCAGGATCATCTGTTGCGTGCGTGATGTGCCTTGGATCTTCGATTCGATCGAACGGCTGATCCGTAACAACAAATTCCAACCATCGGGCATCTTCAGTTTTGAACCCGGCGGAACGGTTTATTCCCGCGTCGAAGGCCTTGCCGGCAGCAACGGCATGGTTGGCTTTGCCTGGAACGCGCTGCGCGAAGCATTCTTCAGCGAGTATACCGACCGCATCATGGCGCTGACCTACGAGACATTGACCACGCGGCCCGATCTCGCTCTCGAAGCGGTGTACGACTTCATCGGCGAGAAATTGTTTCAGCATGATTTCGAGAATGTCGAATTCGACGCCGAAGAATTCGATCGCCGCCTCGGCACGCCGGGCCTGCATAGGGTGAGCCGGCAAGTTCGCCCCTCAAGTCGCAGGAGCCTGCTACCGGGAGACCTGGTGCGCAAATACGAGAACGATGCGTTCTGGCGCGATCCGGCGCGCAACCCGCATAACGTGCGTGTCGTCTGACGCACCATCGCCGTTTGCACTGCAGTCGTCGCCGCCCCCGGGTCCTCTAACAATCAAAACGCGGACGAGCGTCGTGGGATTTTGTTGATACCCGCTGCGCGCCTCGGTCTGCCGCTTTTTGCGATCCCGCAAGGGCCGTGTCATAGTGAACAGGGGCTTAATGTCTTGCGGTGTCGGATTACCATCTAACTCCGAGATGCGACACGAGAGGAAGGGGTGGGCAGTTGTCGCGCGTCATCGTTTGTTTGCTCCAAATAGCAACTGTCGCGAAGGTGGCTGCGAGCTTCGAGGAAGCGATCATGGCCGCGGCAAGCCGAATTTGCTGCGGAGAGACCCGCGCGTCGGCGGAGCGATAGATGCCTAATATCAATGTCAACAGTACCGCTTCGCTGAATGCGGCGATCGCCACCGCCAACGGCGACCCCAACACCGCCTACACGATAACGATCACCGCGAGCTTCACGCTCAACGCGGATATCACGGCGATCAATCGTTCGTCTGGATCGTCGCTGACCATCGTCAGCGGCAGCGGCGGCCCCTTCACCATCAACGGCAATAATCAATATTCGGGGTTCTTCGACTATTCAGGCGGACTGACACTCCAGAACCTGACGATCACTGACACAACGGCCCAAGGTCAGTCCGGAGCCAACGGCTACAATGCCGGCGACGGCGGCGGCGGCGGCGGAATGGGCGCCGGTGGCGGGTTGTTTGTCGGCGCATACGGCAGCGCCACGCTCAGCGGGGTTTATTTCACCGGCGACCGCGCCATCGGCGGCAATGTCGGGCATCAGGCCGGGTACCCGAATAATCCCGGCAGTAACACCGGCCCTCACCGTCCCTCCGGCGGGATCGGCGGCGGCGGTGGCGGTGGCGGCTTTGGACCGGGCGCTATCGCCGCCAGCAATGGAGCGTCGGGGGGCGGCGGCACCGGCGGCAGCTCGGGACTCAGTGGAGTCGGGAGCGGCGGCAGTGGCGGTCACTCCTACGGGGCGTATCCCAGCGGCGACAAAAGACCCACCACCGGCCAAAGCGTTACCGGCACTTTCGGCGCCGGCGGCGGCGGCGCCGGCGAGGGCTATGCCTACAGAAATAGTGGCATAGGCCATATTCGAGCCTACAACGGCACCACCGGTGGCGCCGGTGGCTTCGGTGCCGGCGGCGGTGGCGGGAGCTATGGGCAACTTAACGGCGCCGGCGGCGCCGGCGGCTTTGGCGGCGGTGGCGGCAGTGGCGGCAGCTATTACGGCACGGGCGGTACGGGCGCGCGTACCGACGGCTTCGGCGCCCGCGACGGCGGCGGGCTCGGCGCCGGCGGCGCGATCTTCGTCCAGGCCGGCGGCTCGGTGTCGTTCACCGGCGGCGGCATCTCCGGCGGCGGAGTCGCCGGCGGTGCTGGCGTCGGCGGCACCGGCTCGGCGCTCGGCTCGGGCATTTTCATCCAGGGCAATAACACCGTCAGTTTCACGACCGTCGGCGGACAGACGCTGACGATCTCCGACGAGATCGACGATCAGACCGGTTCAGCCAGCCAAGTAGAGAATCCGAGCGCCGGGGCCGGTGGCATTATCATCGGCGGCGACGGCACGCTGGTGCTTAACAACAGCAGCAATGACTACACCGGCGGCACCACGCTTACCGGCGGCATCCTGAGCATCGGCGCCGACGGCGATATCGGCTCGGCCGGTACGCTCGCGCTCAACGGCGGCACGACGCTCGACCTCACCGCGAGTTTCTCGCTCACTCATCACAGCGTCACGCTCGCCGGGTCGGTGACCATCGACGTCGCCAGCGGCATCACCGCGACGATGGCGGCCGGCGTCGCCAACGGTTCGTCCGCGGGCATTCTCGACAAGACCGACAGCGGTACGCTCGATCTGACCGCCACCAACAGCTATTCGGGCGGCACCACGATCGGCGGCGGCACGCTGGAACTCGGCGCGGCCGGCGCTGCCGGTTCGGGCGCGATTACGTTCGGCAGTGGCGGCGATGGCGTCCTGAAAATCGACAATGCCGCGCTGACCGCCGGCGCCGGCGGCAGCGAGACCATCGCCAACACGATCTATGGCTTTGTCCCGGGCGAGACGATTCAGCTCGGCAGCGTGACGCTCGATTCGAGCTACACTGCGGCGTTGCAGGCGGGCAACGTGCTCAAAGTCGCGGGCGACGGCACGACTTATCTGTTCAATCTCGACCCCGGCCAAAATTACAGCGGCGATCAGTTCGTCGTAAACGACGTCGCCGGCGGCGGTACCGACATCAACGCGATCGTGCCGGGGTCCGGCATCACCCTTACGGCGGCGGACGAGGTCGAGCTCAACTCCGATATCCAGCAGATCGACAGCGGCCCCCCCAGCCAAGCCTATCAGATCAACATCACCGGCGATTTTTCCCTCACCTCGCAGATGGACGCGCTCAATCTGCCGGCGGGAGCTTCGGTCGTCATCGTCGGCGACGGCCATACCATCGACGGCGGCGTCATGACGCTCGTCAATAGCGTCGAAACCGATGTCCCCACCTATCGCGGCTTCTTCGTCTACACCGGCAACGTCACCATCCAGGACCTGACGCTGAAGGACATGCTCTCCCAAGGCGGCAGCGGCGCCGGCGGCGGTGGTGGTGGCCTCGGCGCCGGCGGCGGCCTGTTCATCGGTTCGACCGCAAATGTCACGCTCGATAGCGTGACCTTTCAGGGCGACGTGGCGCGCGGCGGCAACGGCAGCGCACACAAGAATACTTATCAATATAACCAACAAGTATTCAACGGCGGGGGCGGCGGCGGGCTTGGCGGCAATGCGTCGGGAAGCACCGGCGGTGGGACGGGCCTCAGCGATGTGCCCAATAATGGCGGTACACCCTATGGCGGCGCCGGAGGGTTCGGCGGCGGCGGCGCCGGTGCGGCGGGCACTACCATCTTTGCAGGCAACCGTTTTACCACCGGCGGCGGCAAGGGCGGTTTCGGCGGCGGCGGCGGCGGTCCCGGTTCGTATCGCTATGGCGGCGCGGGCGGGTTCGGCGGCGGCGGCGGCGGCGGCATCGGAGGCGCCAGCAACCCATATGGAGCTGGGGGCCAGGGCGGATTTGGCGGGGGCACTGGAAAGTCTTATCGGTACTCCAAAAGCGCGCGCTTTTACGCGCCCATCGGGGGCGGCGGGCTCGGCGCCGGCGGCGCGATCTTCGTGCAATCGGGCGGCTCGCTCACCTTTGCCGGCGGTTCGGTATCCGGCGGCAAGGTCTATGCCGGCGGCGGTTACAAAGCCAACCCGGGCTCGGCGCTCGGCTCCGGCATTTTCCTCTACGGCAATGAAGTCCTGACGCTGTCGCCGCCGTCCGGCACGCAGACGATCTCCGACGATATCGCCGACTCGACCGGCTATCTCGGCGCCGGCAGCCTGAAGATCACCGGGCCGGGCACCGTGGTGCTCGGCGGCAACAACACCTTCAGTGGCGGCACCCAAGTCACCGGCGGCGTGCTCAGCATCTCGTCGGACGCCAATCTCGGCAGCGGCGGCACGTTGGCGATGAGCGCCGGCACGACGCTCGATTTGACGGCAAGCTTTACGCTCGCGCACGCCATCACCATCGCCGGCGATCCGACATTCGATGTCTCGGCAGGCGTCATCTGCACCGACACGGCGCTGATCTCCAACGGCGCCTCGGCCGGCACCGTCGAGAAGACCGGCGCCGGCACGTTGGTGCTGGCGCACGCCAGCAACACCTATTCGGGCGGCACTACCGTCGACGCCGGAACGCTCGAACTCGCGGCGTCCGGCGCCGCCGGCACCGGCCCAATTACATTTTCCAACGGCGCCGACGCCACCTTGGAGATCGATAACGCCGCGCTTGCAAGCGGCGGCACCAACATCCTCACCTTCACGGCCAACACGATTCACGGCTTCGCAGCGGGCGACTTCATCGATCTCGACGGCGTCAGCTTCGATTCCAGCGCCGGCGCGCCCTCGCTCGGCGGCGGCAACCTGCTGACCTTCGCGGAGCACGGCACGACCTACAAGATTCAGCTCAATTCGAGCGACAATTTCAGCAGCGGCGTGTTCCAGCTCAGCAGCGACGGCAACGGCGGCACCGATGTCGACTTTTTCATCGGGCCGATCTTGAGCAACGTGCCGGCGAGCGCCGCCTATACCGAAAACGCGAGCGCGATCACGCCGGCGCCAAGTGCGGTCGTGACCGACACGCGCGGCGCGGCCGATTTGACGAGCGCCACGGTGTCGATCACGGGCGGCACGTTTGCGGGCGACGGCGATTCACTGACGGCGATCGCAACCTCCTCAATTGCCGTCAGCTACAATTCCGCCACCGAAACACTGACACTCACCGGCGCCGACACGCTGGCGGATTACCAGACCGCGCTCGGTTCCGTGACTTTCAGTTCGACCAGCGACAATCCGACCGATTACGGCTCCGACCCCGCGCGGACGCTGGTTTGGACTTTGGACGACGGCACATCGAGCGGCACCCTGACGACGACCGTCGCGATCACCGCGGTCAACGATCCGCCGACATTGAGCAACGTCGCAACTGGCGCGCAGTTCACCGAATCAGCCGGCGCGGTGACGTTGTCGAACGCGGTGTCGGTGACCGACGTCGACAATCTCGATCTCGCCAGCGCCACGGTCGCGATCAACGGCGGCACGTTTGCGGGCGACGGCGACGTGTTGGCGGCGAGCACGAGCGGCACGGCAATATCCGCAAGCTACCATGCGGCGACCGAGACATTGACGCTGTCCGGCTCCGACACTCTGGCGGATTACCAGGCGGTGCTGGACCGCGTGACGTTCAATTCGACAAGCCAGAACCCGGACGATTACGGCTCCAATCCGGCCCGCACCATCACCTGGGTGCTCAACGACGGCTCCGGCTCGAACAATCTCAGCACTGCCGCCACCACAACCGTCACCATTACGCCGGTCAACCAGCCGCCGACATTGAGCAATGTCGCCACCGGCGCGCAGTTCACCGAGAACGGCGCCGCGGTGACGTTGTCGAACGCGGTTTCGGCGTCCGATCCGGACAATCTCGATCTGGCGAGTGCGACGGTGCGGGTCGCCGCCGGCGCCTTTGCCGGCGACAGCGACGTGCTGTCGGCGACGGGCACCGCCTCGATCGCGGTGAGCTATGACGCCTCGACTGAGACGCTGACCCTGGCCGGCACCGACACGCTAGCGGACTATGCCGCGGTGCTCGATACGGTGACCTTCAGCGATGCGGGCGATGCCAATCCGACCGACTACGGCTCCAAGTCGACCCGCCAGATCACCTGGGTGCTCAACGACGGCGGCAGTTCGAATAATCTCAGCACCGCAACCACCACGACGGTGAGCATCACGCCCGTCAATGATCCACCGACGTTGTCCGGTGTGGCCGCGGCGGTGACGGCGGTGCCGTCGATCGCGCTGACCCTGTCGCCCAGCCTGACGATATCGGACCCGGACAATCTCGACCTAGCGAGCGCGACGGTGTCGATCACCGCCGGCAGCTTCGTTGGCGATGGCGACGCGCTGGCGGCGACCACCGCCGGCACCAGCATTACTGCGAGCTATAATTCCTCGAGCGAGACGCTGACGCTGTCCGGCTCCGACACGCTGGCGCATTATCAAAGCGTGCTCGACAGCGTCACATTCGAGAGCACGGCCGCCGATCCGAGCGATGGCGGCGCCGATCCGACCCGGACCATTAGCTGGGTGCTCAATGACGGCAGCACCTCTAACAATCTGAGTACCGCGCAATTCACCACCGTGACGGTGCAACAGGGGCCGCAACTCAGCGTAACGCCGAGTGCGTCCTATACTCAGGGCGCGGCGTCGGTGACGCTGTCCCCGGCAGTTCCGCTCAGCGACACCAATGGCACCACCCTGGTGGGCGCAACGGTGGCGTTGTCCTCAACCGATCTCTCCAACGGCACCTTCGCGCCATTCGGCCAAATGACCGGCGACGAGCTCTTGGCCGTCACCGCCGGGACCAGCATTACCACGAGCTACAACAGCGCGACCGAGACGCTGACCCTGTCCGGCACCGATACGCTCGCGGACTATCAGAGCGTGCTCGATTCGATCAGTTTCAACTCGAGCAGCGGGAATCCGACCGATTACGGCTCCGATCCGAGCCGCACCGTAACCTGGACGGTGAACGACGGAGCGGCGAGCCACGCGACCGCCAGCACCACCTCGACCATCAGCATCACCGCGGTCAACCAGCCGCCGACCCTGAGCAACGTGGCGCCGGGCGCGACCTTTTTGGCCGGCCAGGCCGCGGTGACGCTGTCGGGCCAAGTCTCGGTGACCGATCCCGACAATCTCGATCTTATCGGCGCCACGGTATCGATCACTGGCGGCACCTTTAGCGGCGACGGCGACGTGCTCGCTGCCGATGTCGGCGGCACCAGCATCACGGCGAGTTACAATACGGCGAGCGAGACGCTGACGCTGTCCGGCGCCGACACGCTGCAAAATTACCAAGGCGCGCTCGACAGCATCACGTTCAATTCGACGGCGAGCGATCCGACAAACGGCGGTGCCGATCTGACCCGCACGGTGAGCTGGGTGCTCAACGACGGCGGGTCGTCGAACAATCTGAGCACGGCGCAGACAGAGACGGTGAGCGTCCACGCCAGACCGGTGATCGACGCGTCGACAAGCGCCGCCTACACCCAGGGTGCGCCCAGCGCGGCAACGCTCGATAGCAATCTTTCGGTCAGCGATCCGTCGAGCGGCACGCTTGCGAGCGCGACGCTGTCGGTCACCGGCGGCACATTTGCAGGCGACGGCGACGTGCTGGCGGCGACGACCAGCGGTACCAGCATCAGCGCGAGCTACAACGCCGCCACCGAGACGCTGACGCTGACCGGTTCGGACACGCTTGGAAACTATCAGCAGGTTCTCGACAGCATCACCTTCAATTCGACCAGCCTCAACCCGACCGACTATGGCTCCGATCCAACGCGAACCATCACCTGGCTGATCAACGACGGAACCTTGAGCAGCACGCCGGTAACCACGTCGGTTAGCATCACGCCGGTCAACCAGCCGCCGAG
>Ga0335078_10007841_pt1 | contig 15846 bp, 10 predicted proteins | sample Lox_Sample_32_FD_206711 | JGI IMG/M metagenome (GOLD analysis project Ga0335078, IMG submission 206711) | Soil microbial communities from Loxahatchee National Wildlife Refuge, Florida, United States - Lox_Sample_3.2 | ecosystem: Environmental > Terrestrial > Soil > Wetlands | place: USA... | reverse complement strand
GGCCCGAGGGTGGCGTGCGTTCGTGCGGGGGGCCGCCGGCGAGCTCGACCGGGCCGGGGCTCGGCTGCGCGGCGCGGAGCTCGAGATCACCGGGACCGTTCCGCGGGGCGCGGGCCTGTCCTCGTCGGCCGCGCTCGAGGTCGCGTTGGTGCTGGCGATGCTGGCAGTCAGCGGTGAGGCCGAGCCGGATCGGATCGAGCTCGCCAAGCTGTGCTCGCGGATCGAGAACGAGTGGGTCGGGGCCCAGACCGGTCTGCTCGATCAGATCGCGTCGCTGTGCGGGCGCCGCGAGTGCGCCCTGCGGATCGACTTCCGGTCGCTCGACGTGCGGCCGGTGACGCTCGAGCTCGGCGACTTCAGCTTGGTCACGGTCGACTCGGGCGAGAAGCACACGCACGCGGCCTCGGGATACAACGAGCGTCGGGCTGAGTGCACTGAGGCGTGTCGTCGGCTGGGCGTGCCGAGCCTGCGTGACGCCACGCTGACGATGGCTGAGTCGCTGCCGGAGCCGCTTGCTCGGCGCGCGCGCCACGTGATCACCGAGAACGAGCGGGTCGAGGCGGCGGTGGCCGCGCTCGAGCGGGCCGACATGGCCGAGCTCGGGCGGCTGCTCGACGCCTCGCACGCCTCGCTGCGTGACTGTTTCGAGGTGTCGACACCGGCGGTGGAGGAGACCGTCGGACGGTGTAAGCGCGCCGGCGCGCTCGGCGCCCGGATCATGGGCGGCGGGTTCGGCGGCCACGTCATCGCGTTGCTGCCTCCGGACGCGCGTCAGCTGGAGGGCGCGGTCGAGGTGCGACCCGGGGACGGAGCGCGGGTGTCATGACCTTGGAGCTTGGCGCTGACGGAGTGCGCTTTGCCGATGTGGTGTCGGTGGCCCGGGGCTCTGAGGCTGTCGTGCTCAGTACCGAGGCGCGGGCCGCCATGGAGCGGAGCGCCGCGGTCGTGGCCGCGCTGGCCGCCTCGGACGAGCCGGCCTACGGGATCTCGACCGGGTTCGGGTCGCTGGCGCTGGTTTCGATCCCCGGTGACCTGCGGGTCGAGCTGCAGCGCGCGCTCGTGCGCTCGCACGCGGCCGGCATGGGCCCACCGATCGAGCGCGAGGTCGTGCGCGCGATGATGCTGCTGCGAGCCCGGACGCTGGCGATGGGGTACTCGGGAGCGCGGCCGGTCGTGGCCGAGCGGATCCTGGCGCTTTTGGGTGCGGGTATTACGCCGGTGGTGCCGGAGTACGGGTCGCTCGGGGCGAGCGGGGACCTCGCGCCGCTCGCGCATTGCGCGCTGGTGCTGATCGGCGAGGGAGAGGTGTTCGACGGTTCTGGTCGGCGCGTACCGGCGGGAGACGCGCTCGCGTCGGCCGGGATCGAGCCCCTCGAGCTGACCGTGAAGGAGGGGCTTGCGCTGATCAACGGCACCGACGGGATGCTCGGGATGCTCGTGCTGGCTCTGGCTGATTTGGGCGTTCTGCTCCGGACCGCCGACGTGGCGGCGGCGATGTCGGTCGAGGCGCTGCTCGGGACCGACCGGGCATTCGCCGAGGACCTGATCGCGTTGCGGCCGCAGCCGGGCCAGGTGGCGAGCGCGTCTAATTTGCGGGCACTGCTGGCCGGGTCTTCGATCGTCGCGAGTCATCGGTATGGCGACCCGCGGGTCCAGGACGCGTACTCGCTGCGGTGCGCCCCGCAGGTGATCGGGGCTGGTCGTGACGCGTTGGGGTTCGCCCAGGGTGTCGCAGATATCGAGCTCCGGTCGGCGATCGACAACCCGATGGTGCTGCCCGACGGGCGCGTCGAGTCGTGCGGCAATTTCCACGGGGCGCCCGTCGGGATGGCCTGCGACTTCCTGGCGGTGGCGGCGGCCGAGGTGGGCGCGATCGCCGAGCGGCGGACCGACCGGATGTTGGATGCCGCCCGCTCGCACGGCCTGCCGCCGTTCCTGGCGGCGAGCCCGGGAGTGGACTCGGGGATGATGCTGGCGGGGTATACGCAGGCGGCGCTCGTGGCCGAGAACCGGCGGCTGGCCGCGCCGGCGAGCGTCGACTCGCTGCCGACGAGCGCGATGCAGGAGGACCACGTGTCGATGGGGTGGGGGGCCGCGCGCAAGCTGCGTTTGTCGGTCAGCAATTTGACGCGGATCCTCGCGGTCGAGTTGACGTGCGCCGCTCGGGCGCTGGATCTGCGCGTGCCGCTGGCGCCGGCTGCGGGGACGGCCGCGGCGCTGTCTTTGCTCCGGTCGCACGTTCCCGGTCCGGGACCGGACCGTTATCTGTCGCCGGAGCTGTCCGCCGTCGAGGAGCTGGTCCGGTCCGGTGCCGTTGTCGACGCGGTCGAGGGCGCAACCGGGCCGCTTACGTGACCCCCGGGATCGAGAGCTCGGAGATCGCGAGGTTGCCGGTGGTCGGGTCGTACGGAGCCGCGCTGGTCATGTCGAGCTTCAGGGCGGTCGTATTGACCGGGTCGAACGTGATCGTGGATGGCTGGTTCGACGCGCCCGCAAAGGCCACGTGCTGGTCTGTGACCGGAACCCAGTCGTTGCCGCTCCGGTAATAGACGGTGACCGCCGCCGGCAGCTCGTCGTTCGCGTCGGTGATGAACGACGCCTGCAGGGATGAGACCTGCTTGGCCGGTGCCCAGGTGACGCTGACCCAGTCCTCTGGCCGCGCGGCGGTGACCCCGTTCAGTGTCTGCGTCGCCACCTTGCTGTAGCGGTTGGACCAATAGGTCGAGGGGTCCCCGTCGAGCATGTTCGCCGGCAGCGTCGTGCTCACGCCGAAGTCGGAGCCGAACCCGGAGAACACGCCGCCGGTGAAGCTCGCGTCGGCGGTCGGCGCCATGCTGCTCGTCGGCGGCGTGGCGGGGCTGCGTGGCAGTTGCTGCTCGGCTGCGTTCCGGCCTGTGTTCTCCGGGTGACGGCTCGAGTACAGCGTCAGCTCGCCTCCTCTGAGACCCGGCGAGGTGACCGTGACGTGGATCGGGCCGGGCCGCGCCCCGGCCTGGACGATCGCCAGCATCAGGCCGTTGAACGCATCGTGGGTCGTTGACTTGTAGCCCTCGGCGTCATCCTCCTTGCCGTTGTCCGCGCCGGCGAACGAGCCGGCGCCGCTGACCGAGACGTGCATGGTGTTGTCGCCGTCGGGGACCTGTACCCCATGGGCGTCGAGCACGTGAACCGTCACGTATGCGAGCGACTTGCCGTCCGCCAGCAGCTCGGTCTTGTCCGTCGTTAGGCCGATTGCGTCCGGCTGTCCGGCCGTGTCGACCTCGTCGGTGGCGACAGTCTTTCCGTTCGCGTCCTTGGCGACCGCGACCAGTCTGCCCGGCTGGAAGGGCACGTTCCAGGTCAGGCGCAGCTTGCCGGAGCTCCCGTTGGGGCTCTCATAGCTGCCCGGGCACGCGCCACCGGTGTAGTTCTTGTCGTCGCCGGGGCATTCGGTCGTCTCGAGGTACTTCTGCCCGAACGTGGTCGTTTTGCTGGTGAACGACTTCGCACTGAGCGATCGGCCGTTGAGGAAGAGCTCGACGTTCGGCTCGTTGGCGTACGTCCACACCTGAACCGTTTGTCCCGGCTTGTAGTCGGTCCAGTTCATGGGGACTATGTGGACCATCGGGGCCGGGTTCCATTGGGACCTGAACAGGTAGTACTGGTCCTTGGGGAAGCCCGCGGTGTCCTCGAGACCGAAGAACGAGGTCTTCACCGGGAAGGTGCTGTAGGGCGTCGGCTCGCCGATGTAGTCCCACCCCGACCACACGAACTCGCCGGCGAAGAACTGCCGGTCGCGGTCGCTCTTCAGGCTGTAGTCGCCGCTCAGCGTCCAGTCATCGAGGTTGTTGTCGTAGGAGGACAGCTCTTCCTTGCCGGGGGTGAAGTTCTGGCCGGTGTTGAGCAGGGTCGGGTCCTGGTAGTAGCCGCGGGTCGAGGTCTCCGACGAGGACTCCGAGGCGAAGAAGAACTTGGTCGGGTACTGGGCGTGGAGGCCGTCGATGGCCTGCGCGGTGTCGTAGTTGACTCCCAGGCCGTCGAGGTTCTTGAGCATCAGGTCGGCTGTGGATCCGGGGGTGGGCACGCTGCGGTAGCGGTCCGAGCCGGCGACGATCGGCCGAGTGGTATCGATCTGTTTGATGTCTGCGATGAGGCGCTGCTCGATCGGCAGCGCCTGCGGCGAGGTCCAGTCCGGGATCTCGTTGCCGATCGACCACATGATCACCGCCGGCGAGTTCTTGGACTCGTTGACCATCTCCTTGATGTCGTAGTCGCTCCACTGGTTGAAGTACAGGTGGTCGTCCTGGGAGAGCTTGCCGACGTCCCAGGCGTCGAACGCCTCGACCATCATCACGATGCCCAGGCGGTTGCAGACGTCGATCATCTCCGGCGAGGGCGGGTTGTGCGAGGTGCGGAAGGCGTTCACGCCCATTGCCTTGAGCGCGCTCATCTGACGCCACAACGCGTCGTAGTTGTCGACCGAGCCGAGGGCGCCCTCGTCGTTGTGGAGGTCGACGCCGTGCAGCTTGAGCGGCTGGCCGTTGAGGGTTATGCCCGTGGTGGGGTCGAAGTCGAGCCAGCGGATGCCGAACGTCGTGCTGGCCCGATCGATCGTGTGCTGGCCGCTGATGACGCGCGTCTGGAGGCTGTACAGCGCGGGGTTCGTGGTCGACCACAGCTCTGGGTGGTCGACCCTGAGATCGGTCGTGTCCGTGGCGGGTGCGACGGCACTCGAAACCGCTTGGGCCACCGTTCTGCCGCGCGGATCCTCGACTCGGTAGACGACCCGGACGGGCGCGGTGCCGGCGCCGCCGTCAGCGATCTGCGTCGCGACGTGCACGTCGGCGTAGCCCTGCTTGATGGTGCCGGCCAGATCCGGTGTGGTCACGAACGTGCCCCAGCGCGCGATATGGACCGGGTCGACGACGGTCAGGTGGACGTGGCGGGTGATGCCGCTACCGGAGTACCAGCGGCTGCTCGGCTCCTGGTTCTGGACCACCACGGCGAGCACATTCGGCGTGTGGCCATCGGTGTGGGCCAGGCCGCTGATGTCGTAGCTGTAGCCGGTGTAGCCGTACGGGTGGTTTCCGAGCAGTTGCCCGTTGAGATAGACGTACGAGTTGTCGAACACGCCGTCGAAGTCGATCGAGATCTGCTTGTGTGACATCCACGACGGCAGCGTGAACGTCTTGCGGTACCAGCCGAGGCCGCCCGGGAAGTAGCCGGTGGCGTTGGTCTGGGTCGGGCTGGGAAGCTGAGTGATGCTCCAGTCGTGGGGAAGCGTGACGGGCTGCCAGCCTTGGTCCGGGAAGTTGGGCGCGGCGGCCTTGGGGTCGCTCGAGTTGCCGTAGATGCCGGTCGGGTCGCTCGTGTCCGCGGTGTTGACGAGCTTGAACCGCCAGCCGTCGTCGAAGTTGATCGTCCGTCCGGGTTGGTTCGCGAGGCCGAGGTTCGGGTCGCCGGTACCTTCGCCGAGCGATGCCGGCCCGACGTCGCTCGAGGAGAGGGAGGAGGAGGGCTGGGCGCCGGCGGTCCCGGCCGAGGCAGCGAACACGACGACCGTCGCGACGCACGTGAGCGCGCGCATGACTCTGAGGCCCATCGACCCCACCTCCCTCTTCGACTGCTTTGGACGCTGCCGCGACTACCCCTCTGGCGCCCGCGCGAATCTAAATTTTGTGAGCGCTAACAGGCGCCGGCTGAGCGCTAACGGGCGCTGGCGCTACTACAGCGACCGGAGCGCGGGATACAGCGCCTGGTACCGGGGTCGCTGCTCTCTGTAGATGTCGACCCAGCTCGGGTCCGGCTCGATCGTCGCGCGCGGCTTGACGGTGGCTGCGACGCCGGCGTGCACGTCCGGCCATGTGCCTGCGGCCACGCCGGCGAGGATCGCGGCGCCGAACGCCGCCCCCTCGTCGACGGCGACGCGCTCGAGTGGAAGTTCGAGCGTCGACGCGATGATGTTCGTCCACAGGTCGCTCCGCGCGCCACCGCCGGAGATGCGCCCTAGCTCGGGCACGCCACCGAGCTCCTCGGTGAGGTCGAGCGAGTCCTTTAGTCCGAACGCCACCCCCTCCAGGACCGCACGGGTCAGGGCGCCGCGGTCGTGGCGGACGCTGAGGCCGACGAACGCCCCGCGGGCGTCGGGGTCGGGATACGGGGTGCGCTCGCCGGCGAGGTAGGGGAGGAAGATGAGATTCTCGGTGCCGGCCGGCCAGTCCGCGGCTTCGTTCAGAAGCGTGTTGAAGTCGGCGTCCGGGGCGGCGACGTTGCGCAGCCAGGCGAGCGAGCCCGCCGCCGACAGCATCACGCCCATCGCGTGCCATTCGCCCGGGACGGCGTGGCAGAACGCGTGGACGCGGGCTTGCGGGTCGGCCGCGTAGGCGTCGAGCGCCGCAAACACGACGCCGGAGGTCCCGACCGCCACCGACACCGGCCCCGGCCGGTCGACCCCGACCCCGAGCGCGCCGGCGGCCTGGTCGCCGGCGCCGGCAGCCACCGGCACGCCCGTGTCGATCGTTGCCCCGGTTCTCTCCGGACTCTCGTGGACCGTCGGCAGCCAGGCCGGGTCGAGTTCCAGAGCGGTCAGGACCTCGTCGCTCCACCTGCGCTTCGCCACGTCGAGGAGGAGCGTCCCGGACGCGTCCGAGACGTCGGTGGCGTGCTCGCCGGTGAGCCGGAGGCGGACGTAGTCCTTCGGGAGGGCGATGCGGGCGATGCTTGCGTAGACCTCCGGCTCGTGGTTCCGAAGCCACAGCAGCTTCGGGGCGGTGAAGCCGGCGAGGGCGCGGTTCCCGGTGAGCTCGATCAGGTGCTGCAGTCCGATCGTGGACTCGATCTCCTCGCACTCGGCCTGCGTGCGCTGGTCGTTCCAGAGAATCGCGGGGCGCAGCACGCGGTCGTTCCCGTCGAGCGCCACCAGCCCGTGCATCTGGCCGCTCAGACCAATGCCGGCGGGCGCGCCGGCGGTCTTCGTGAGGTTGGCGAGCACCGTCTCGGTGGCGCGCCACCAGTCTTCGGGGTCCTGCTCGGACCACCCGGGCCGTGGCGTGGACAGCGGATACGGCGCTTCTTCGGTGGCGATGACCGTGCCGTCCGGGTCGATCGCCAGCCCTTTCGTGGCCGAGGTCCCGACGTCGATGCCAAATAAAGCGGTCATCGGGGGGGTGAATGGCGGCCGCTCGCGGGCTCTTTCGTTATGCAATGCCCGCCGTTCACCCACCCGATCGCGAGCGCTCGGGAAGAAACTGCGTCCATGCTGACGTTTCTTCCCGAACGGCGGTCGATGCAGCGATCGCTGCGGTGGCGGCGAAGCAGCACGGCAATATCACGCGCCGGCAGTTGCACGCAGTGGGGATCGACGACGGCGGGATTGCCTGGCGGGTGAAGATCGGACGGCTGTACCGCGTCTTCCGTGGCGTGTACTCCGTCGGCAAGCCGGCGACCACGGCGCACCAGCGGGCCGCTGCCGCCGTCCTCGCCTGCGGACCGGGCGCGGCACTCAGCCACAGCTCCGCGATGACGCTGTGGGGATACTGGCGCCACTGGGATCAGCCGTTCGAGGTCACGGTGGTGGGCGACCGGCGCACGAAGGGCATCCGCGTCCACAGATCGACCACGCTCCGCCGGCGCGATATCACGACCCAGCTCGGCATCCGCGTCACCACGCCGGCGCGGACACTCATCGACATGGCACCCCGGCTGAAGGACAAGGCCCTCAAGCGCCAGGTCAACAACGCGCTGAACTCGCCGTGGACGGGAGAAGATCAACTCGCCGACACGCTGGCGCGCCACCCGACGGCGCCCGGGACGAAACGGATCGCCAAGCTGATCGGCCTCGCCGGCACGCCCACGCGCTCGGGCTGGGAGGACGACTTCCCCGCGTTCTGTGCGAAGTACGGGCTGCCGACGCCGATCATGGGCCACCCGTTCCACGGCTACATCCTCGATGCGCTGTTCCCCGCCGAAAAGGTGATCGTCGAACTCGACAGCTGGGAATTCCACAAGGGCAAGATCGCGTTCGAGGACGACCGGGAGCGAGACGCCGAGATGCTGGCGCACGGCCACGTCACGGTCCGGATGACCTGGGAGCGGATCCACGACCGACCGCGAAGGGAGGCGCAGCGCTTGCACAGGATCCTTGCCGGTCACGCCCCGAGGGCGGCGTAGACGATCTCGTACGCCCGCACTGCGTCCTTCGAGGCCTGGGCCTCGCGGAGCGCGGCGTCGTCGATCCGCGCCGCCACCGAGTCGATGAACCGCCACTGAAGGACCGACCGCCGGACCGCCGCGACCTGGTCCTCGGTGTACGGGTAAAGGTCGAACCCGAGGCGCTCCCCGGCCGCCCCGTACCCACACCGCCGGAGCTCGAGCGCGAGCTCGACGGTCTCCATGAAGGCGGTGGCGCCGACCATGTTGTCGTCGTCGGTAATGCCCCAGCCCGAGTTGGCGTGCAGGTGGCCGAGCAGCCCCTCGGAGGCCAGCAGCGCCGCGTACTCGGGGAGGTGCTCGCCGTTCATGATCAGGTGCTGCCAGTCCATATTGACCTGGACGTTGTCGAGCCCGCGCTCGCGCAACTTGGAGACGACAAACAGGCACATCCCGATGTTCCGCATCAGGATCTTCATCGCGGGCTCGGAGTTCTTGTGCTCGAGGAACAGCTTGACCCCGTGATCCCGGCACACCGACGCCGCCTCGGCCATGCCCTCGATCAGCCACCGCCACGAATCGGCGTACGGCGTCTGGAAGGGGTAGTTGTAGCCCTCGCCACCCGGCCAGATGATCAGATTCGCCCCGAGCGAGCCGGCGAACGCCGCCGCGTCGCGGACGATGGCGACGGCCTCCGCGCGCACCTTCGGATCCGGGTTCACCAGGCCGCCGCGGCCGAACTGCGGATGCAGGTGCAACCCGCCGGCGATGCAATACACATCGTGATCGGGTCCTAGGGCCGCCCGGACCTCATCGAGGTTCGACTCCGACAGCTCGTCGGGGTAGTGGAACTCGTAGCCGTCGATCAGGTCGCCGAGGCCCTCGACCGCGCGATGTACCTTCTCAGGGACGGGCTCGCGCTGATAGTCGTGCTCCGGCTGATAGCCGACGGGGACGAATCGCGTCACCATCGGTCCGAACGCCCAGATGCCCAAGCTTGTCTTCATTCACCGCTCCTCCGAGGTCGAGTCCTGCGCGGCGATCTTATTGGGGCGGGCTCGTTAGCGCTAACATTCCGCCGTCGAGTTAAGGAAGCTCCAGGGGGGAAGCGTCGGTCGGCGAATTATTTGGGATGGAGACAGGAGAGGACATCACGGTCTCCATGCGCCGGCCCCGCGCACCGGTGATGTCGGACGTCGGGCGCCTCGCCGGCGTCTCGCACCAGACCGTCTCGCGGGTGATCAACGGCAGTCCGCACGTTCGACCCGAGACGCGCAAGAAGGTGCTCGCAGCGATGGAGGAGCTCGGGTATCGCCCGAACCCGGTGGCACGGGCGCTCGTCACCGGTCGCTCGAAGACCCTCGGCGTGGTCAGCTTCGACACCACTCTTTACGGCCCGGCCTCGACCCTGTTCGGGATCGAGCGGGCTGCTCACGAGGCCGGCTACTTCATCATCGTGGCCAGCCTGAAGGCGCTCAACCGCTCGTCGGTGACCGACGCCGTCGAGCGCCTGCGGCGCCAGGGGGTGGACGGGATCCTGGTGATCGCGCCGCACGAGGAGGCGACCGACGCGCTCCTGCACACCCACGCCGACGTGCCGCTGGTGGCGGTCGAGGCCGGACCCGAAGACGGCGTCGCCGTGGTTGCGGTCGATCAGGTTGGCGGCGCGGTCAGCGCCACCCAGCATCTGCTCGACCTCGGGCACGAGACCGTGTGGCACGTCGCCGGGCCTCCGAACTTCATCGAGTCGCGGCAGCGCGAACAGGGTTGGCGGACGACGCTCGAGAACGCCGGCGCTGGCGTTCCGGAGCCGCTGGTCGGCGACTGGAGCCCGCGCGCGGGTTACGAGCTCGGCCGGCGCCTCAGCCGCGACCGCGCGGTGAGCGCGGTGTTCGTCGCCAACGACCAGATGGCGCTCGGGCTGCTCCGCTCGGCGCACGAGGCCGGCCGTGCGGTTCCGGGCGAGCTCAGCGTGGTCGGCTTCGACGACATCCCGGAGGCGCCGTACTTCCTGCCGCCGCTGACCACGATCCGGCAGGACTTCAACGAGATGGGCAAGCGCAGCCTCCGCGCGCTGCTGCAGATGATCGAGACCGGCGAGCCGCCAAGCTCCGGGACGCTCGTCCCGCCCGAGCTCGTCATCCGCAGCAGCACGGGCCCAGCGCCCCGGAGCCGTTGACACCCGGCACTTGTGATCGCTAACATGGCGGCCGCATCAACGCGAGAGGAGGCTTGAGGCGTGGGCCACGCCGACGTTCGTCGCGACGTATCGCGAGTCGGGGGCGGGCGAGGGTTGGCGGTCCAGTCAGCCGCACGTCACCGTGTTCTGACCGCGTCAGTGTGCGGCTAACTACTGATTTGTTGACTGTGGCAGTGGTGGTTTTCTCACGATAGGTAGTCAGGTCTTGTCGGAGCGGACGAGAGGAGCAGTTCAGGTGTCAGAAGAAGATATTTTTGGTGACGCAATCGAGCGGCTCGAGTGGGACGAGCGGAAGATGCCGGACAGCGCGCACAAGCGCTTACGGCAGATCACGCGCCGGACCGCGCTGACCGGCGGCGCGGCGGCGATCGCGGCGACCGTGCTCGAGGCTTGCGGTTCGAGCAAGAGCACGACCTCGAAAGCGGCGACGTCGGGCGGGGCTGGGCCTTTCGGGACCACCGGGAGCCACAAGTTCGTGATGGTCAACCACGTGACGACGAACTCGTTCTTCACGGCGACGATCTATGGATGCCAGGACGCGTGCGCACTGACAGGCTCGTCGTTCCAGTGGACCGGCTCGAACAACTCGATCGTCGGCCAGATGGTCTCGGCGTTCAACGCCGGCATCGCCGCGAAGGCGAACGGGATCGGGTGCTGTCTGATCGACAACACCGCCTTCAACTCACCCGTCGACCAGGCGCTGAGCTCGGGCATTCCGGTGATCGCGTACAACGCCGACGTCTCGCCCGGGACCAAGAACAACCGGATGGCGTACATCGGCCAGAACAACCTCACCGCGGGCGCCGCGGTCGGGACGGAGATCCTCAAACACGTGACGAAGGGCGACAAGGTCGCCGGGATCATCGCAACGCCGGGTACGGGGAACATCCAGCCGCGGATCGACGGCGCAAAGCCCATCCTGACGGGCGCCGGTATCAACTTCGTCGAGGTCGGGACCTCGGCGACCGAGGGCTCGCCGGAGTACAACAAGATCTCCGCGTGGTACGCCGGCAACAAGGACGTGAAGTTCATGATGGCCGTCGACAGCGGTGACAGCAACGCGGTCGCGCAGTTCATCAAGAACGAGGGCCTGTCGGGCAAGGTCGGAGCGTCCGTCTGGGACGTCGGATTGCCGGTGGTGCAGGCCATCCAGGCCGGCTACGTGACCGCGACGATCGACCAGCAGGCCTACCTGCAGGGCTTCGACACGATCATGCAGCTGTTCCTGTGGAACGTGTCGGGTGGGCTGATGAGGCCGACCGACACTGACACGGGAATCGGCATCGTCACCAAGGCGAACGTCACGCCGTACCTCACCCCGAGCCGGTTCGAGGGAACGTCCGCGACAAAGAAGTCGATCACGCCGCCATCCTCGATCTCCGTCTAGTGGTCCGGTAGCGTGCACTAGCGTGCCACCGGACGCGCCAACGTCTACTGCTGCCCCGGAGGCCCCCCCGCCGGGGCAGCAACCCGAGGCCCCGTCGATAGGGCGTGAAGCCCTGTCGGTGGGGCGCCGCGTCCTACAGGTCTTCCTCTACCAGCGCGAGCTGACCCCGATCGTGATCACGATCGGGCTGTTCGTGTACTTCGCGATCAGAGCCGGGTCGTCGTTCACCGGCTCGCTCAGCCTGGCCTCCGCGGCCGGTTATGCGGGGCCGATCGGCGCGATCGCCGTCGGAGAGGTTCTGCTGCTCGTGCTCGCCGAGATCGATCTGTCCGCCGGTCAGGTCTTCCTGTTCTGCCCGTGGGTCATGTACTGGATGCACCAGGACGGCCTGCCGCTCGTTATTGCGATCGTGATCGCGCTCCTCGCAGTGTGCCTTGTCGGTGCGATCAACGGGCTGATCACCGTGCGCCTCGAGGTGCCCTCGTTCGTCACCACGCTGGCCATGAACTTCATTCTCTACGGAGTGGTGCTGGTCGCCTCGAACGACCTGCAGGGCAGCCCGATCCCGCTGAGCGGGCAGACGAGCTTCGTCGCCCAGTTCATGGGGGTGTGGAAGTGGTCCGAGATCCTCTGGGTGCTCGCGATCACGATCGTACTCAGTGTGTTGCTCACGCGCTCGAGATTCGGCGTTCGGATCGTCGCCACCGGCGGCAACCTGGTTGGGGCGGCCGAGGCGGGCGTGCCAATCCGGCGCGTCAAGGTGTGGTGCTTCATTCTGTGTTCCTTCGTCGCCGGGCTCGTGGGAATCGTCGACGCGATCAAGTACGGAACCCTCGACCCGGGCAACTTCGGCGTCGACTACATCCTGTACGCCGTCGGCGCCTGCGTGATCGGCGGCACGGCACTGACCGGTGGGCGGGGGACGGTGGTGGGGGCGTTCATCGGCGCGATCCTGATCGGCGTTCTCCAGGACGGGCTGACCGTGATCGGGGTCAGCACCAACGAGTTCTTCATCTATGTCGGCGTAGTGATCATCATCGCGATGGCGCTGAACGTCCAGTTCGATCGGATAATCGCTCGCTCGAGGGCCAGATGAGCGCCGCGCCACAGCCCGTGGAGCCCACGCCCCCCGTTCCTGCGGGCGCGCCCGTGCTCGAGGTGCGCGGGGTGACCAAGAGCTTCGGTGTGCTCAAGGTCCTCACCGGCATCGACCTCACTCTGAACCAGGGCGAGGTGCTCGGGCTCGTCGGGGACAACGGAGCCGGTAAGAGCACGCTCGTCAAGATCTTGTGCGGCTTCCACCCGCAGGACGCGGGAGAGATCATCCTCGAGGGCGAGCGCGTAAGTTTCTCCTCGGTCGAGGCCGCCCGATCCGCCGGGATCGAGACGGTCTACCAGGATCTCGCGCTGATTCCGCAGCTGCCCGTCTACCAGAACCTGTTCCTGGGCCACGAGCTGACGAGGCTCGGACCGCTGCGCCTGCTCGACAAGCGCGAGATGCGCAAGCTGTCGCGTCAGTACCTCGATGACATCAACGTGAACGTGCCGAGCGTAGACGCCGAGGCCGAGCAGCTCTCCGGTGGCCAACGGCAGGCGGTCGCGGTTGCCCGGGCCGTACGCGCGGCGAGTAAGATCCTGCTGCTCGATGAGCCGCTCGCCGCGATGGGGGCACGCGAGTCACGTCTCATCATCGACCTCGTCAAGGACCTTGCCGCGAGCGGCCGGATCTCGATCATCGTTATCGACCACAACTACGCTCACCTGTTCGAGCTCTGCGACAGCATCAATGTCATGCAGGGCGGCCGCATCACCCTCCGCCAGGAGGTCCACGAGACGTCGATCGAGGAGCTCACGGAGCTGATGGTCACCAGCTACCGTCGTCAACTCGAGGGGGTGCAGAACGCCGGCGCGTGAACCCGGTCCGCGCCGGGGTCGTTCTGCATATGCGATCGGAATCGACTTCGGCACGGAGTCCGGCCGTGCCGTGCTGGTCGATCTGAGCGGCGGCGACGTCCTGGCCAGCAGCGTCGTGCGCTACCCGAGCGAGGTCATCGACCAGACGCTGCCCTCGACCGGCGATCGGCTGCCCGACGACTGGGCGCTGCAGGATCCAGACGACTGGGTGACCGTGGTCGAGCAGGCCGTGCCCGAGGTGGTGAAGGAGGCGGGCGTCGATCCTGAGGAGGTGGTCGGCCTCGGGGTTGACTTCACCTCATGCACGGTGCTGCCGGTCACGAGCGACGGTGTGCCGCTGTGCACGATCGACAAGTGGCGCGAACGCCGCCACGCCTGGCCCAAGCTGTGGAAGCACCATGCGGCACAGGACGTTGCCGACCGTCTGAACCTGGTCGCGCTCGAGCGTGGCGAGTCGTTTCTGGAGCGCTACGGGGGGCGAATCTCCTCGGAGTGGTATTTCCCAAAGCTGATCGAGGTGTGGCTCGAGGACCGCGAGATCTACGACGAGTGCGACGCGTTCATCGAGGCTACGGACTGGATCGTGTGGTGGCTGACGGGAGAAGAGTGCCGTCAGACCGCGACCGCCGGATTCAAAGCAATGTGGTCGCCGGCCGAGGGGTTGCCCCCGACCGAGTACTTCGAGGCCGCATATCCCGGATTCGACAAGCCGGGGGAGAAGCTCGGCGACACATTCGCGCCACTCGGGACCAAGGCGGGCACGCTGCGCAAGGAGGTCGCGGACAAAATCGGGTTGCCCGAGTCGGTGGCGGTGGCGGTCGGGAACGTGGACGCGTGGGTGTCGGTCCCGGGCATAGGCGTGGACGGACCCGGGACGTACGTCGTCGTGATCGGGACCTCGATCTGCGACATGATCGTTCACCCCGAGGAGACGCGGCTGCCAGGGGTCACGGGAGTGGTCAAGGACGGGATCCTGCCCGGGTTCTACGGCTATGAGGCCGGGCAGGCGGCGGTCGGCGACATGCTGGCCTGGTTCGTCGATCAGATCGCGCAGGATCCGGGCGCCTACGCGCAACTCGAGGAGGCGGCCGCACGGATCGGGCCCGGCGAGACCGGGCTCGTCGCGCTCGACTGGTGGAACGGCAACCGCACGATCCTGGCCGACGCCGATCTGACCGGTGCGATCTTCGGACTCGGGCTGCAGACCACGCGGGAGGAGATCTACCGTGCGCTGCTCGAGTCGATCGCGTTCGGCAGTCGCCGGATCATGGACAACTTCGAGGAGCACGGCCTCGTGCTGTCCGAGATCGTCGCCTGCGGTGGGATCGCCGAGCGCAGTCCGCTGATGATGCAGTTGCTTGCCGACACGAGCGGACGCGAGGTGCACGTGCCCGAGGTCAAGGAGATCCCAGCCCGCGGAGCGGCGCTGTTCGGCGCCGTGGCCGCCGGCGAGTTCGAGGACATCGCCGCCGCGATCGAGGCCACCCGGCCGAGGAGCGTTCGCACCTACACGCCGGATCTCGAAGCCAAGAAGACCTACGACCGCGTGTACGAGATCTACCGGACGCTGTACGAGATGCTCGGTCGCTCCGAGGTGCGGCTCCTGCACGACCTGAAGCGAATACGCACCGAAAGGAGATCAGCGTGAGTCGGCAGCCTCGAATCGGCCTCCTCGGGATCATGCAGGAGCTCTATGACGACATGATCCCGGGGATCACCGAGCGCCAGGGCGAGTACGCGGCCGGCGTGGCCAAGCGCTTGGCCGGCGTTGCCGACGTGCAGTTCACGCGGCCGGCGCGCAACCGCGAGGACGTCGAGGTGATCACGCGAGATCTGACTAACAGCGACGTCGACGGGATCATGATCGTGATGCTGACCTACGGTCCGGCGATGCGCACGGCCCGCGCATTGATGGACACGCCCGTGCCGCTGCTGCTCGCGAACATCCAGCCCGAGCGCTCGATCACGCCGAGCTGGGACATGTCGGACCTGACCTACAACCAGGGCATCCACGGCGCCCAGGACCAGGCCAACGCGCTCGTCCGCTCTGAGAAGCCGTTCTCGGTGATCACCGGCGACTGGCGCTCGGACGGGTTCGAGCGCGCGTTCGAGGACTGGGCGCGCGCCGCGCAGACGGTGACGGCGCTCAGGCGAACCCGCATCGGACTGCTCGGGTACCCGATGAACGGTATGGGCGACATTCTCTACGACGCTCCGT
>Ga0335078_10007840_pt1 | contig 15846 bp, 11 predicted proteins | sample Lox_Sample_32_FD_206711 | JGI IMG/M metagenome (GOLD analysis project Ga0335078, IMG submission 206711) | Soil microbial communities from Loxahatchee National Wildlife Refuge, Florida, United States - Lox_Sample_3.2 | ecosystem: Environmental > Terrestrial > Soil > Wetlands | place: USA... | reverse complement strand
AATGCGCAGTACGTCCGATTTTTCCGCGCCCAGTGCCATGCGGATTCCGATTTCGTGCGTGCGATGAGCGACCGAGTACGCGATGAGCCCGTAAATGCCGACAGCCGAAAGGATCAGCGCGAGAGCCGCGAAGACGCCCAACATACGGGAGAAAAACACATCACCTAGCCTCTGTTGCTGAATGAGTGCGGGCATGCTCATCACACGATCCAGCGGAAGCTCCGCATCGACTTGCGCGACAGCATTGCGCAAGTCCGATGCCGCCTCATTGGGGTCGCGCGAGGTCCGCACCATGAAAGCAAATCCCGAGATGGGCCGCTGCTGAAATGCTTCGTAGACCAAGGGATCGGAACGTGTGGCTTCCGAGTATGTTTTGACATCGCTCACGACCCCGATGATTTCGTTCCACACCGGCTTCTCGCCGCTGACATCCAGCCGGATGCGTTTTCCAAGGGGTTCCTGGTCATGCAGGAAGCGTTGCACGAATTGCTGGCTTACCATCACCACCCTGGACGCGGTGCTGTCGTCCATTTCGGTGAAAGTCCGTCCACGCAGGAGGGTAATGCCCGCAGCGCGGAAATAAGCGGTGCTTACCACTTCATCCAGAGTGCTCAGGGGTTGGTTAGAAGACGACTCGGGTTGCCCCTCAATGTGAAACATTATTGAATTGGGACCGGTTGCCGGCAGGTCCGAAGTGGCGGCGATGTCTTCAATCCCCGGAATACTTTGAACGCGCGCCGTTACCTCCTTTACGAAGAGAGCTTGATGCTGTTCATCTTTGTACCGCGCGCTATCCAGCGTGACTGCGGCGGTAAGAAGATGATCCGGCTGGAAGCCGAGGTTCTGGTGCTCGATCATCAGGATTCCGCGCACTAGCAGACCGGTGCCGATCACGAGAAAAAGCGCCAGGGCGATCTCGCCGGTGATCATGATGCTTCGCAAGCGATTATGCGCCGGGCCTGAGGTTGAACCGCGACTGTCATCTTTGAGATTTCGATTCACATCGGTGCGAGAAGCCCTTAACGCAGGCGCGAGTCCGCACAACAGCGCGGAGAGCAGCGAAACGCCTGCGGTAAACCACAAGACGTTACGGTCGAGGCTCAGCGGCACGGCGGCAACGGCCTCATTAAATTGCATGTTGGCACGCACAACTTTCACGCCCCAGGTAGCCAGCAGGAGCCCGAGCGCCCCGCCGAGCGCGGCAATCACCAGGCCTTCGGTCAACAATTGGCGAACGATATCCAGACGACCGGCGCCTAGCGAAATCCGCACCGCCAATTCCTTTTGCCTCCCGGCGGCGCGCGTCAACAGCAAGCCTGCCACATTGCCGCAGGCGATCAGCAACACGAATCCGACTGTAGTCATAACAATGGCCAGCGCGGTGCGAATGCCAAAGCCGCGAATAAGAAAATCCGGGAGGGTGCGAACGGAAACTCCCCAGCCTTTTTCAACCTCGGGAAACTCATTCTGCGCGCGCTTGGCCAGTGCCAGGAACTCCGCCTGAGCTTGCCCGGGTATTGCGCCGGGTTTCAGTCTTCCCAGAAGCTGCAACGAACGATCGTTGCGCGCCGCCGCGGCGGTGTCTGTCGCGCCAAAGGTTAGGGGAGTCCAAAGCTGTTCGGTGTAGCCCATCAAGATGAAATTCGCGGGCATAACCCCAAGGACGATGTAATTCTCACGGTTCAGCCGGACAGTACTGCCGACGACAGAGGGGTCCGAAGCAAAGCGGCGCACCCACAAAGCATGGCTGAGAACCAGGACGTGGTCGCGCCCGGGCTGGTCTTGCCCTTCCGTAAAGGTTTGTCCGAGTTCCGGAATCACACCGAGCAGTGCGAAATAATTCGCGGATACAGCGCCGGAACGTAACGCCTCCGCCTGACCATGCACGGTGAGGCTGACATTGCGATAATGGTCCGCCGCCGCTACTTCGGAGAAGACGTGGTTCGCGTCTCGCCAGGCGACGTAGTTCGGTGCGGATATGGGGTAAGCGTCCGGCATGAACACCGCAGCCGGATTGACGGAGGAGACGACGAGGACGCGATCCGCATCTTGTACCGGCGGGCGCCGCAACAGGTAGCCACTCACCATCGCAAACATGGTGGAGTTGATCGAAATGCCCAGCGCGAGCGTGAGCACTGCTATGGCGGCGAAGCCGGGATTTTTTCCAAGCGTGCGGAAGGCATAGCGCAAGTCCTGCCAGACTGTGTGCATTTTCATTCTCCTACTCGTAACGCAAAGCCACCATGGGATCGACGCGGGTGGCGCGACGCGCGGGAATCAGGCACGCCGCCAGCGCGACGCCGGTCAGCAAAAGAGCCACACCGAAAAATGTCAGCGGATCGTGCGCGGAGACGCCGAACAGCATGCTGGACATCAGGCGCGTCAGCCCAAGCGCTGCGAGCAAGCCGAGCCCCACGCCAACAAGCGCCATCTTCCCGGCTTGCCCAAGCACCATGCGCAAGACATCGGCGCGACTAGCGCCTAGTGCCATGCGTACGCCGATTTCATGGGTGCGCTGCCCGGCGATGTACGAGATCACACCATAGATCCCAACACAGGAAAGCAGCGTGGCAAGCCCGGCGAAAATGCCCAGCAGCAGCATCACGAAGCGCTTGGCTGCCAAAGAATCGGCGATCATGCCGTTCAGTGTCTGGGTGTCATAAACGACGATATCTCGATTGACCGTGTCGGCCGCCCGGCTGAGAAAACTCGCGTCGGCCACCAGCCCCGGATTCGTGCGTACCACACCCTCAACGCCGTGCGAGAGCATGGAATAGAACTCCTCTGGCGACTGAAAGAAAGAGAAATAGCACTGCGCTTGGACCGGGCCCTCAACGTCGGTGTCTAGTCCCCATTGCTTGACGTGCCCCACCACCCCGATGATCTCGGCGGATTTGTTGATGATGTCGAAATTGACGTGCTTTCCAATCGGATTACTGTCGGGGAAATACTTCTTGGCAAACTGTTCGTCGATGACGACTACCAAGGGTGCGTTTTCATTGTCGGACTCTTCCAGGAAGCGACCTCGCTGCAACGGGATTTGCATAACCTTGAGGTAATCCGGTTGCGTCACGTAATACAGCGAAACTTTCATGTCGTGCTGCGATGTTGGCTTGACCTCATTATCCAGCCAGAGAGGAAGTTCGGAATCGCTGTGCATGGGGAAAGAGCCCGTTTTAAGGGAAACACTCACGACACCTGGAGTACCGGCGATGGCATCGTGTAAGCGGCGGAAGGAAGCACGAATGGCGGAGGGCGAATCGCCGAGCGGTTGCGACGAGGAAAACTCGAAATACGAAACGTTCGTGGGATCGAATCCCGGACTGGTGTTCCACAGTTTGCCCAGGCTGCGGATCATCAGGCCTGCGCCGGTCAACAGCACCAAGGCCATGGCCATCTCAACCGCGACAATCAAGCCTTGCGTGCGGTGGCGGGTCCCGCTTCCTCCACGGCCACCCTCCTTTAAGGTTTCGTGAATCCGGCCGGAGGAAATTTTTAGCGCCGGGATCACGCCGAATAGAATTCCCGCAAAACACGAGGCCAGCACGGTGAAGAGAAGCACGCGAGCGTCGAGACTTATCTGCTCCGTTCTTGGCAAGGCATCCGGCTGAATTTTGATCGCCGCGCGTGTTCCCCAGGCGGCCAATAGAAGTCCAAGGGCCCCTCCGGCTAGAGCCAGCAGGATGCTCTCTGTCAGAACCTGGCGCACCATGCGGATTCGGCTCGCACCCATCGCGGTGCGAATGGCAAATTCTCGGGTCCGACCTGTAGAGCGTGCCAAAAGGAGGTTGGCAACATTGGCGCACGCGATCAGCAGGACGAAACCAACCGCGGCCAGCAGCACCAGCAAAAACGGCTGAATATCACCAACGATGTGTCTCTTGAGCGGGATTAGCGAGATGCCCGATTCCCGGTTGGTATCAGGATAGAGTTCGCCCAAGTGCGCGGCGACAGCGTCCATATCCTGCTGGGCCTGCTCGAACGTAACTCCTGGCTTCAACCTTCCGACCCCATCCGTTCCCATTCCTGTGGAACGGCTGCGAAATAACGGCGCGTCCCACTGCCCGATGGGGACGAATACGTCCGCCTCACTGCGAAAGTTCCATTCCTGGAAGTGGAAACCGGAAGGAATGACCCCGATGATCGTATACAACTTGGCGTTCAGCGCGATGGGTTTTCCGATCGCATCGGAACTACCTCCCAGCTTACGCCGGCAGAAACTTTCGCTGATCAGCGCGACGGGCGCCCCGCCCAGTTGGTCTTCTTGTTCTGAAAACAGGCGGCCGGCCGTCGGTTTCACGCCCAGCACGGGAAAGAAGCTGCTGGAGACCATATCAGCCTTCAGCCGTTCCGGCTCGCCCATTCCGGTGAGATTGAAATCGTCCGCGCGAAAAGAAGCTATAGCCGAGAAGGAGCGATTATCGCGCTGCCAATCCAGGAAATTGGGATACGCGATGGACCAATGGTCGGACTGAGCAACTCGCGTGAACAGCATCACCAGGCGGTCCGGTTCACGGAAGGGAAGCGGATTGAGCAGCACGCCATTCACGATGGAAAAAAGCGCGGTGTTTGCGCCGATACCGAGCGCCAGGGTAATCACCGCAATGGCCGCGAATCCCGGATTCTTCAACAGGGTGCGGAAACCGTAGCGGATGTCCTGCCAGCAGGTGTGCACCAACGCCTCCTCAGAGCGAGTAAGACTGCTTTATCCCCGGCATCAGCACAGCGAGCTAACGCCCAACCACACGCGGAACAGAGTACGGACCAAATCCACGGCGGCGACCATCGCAGTCACCGTTTCCGGGCGCGCATACGGATGGAGAAGCGCGAGAAGCGCCGCATTCGCGCCGCCGAGGACGGCCACGGCGGCGGAAGTCACGAGGAAGGCAGGGCGCAACAGGAGCATGCGCCAACGATTTTGCCAGTGCGTGGACATAAACTCACCTCTCAATCGCCGCAAAATCCCTGAACTACTTCAGACGAATACGGTCGTAGTTGTCCCATTGCGACATGTCGGAGAGAATCACGCGGTCCCCAACCTGCAAACCCTGCAAGATCTCGATGGTGTTGACCGAGGCGCGGCCCAATTTCACGTTCACGCGCGTGGCCTCAGAGCCGTCGGAGGTGAGCTTGAACAGGCTGACGGTGCTCTGCGATGAGCCGTGCACCGGGCGGCCGACAAAAAGCACGTCCTTGAGATTTTCGATCTCGATGGTGCCGTCAACGCTGAGATCCGGTCGCGCTCCATCAGGCAGCGGGCCGTCCATATAAACATCCACGGTGACCGTCCCGTTCAGAACGGAGGGATCGATGCGCGCCACGTGCCCTTCCACCGTTCCGTTTCGCGTGTCGATGGTGGCTTTCTGGCCGATCAGCACATCTTTTGCTTGCGTCTCGGCAACCTTAATTTCAGCCTTCAGCTTCTTGGGGTCCGCCACTCGTGCAAGATTGGTCCCGGGAGTGACGTGCTGGCCTTCCTCTACCGGCACAAGCTGCAGAACACCGGTAATGCCCGAGCGCACGTGCAACGCCTCCAGTTCGGCGTGACGGAGTTCGTACAGCGCCCGTTGCTGGTCCACGTGGGACGCTTGTGCCTGCAGGCGAGCCTGCGCGGTGTCCGCGGAGTTCTTGGTGCGTTCTTCCTCGAGTTGCAGGCGAACCGCAAGCTGTTCTTCCTTCACCTTGGAGAGTTGCGCGTTCACGATCGAGCCGATGTCTTCCTTGTACAAGCGCTCGTCGACCGCGTGTTGAATCTTGGCCTGTTCGTACTCGCTGCGCACCGCGGCTTCGGCGGCTCTTTGATTCAGCAACTCGCTTTGGACCTGCACTTTCAAATTGGCGTAGTCCGCTTCGGCGGCTTTCAGCTGGTATTCCGCATCCAGGGCATCGCGCTTCAAAGTAATGTTGCTGAGCTCGAGGATGATCGAGTCTGGCTTCACCACGGCACCCGGACGAAGAACGATGCGGTCCACTTGCGCCTCCGTCTGAGCCGGCAGCCAGTGAATGTCCACCGGAACGAGCGTGCCAATGCCGCGAACCTCGCGGAGCATGGGCCCCCGTTTCACGTCGTCGGACCAAACTGTGGCGCGGTCCACCGAGGGAGCGGCAGGCCGCAGCCGCGACAGGCCGAAGGTGACACCACCGATAAAAAGAAGCGCAACTGAGCCGAGCACAATCCGGCGAATCAGTTTGGCGCGTGCGTTGGAAGGTCGAGGTATGTCCATGGGAGTTCTCGAAAACTAGATACGGCAATTGCAAGGCCGCGGTTCCCCGAACTAATACGTTTGTTTGTCAATCGATTAGGGATAAACGGAGAAACAGCTACCGGGAGGAGTGTCCGATAATGGGACTGCAGATTGCGGAAGCGGGCAAATTCAACCGGCAGTATGAACTGGCGCCAGATGCCGCGAGCCATCGGCTTCGGGCTTCAAGGGTGAGCTCTCTGGAGGAGGACCCCAGAAATTCCGCGCCGTCCAGCGATCCATCTCTTCCCCGCCCGAGAAAAGAAAAGGCCACTGGACTGGCGCGAAGACCAAAATCGGTGCCGAGCATGCACGTGCTGCCACTATGACTACAATCGGGAGGAATCTGTAATTACAGTAAGGTAAGTCCTGTAGGGCGCAACGCACACTACTGGGGTGTTTCCGCGGTGTGACCGCGTGCACGTGCGTCCCGAGCGTTGTAGCGGTATGGTATTGCTGACGTTAGGTCGTCAATTGATCTGTCCGGTCGAGGCTTCCATGAATCGTAAGGGTGTGCTCTTGAAAGGGAATGTGCGCTTGCTTGGCGTTTCCCTTGTACCGTTGTTACTCGCAGGGCTGTTGGCGGCACAATCCGTCCCGACGAACGATCCGCCGCAATATGGACCCTACAACGCTGCGTTTCTGACTGGCGGCGACGGTTTGCGCGAGAACGTCGAAGAAAAGGACACGGTGCTGCGCGCGGATTCGCCGTGGACCCTCTCGTGTTGGGTTTGGTTCGACGAGCCATTGGCAGCTCCAACGCTGATTGCTGGGCTTGGCGAAACGACGGAGGAGTATCCGCGGTATCTGAGCGTAGCCCCCGGCGAACTGGCGCTTTGGGTCGGGAAGGCCAATAGCCTGGCCGGGAAGGTTGCGCTAGCGCCCACAAAATGGCATTTCCTTTCCGCACAGTTCGATGGCAAGGACTTTCGGCTATTCGCCAACGGGGAGCAGATCGCGCAAGGGCCGCTGGTGATGGGCAGCGTGAGCGCGGTCCTGCAAATGGCTCCGGGGCATTCGCCACTGCCGCAGGGTGCGCACCTCGGCGGCAAAATTGCTGCCCTCACCTTGGTGCGGCAGGCGCTTGGGGCCGCGGAAACCAAACAACTGTTTCAAATGCCGCCCGATTTTTCGCGCATTTTGTTCGACACCGGCTCGAAGGGCTGGCCGGTGCAGACCCGCGGCCAGGCGGGTTACCGCGCACCGCAAGATCCGTCCGAAATGCCAAAAAGCAAAGCGCCATTCTCGAAACCGGTAGCGCATCCTATTTCCGAATCGACGCCGGCGGTCCGAGAAATTGCGCGAAATCGTTGGAGCATCGACGGGGGATGGAAACTGATTGGCGCGCCCGAAGTAAACGCCAGCGGTGAGGAGATCTCGCAATCGTCCTTTGACGCCTCGAAGTGGATGGCAGCGGTCGTACCGGGAACCGTGCTGACCACCATGGTCGAGCGCGGCATTTATCCCGACCCGGAATTCGGGCTAAACAATCTGACGATACCTGAGAGTTTGAACAAGCAGGATTATTGGTACCGCGCGGAAATCGAAACCCCGCAACAACTCGGTGGAAAGAACCTGACGCTGACCTTTCAGGGAATCAATTACAAAGCGGTGGTCTGGCTGAATGGCCAACGACTGGGGGAAATCACCGGGGCGTTCATTCGTGGAAATTTTGACGTCACGAGCATCTGGAAGGCAGCCCCGGGGGAAGTCAACGTGCTGGCTGTGCAGGTTTCTCCTCCTCCGCATCCCGGCATCCCGCAAGAACAATCCATAAAGGGCGGCCCCGGCGAGAATGGCGGGATCATGTGCCTCGACGGTCCAACGTTTGTGGCCTCCGAAGGTTGGGATTGGATTCCAGCAGTACGCGATCGCGAAACGGGGATATGGCAACCGGTGGAGTTGCACGCCGTACAGGCTGTGCGTATCGGCGACCCGCAGGTAGTTACACAGTTGCCTCTCCCGGATACCAGCCACGCGGATGTCCGCATCAACGTGCCCGTTGAGAATCTTTCGGATAAACCGGTTCACGGGGCATTGAAAGCCTCTTTTGAAGGCGTGGCGCTGACCAAGGAAATTTCGCTCGCGCCGGGAGCGAACCGCATTGCCTTGATGCCCTCGGAATTCAAGCAGCTCGCGGTAGCGAATCCGCGGCTGTGGTGGCCGAACGGATACGGCAGACCGGAACTGTACCATTTGCGGTTGACGTTCGGAGGCGCGAACGGAGAGGCGGATGACAAGGAAGCACGATTCGGCATCCGCGAAGTTACGTATGAATTGAGTCTGCTCGATTCCGCCGGCCATCTGCGGCGCCTAGAAATCGATCCGACACGCGGTAAGCAGGGAGACGAGGAGGTAGTGGATGTGTCGCACGCCGGAATGCGTCAGATTCCGGCGGCCGACCCGATGCCACCCTTCTTTCCGAAATCCGCGATTGCCAACTGGCATTCCTGGGTGGCTTCCCTGGCTCCCGGCGCGGAATCTTCCCCGGCCGTTCGGCCCGTTACGGACGAACGAGCCGCTCCTTATTTAGTGCTCAAAGTTAACGGTGTGAAAATTGCGGCCCGCGGTGGGGCTTGGGGCATGGACGACTTCATGAAGCGTGTTTCGCGCGAACGGCTCGAACCGTACTTCCGTTTGCATCGCGATGCCAACGTGAACATCATCCGCAACTGGGTCGGCCAGAACACCGAAGAAGTGTTTTTCGATCTCGCTGATGAATACGGAATGCTCATTTGGAACGACTTCTGGGAAACCACGCAGGACTACAACCTGGAGCCGGAAAATCCCGACTTGCTGTTGGCCAATGTGAAGGACACGATCTTGAAATATCGCAACCATCCTTCGATTGCCGTGTGGTGCGGGCGCAACGAAGGTGTCCCACAGCCCATCGTCAACGAAGGCATGGCGCGGCTGGTCAATTCGCTCGACGGAACGCGCTACTATTCACCCAGTTCCAACCAGATCAACCTGCAGCACAGCGGTCCTTATCGCTACATGGACCCGAAACTCTATTACACCGTGCTCAACCACGGCTTCTCAGTGGAGACCGGTACGCCTTCTATGTCTACCGCGGAATCGTTTCGCGCATCGGTCGCCCCAGAGGATGTCTGGCCTATCAGCGATGCCTGGGCCTATCACGACTGGCACCAAAGCGGAAACGGCGAGATGGCTCCGTTCATGGCGGAGATGCAGGTGGAATTTGGCGCTCCCGCAAATTTCGACGATTTCGAACGCAAGGCACAGATGCTGGACTACGTGAGCCATCGTGCCATTTTCGAGGGCATGAACGCGCATCTGTGGGCTCCGAACAGCGGCCGCATGCTGTGGATGACGCAGCCCGCCTGGGCCAGCAACGTGTGGCAAATCTTCAGCCACGACTACGACACGCAGTCTTCTTTTTATGCCGTCAAGAAAGCCTGTGAATCGGTACACATCCAACTGGACCTCTCGAACTATCGTGTAGACGTGGTGAATACAACGACTGCGAAGTTGCCAGACCTTTCGCTGTCGGCGAAAGTATTTTCACTCGACAACAGACTTCTGTCGCAGCATGAAGAGAAAAAAGACGCAGCTCCCAATGATTTAACGAATGGCTTTCCACTCGATCTGGCGCAATTCCTGGCGAATGAAGTGGTGCTCGTGAAACTGGAGCTGCATGACGCGGGTGGGAAACTTCTTTCGGAGAATCTGTATTGGCTAGGGGCAGATGGCCCCTCCTACCGCGCCCTCGGGCGCCTTGCGAAAGCACAAGTGGACGCCAAGGCAGTTTTGAAGCGCAATGGCGAAAATGGATACATCCAAGTCACCTTGCGGAACCGCGGCAACGTCGCTGCGATTCAGACGAAGCTCACGCTTCTGAACGCCGGAAGTGGCGAGCGCATATTGCCGGCGTATTACCAGGACAACTACATCTCGCTGCTGCCAGGCGAAACCCGCGAAATCACTATCGAATATCCGCTATCAACCGCAGGCAAAGCACCGGCGCAGATCGGGTTACGCGGCTGGAACACCGCTCCGCGAAGCATTCCCATAATGGAAGGGAAGTAGCCGTAGAGCTGTGACTTGTGAGGCTTGCGCGAACAGCACGATGTGATATGTTGTGCACTCGGGCAGGCGCACCGCGCACTGGGTCTCTCACAATTCGTGAGTAATTAGCGACGGCACGAATTGCACCCTACCAAGCCCCTGTGATGGTCGTCCTAAGATGGACGCGACTGCCTAAGTAAACTGGAAAGTGCCCTCCTTCCTGGGACACACACAGGATTCTTCATGCCTCCAACCATAAAGCGGCCCTCTCTTCCCAACGAAGACAAACGCTGGAAAATCGTTAACGGCACCATGCGCAAGCATGGCTTTTCACGGGACGCGCTGATCGAGACTCTCCACACGGTCCAGGAGTCGTTCGGCTATCTGGATAAACCCGCACTGAAATTTGTCGCGGATTCGCTGCGTGTTCCTCTAAGTCAGGCTTATGGTGTCGCAACCTTCTATCATTTCTTCACCATGAAGCCGCCCGGGGCGCACACCTGCCTCATTTGCATGGGAACGGCGTGTTACATCAAAGGTGCTGGACTGCTGTTGAACGAAGCGGAAACCGCCTTGGGCGTGAAAGCCGGTGAAACGACCAGCGACGGCAACGCTTCGCTGATCACCGCGCGTTGCATCGGTTCGTGCAGTCTAGCTCCGGCCGTGGTGCTCGACGGCGAAACCGTCGGCAATGTGGAGACGTCGGGTTTGCACAGGAAACTGGAAGGTTGGAAACCGTCGTGACCATCGAAGAACTGCAACAAATCGCCGCCGAAACCCGTGCCAAGCGTCAGGAAACCACGCGCGAGCTGAAAGTGTGTATGGCTGCCGGCTGCCTGTCGCTGCACAGCGACGCCCTGAAAACCGCATTGGACGAAGAAGTCAAACGTGGCGGTGCGAATTGCCGCGTTCGCGGGGTCGGCTGCATGGGCTTGTGTTCTTTGGGACCCTTGGTGCAAGCAGACCCAGAAGGGGTTTTGTATCGCAACGTAACCGCCGAGCATGCGGCGGAGTTGGTAACCCATCCGGACGGAGCAACCGCCAAAGGGCTGGTTTGTTCGCGAGAGCAGGCGTTCTTCCAAAGGCAGACGAATGTCGTTCTGGAGAATTCCGGCCGGATCGACCCGGAGAAAATCGAGGAGTATATCGCCGAAGACGGTTACGCTGCACTGCTCCACGCGCTCACGGAAAAATCGCCCAACGAGATCATTCAAGAAGTTTCCAAAAGCGGCCTGCGCGGCCGCGGTGGCGCGGGCTATCCCACCGGTTTGAAATGGGGCACCGTGGCCAAGACCGTCGGCGCGACGAAATATGTGATCTGCAATGCGGACGAAGGCGATCCCGGCGCATTCATGGATCGCAGCGTCCTTGAAAGTGACCCGCATCGCGTTCTGGAAGGGATGGTCATCGCCGGCTACGCCGTGGGAGCGAGCCGAGGCTACATTTATGTGCGTGCGGAATATCCTCTGGCGGTGAAGCGTTTTACCCTGGCGATTCGCGAAGCGCGCAAGCAGGGCTTCCTCGGCAACCAGATTTGCAATACAAAATTCAGTTTCGACGTGGAAGTGCGCATTGGCGGAGGCGCGTTTGTTTGCGGCGAGGAGACCGCCCTGATTGCCTCTATTGAAGGTCGCCGAGGCATGCCGCGCCCGCGCCCACCCTATCCGGCACAATCCGGACTGTGGGACATGCCAACGCTCATCAACAACGTGGAGACCTTCGCCTGTATTCCCGCGATTCTTCGCCGCGGCGGCGAGTGGTTCGGGGCCATCGGCACGAAGAAAAGCAAAGGCACAAAAGTATTCGCGCTTACCGGCAAAGTGCGCAACGTGGGCCTGATCGAAGTGCCCATGGGCATGACCCTGCGACAGATCATCTTCGACATCGGCGGTGGTGTTCCCGAAGGCCGTCGCTTCAAAGCGGTGCAAACCGGAGGCCCCTCCGGCGGATGCATTCCGGAACAATTCCTCGATCAGCCCGTCGATTACGAGTCCCTTCGAGAGTTGGGCTCCATCATGGGCTCCGGCGGAATGATCGTAATGGATGACGGTGCCTGCATGGTCAACGTGGCGCGCTACTTCATGGAGTTCTGCATGTCTGAATCCTGCGGCAAATGCATTCCATGCCGCTCCGGAACTGCCCAGATGTATGAGCTATTGAGCCGCATCACCGAAGGAACGGCGACGCTGCGCGACTTGGAATTGCTCGAACAGCTCTGCGACATGGTCAGCAGCACCAGCCTTTGCGGCTTGGGACAAAGCGCCCCGAATCCGGTGGTAAGCACACTCCGCTATTTCCGCGAGGAGTACATGGAGCACATCGAACAGAAGCTTTGCCGTGCGGGCGTCTGTGAATGCGGCAAGCAGCGGGAGGTCCTGGCATGAACCCTGCTCCCGCTGTAAAAACGCTGCTGATTGATGGCGTGGACGTAAGCGCCAGCGCCAATCAGACCATTCTGGATGCCGCACGCGAGAACGGCGTCCGCATTCCGACGCTGTGCCATCTGGACGGTTTAACGGAAGCGGGTGCGTGCCGCCTGTGCCTTGTGGAAGTGAAAGGCACCACGCGCCTGCTCCCCGCTTGCGTGACACTCGTCGAAGAGGGCATGGAAGTGACTACGCACTCGCCCCTGCTGGAAAAATACCGGCGCATGATTTTGGAGCTGCTGTTCGCGGAACGTAATCACGTTTGCTCGGTCTGCGTGGCCAACAACAACTGCGAACTGCAGGATATGGCCAAAGAGCTGGGAGTTACCGAGGTCCGCTTCCCGTACCGCTATCCGCGCTTGTCCGTGGACACTTCGCATGAGCGCTTTACGCTGGATCACAACCGTTGCATTCTCTGCACGCGTTGTGTGCGTGTGTGCACGGAAGTGGAAGGGGCGCACACCTGGGACGTTTTCGGCCGCGGCGTGAATTCCAAACTGATTGTGGACCTCGACCAGCCCTGGGGAACTTCAGACACCTGCACAAGTTGCGGAAAATGCGTCCAGGTATGCCCGACCGGCGCTTTATTCGAGAAGAACAAAGTAGGCATGCACGCCGCGAAGAATCCGGACTTTCTTTCCTATCTGAATGAAATGCGCGAGGGGCTGCGATGAGCAAGCAAACGCTGGCGACCGTCTGGCTGGATGGCTGCTCCGGATGCCACATGTCCCTGCTGGACATGGACGAGCGGTTGGTGGAACTCAGCGCGCAATTCGAAATGCTCTATTCGCCGCTGGTGGACACCAAGACCTACCCGGCGCACGTCGATATCGCCCTGGTGGAAGGCTCGGTAAGCACGGATGAAGACGAACACAAGATTCGCCTGATTCGCGCGAATACCGGCACGCTGGTGGCGTTGGGCGATTGCGCGGTGACCGGCAATGTCCCCGCTATGCGCAATGCATTCACGGTGCCGGCTTTGTTCGATCGCGCTTATCGAGAAACGGTCACGCTGCAACCGCAGAATCCCGCTCAGAACCTGCCCGTGCTATTGCAACGCGTGCGCCCGGTGCATGAGGTCGTTCGCGTGGACGTGCAAGTGCCCGGATGCCCGCCGTCGGCGGACACGATTTATACGGTGCTTTCCGAGTTGCTCGCCGGACGCACGCCGGATATCGCTGCGCTTACACGCTTCGGAATTTAGGGACACTTATGGGAAAGACAATCACAATCGACCCGGTCACGCGAATCGAAGGCCACTCGCGCATCATGTTGCAGGTAGATGACAGCGGCGAAGTCTCCAGCGCGCATTTTCAGACCACGCAATTCCGCGGCTTCGAGAAATTCTGCGAAGGCCGTCCGTTCTACGAGATGCCCTACCTTATGGAGCGCATCTGCGGCATTTGCCCGGTAAGCCATCTCCTGGCTTCCGCCAAAGCGTGCGATGCCCTGATGGCCCTGAAAGTTCCTCCGGCAGCAGGGAAACTACGGCGCATTCTGGATCTGGCGCAGTTGATTCAATCGCACGCGCTGAGCTTCTTCTATTTGTCCTCTCCCGACCTGATTCTGGGAATGGATGCGGACCCCAAGGACCGCAATCTTTTTGGGGTGATGCGCAAGCAGCCGGAGCTAGGTCACTGGGGCATCCGCCTTCGGAAGTTCGGGCAGCAAACCATCGAAACTCTCGCAGGCAAGCGCATACACCCCGGCTGGGTGGTCCCCGGCGGAGTGAACGAACCGCTGAGCGTCGAGAAGCGCGATCATCTGTTGGCGCAGATTCCAGAGATGATTGATATCGCGCAGAAATGCCTGTCATGGTTCAAGCGCGAACTGGAAACCTTCCGCGAGGAGATTCGAACCTTCGCCAATTTCCCCAGTTTGTTCATGGGACTGGTTACCGTGGACGAGCGCGCCGGCTACTATCAGGGCAAAATCCGCTTTACCGATTCGCTGGGGAATATTGTGGCCGACAACCTGGAACCGGAAGACTATCAGGATTTCTTGGGCGAAGCCGTCGAGCCATTCACCTTCATGAAGTTTCCGTACTACAAGGCGCTTGGCTATCCCGACGGCATGTACCGCGTAGGTCCGCTGGCTCGCCTCAATTTGGTGGACAATTGTGGAACACCGCTGGCGCAACAGGAGTGGGTCGAGTTCCGCGCTCTCGAACGCAACGCGGTACTGAGTTCTTTCTACTACCACTACGCGCGTCTCATCGAAATTCTTTTCGCCTTGGAACACATCCTCGAGTATTTGCTGGACCCGATCATCACCGAACGCCAGGCGAAATACTCGGCATCGTTGAACAACCTCGAAGGCGTCGGTTGCTGCGAAGCTCCGCGAGGTACGCTGATCCATCACTACCGCGTCGATGAGCAGGGGCTCATCACCTGGGCCAACCTGATCATCGCCACCGGCCACAACAACCTGGCCATGAACCGTGGCATTCTTCAGGCCGCCAAGCATTTTGTACGTAGTGACAAACTCAGCGAAGGCATGCTAAACCGTGTGGAGGCCGTCATTCGTGCCTTCGATCCTTGCCTCAGCTGCTCCACGCACGCCGACGGTCACCTGAAGCTTCAGGTACAGTTACTGGCACCCGACGGAAGGCTGCTGGACGAAATTCGCAGGTAGTCATGACGCAGTCCATCATTCTGGCTTGCGGCAACCCGCTCCGCGGGGATGATGGAGCTGCGCTGCGCGTCGTTTGTGGTTTGCAGGAAGGCTACACCGATCCGGAGACCGAGATTTGCTGCGCACAGCAGTGGACACCGGACCTTGCGGAAAGCATCAGCAAGTCGCAACTGGCTATCTTTGTTGACGCTTCTGCGGCGATTCCTCCAGGTGCGATTCGTCTGGTGGCGCTTTCCGGACGGTGCGAGCCACCAGGTCTGACCACACACTCTCTCAGTCCTGAACGTTTACTGGGACTGTCGCTGGAACTTTTTCAAAAAGTTCCGGAGCGGGCCTTTCTTCTGACCATCGGAGGCGCTTCGTTTGAACACGGGGATCAGCTCTCTGATTCCGTGCAGAAAGCGGTGCCCGCCGCCTGCAATCAGCTCAAGGCGTTACTCTCCGGGGTTACCTTGCCGGATTCTCCTCAGTTTTGACGTCGCGGAAAGGTCCCACTGCGGCAAAGTTTGGTCGCG
>Ga0335078_10007839_pt1 | contig 15847 bp, 15 predicted proteins | sample Lox_Sample_32_FD_206711 | JGI IMG/M metagenome (GOLD analysis project Ga0335078, IMG submission 206711) | Soil microbial communities from Loxahatchee National Wildlife Refuge, Florida, United States - Lox_Sample_3.2 | ecosystem: Environmental > Terrestrial > Soil > Wetlands | place: USA... | reverse complement strand
TCTGGGGCCTGATCATCTGGGCGGTCATCTTCCACCGCAAGCGGCGCTCGTCGGCCGCGCCGCCGGCCCAGGTGCGCTACAACCTGCCGATCGAGATGCTGTACACGGTCGTGCCGTTCATCATGGTCGGCGTCCTGTTCTTCTTCACCGCGCGGGACGAGAACTTCATCGACAAGCTGCCCGCCCGCGCCGACGTGACCGTGAACGTCACCGGCTACCAGTGGAGCTGGCAGTTCCAGTACCCGGGCTACAAGGTGCCGGGCTCGCCGACCGGTGACGTCACCATGAACGGCGAGCCGTGGAGCCCGGAGACGGGCAACTCCCAGCTGCCGGTGCTGGTGATCCCGGAGAACGAGTCGGTCCGGTTCAACCTCGTCTCCACCGACGTGATCCACTCGTTCTGGATCGTCCCGTTCGAGTTCAAGCGGGACGTCATCCCCGGCCACCCGAACCACTTCGTGGTCACCCCGACCAGGACCTGGTCCGGGATCGGCCACTGCACCGAACTGTGCGGGCTGTACCACTCCAGGATGCTGTTCAAGGTCAGAATCGTGACGCCGGCCCAGTTCAGTACCTGGATCCACGCCCAGCAGGCGGCACAGCTCAAGTCAGGGGGCAGCCAGTGACCACGCTCGACCAGCCGTCCCAGGCAACGGTCACCGTCCCGCGGAGCGGCCGCAAGGGCTCGATCATGGCCGACTGGCTGTCCTCGACCGACCACAAGGTCATCGGCCACCTCTACCTCATCACGTCGTTCGGGTTCTTCCTCATCGGCGGCCTGATGGCGATGATCATGCGGGTCCAGCTGTTCGAGCCCGTCAACCACATCGTGTCCGACCAGCAGTACAACGAGCTGTTCACCATGCACGGCACGATCATGCTGCTGCTGTTCGCCACCCCGCTGTTCGTCGGGTTCGCGAACGAGATCATGCCGCTGCAGATCGGCTCGCCCGACGTGGCGTTCCCGCGGCTGAACCTGTTCAGCTACTACCTGTTCCTGTTCGGCGGGCTGATCGTGCTGGGCAGCTTCCTCACGCCGGGCGGCTCGGCCTCGTTCGGCTGGTACGCGTACTCCCCGCTGACCAGCCCGGTCTACTCGCCGGGGATCGGCGCGGACATGTGGATCATGGGCCTGACCCTGTCCGGGCTCGGCACCATCCTGGGCGGGGTCAACTTCGTCACCACGATCATCTGCATGCGGGCCCCCGGGATGACCATGTTCCGCATGCCCATCTTCACCTGGAACGTGCTGGTCACCTCCATGCTCGTGCTGCTGGCCTTCCCGGTGCTGGCCGCGGCGCTGCTGGTGCTGGAGATCGACCGCAAGCTCGGCGCCGTGGTGTTCAACTCCTCCAACGGCGGGGCGATCCTCTGGCAGCACCTGTTCTGGTTCTTCGGCCATCCGGAGGTCTATATTTTGGCGATCCCGTTCTTCGGGATCGCCACCGAGATCCTGCCGGTGTTCAGCCGCAAGCCGCTGTTCGGCTACAAGGGCATGGTCGCGGCCACGATCGCGATCGCCGGGCTGTCGATGACGGTGTGGGCGCACCACATGTTCACCACCGGCGCGGTGCTGCTGCCGTTCTTCTCCTTCATGACCTTCCTGATCGCGGTGCCGACGGGGATCAAGTTCTTCAACTGGGTCGGCACGATGTGGCGCGGGCAGCTGTCGTTCGAGCCGGCCATGCTGTTCATCATCGGGTTCCTGGTGACGTTCCTGTTCGGCGGGCTCACCGGCGTCATCCTGGCCTCGCCGCCGCTGGACTTCGCCGTCAGCGACTCCTACTTCGTGGTCGCCCACTTCCACTACGTGCTGTTCGGCACCGTCGTGTTCTCGATGTTCGGCGGCTTCTACTACTGGTGGCCCAAGTTCACCGGGAAGATGCTGGACAACAAGCTCGGCTGGTGGCATTTCTGGACGCTGTTCATCGGGTTCCACATGACGTTCCTGGTCCAGCACTGGCTGGGCGTCATGGGCATGCCCCGGCGCGTCGCCGACTACCCCGACCTGCCGCACCTGGCCACGGTGCTGAACCAGATCTCCACCATCGGCTCGCTCATCCTCGGCGCGTCCACGTTCTTCTTCCTCTACAACGTGTACCGGACCTGGCGTCACGGCGAGAAGGTCACCGTGGACGACCCCTGGGGCTGGGGCAACGCCCTGGAGTGGGCGACGTCGTGCCCGCCGCCGCGGCACAACTTCACGTCGATCCCGCGCATCCGGTCCGAGCGCCCGGCGTTCGACCTGCACCACCCGCACATCGCGTCGGGCCGGCCCGCGCACGAGTCCATCCCGCCGTCGGGATGACCCGGTGTCCGACGGCGCCAAGCCAGCCGGGATCCCGGGCGGCCGGCGGAGAGGTCTGAGATGAAGGTCGAAGGGTACCTGTTCATCGGCTGCGCGGTGTTCTTCGCCGGCACCGACGCCGTCTACTGGCACTTCTCCCACGACCCGACCGGGACCACCGCGCTGGCGCTGGCCGTGGGCCTGGCGTTCCTCACCGGCTTCTATGTGCTGTTCACCGGGCGCAGGCTGCCCAGGCGGCCCGAGGACGACCCGCGGGGGGAGATCGCCGAGGGCACCGGGGAGCTTGGCTTCTTCAGCCCGCACAGCTGGTGGCCGCTGTTCACCGGCCTTGCCTGCGCCGTTGCCGCCATGGGCGCCGCGGTCGGCTGGTGGCTTTTCCTCATCGGCATGCTTTTCGTGGTGTTCTCGGCGATTGGCTTCGTCTTCGAGTATTACCGGGGCGCCTACGCGCATTGAGCCTTTTTCATCCGCCGAGCTCGCAGGCCTGCACGACGTGGATGGCCTTGGCGAGCTGACCCGCCCCGGCGGCGGAGGCGGCAGGCGGCGCGGCGCAGACCACTGCCCCGGGCGTCCTTGGCCGCCCGGGGCAGGTGCGGGTGGTCGCGGGTGTCAGCTGGTTATGACCCGGACGGGCCGGGGCCGCCGTAGAGCAGGCCGATGCCGTCAGCTTGGCCGTAGCCGGCAGGCATGCCGTTGGGGTCAGGCGGCGTGTTGCTGCAGGTGTAGGAGTTGGTGTCGATGAGCACGAAGTCGGCCTGCTGCGAGCCGGCGTACTGGCCCGAGCTGAGCTGGAAATCGCCCACGCTGAGCTCGGTGCCCGCGGGGATGGCCGGCGGGTTGATCGTGATGGTCGGCTGCTCCCCGCTTTGCGGCGTCCCCTCGCTGGTGCCCGTCGGAGACGTCACGGCCTGCGAGAAGCCGGCCGGCGCGGGCTCTGAGGTGCACAGGCTGCCGGTGGTGACGACCGCCGGGATGCCGTACTGCTGGAAGTCGTTCTGCAGGGCGGTGGGGTCCAGCAGTTCCGCCGGGTTGAGGGTCAGCGTATCCGTGCCGTCGGAGTAGCTGGTGAGGGTGAAAGCCGGGGTCTGGATCGTGCGCGTGACGTGCGCAGCGGAAGAGCCGAAGGCGCCCGACAGGCCCAGGCCGAGCACCACGGCTGCGGAGGCTGCTGCGGCGGTGATGCCCGTGGCGAGCCGCCGGTGGCCGCTTCCTGGGTGGTAGTTGCGCTGGGTCAGTCTGTGGCGCGCTTGCTGCGGATCCCCGAAGTCCGCCGCCGCCCGGGTGAAGGCGCCGCGCAGTTCGTTTTCAAGATCTGGGGTCGGCATAAGTGGGTCCTTTCAGGCTCGGCCGGATCATGGGGTCGGTGGCAGCTGGGTCACTGTGGGCCAGCGCCTCGGCGAGGCGGGCCGCCGCCCGGGATGCGGTGCTGGTGACCGTCCCCGCGGAGCAGCCGAGGACGTCCGCGACCTCGGCGACCGACAGGTCGGCCCAGTAGCGCAGCACCAGCACGGCGCGCTGGCGGGCGGGAAGTTGCGCCAGCGCCCAGCGGAACTCGGCCACGTCCTCGATCTCCCGCAGCGCCCGCGCCGCGGTTTCGTCGCTCGTGTCGAACGCGCCGTCCCCTGGCTGGAGTTCGGCTCTTTGCCGGGAGCGGCGGTCGCTGTCATGCAGCACGAGGTTGATCAGGATGCGGCGGGCGTAGGCGGCCGGGCGGTCCATCGACCGCACCCGCTTCCACCGCCGCGCCACCCGCAGCAGCGTTTCCTGGGCCAGGTCCTCAGCGTCTTTGGCATCGCCCGTCATCAGGTAGCCGGTGCGCAGCAACAGATCGGACACCTCGGCCGTGAAGCGGTCAAACTCGTGCTTGACGGTCGCGTTCCCGGCCCAGTCCATGCGCACCTCCTGGTCCTGTCCTCGCCCTCATCCTGTATAAGTCCCGCCAGCCCGCCGAGACTGAGCCCAGCCAGCACCGGGCAGAGACGTCCCGCCACCGGCCCACTCCCCAACGACCTCCGCCAAGCCCGCGAAACGACCAGCCGCGTAAGCCGACATGCGCACTGACCGGGCCCAACTGGGGACGCCGTACCTGATCAGGGCATACGCGGACCGCCCGATCGGGATGAAAAAGGCCCATTGATCCCGTTACCGTTACCGTTTCCGCGACCGCCGCACCCGGCGGTCGCGGCTTTTTTGGACCCTGCGGAACGGGCAACATCGCAATTTCATAGCGGCTGCCGGAGCTTGCGTGCCGGCGCGTTTACGGAGCGTATTCTGATGCCTGCGGGGGGACACCGCTGGGTCGCGACAGAAAGGCATCCTCACCGCTCAGCGTGCCGGAGGAACGGTTCAACGCGGGTAAATCGCGCTATTGACGTGAATGTGCCGAGGGGGTCGTCGCACAGTGCCGGGAACATCGATGCCTGCCGCAACAGCTCGGGGCAGCGCGCAGCGTGACGGGACGGGACCGGCGGCGGGGCCGGCCGGGCGGCCCCGGCCGGGACGCCCGCGTGGCGGGCGGCCCGGTGCGGGGCGGCCCGGGACTGGGCGGCCCCGGGGGCGGCGGCCAGGGGCCGGGAACGGGATCCTGCTCGGCGGTGCCGTCGTGGCCCTGGCCGGCCTGCTGGTGGCCGGCTGCCGGGGCCTGCCAGGCCACGGCGGGGCGGCCGCCGGGCCGCCGGCCACCGTGACCATCACCACCGGCAACCTCACCTTCACCTCGCCGGTCCGGGTCACCCGCCGCGACGGTGCGGTGGTCACCAGGTCCGCGGCCGGTGCCCTCGTGGACCGGCGGCCCGACCTCGGCATCGAGGTCAGGGTGACCGGTGGCCGGCTGGTGCGGGTCACCGCGGTCAGCGGGACGGGCCGCGCCGTGCCGGGCACGCTGGCCGCGGGGCGCACGGACTGGCACGCGAACTGGGCGCTGGCGCCCGCGCAGGCCTACCACGTCACCGCGACCGCGGTGAGCCGGCACGGCAGGACCAGCGTGACCCTGGGCTCGTTCCGCACCCTGACGCCGCGGCGCACGTTCAGCGCGGCGACCAGCCTGGGCGCCGGCCAGGTGTACGGCGTCGGCATGCCGATCATGGTCACGTTCAGTCACGCGATCACCCGCAGGGCTGAAGTCGAGCGGGCGCTGCAGGTCCGGTCGAGCAAGCCGGTCACCGGCGCCTGGTACTGGATGAGCGACTCGCAGGTGTGGTTCCGGCCCAGGACCTACTGGCCCGCCCAAACCCGGGTGCGGTTCGAGGCGCACCTGAAAGGGATCCAGGGGGCGCCGGGAGTCTATGGCAACGCCAATCTCACCCAGCACTTCCGGATCGGCAGCTCACTGGTCGCCGTGGCCAGCGCCGCCACCCATTACATGAAGGTGTGGTGGCACGGCCACCTGAAGGGGGACTGGCCCATCAGCACCGGCCAGCCCGGCGACGACACCCCGGACGGCCATTACCTGTCGTTCTCCATGGGGAACCCGGTGGACATGAACTCGGCCACCTATGGCGTGATGCCCGGTGATCCCGGCTACTACAACGTCCTGGTGTACGACTCGGTGAAGTTCACCTACAGCGGTGACTACGTGCACAGCGCGCCCTGGTCGGTAGCCGAGCAGGGGCTGGCCAACGTGAGCCACGGATGCGTCAACGTCGCCCCCGGCAACGCGGCCTGGTACTACGGCCATTCGGTGCTCGGGGACCCGATCACGATCGTCGGCAGCCCGCTCCGGGGCACCTGGGGCGACGGGTGGACCATCTGGTTCCGGTCCTGGCACAAGCTGCTGGCCGGCAGCGCCACGCACGAGATGGTGGTGGCGGGCCCGCGCGGCAGCCGGTTCACCGCGGCGCAGCCGGTTCACCGCGGGGCGCTGCCCCTGCCGCTGTCCGGCTGACCTGCCCGCTGCCATGGGCTGACCACGGCGAGGCCGGCGGCGTTCTGCCGGCCGGGCCGCGGTCAGCCCTCGGCGCCGTCGCCGTCCGCCCGCTCCACCTCGCCGGCATGGCCGTCCCCGGCGGTGACCGCCGTCGGCTCGGCGGCGTGGCCGTTCCCGTGGCCGTTGCCATGCCCGTTGCCCTCGGGCAGGGGGACGCTCTCGGTGAGGACCTTGTTGAGCGTTACCCGCAGCCTGCCCATGCCGCCCCGGGCCGAGCGCGCGGGCACCTCGTCGGCTGCGGGCGCCTCGATCTGGGGCCGCTGCGCCCTGGCCGCCAGGACCGCGCGATGCTCCTCGGAGACGGGCCTGGTCAGCTCGACGTACTCACCGCTGGGCATCTGCCGGATGATCCCGGTCTCGACGCCGTGCTCGAGCAGGTGGTTGTCCTTGCGCTGCAGGCCCAGGCAGATCCGCTTGGTCACCCAGTAGGCGACCACCGGCCCGATGAAGATGGCATACCGGGCGATCTCCGTGGTCAGGTACAGCGAGATGTTGAGCTGGCTGGCGATGATGTCGTTCGCGCCCTCCAGCCACATGATCCCGTAGAAGGCGACCCCGCCCATGCCGATCGCGGTCCGGGTCGGCGCGTTGCGCGGCCGGTCGTTGACATGGTGCTCCCGGCGGTCGCCGGTGATCCATTGCTCGATGAACGGCCATAGCGCAAGCCCGGTGATGAGCAAGCCGAGCGGCAGGAACGCGGGCAGGAACACGTTGAAGGCAAGCGAGTACCCCCCGACGTTCCAGTGCCAGCTCGGCCACATCCGCAGGGCGCCCTCCATGAAGCCCATGTAGAAGTCGGGCTGGGAGCCGGCCGAGATGCCCGAGGGGTTGTACGGCCCGTAGATCCAGATGGGGTTGATCTGCGCGAACGTGGACAGCAGGGCGGTCACGCCGAAGATGAAGAAGAACCAGGCCCCGGTCTTGGCCATGAAGTACGGGTACATCGGCTGGCCGACCACGTTGGTGTCGGTGTGCCCCTTGCCCGGCATCTGGGTGTGCTTCTGGTGGAACATCAGGAACAGGTGCGCGGAGATCAGCGCCAGCAGCAGGGCGGGGATCAGCAGGATGTGGATGACGTACAGCCGCGGGATGATGTCGTGCCCGGGGAACTGGCCGCCGAACAGGAAGAAGCTCAGGTAGGTGCCGACGATCGGGATGGACAGCAGCACGCCTTCGAGGATGCGCAGCCCGGTGCCCGACAGCAGGTCGTCGGGCAGCGAGTAGCCGAACAGGCCCTCGGTGAAGGCCAGGGTGAACAGCGTCACCCCGATGATCCAGTTCAGCTCGCGCGGCTTGCGGAACGCGCCGGTGAAGAAGACCCGCAGCAGGTGGCACATGATCGCGGCGACGAACAGGATCGCCGCCCAGTGGTGGATCTGGCGCATCAGCAGGCCGCCGCGCACGTCGAAGCTGATGTTCAGCGTCGACGCGTACGCCTCGCTCATGTGCACCCCGTCGAGCGGGGTGTACGAGCCGTGGTAGACCACGTCGGTCATGCTCGGCTGGAAGAACAGGGTGAGGAAGGTGCCGGTGAGCAGCAGGATGATGAACGAGTAGAGCGCGATCTCACCGAGCAGGAACGACCAGTGGTCCGGGAAGATCTTCCGCAGGAACGTCCGCAGCCCGCGCGCGCCGTGCAGCCGGTCGTCGAGGAACCGGCCGGTGCCCCCCAGGAGCTTGCCGGTGGTGGTGCTCATCTGCGTGCCTCCCTCGCGGGCGGTCGGCCCGGCGCAGCCGGGCGGTAGGTCATCCCAGCTCCCAGAAGGCCGGGCCCACGGGCTCGTGGTAGTCGCTGGTCGCGATCAGGAACCCCTGCGAGTCCACCCCGATCGGCAGCTGCGGCAGCGGCCGCGGCGCGGGGCCGAACAGCACCTGGGCGCCGTTGACCGCGTTGAACGTGGACTGGTGGCAGGGGCACAGGATGTGGTGCGTCGTCTGCTCGTACAGTGCGACCGGGCAGCCGACGTGGGTGCAGATCTTGGAGTAGGCGACGATGTTGTCCACCGTCCAGTTCAGCACCGTGCCCTCCGGGTTGTCCGGCGTGCGCGGGATGATCTCGCCCGGCGCGAACTTGATGATGATCGTGGTCGCCTTCGCCAGCACTTCCTGGTTCTCCGCGTACCCCTGGGGGATGACCGTGATCATCTGGCCCGGGGTGCTGAAGTCCGCCGCCCGCAGCGGGGTGTTCGGCCCGAAGATCACCATCCGCGTGCCCCGGCGCCAGACCGTGTGGCGCAGGCTGGTGCCCGGCAGCGGGCCCAGGTCCCGCAGGACCACGAGCGGGGCCACGGCGAGCGGCACGCTGGCCGCGATCAGGGTCCGCCGCAGCAGCGGCCGCTTGACGAAGCCGCTCGCCTCGGCGCCCTCGGTGAAGGTCTTGGTGAACTCCTCCCGGTCGGGCTCGGCGGAGGCCAGCGGGTGGCGCTGCTCGACCAGGGTCACGTCCGGCATGATGTTGCGGACCCAGATGGTGGCGCCGACGCCCATGGCCAGGAAGGCCACCGACATGGACAGGCCCAGGGCCAGGTTGGACCGGAGCGTGGCGTCGAGGGAGTGCACCTCCAGCCCGACGTAGGCGGCGATGAACCCGATGCTGGCCACCATCGACAGGATGAAGCAGGCGGCGATGACCCGCTCGGCGCGGCTGGCCCTGGCCGGGTTGTCCGGTCCCGCCGGCAGCTCGCGCGGCGGCTCGGGGGCGGCGGCGCCCGGCGCGTCGCCCAGCAGGGTGCGGGCCTGTGCGGGCGGCGGCGTCCCGATCACCCGGTGCGGCGCCCGGGACTGCGGGCCGCCGTCGTCCGGCGGAAGGTCGTGGCCGGGCTGGGTCTCACTCATGACTCACGTCGCTTCATCGTGATCCACATGGCAAGGAATACGAGCACCCCGATGCCGCCGAGGAAGCCCACGATGCCCTCGGTGACCGGGCCGATGCGGCCCAGGCTGAACCCGCCGGGGTTCGGCTCGGCGCGGACCCTGGTGACGTAGTCGATGATGTCCCGCTTCTGGCTCGGGGTGATGGTCGTGTCGCTGAACACCGGCATGGCTTCCGGCCCGGTGAGCATCGCCTCGTAGATCTGCTTGTTCGTGGCGTGGGTGAGCGGCGGCGCCGCCTTCCCGTAGGTGAGTGCCCCGCCCGCGCCGTCGAAGTTGTGGCACTGCGCGCAGTCGGTGATGAACAGGCTCTGGCCGAGCGCCGTGTTCGCGCCCGAGGTGCTCACCTGGGCGGCCGACGGGACCTGCGGGCCGCCGCCGAGCGACTCGACGTACGAGGCGATCGCGTGGATCTGCTCGGGGGTGTACCGCACCGGCGCCCGGTTGTTCTCGGCCCCCAGTTCCTTGGCCGGCATCCGGCCCGTGCTCATCTGGAAGTCCACCGCGGCGGCGCCGACCCCGATCAGGCTCGGGGCCTGGGACGTGCCCTGGCCGTCGATGCCGTGGCACGTCGCGCAGGTCACCGCGAAGAGTTTCTCGCCCTGGGCGATGGTCGCGGGCGACGTGCCACCGGGGTTGGCTGCCGATGCGGCGCCCTGGCCGGTGAGGGCCGTATAGCCCAGCCCGACCGTGACGAGCCCCAGCAGGACCACTGCGTACCCGGCGGCGGGGCGCCGGCGCAGTGCGGTGATCCAGCTCACGTGCTTCCTCGGTTTTCCGGTCATGCGGACGCGGCCGCGCGTCAGCGGATGAGGTAGATGGTGGTGAACAGGCCGATCCACACGACGTCGACGAAGTGCCAGTAGTAGGACACGACGATGGCGCTGATCTGCTGCTCCTGGGTGAAGGTCTTGGCGGCGTAGGTGCGCCCGAGCAGGAAGAGGAACGCGATCAGCCCGCCCGTGACGTGCAGCCCGTGGAACCCGGTGGGGATAAAGAAGACCGATCCGTAGCCGCCGGGCCCGTAGGGGGTCGATGACAGCGTCAGGCCGTCGTGGATCAGGCCGAGGTACTCATACCCCTGGCCCAGCACGAAGTACAGGCCCATCAGGAAGGACAGCACGTACCACTCGCGCAGGCCCCACCTGCGGAAGTCGAAGATGCTGCCGGTGCGCCGGATCTGGCCGCGCTCGACCGCGAACACGCCCATCTGGCAGGTGACGCTGGACAGCAGCAACACGGTCGTGTTGATCGACCCGAGCGTCAGGTTGAGGTGGGCGCCGGGCCAGGGCAGGCCTTCCCCCTTGTCCACCGAGCGGATGGTGAAGTACATCGCGAACAACGCCGCGAAGAACATGAGCTCAGAAGACAGCCAGACGATGGTTCCCACGCTGACCAGGTTCGGCCTGCTAGCCGGTGAGCGGGGTGGCGTCTTCGTCGCGGATGCTGTGGCCACGAAGGCCATTATTACGACACCACGTAGGCGAGCGCCGCCCGACCCCCCGTGTCGGTAGCATCCAGTGCATGAAGGTCGTCGTTTACAGCCATGATGCGGACATCCGTGCCAGGGTCCGGCTGGCCATCGGGCGCCGCCCGGCACCGGACGTGCCGCCCGCCGAGATCGTCGAGGTCGCCACCGGGCCTGTCCTGTTCCAGCTGCTTGATGCGGGAAAGGTAGATGTCATGGTGCTGGACGGCGAGGCCCAGCCGGCCGGCGGGATGGGTGTCTGCCGGCAGGCGAAGGACGAGATCCACGACTGCCCGCCGGCCCTGCTGATCATCGGCCGGGCCGATGACGGCTGGCTGGCCACCTGGTCCGGTGCCGAGGCCGTGGTCAGCCACCCGATAGAGCCGCGTGCGCTGGCCGGCGCGCTGGCCGGGCTGATGCGCCAGCGCGCGGGCCGGGCCGCCGCGCAGGCCTGAGGGAGCCCCATGGACGCCCGTACCACCTGGCCCGCGCTGATCGGCGCGCTCGTCAAGGGGGAGACGCTCACCGGCGACGAGACCGCCTGGGCCATGAACGAGATCATGGAGGGCGCGGCGACCCCGTCGCAGATCGCCGGGTTCGGCGTGGCGCTCCGGATGAAGGGCGAGACCGTCGCCGAACTCGCCGGGCTGGCCGACGTGATGCTGGCCCGTGCCACGCCGATCACCGTGCCCGGCCCGGTCGTGGACCTGGTCGGCACCGGGGGGGACGGCGCGCGCACGGTCAACATCTCCACGATGGGCGCGGTGGTCGCCGCCGCGGCCGGTGCCCGCGTGGCCAAGCACGGCAACCGGGCCGCCTCGTCGGCCTGTGGCGCGGCCGACGTGCTCGAGACGCTCGGCGTGGCGATCACGCTGCCGCCGGAGGCGACCGCCCGGCTGGTGGCCGACGTCGGCATCGCGTTCCTGTTCGCACCGCTGTACCACCCGGCGCTGCGGCACACCGCCGTGCCACGCCGGGAGCTCGGCGTGCCCACGGTGTTCAACTTCATCGGGCCGGTGGCGAACCCGGCGCGCCCCGGTGCCGCGGCCGTCGGGGTGTCCGATCCGCGGATGGGAGCCGTCATCGCGGGCGTCCTGGCCGGGCGGGGCTGCTCGGCCCTGGTCTTCCACGGCGACGACGGGCTGGACGAGCTGACCACGGCGGACACGTCCACGGTATGGGTCGTGCACGACGGCACGGTCAGCCAGACCACGCTGGAGCCGGCGGACCTCGGGCTGCCGCGGTCGCGGCGCGGCGACCTGCGCGGCGGGGACGCGGCCAGGAACGCGGCGGTGGCCCGGGCGGTGCTGGCGGGCGAGCCCGGGCCGGTCCGGGACACGGTGGTGCTGAACGCCGGTGCCGCCCTGGCGGCGGCGGCCGGCGTGTCCCGCGCCGGGGACCTGCCCCGGATGCTCACCAGCGGCTGCGCGCAGGCGGCGGCGGCGCTGGACTCCGGCGCGGCGCGGGCCCTGCTGGACCGGTGGGTGGCGGCGAGCCAGCGCCTCGCCGCGGAATCCGGCTGAGGCCCGGGGCGCCTGCCGTGCTCAGCCCGCGTCGGCCTCGGGGTAGCCGAGGGCGAAGGCCGCCTCCAGGTCGTGCCGGGAATAGGTACGGAACGCGATGTGCGTCTCGGTGTGGGTCACGCCCGGGACCCGGTTGAGCGTGCCGGGGATGACATCGGCCAGTTCCTCGTGGGCCCGGACCCGCACCAGGGCCACGAGATCGAAGTCTCCGGTCACCGAGTACACCTCGGTCACCTCAGGGATCTGGGCGATGGCCTCTCCCGTTTCCGGGATGCGTGCCACGTCCGCCCGTATCAGCACGATCGCGGTGACCACATCTGCCTCCTCGCGCCCAGGGACCGCCCTCGGGCTGGTAGCAGGAGCCTAGGCCACGCCGGGCCGCGCCGTGGGTGCTGGCGCGGCCCCGGCGGGTGTGGCCGGGGATGGCGGTGCGGCGGCGGTGAGCGCCGCGGCCGGGTGCGCCACCTCGTCGAGCGTGCCGGCACCGGTGGCCGCCAGCCTGCGCAGCAGCGCGGTGAGCACGTCGGCGGTGGCCAGCGCATCGGGCAGGGCCCGGTGGCGCGGCTTGGTGCGCGCGCCGAAGTACGCCGCGAGCGTCGCCAGCTTGCAGTCGGCCACCTCCTGCTCGCCGAGCACCCGCTGGGCGAGCTCCACCGTGTCCACTATGCGGAAGTCCGGCCAGGGCACCCCGCAGGAGGTGCACGCGGCGGTGAGGAAGGCAATGTCGAAGGGAGCGTTGTGGGCCGCGAGCACGCACCCGCGCGCGAACGACAGGAAACCGGCGAGCACGGTCGCCAGCGGCGGCGCGGCGGCCACCATGGCGTCGTTGATGCCGGTGAGCTCGGCGATCTGCCCGGGAATCGAGCTGCCCGGGTTGACCAGGGACGAGAACTGGGCGCGCACCCGGCCGCCGCAGACCAGGACCGCGCCGATCTCGGTGATCGTGGCCTCCGCGGGGGCCCAGCCGGTGGTCTCCACGTCCACGATGACGAAATCGACGTGGTCGAAGGGGGAGGGCGCCGCCGGGGGGCGGCGGCGGCTCCAGAGCTGTCTCATGAGTGATTCCGCTGACATGTCCCTGGTGAGCACGAGGCAACCGTAGAACGGGCCACTGACATTACGCCGCAGGCTCGCCGCCTCCGCTGTGCCGCGGCGCCCGGTCCGGGCCCCGCGGCTCCCCTGGTGAAACTGTCGGCACTGCCGCCTACGGTAATGCTTCGCGCGGCTACGAGCCCGCCTGATGGACAGGTCCGCACGGGCCGCCGCCACGGTGGTCCCGCCAGCCAGGGAGAGCACAGGAGGGAACATGCTGATCGAGTGTGACCGGTGTGTCATGCGCGACATCGCGTGCGACGACTGCGTGGTCACGGCGCTGCTGACCGCGCCGGGCCCGGATGGTGAGCTCAGCGCCGCGGAGCGCCGGGCGCTGCGGGTGCTCGCGGACGCCCGCCTGGTCCCGCCGCTGCGGCTGCGGGCGGGCCTGCGCCGGGCCTCGTGAGCCTGCCCGGCGGGGCCGGGCCGTGCAGGTGAGCGGCCTCCCGGCGCGGGCGGCCCGCCTGGTGAAAGTTGCGACCAGAGTGCGCGAAGCGGTTGAATCCACCGCTCCTCTTTCACTAGTGTCAGCCCCGGCCGGTCGCTCCACAGTCGTCACGACGGCGACGGCGATCGGTGCCGCCGTAACCAGGCACTGGCCCTGCGGGACCGCTGGGGAGCCGGTGACCAGGCGGAAGGCCCCGGGCGTGCCCCCGCTCCCGGGTTAACTCCGCCGGTGTGTCGCCGAGGCCGGTCGCGGCTGCAGGTCGTAGGGTGCTCGTGTCGGCCCGGACCCGTCGGATCACCTGGTCGGCGGGGGGTGGAAAGGGAGCGCGTCACTACGTGGATACGCAACCGGTCGCCAGAAACTCCTTCGCCCGGCGCTGCGCGACCCTCGCGGTCGCCGCGCTAGCCGCCGCTGGACTCCTCACCGTGGCGGGATCTGCCGGCGCCCAGCCCCAGCCGACGGCCGGCCAGGTGCAGGCCAAGCTCAAGAAGCTGACCTACCAGGAGAACTGGCTGGTCCAGCGCTACGACCAGGCCACCCAGGACCTGACCTCGGCTCGCCAGCGGCTGGCCCTGGTCAACCGTGAGGTCAGCCGGGACGAGGTGGCCGCCCAGAACATGCGGGACCAGATCGCCCAGATCGCCTCCAACGTCTATGAGAACGGCGCCATGAGCTCGGTGGCCGCGCTGCTGACGTCGCAGAACCCGCAGACGCTGCTCAGCCAGTCGGCCTTCCTCACGCACCTGTCCAGCGACAACTACCAGCAGCTCCAGCAGGTCATCGCGACCGACCGGCAGCTCACCGGCGCGCGCCTGACGGCCAAGCGGACCGAGCAGGCCGTGGCCGCGCTGCAGAAGCAGCTCGGCCACCAGCGGACGTCGCTGAACAAGCTCATCGCGCAGCAGAAGGCGCTGCTGGCCAGCCTGACGCCGCAGCAGCAGCAACAGCAGCTCGGCGGGACCACGCCCACCACCGGCGGGACCACGTACAAGGGCCCGACCGGCACGCAGGCGGACCAGGCGGTGCAGTTCGCCTATGACCAGCTCGGCTGCCCCTACGTCTACGGCGGCACCGGGCCGTGCGGGTCCGGCTTCGACTGCTCCGGTCTGACCATGTCGGCCTGGGCCTCGGCCGGGGTGTCGATCCCGCGGACCAGCTACGAGCAGGCCGGGCTGCCGGCCGTGTCGACCTCCGACCTGCAGCCGGGCGACATCCTGGAGTTCGCCGGGGACAGCCACGTCGGGATCTACGTCGGCGGCGGGATGCTCATCGACGCGCCGCAACCAGGTGAGAACGTGGAGAAGGTCAGCCTGTCCTCGTCCTGGTACGCGTCGAACCTCGACGGCGCCGTCCGGCCCTGAGCAGGCCGGGCGGGCCGGGGCACCGGGCGGGTAACCCCGCTCGCCGGGGCACCCGGTAGTTTGATCTTTACGATCGTCGTTTGCGCAGCGGCAGCGCGCTGCGAGTGTGCGGGCCGCGGTCCGGGGAAGCGCTGTGCCATGCCGAAAGTCCTTGTCGTCACCAATGATTTCCCGCCGCGGCGGGGCGGGATCCAGTTCTTCGTGCACGCGCTGGCGATGCGGCTGCCGCCCGCCGACGTGGTGGTGTACGCGCCGGCCTGGCCGGACGCGGCCCGCTTCGACGCGGAACTGCCCTTCCCGGTGGTGCGTCACCCCACCTCGCTGATGCTCCCGGTGCCGTCGGTGGCGCGCCGCGCCGAAAGCATCCTCCGGCGGGAGGGCTGCGACACGGTGGTGTTCGGCGCGGCGGCGCCGCTCGGCCTGCTCGCGCCCGGACTGCGCAAAGCCGGCGCCCGGCGCCTGATCGCCATCACCCACGGCCACGAGGCCGGCTGGGCCGCGCTGCCCGGCGCCCGCGCCCTCCTGCGCAGGATCGGCGACTCCGTGGACACCGTCACCTACCTGGGGGAGTACACCCGGGTGCGGCTGGCGCGCGCCCTGTCCCCGGCGGCGGCGGCCCGGATGACCCGGCTCACCCCGGGGGTCGATACCAGCGAGTTCCGGCCCGGGGCGGGCGGGCAGGCCGTCCGGGAGCGCTGGGGGCTGTCCGGCCGCCCGGTGGTGGTCTGCGTGTCGCGCATGGTCCGCCGCAAGGGCCAGGACACGCTGATCCGCGCCTGGCCGCTGGTGCTGGCCACCACGCCGGGCGCCACGCTGCTGCTGGTGGGGGACGGCCCGTACCGGGCCCGCCT
>Ga0335078_10007838_pt1 | contig 15847 bp, 14 predicted proteins | sample Lox_Sample_32_FD_206711 | JGI IMG/M metagenome (GOLD analysis project Ga0335078, IMG submission 206711) | Soil microbial communities from Loxahatchee National Wildlife Refuge, Florida, United States - Lox_Sample_3.2 | ecosystem: Environmental > Terrestrial > Soil > Wetlands | place: USA... | reverse complement strand
ACCTGCTGCCGCCGGTCCGGCTGCTGCCCGACACCCCGCACCGGTTCCGCGTGAGCGGCGCGCCCGCCACTCACGTGCGGCTGAACATCTTCCCGGACGGCGGCGTGGCCCGGCTGCGGCTGTACGGATCGCTGACCGGCGACGGCCTCGCGGCGGTGCGGCGCCGCTGGGAGGAGACGGCCTGACCCGTATCAGCTGACGAGAACGCTCCGGCGTGATCTTATGGCCCAATGAGCCACGTGGTGATCGCCCCGGACAAGTTCAAGGGAACGCTCACCGCCGCCCAGGTGGCCGCGCACGTGGCCGCCGGGCTCGGGCGGGCCTGCCCGGGGCTGAGGACCGTCCAGGTCCCGGTCGCGGACGGCGGTGACGGCACCGTCGACGCGGCGGAGGCCGCCGGTTACCGCCGGATCGAGATCGGGGTCCGGGGGCCGACCGGCAAGCCCGTGACGGCCTCGTTCGCCCTGCTCGACGGGACCGCGATCATCGAGTCGGCGCAGGCCTGCGGGCTGACCAGGCTGCCAGGCGGCGAGCCCGCCCCGCTGACCGCGACCAGCCGCGGCGCCGGGGAGCTCATCCTCGCCGCGGTCCGGATGCGCGCGAAGCGGATCGTGCTCGGCCTCGGCGGCGTGGCCTGCACCGACGGCGGCGCGGGCCTGGTCACGGCACTCGGCGGCAGGCTGCTCGACAAGGCAGGCCTCGAACTGCCCCCGGGCGGGGCGGCGCTGGCCCGGCTGGACCAGATCGATGTTTCCAGGCTCAGGGACCTGCCGGGCACCGAGGTGATCGCGGCCACCGATGTGGACAACCCGCTGCTCGGGCCGCGCGGTGCCGCCGCGGTCTACGCGCCGCAGAAGGGCGCCTCGCCGGAAGACGTGACGTTGCTGGAGAACGGCCTGGCGCGCTGGGCGGACGTGGCCGAGCAGGCACTCGGCTTCCGCAGGCGGGACGAGCGCGGCGCGGGCGCGGCGGGCGGCCTGGGCTTCGCGGCGCTGGGATTCCTCGGCGCCACCATGCAGCCGGGCATCGAGCTGATGCTGGACCTGCTCTCGTTCACCGGTCAGCTGCCCGGGGCGCGGCTGGTCATCACGGGGGAGGGCGCGCTCGACACCCAGACGCTGCACGGCAAGGCCCCGGCCGGGGTCGCCCGCGCGTCCGCGGCGGCCGCGCCAGACCTGCCGGTGGTGGCGGTGGCCGGCGTGTGCTCGCTGACCGCCGGCCAGCTCCGCTCGGCGGGCATCGCGCGCGCCTACGCGCTCGCCGACATCGAGCCCGACCTCGCCCGCTGCCGCGAGCAGGCCGGTCCCCTGCTCGAGGAGCTGGCCGGGCACATCGCCCGCGACTGGGTCACGCCCTGCGAGTGAGGAACTCGTACTCGGCCAGGGCCGCGGTCACGGCGTCGTCCGGGCCCGGCAAGGCCTGCCCGCGATCGGCGGCCGCCTGGCGGAGGCGGGCCGCCAGCGCGGGATCGGTGAGCACCGCCCGGACCGCGTCGGCCAGCAGGCGCGCGTCGCCGGGCGGGACGAGAAGGGCGGCGTCATCGCCGGTCAGGCCGGGCGTTCCGCCGACGCGGGTGGCCACGATGGGCACTCCCGTGCGCAGCGCCTCCTGCAGGACGAGCGACTGGCCCTCCCACACGCTGGGCAGCACGAACACGGCGGCGGTGGCCAGCAGCGCGGGCACGTCGTCGCGGTGCCCCGGGAACCGCGCGTCGAGCCCGAGCCGGACCGCCTGGCGCTTCAGCTCGGCGCCGAGCGGGCCTTCGCCGACGATGACCAGGAGCGGCTTGGACATGATGCCTCGCCACCGGGCCGCCGCCTCGAGCAGGGTGGCGAACCCCTTCTGGGCCGCCAGCCTGCCGACAGCGAGCACGATGGGCCTGGCGGCGGGGCCCGGATCCGGGTCGCCGGGCAGGGACAGGGCCGCCCGCGTTCCCGCGGAGACGCGGCGGGAGATGCTCGCCGGACCATCTGTGGTCACGGAGGCGTTCGATAGCGCGGCCGGCCGGGGTGACGCGTCCGCGGGGACGAGGGCGCGGCCGACCCGGCGGGCGCCGCAGGCGCGCATGCGCTCCTCCAGGTCCTCCGAGACGCAGAGCACCGAATCCGCGCGGCGCGCGACGATCAGCTCCAGCACGCGGTAGATCGCGCCGGTGACGCCGCCCGCCACGGGCGCGTTGTGCACGGTGACGACGAGCGCGGGACGAGGGTCGTACGCGCTGGGCCGGACGAACGCCACCGCGATCGCGGTCAGCGCCCCGGCCCGCAGTCCGTGGGCGTGCACCACGTCGGGCCGCCAGGCCTGGATCAGCCGGCGCAGCCGCCTGATCGCCCTCAGGTCGTGGCGCACCCGCGGGCGGTCGGCGATGTCGACCGGGGTGAAACAGACCTGGCCGCCGGCGATGGCGCCGAACGCGAAGTCACGGTCGGTCTGCCCGGGGCCGAACACCCCGGCGGCCACGCCCCGCGCGGCACCGCCGGCCGCGAGCATCCGGACGTGCCGGGCGGTCCCGCCGGTGCTGGTGCCGAGCACGAAGGCGACCTTCACGAGCGGACCACCCTGCGCAGGACGGCCCGCAGGTCACCGCCGTCGGCCACCGCCACCACCGCGAGGAAGGCCACCAGCACGGCCGCGCTGGCCAGCAGGGTGACAACTACGTTGGGCAGGAATCCAGTCACCTGGACGGCGGCGGAAACGCCCAGCCCGGCCGCGGCGCCGGCCAGCGCGCCGGCCAGCCCGGCCAGCCCGGCGCGCGGGCAGCCGCGCAGCGCGTCCGGGCCGCGGAACCGGCGGACCAGGATGAGCAGCGCGACACCCGAGCCGGTCAGCCCGATGGCGGTGGCCGCCCCGAGCCAGGGCACTACCGCGGAACGCGGGACGAACGGCACGATCAGCAGGTCCATCACGATGACCAGCAGCCAGCCGCCGCTGACCGCCAGGGCCGCGGCCCGGTTGCGCCCGTCGGCGTACAGCACCCGGGACAGGTTCGCCGTCAGGCCGTATCCGACGAGGCCGGGAGCGAACGCGACCAGCGCGATCGCCAGCTGCCGGGCGTCGGCGGCCTGGCCGGCGTGGGACTGGAACACCCGCGCCAGCGGCACGCACGTGCCGACCATCCCCGCCACGCCCAGCCAGGACGCCACCATGACCGCCCGGGTCGAGGTGGCGCTGGTGGCGTCGAAGCGGTCGTCACGCGTGGAAAGCTCGGGGAAGGCGCCAGTCGCGATCGGCACGGCCAGCACCGCGTAAGGCACGAAGAAGACCGCCCAGGCGAAGCTGTAGAGCACCAGCGAGCCGCTGCCGCCGTAGGAGTTGGCCAGCACGATCACCACCGCCACCGAGGCGTCCTGCGCGATCAGCGTCGCGACGCCCGCGGCGGCCAGCGCGCGGACCCGCGTGCCGACCCCGGCCGGGAACCGCAGCGCGGGCCGCAGCCGCAACCGCATCCGGGCGGCCGGGATGAGCGGGGTCGCGACCAGCGCCGCCACCCCGGCGGTGGTCCCGGCGGCCAGCACCACCCAGGCCAGGGCGGGCACCGGCCGGGCCATGTCCTGGTAGCCGTTCCCGGCTACGCCGAACCAGAAGTAGGCGCCGATGACGACCAGGCTGGACAGCACCGGCGCCAGCGCGGGCGCGGCGAACCTGCGGTGCGCCTGCAGGATGCCGTAGAGCACCACGGCCAGCCCGTAGAGCAGGATCTGCGGCGCGAACACCACCAGCATCCGCGCGCCGAGGGTGACCATGCTGTCCCTGGGGCAGCCTGGCGTCCCGCCGAGCAGCAGCGACACCAGCGGCCGCGCGATGACCGCGACCACGACGCTGACCGGGACGAGCAGCAGCACGGTCCAGGTGAGCAGCGCGGCGGAGGTCTGCCGCACCTGCTCACGGTCCGCGGCCTGCTCCCCGCCGGCCCGGGTCAGTGCCGCGGTGGCCAGCGCGGGACCCGCCAGCACGGGCACCACCACCGCGGTGAGGGCGCCGCCCATCACGATGTCGTAGATGATGTTGGGCACCATGTTGGCCGTGGTGTACGCGGTGCCCAGGCACGAGGCCTGGACCGTGTGCGCGAACACCACCTGGCGGCCGAACCCGATGACCCGGGCCAGCATGGTGATCGCGCCGATCAGCACCGCCGCGCGGCCGATCCCCCCGGCCATCTGCCGGGCCCTCCCCCGCTCGGCGACGGGCGCGCTCACTCGTCCGGCGGCGCTGGGTCGGTTTTTCCTGCCGAACGGGCGGCGTTACCCGCCTCGGTCAGGTTCGTCACGCCGGGCAGCGGCGCGGGGATCGCCACCGGGGGCGGAGGCTGCGGCGGCCGCCGGCCGAGCATGTCCAGCCAGCGCAGGGCCGGGGTGCGCTCGATCACCCTGGTGAAGCTGACCTTCTCGCTCGCCGCGGTCAGCCCGGCGATCCCGGCGAGCAGCGCGATCCTCGCCGGGCGGGGCAGGCCGGCCGCCGCGGAGCCGAGCATGGCACCGAGCGCGTTCGCGCCGGCGTCGCCGAGCATGGCCCGCTCGCCCAGGTCCTCGGGCAGCAGTGCCAGCGCCGCCCCCAGCGGCGCCGCGACGCTGTCCTGGCCCGCCGCGCCGATCAGGGCGCCGGAGGCGGCCGCGACCTTGATGGCCCGGCCGGGACGCAAGTCGAACAGGTTGAGCAGGTTCGCGCCCCCGGCCACCAGGCCGGCGTTGATCAGCACGTCGACGGGCGAGCCGCCGGCCAGCGCGGCGCTGACGATCCCGGTGGCGCCGATGCCGCCCAGCTTGACCGCTCCGGTGGTCACCTCGCCGTGCCGCAGCGCGCCGAGGTGGCCGCGGAACCCGCGCCGGTCCCCCGAGCCGGCCAGGTCGTCATAGGCCCCGAACGCCGCCGCGCCCGCTCCGGCCAGGGCCATGGCCGGAGCGCCGCGCCGGCCAGGCGCTCCCGTCAGCGACGCCAGGCCAGCCTGGGCCAGCACGCCAGCGATCGCGCCGGCCGCCACGGCGGGTCCCTCGAGCAGGGTGACCGGCTCGCCCCGGTGGTTGGTGCGCGACCACACCTTCGGGCCGCCCGGCGGGCGCCGGTTCACGGCGGAGTACGCGAGCCTGGCCGCGCCCGCCGCGGTCGCGCCCGCGGCCGCCGTGGCGATCAATCGCACGCTGGTCCGGCTCATTTCTTGCCCTTCTTCGTCGACGGCGTGGCGGTGGCGCTCGGGGACACGGCCGGCGTGGGCACCGGGCTCGGGGCGACGGCGGTCGCGCCGTTGGCCGTGAACCCGTAACTGCCGGCCTTGCCGCCGCCGAGCTGCACCGCGAGCGCCAGGATAGCGACGGTCTGCCCGGATACCAGGTCGGCATCGTCGACCGTGGACACCTGGCTGGACACGTTGTTCGACCGCAGCACCGCGATCGGGCTGCCCGCGCCCGAGCCCGACGACGAGCCCGCGACCACGGCGGCCGCGCTCTTGGCCGCCAGTTCCTGGACCAGGGGGACGAGCACCTGGTCAAGCTGGTCCGCGCTGCCGTCCGCGGGCGCGTTCTGCGGGGTCACCACGATGACGAGCGCGGCCGGCGTGGCCGGCTCCCCGGTGGTGGTGAGGAACTGGGAGGCGGCGTAGGCCTGGAGCATCGTCGCGGCGCTGGCGGCCTGCTCGCCGCCGACGGACCGGCTGCCCGCTGACCCGGATGACGCCGGTGCCGTGGTCAGGATTTCGGCGGCGATCACCTGGGCGGCCTGCTGCTGGTAGGTCGCGCTGGCGTCCAGCGCGATGCCGGCCGTCTGGGCGACGCCTAGGGTGGTCTGATTCAGGCTGTCCTGCGTCGTCCCGCTGGTGTCGAAGAACTTCGGCGACAGGTTGATCTGCCCGGTGACGGTGGCCCCCGCGTCGATGGCCGCGGCGCTGAGACCGCTGACCACCGAAGGCTGGGCGCCCGGCTCGGTGACGATCAGCAGCCGCTGGCCGCGCAGCAGGTCACGCAGCACCGCGGGCTGGACCGCCTGGGCATACGACTCTTCCTGGCTGGCCTGCTGCTGGGCCGCGTCCCGCTGGCTGGTGGCCTGGTCGAGCTCGTTCTGCAGCTTGGAGGTGGTCTGGTTCAGCAGGTTGTACGCCGGTCCCTGCAGCTCAGTGGAGCCCAGCACGATCCCGATCGCCAGCGCCAGGAACACCGCCACGATGGAGACAAGGTGGTAGCGAAAGTCGATCACTAGAATTTTCCGGTCAGCCAGTAGGTGAAAGAATGCCAGGTCACCTCGAAGTACCTGGCCAAGATGGGGCTAGCGGGCGAGAACACCACGGCGACGAACACCGTCACCGCCGCGGCGAGCACCAGCACCAGCAGCGACCAGCTGGAGATCCGGCTGTGGTACAGCTGGTGCACGCCCCGCGCGTTGACCAGCTTGCCGGCCACCCGCAGGTGCGTGATGAACGTGCTCGACATCCCCGGCCTGCCCTTGTCCAGGAACTCCTCCAGCGTATGGTGCGTGCCCACCACCGCGATCAGGCTGGCTCCCTTGGCGTCGGCGACGAGCAGGGCGACGTCCTCGCTCGTCCCGGGGGCGGGCAGGGTGATGGCGTCCAGGCCGAGCTCACGCACCCGGCCCAGCCCCGGCGCACGGCCGTCCGGGTAGGCGTGCACCACGAGTTCCGCGCCGCAGCACAGCGCCTCGTCGGACACCGAGTCCATGTCTCCGAAGATGGCGTCCGGCTGGTAGCCGGCCTCGATCAGCGCGTCCGCGCCGCCGTCCACGGCCACCATCACCGGCTTGTACTCGCGGATGTAGGGCCGCAGGGCGGCCAGGTCCTCCCGGTAGTGATAGCCGCGCACCACGACCAGCACATGCCGGCCGTTCATGTCGGTGTCCATGTCGGGCGCCGGGATGCCGTGCGTGAGCAGTTCATGCTCGCGCCGCAGGAACTCGAGCGTGTTCGCGGCGAACGACTCGATCTGCACCCCGACCATGGCCCTGGCCTCGGTCATCGCCGCCTCGACCAGTTCCCCGGTGAGCGGCGTGCCCTTGGCCACCACGGTGTCGCCGAGGTAGAGGGTCTCGGTGTCGAGCCGGACCACCGAGCCGTCGGTAACCCGGACGAGCACGTCCGGCCCGACTCCGTCGACGACCGGGATGCCCGCCTCGAGCAGCAGCTTCGGGCCGAGGTTCGGGTAACGCCCGGTAATGCTGACCGAGGCGTTGACCACGGCCGCTACCTTGCGCCTGATAAGCTCCTCGGCGCTCACCCGGTCCACGTCGGAATGGTCGATGATGGCGATCTCGCCCGGGTTGAGCCGCTTGGTGATGTTCTTCGTCTTGCGGTCCACGCGCGCGACAGCCACGATGCCCGGGGGCTCCTCAGCTTTACCCCGGACTAGCAGCGGAATCCTCACGGACGGCACCTTCATCAAGTTCCATCCTGCCAGAGCGGTAACGCGCCAAAGGCCATGTTGGCGATTACCGCGTGTCATTAATCTGGCGACTGAACGTCACCAGAGATTGCCCACCGTGCGCCGCAAGGTACCACCCGAACCTGAAACTTGCCTGTGAGGACGAATAGCTGATTGCTCTCAGGGCAGGTGGCCGGGGTCCTCCCGGGCCTGCGGCGAGACCCGCCGACCCGGCTCCGCGGTCCGGGGAGACGAGTCAGGTAGTGTTGAAATCGTGATAAAGGGGGCGCGGCTTACCGAAGCCGACGCGGAAGCGCAGGTTCACGGTATCTGCTTCAAGACGGGCCCGCCGCAGCGAGTGGGCGTCGAACTCGAATGGCTAGTGCGTGATCCCCGCGATCCCGCGCTGCCGGTCCGGGCGGAACAGGTAGCCGCCACCCTGGCCGGTTTCGGTAGCCATTCAGGCGATGAGGGTTACCCAGGGCAATCAGCCCAGATAGTTCGGAACGAATTTCCTTCTCTTCCTTCTGGTGCCTCGCTCACAGTCGAGCCTGGCGGGCAGCTTGAACTCAGCTCGGCGCCCGCCGCTACGCTCGGTGAGCTCGTTGAGGTAACCGGGCGTGACCTGGCCGCGTTGCGTGACGCGGCCGCGGCAGCCGGCCTCGAGCTTTGCGGATACGGTCTCGACCCGCTGCGTCCGCCCCGGCGCCTGCTCGATCTGCCGCGGTACGCCGCGATGGAGAAATTCTTCGACCGCGAAGGCCCGTGGGGCCGCCAGATGATGTGCGGCACCGCGTCGGTCCAGGTATGCCTGGACGCCGGCGACGACAGCGCAAGCCAATCGGGCTACCGCTCACGCTGGCGGCTGATGCACGCGATCGGGCCGGTGCTGGTGGCCGCGTTCGCCAACTCCCCGCTGCGGGACGGGAAGCCGACCGGCTGGCGCTCGGCCCGGCAGCAGGTGTGGGCGAACATGAACCCGGGACGCACCCGGGCGCCCGCCTCCCAGGCGCCTGACGGCGACCCGCGTGACGCGTGGGCCGTTTACGCGCTGGACGCCGAGCTCATGTGCGTGCGCGAGCCCGAGTCGCGGGACTGGACCGTGCCGCCCGGGGTGACCTTCCGCGACTGGCTGCGTGACGGCGGTTCGGGACCGCTGCGGGCGCCGACCGCCGAGGACCTGGACTATCACCTGTCCACATTGTTCCCCCCGGTCCGCCCGCGCGGGCACATGGAACTGCGGATGATCGACGCGCAGCCCGGCGAAGGCTGGATCGTGCCCGCGGCCGTGGTCACGGCGCTGGCCGGCGACGTCCGGGCCGCCGACGCCGCGATGGCCGCCGCCGAGCCGGTGTGGGACGGACCGGGCGACGCCCAGGACCCGTGGCTGCGCGCGGCGCAGTGCGGCCCGGCCGACCCGCAGATCAGCCAGGCGAGCAAGCAGTGCTTCGAAGCGGCTGACGCCGCCCTGGCCAGGTCCGGCGTGTCCGCCCGGATCCGCCGGGCGGTCGCCGACTTCACCGAGCGGTACGTGCTGAAAGACCGATGTCCCGCCGACGACCAACTGGACGGAGTCTTAATGACGGAGTCACAGCTCGACCCGGAAACCCTGCGCGGGGTCATCGCGCGGGAACTGACCGGCGCCCGCCAGCGGACCTCGCTGCTGACCGGCAGCGTGGACGATGCCGACCTGGTCAGACAGCACTCGCCGCTGATGTCCCCGCTGGTCTGGGACCTCGCGCACATCGCCAACCAGGAGGAGCTCTGGCTGCTGCGCGAGGTCGGCGGCCGGGAGCCGATGCACCCGGAGATCGACCCGCTGTACGACGCGTTCGAGCACCCGCGGTCCGAACGCCCGACGCTGCCGCTGCTGCCGCCGGCCGAGGCGCGGGCCTACGGCCACGAGGTACGCGGCCGGGTCCTCGACCTGCTCGAGGCGGCCTCCTTCACCGGGACGCGGCTGCTCGGCGACGGGTTCGCGTTCGGGATGATCGCCCAGCACGAGGTGCAGCACGACGAGACGATGCTGATCACCCACCAGATCCGGGCTGGCGCCCCCGTGCTCACCGCGCCCTCGCCTGGGCCGGCGCCCGCCGACGCGTTCCGGCTGCCGTCCGAGGTACTCGTGCCCGGCGGCCCGTTCACCATGGGCACCTCCGCCGAGCCCTGGGCGCTGGACAACGAGCGGCCCGCGCACACCGTGGACGTGCCGCCCTTCTACCTCGACACCACCCCGGTGACCTGCGGCGCCTACGCCGAGTTCATCGACGGCGGCGGGTACGACGACCCGCGCTGGTGGACGGCGGACGGCTGGGAGCACCGGCAGAAGGCCGGGCTGGCCGCGCCGCTGTACTGGCGGCGCGACGGCGGCCAGTGGACCCGCCGGGTGTTCGGCCGGACGGAACCGGTCATGCCGGACGAGCCCGTGCTGCACGTGTGCTGGTACGAGGCCGACGCGTACGCCCGCTGGGCCGGCCGCAGGCTGCCGGCCGAGGCCGAGTGGGAGAAGGCGGCCCGGTTCGATCCCGCCACCGGCCTGACCCGCAGGTACCCGTGGGGCAACGCGGACCCCGAGGCGTCGCACGCCAACCTGGGGCAGGCCTTCCTGCGCCCGGCGCCGGCCGGCTCCTACCCCGAGGGCGCCGCGCCGTGCGGGGCCAGGCAGCTCATCGGGGACGTCTGGGAGTGGACGAGCTCGGACTTCCTGCCCTACCCGGGGTTCGAGGCGTGGCCGTACAAGGAGTACTCCGAGGTGTTCTTCGGCCCGGAGTACAAGGTGCTGCGCGGCGGGTCGTTCGCGGTCAGCCCGGTGGCCTGCCGGAGCACGTTCCGCAACTGGGACTACCCGGTCAGGCGGCAGATCTTCGCCGGCTTCCGTACCGCCAGGTCCGGTATGCCGGAGACCGCCTGATGTGCCGGCACCTGGCCTACCTCGGGCCGCCCGCCACGCTGCGCTCGGTGCTCATCGACCCGCCCCACGGCCTGCACACGCAGGCCTGGGCCCCGCGCCGGCAGCGGCACGGGACGGTCAACGCGGATGGGTTCGGGGTCGGCTGGTACGCGCCGGGTGACCCCGCCCCGGCCAGGTACCGGCGTCCGGTTCCGATCTGGGGGGACGAGTCCTTTGCCGATGTCGCCCGGGTGACATCGGCGGGCGCGATGCTCGCGGCGGTGCGTAGCGCGACGGCGGGTACCGACCCGGGCCCGGCCGCGGTCGCGCCGTACGCGTCAGGCCGCTGGCTGTTCAGCCACAACGGGGTGCTGGACGGATGGCCAGCGTCCGCTGCCGGACTGGCCGCGGCCCTGCCACCCGCCGTATTGCTCGGGCTGGAGGCGCGGGTCGACTCGGCGCTGCTGTGGGCGATGGTCAGGCACCGGCTCGAACTCGGCCTGGCCCCGGCCCGCGCCCTGGCGGAGACCGTCCTGGCGCTGCGCGCGGCCGGCCTGACCGGGCGTTTCAACTTCTTGCTCACCGACGGGCTGGTGATCGCGGCCACGGCGGCCGGCGACACCCTGTTCTACCGCAGGTCCGATCGTGCCGTGGTCGTCGCCTCGGAGCCGGGTGACGACGAGCCGGGCTGGGCCGAGGTGCCCGGTGGCTCGGTGGTCACCGCGACGCCGCAGCAGATCAGCGTGGACCCGCTAGCCGCACCGGACATCCGGGCTCCGCAGCATCAGAACACCGAGAACGGAAGGATCGCTATCCGATGACATCCCTCGACCGCCGGCTACCGCCTGGTTTTCTCGAGGAGGCATTGCGCGCGGACGCGCTGAGCGGGCTGACCGCGGAACCGAAGTCGCTGCCGCCCAAGTGGTTCTACGACGCCCAGGGCAGCGCGCTGTTCGACAAGATCACCGAACTGCCCGAGTACTACCCGACCCGCGCCGAACGGGAGATCCTGCGCGCGACCGCGGCCGGGATCGCGTCGGCGACCCGGGCAAGGACGCTCATCGAGCTCGGCTCGGGATCTTCGGACAAGACCCGGCTGCTGCTCGACGCGCTGCGCACCGAGGGCACGCTGCGCTGCTACGTGCCGGTCGACGTCAGCGAGCCCGCCCTGGCCGCCGCGGGGAAGGCGCTGTCGGCCGAGTATCCGGGGCTCGATGTGCGGGCCGTGGTGTCCGACTTCGAGGAGCGCCTCGGGTTCCCCGCGGACGGCGCGGCCCCGGCGCCCCGGCTGGTCGCCTTCCTCGGCAGCACCATCGGGAACCTGGAACCCGCGCAGCGGGCCGCCTTCCTGTCCCGGGTCCGCGCTCAGCTGCGGCCGGGCGACTTCTTCCTGCTCGGCACCGACCTGGTCAAGGACCCGGCCACGCTGGTCGCCGCGTACGACGACGCGTCCGGGGTCACCGCCGAGTTCAACAAGAACGTGCTCGCGGTGCTGAACACCGAACTCGGCGCCGACTTCGACCTGGACACGTTCGAGCACGTCGCGGTGTGGGATGCCGACGCCGAGTGGATCGAGATGCGGCTGCGCTCGTGCATGGCGCAGACGGTGCGCCTGCCGGCCATCGGGCTCACCGTCGATTTCGCCGACGGCGAGGAGATGCGCACCGAGGTGTCGGCCAAGTTCCGCCGCGAGGGCGTGTCGGGCGAACTGGCCGCCGCCGGATTCGCGATGCGGTCGTGGTGGACCGATGCCGCGGCGCAGTTCGGCCTGTCCCTGTCCGTCCCCAGGTGATAGAAGGTAATCACCGTGAACCCCGGAGGTGGTGGCCGGTCCGGTTCGCGCGCATGCCGGACAGCACGAAGGGGTGACCTGGATATGGGTTCGTATGAGGCCAGCATCGACACGCTCGCCGGGGAGCTGTCGCGGATCGAGGCGGCCTTCCGCGGCCTGACCGAGCAGGAATGGGCGGCGTCCACCCTGCTGGTCCCGGTTGATCCGGACCTGCCGCACTGGACGGTGTTCGAGCTGGCCGGGCACTTCGACATCTCGATCGGCCTGACCCGGATGCTGATCGACGGCCGCGGCGACCTGCAGCCGGCCCGCGACCGGACCAGCTTCTTCATCAACCCGCGCTCCGAGACGGGGCCCGTCGTCTACGAGTACGCCTACACGATGGTCCAGGGCAAGACACCCGCGGACATGCCCGGCGCGCTGGCCGAGACGTTCGGCAAGACCATCGAAGAATGCCGCGCGGTGCCGGCCGGCACTGCCGGGCCGGGGTATTTCGCGCCCATGCGGGTGGACGAGTTCGTGGCGAGCCGGGTCGTGGAGGCCGTGGTCCATGGCCTGGACCTGACCCTGGCGCTGGGCCGGGACCCGATCGCCACGCCCGAGGGGCTGGCGCTGACCGCGGCGATTCTCGATGACCTGCTGGCCCGGCGCACCGTGGGAAGCCGCCCCGCCGACCTGGCCGATGACCTCCTCTGGGTGCTGGCCGCCTCGGGCCGCGCCGAGCACCCAGACAACCGCCTGCCGCTGATCGGATAACCCGCCCCGGTTCCCGGAGGCGCGGTAGCCGAGCAGCGCGGCGAGGCCGAGCGCGCTGCGGGGCGCGTAGGGGACGCGCCACATCCCGCCGTGGGCGGCCGCGCGCGCCTCGTCCTGCCAGGGATGCGCCAGCGCCGGGCCGCCGCCGTCGGTGTGCAGGTCGTGGACGAGCAGGGCCGCCATGAGCGTCTTGGTGGCGGCGGGCTCGAAGACCTCGAGGCCGAACCGGGGCGCGCCCGCGTACGCCGCGGCCAGCACGCGGTTCTTGGTAACCGACCGGGTCCGCGTCGGCGGAGCGACGTTCATCGATACGGTCACGCCGCTGTCACGGGCGACGGCGGCGCGCCAGCGCTGAAGCCGCTTGGCCAGAGCGTAGTTAGGGCCCTGCTGCTTGACGAGGGCGTCGCAGATGCCAGGGTCAGCGCCGGGCGGGTAGCCGGGGCGCAGCAGCCGTCCGCCGGACATCGCGCGCAGCGACCACCGGCCGAGCCTGGCCGGCGGAGACCGGGTGCCGTAGGCACGAGCGGAGTGGGCGACCGCGTCGGCCGGGACGGCGAAGACGTCGGTCGGTGTGGCGAGGAAGCCGAGGGCGACATCCCGGCGCTCGGCCAGCAGGCGCACGGCCAGCGCGTCGACGGCGCTGGACACGCGGACGTTGGCGGCGCCGTCGGCGTAGACGTAGTTGCCGAGCACCAGCGGGCCGTCCAGGCCGGCCAGCCAGTCGGCGACCGCGGGAATGTCGCCGGCCAGGTCGAAGCCCGCGCGCTGCGCGAGATCCTCGCCACCCGCCTCGGACAGGCGCTGGCCCGGCTTGTCGTGCGCGACCGGGACGAGCAGCGTCCCTCCGCTGCGCCGGGCTGTCTCCAGGACCCGCGTCCAGATGGCCGGCTCTGGCAGGTCCACCCCGATCACCCGGACGCCCCAGCTCAGCAGCACCGGCACCGGGCCCACTTCGGCGCCCGCCCCGAGCGCCACGACCGTACGGCCGGGCAGGGCCAGCCACTCCGGATGAGCGGCGACTGTCCGGACCGCGTCCGCGCAGGACGGCTCGATGGCTCCCGCGGTGACCCACGCGTCTAGCTGGCGCAGCAGGGCACTGCCGCTCAGCCGCTCACCGCGGTACGGCACGGACAGCTCGCTTTCCGCCACCCCGCCGCCGGCCACCGTGACCGTGGCTAGTCCGTGCCGCGCGGGCGCCGAGGCCACCGCGCCGAGCGCAGTGTCCGCACCGTCCAGGCCGACGCGCATCCGGCTGTGCAGCGAGGCCAGCCCGTCCCTGGCCAGCGACACCGCAGCCTGCCTCGAGGCCAGTCCCGCCTCGATCAGCCTGCGGAAATGCGCCAGGTAGCCGGTGCGCCAGTTCGTCTCCCGTCCCGCCGCCAGCGCCCCCTCCGGGTCGATCCGGGCCAGGGCGTCGGCGACGACGGCCTGGCCCAGCGCCGACGTACTCCTGCGGCCGTCCGCCGAGAGGGGGAAGGCCACCCCGGTAGGCTCGCCGCCACTCGCCGGAGATTCTGCTGTCACGAGACCATCATGACGTGCGGATTATGATCCGTGCGATGTCGAGGTCAGGCCGCCCGCTCCGACTTAGTGGCGAGAGGGCGCTGACGGGGCGCCCCGGAACGCGGAGGACGGCACCGGTGAAGTACTTGATGCTGATCTATGGCAGTTCCACCTGTGCGAGGACGCCAGCCAGGAGGCGCTGCTCGCGGCCGTGCTGCAGTGGCCGTCCGGCGGGCTGCCGGAGAATCCGCGCGGCTGGCTGATCACGGTCGCCTCGCGCCGCCTGATGGATCAGGTCCGCAGCGAGCAGTCGCCCGCGAGAGGTGTCAGGCGGCCAGACCTGGGTAAGGCCCATCGGGCCGTCGGCAACGCACCGGCGCGTACAGACGGCCGCGAGGACGGTTGTCAAGAACGGAGGCCTGATGAGTGAGTTCGGCAACCTGGAACACGACGCAGAGCAGTTCGCAGTCAAAGAGGGCGAACAGGAACTGCAGAACAAGTTCGGCATAGGCGGTCAGCAGGACCAGCAGGACCAGCAAGGCCAGCGGGACCAGGGCTATGGCGGCGGCCAGGACCAGGGCTACAGCCAGGGTCAGCAGGACCAGTACGGTCAAGGCGGCCCCCAGGACCAGTACGGGCAGGGCCAGCAAGATCAAGGCGGCTACGGACAGGGCCAGCAGGACCAGGGCGGCTACGGACAGCAAGGCCAGTACGGCCAAGGCGGCCCGCAAGACCAGTACGGGCAGGGCCAGCAGGACCAAGGCGGCTATGGCCAGGGCCAGCAAGACCAGGGTGACTACGGGCAGCAGGACCAGGACGGCGGAGATCAGCAATCCGAGTATTAGCCCGGGCAGCTCCATTTTTCATGGGAATCAGCCGTAAGCACCGGGCTGGATCGGCCTGGCGACATCCCCGCGGCGCGGATCGCCGCCGGGAGGGCGGATCACCCTGCCCGTTCGGCCAAATGATCTTCGATCAGCCGGTCACCAACGGAAATCGTTCCGCCGGACAGGATGTCGGCCCGCAGCCCGCCGCGGTGAATGAGGTCCTTGATGATGCCGGGGCGGGTGAGGCTCTGCAGGTGCCGGCACGGCTCGCAGAGCTCGACCCCGACGCACTCGGCCTCTCCGATCCGGAAGCGCTTGCCGACCAGGTCGTTGACCCGGACGCCGCGGACCACCACCTGACGCCGGGCCTGCGGGCCGGTGAGGCCGACGTCGTCGAGTACCTCGGCCTCGATCAGGGTCAGCGCCTCGCCAGGTCCGGCACCGTCGGCGAAGAAATAGCGGTCCCCCTCCAGGCCCTTGCCTGCGATCGCGCGGACGGATCCGACCGGGCCGAGCGCGTCACTGGGGCCGATGTTGATGGCCTCGACTTGCATGCCACCCATCATTCACGGCTGACCGGCGGCCGCCAAACGGTTTACCGCCCGCGGGCGCAGGCCGCTGCTCAGCCATTCCCGTTGCCCTGCCCGTTCCCGTTGTCGTTCCCGCGGCCGTGGCCTCGGCCGTGGGCTGGGCTGTGGCCGGGCCGGGCTGGCGCCGGGGC
>Ga0335078_10007836_pt1 | contig 15849 bp, 8 predicted proteins | sample Lox_Sample_32_FD_206711 | JGI IMG/M metagenome (GOLD analysis project Ga0335078, IMG submission 206711) | Soil microbial communities from Loxahatchee National Wildlife Refuge, Florida, United States - Lox_Sample_3.2 | ecosystem: Environmental > Terrestrial > Soil > Wetlands | place: USA: Florida... | reverse complement strand
GTAGCGGAGAAGTTGCGCAGGAAGAGGAAGATCACCATCACCACCAAGCCCACCGTGAGGTAAAGGGTGAACTTGACGTCATGCACGGAATCGCGGATGGTCTGCGAGCGGTCGTAGAGGATGGTCATCTGGATCGCGGCCGGAATCTCGGCGCGGAAACCGGGCAGCAGCTTGCGGATATTGTCCACCACCTCCACGGTATTGGTGCCGGGCTGGCGCTGAATGGCGATCACCTCTGATGGGACGCCGTTGAACCAGTTAAACACCTTATCGTTCTGAACGCCGTCGATCACGTTGCCCAGCTCATCGAGCCGCACCGGCGAGCCGCCGCGATAGGCGACGATCAAGGGGCGGTAAGCTGCAGCGTCCGTAAGCTGGCCCGTAGCCTGCAATGTGTAGGCCTTGTGAGACCCCGTCAACAGGCCGGTGGGCAAATTGACGTTAGCCTGTTCAACGGCGGCGGTGACCTCATCGATCCCGATGTGCCGGATCGCCAGAGCCTTGGGATCGAGCTGCACCCGCACGGCATACTTCTGCGCCCCGTAAACCTGCACTTGCGCGACGCCGCTCACCATCGACAGGCGCTGGGCCATCAGCGTGTTGCCATAGCGATCCACCGTGGAAAGCGGAAGCGTTTCGGAGCTCACCGCCATGTAAATGATGGGCTGGTCGGCCGGATTCACCTTCCTATACGAGGGCGGCGTGGGCATGCCGGTGGGCAACTGTCCCTGCGCGGCGGCAATCGAGGCCTGCACGTCTTGCGCGGCCGCGTCAATGTTCCGGCTGAGCGTGAACTGCAGCGTGATGGAGGTAAACCCCTGGGTGTTGGTCGAGCTCATGGAATCGAGGCCGGCGATTGTCGAGAATTGCCGCTCGAGCGGGGTAGCCACGGACGAGGCCATCGTATCCGGATTAGCCCCCGGAAGCGCTGCCGCAACCTGGATGGTGGGATAGTCGACGGTCGGCAGATCGCTGACCGGGAGGGCGCGGTAGCCCATGATGCCGAAGAGCAGAATGGCCCCCATGAACAGGGTGGTCATTACCGGACGGCGGATGCAGAGTTCAGGAAGGGTCATGGTGAAACCTCGAGTGCTATCTCAGTTCGCGTCTTCCTCGGCAAACCTTCGCGTCAACTCGTCCTCCGATCCGCGTCAGCTCCTCCCTGATCACGGACGATAATAAATGATAAACGTGTGGCGCCGGGCATGACTCTGATGATGGGGACCCCTTAAGGGCTAGCATGGTGTGCCCCGGTCGATATAAACTTCGATCCCCTTCCGCATCAATAACATTCCGTCGTTCGTATCCTGCAGTGTCAATGAGCGAGACCAAGTGCTGAGTCAAATTCTTAACTCCTTCCGCATCAGTCATATTCCGGCTTCGTACGGCACTTTGGGCCCATCAACCGCCGGTTTTCAGCGCCAGCCAATCGCCTCGTTGAGAGCTGACGACTAACCGCTGAGAGCTCAGGTTAGAGTGAGATAACAAAGCCGACTTATTGATCTCGAAGGACATATTGGCTTTGTTCCTGAACTTTGGCACTTTTCTTGGCCCTCCCCGGATGGCCGGGGCAAGCCCCGGCCCTGCGTCAACCCATCTCGGTACGTTTACCCACAAATTCTGCGGAGGACCCCAAAAAGCCTGCGGAAGGTCGTCCCAACTATCGCCCGGCGACGCCTTGCCCTCCTGGCTGGCCGGCAGCGGCAGCCTGCACGTGCGCGCCCGGGAACAGGCGCAATTGCCCGTCCGTGACGACCGTCTCGCCGGGCGCCACTCCCTTGTCGATTACCGTGTCGCCGCCGTAGGTCACCCCGGCGACGACCGGCCGGATCTCCACCGACTTGTCCTGCTTGACCACGAAAACGTATTTGCCCTGCTGACCGGTCTGGACGGCCTGGCTCGGCACCACGACCGCGTTCGCGAGCGAGTCGAGCGTCAAGGTCACGTTCACAAACTGGCCGGGCCAGAGCCGCTTGGCTGGGTTGGGGAAGGTTCCCTTCATCAGCACAGTACCTGTTGTCGTATCGACGGTGTTGTTGATGAACGAAAGTTGGCCCCATTCCGGGTGAGCCGGATCATCCGGTACCACGGCCTCCACCTTCATCGAACCTTCGGCTGCGTGCCGCTTGATCTGGGATAGATACTGCTCCGGCACGGAGAAATCCACGTAGAGCGGGCTGATCTGGTTGATGGTCACGAGCGCTGCATCATTGTTCTTCACCAGGTTTCCGACTTGAATCGCGAGACTGCCGGTGCGGCCGCTGATGGGCGACCGGATGGTGCAGTATCCGAGTTGGATCTTCGCGTTCTCGATGGCAGCCTGATCGGCTTTCACCACGGCTTCGTCAGCGGCCGCGGCGGTGCGAAATGTCTCTTCCTGGTCCGTGGAGATGATTCCTTGCTTGAACAGTTGGGCGTTGCGCTCGTACTGGTCCTGGGCGTTTTTCAGGCTTGCCTGGTCTCGGGCCAGATTGGCCTCGGCTTGGTCGACAGCGGCCTGAAACGGCCGCGAATCGATTACAAACAGCACTTGGCCCTGCTGCACGTCGTCGCCCTGGCGAAAATTAGCCTGCTGCAGCAGTCCGTCGACCTGCGCTTTCACATTGACTGTGTTATAGGCCTCACCGTTGCCGATCACCTGGATCAGCACGGGGACCGTTTGGGTTGAGGACTGCCCCAACGTTACAGGCACGGGCATCATCATCATCGCCTTCATCGCCTGCGCCGGATCACCCTCTGCACTCTTGCTGGAGCATCCCACCGAGAAGGCGAACACCAGCGCGGCGCCCCCAAGAACGCCAAGCGTCGTGAACTTGCGAAGCAGCGTCCCCGTCAACGCAGGCTGTGCAAGTATGCTACTGCGACCCATAATCGTTTCCCTCGCGCCCATACAAACCAGATACGAATCAATTCGGAGTCTTCTTACTAATATACCGCGTTCGCACCGCGGTTCTCCTTGCTCTTTCGAGCGAATCCGCGACGGGTCCAGCCTTCAGCTTTCCTGTGAAGACTCATGGATTCCCGCCTTCGCGGGAATGACGGCCTTGGATCAAGGCCTCTAAGTCCAACGACGTCATCCCCGCGAAGGCGGGGATCCATGACGGCGCCGCCCAGCGCGAGCTTTTCACTAACGCTCTTCAGTCCAACTTCGTGCTGAAGACTCGTGCCCAGTGCGAATACATTGGACGCGCGAGGGCCGATCGGAGTGACGAACTCAGATAATCCCGACCGCAATAGATCGGTTACTTCCGAAGGTTACGAGAGGACAAGAAACTCGTCGAGCGTGAGACCAACCCCTTGATGATGTGGTGTAGGTAAGGTGGCTTCCCTTCTGAGCCACTGGACGAATCCCGCCCTCTGCAGAATCCTGACAACCTCTCTGGCGCGAAGGGCAGGTAGCCTCTTAGGCATGCGACGGCGTCACGTGGACGAGCGTGGCAAAGATCGGGACGGGTTAGTTTCCTTTGGGTATTGGCAGCTTGTGGCGCAACGCGGTTCTCCAAGTGCAGTTGGATCGCCTCTTCCGCGTTCTTGGTGGCCTCTTCCATTCTGCTAACGTACGAAACACAACCCGGAAGCAGCGGCACTAGGAGCCTCGCCGGAGACTCGCCACTGTTGTCCCACTTTCGTGCCTACTGTCCGTCTTTGGACACTCCCCTTTTCACTAAAACAACCGAACGTGTCTAACTCCCTTTCTGAGTGTTACATCTGGGATAGGATACATGGAGTTCCGCTTGCTGTGCCTCCTCCCGAAACTTAGAACGGAAATTGACTAATTGAATGAATGAGTCAATTAGCCGATTCCATCACCGCGCGGAGGATCCACGATGCCGGCTCTTTTACAAGACGCGACCTACGCCTGGCGGCAGTTGAAAAAGAGTCCCGGATTCGCCTTCGTGGCAGTCTTGACCCTGGCGCTCGGCATTGGCGCCAACACGGCCATTTTCAGCGTGATGAACACTCTGGTGCTGCGATACCTACCCGTGCCAAACCCACAGCAGCTCTTCTTTCTACATACCACCGGCTGGCCGTCTGTTGCCAGCCAGACCGGCGAGGAGAATCTCTCGTTCAATAAGCCTTCCTTCGATCAGCTTCGCGACCAGCGCGGTGTCCTGTCTGACCTGATCGCGTACGTTCCCCTCGGGATCGGTAAAATCACCGTCCGCTACGGCCAGGAGCCGGAGGAGGCGACTGCGGACATGGTGAGCGGGAACTTCTTTTCAGGCCTGGGTGTCAGGCCGGCGCGGGGACGGTTCTTTGGGGCCAACGACGAGACGCAGCACAGCCTGGTGGCCGTGTTAAGTTACAATTACTGGACCCGCCGCTTTGCGAGAAGCCCTTCCGTGCTGGGCCAGACGCTCTACATCAAGACCGTCCCTTTCACGATTATCGGTGTGGCTCCGCAGGACTTCACCGGGATCGACTCCGAGGCCGCGGACGATGTTTGGATTCCCCTGCAAAACCGGCATGAACTTCCTGCCTGGGGCAACAGCAGCGGGGACGGTCCCGAACTTGGCCTCTACGATTCGCCGAACTGGTGGTGCCTGATGCTGCTGGCCCGCCTTAAGGCTGGCGTCACCGAGAAGCAGGCGGTTGCTCAACTGAATCCGGTCTTTCAGCGTGCCGCGTATTTCGCGGTGCAGAAACGCGATCCTAAGGAACACCCTCCAAACCTGTACCTGACACCCGCTCGCGGCCTGGGCGCCAATCGCGAGAGCCTTGAACAACCGCTCACCGTCCTGATGGCTATGGTGGGACTGGTGCTGATGATTGCGTGTATTAACGTGGCTATGCTGCTGGTAGCACGAAACAGCGCCCGCACGCGCGAATTCAGCCTGCGGATGGCCCTTGGCGCCAGCCGCTCACGCCTGTTTCGTCAACTCCTCGTCGAGAGTCTGTTACTCGTGGCAGCCGGGGCGGTGGTCGCGTGGGTCTTCACCGGCTGGGCCACGCGCGCGCTCGCAGCCTGGGCCGAACTTGACACAAGCCTGGCGCCCGACGCAACCGTGCTGGTGTTTACCGTTGCCATCTCCCTGATCACCGCACTTGCTTTTGGCTTGGCCCCGCTGCGGAGCGCCGTTCGGGTGCCGCCCGGTCTTGCATTGAAGACGTCAGCTGTGGTGGCGAGCGAAGACCGCCGCAAGATTCGTGGGGGCCAGGTGGTGGTGGCGTTCCAAATGGCCCTTTGCCTGGTTTTGCTGGTGGCGGCAGGTTTGTTGCTTCGCACCTTGAGAAACCTGGAACACGCCAACCTGGGGATGCGTGTCTCCGGCCTGATAACGTTTGGCATCATTCCCCCGCCCGCACTCCAGAAGGATGCAGAGCTCGTCCAGTTCTACCACACCTTGACAGACCGGCTCCGCGTGCTGCCTGGCGTCGAATCGGTCACTCTCATGGGAAACCGGATCGGCTCCGGTTGGAGCAACAATACCGAAGCTGTGGTCGACGGACACAAGCCGCAAGTGAGCGGCTTTGCCGAGATGCGCTGGAACAACATTGGCCCCGACTATTTTCGTGTGCTCGAGACGCCGATGGTTCTCGGCCGCGAGTTTACAGACGCTGACACCAGTTCGGCCCCGAAGGTGGCGATTGTAAACGAGACCTTCGTGAAGGAATATCTGGCGGGCCTCGATCCATTGGGACACCACGTCGCGATCTCAAGCGGCCCTGGCAGCCCGCAGTTCACCATTATCGGGGTGGCGGCGAACAGCAGGTATACGAGCGTGCAGGAGGGTCCGGTGCCGATGGGGTATTTCCCATACACTCAGACCGGCACCGGAACCATGCACTTTGAGGTCAGAAGCCAGGGCTCTCCGGCTGCTCTCTTTCCTGAAGTACGGCGGGCCGTAGGCGAGTTTAATCCGGATCTCGCGCTTGTGCAGCCGATGACCCAGGAAGAACAGTTCCAGGAGGGCTACAGCCAACAGCGCTTGTTCGCCCGGTGTTCGATCTTCTTTGGCCTGCTGGCTGCGTTGCTGGTGGCCACCGGACTTTACGGGACCCTGGCCTACCGCGTAAGCCGGCGCACGGCAGAGATCGGAGTCCGCATGGCGCTGGGAGCGCGACGGCAGCAGGTGTTGTGGATGGTGCTGCGTGAAAGTCTGCTAGTGGCGGCGGCGGGCGTGATTGTCGGTCTGCCGTTGGCGATTGCGGGCGCGCGCGTGCTTCGCGCCATCCTTTTCGAGCTTGGCCCCGGCGATCCGCTGAGCTTCGCCGCAGCTCTGCTCGGCATGGCGCTCGTGACACTCATCGCCAGCCTGATTCCCGCGCGCAGAGCGGCCTCGGTGGATCCCATGCAGGCATTGAGGACTGAGTGACAGAATTGACCCATTGATTCATTGAGGGATTGATTCAATGCAGGAAAGCTCGCCTGCGGAGGACTCCATGTCAAAGCGTACTTTCGAGTTGCTGCTGGTTACCTGCCTGCTTGCGGGCACCTTATGGGCAGCGAACGACCCGTTCGTAGGCAAGTGGAAGCTCAACCCGTCCAAGAGCACGCTCGTCGACGAAATGAAGGTTGAGGCCCTCGGCGCAAACAAGTACGGCCTCGACCTTGGCGGCGGCTTTAACGAGACCGTCGTGGCCGACGGGACGGATCAGCCCGCCTTCCGCGGGACCACCCTGTCCCTCACCGTCGAGGGGCCCGACACCTGGAAGGTGGTCCGCAAGAAGGACGCCAGCACGCTCGTCACGGGGATTTGGAAGCTCTCCGAAGACGGCAAGACGCTCACCGACGCCTATACAGAGAATCGGGCCGACGGGTCCACGTTCAGCCTGGACTATGTCTACCAGCGGACGGCGGGAACTTCGGGTTTCGCGGGCAGGTGGGAAAGCACCAGCGAGAAGGTGAACTCCGTCTACGAGGTTCAGATCCAGCCCTACGAGGGTGACGGCCTTTCATTCATCACTCCCGCTGAACATCGGACTCGAAGCATGAAATTCGATGGGCAAGATTATGCGGACGCGGGTCCGCATGTGCTCCCGGGCTCTGCGGCCTCAGGACGCAGGGTGAACGAGCGCGCTCTGGAAATAACCGACAAGATCGAGGGCAAGGTCATGTCTACACAGCGGGTCGAAGTTTCTCCGCATGGAAAAACCCTGACGATCACCGTGCGCCCGGCCGGTCGAACCAAGCCGAACATCCTTGTCTTTGACCGGGAATAAGAGCTCTTAGCCAGTAAACCGATGCGTCAATCAGAGTTCAAGCGAACCGATCGCGATATGGAGGACTGATGCCGGCCTTCGTGCAGGACCTTACCTATGCCTGGAGGCAGCTGAGGAAGAATCCGGGTTTTGCCATCGTAGCGATCCTGACGCTGGCGCTGGGCATCGGAGCCAACACGGCCGTGTTCAGCGTGGTGGATGCCGTATTGTTGAAGCCGCTGCCCTACGCTGCGCCCGATCGCCTCATGACCGTGGAATCGATGGATATGCGCGTGGCGGTGCCGAACAGCCTGTCCTACCCTGACTTCTTCGACTTCCGCGCGCGGAACGACACCTTCGAACATTTGATCACCTCACGCGACACGAATGTGGTACTGACAGGTGCCGGCGCACCGATGCAATTGGACGCGGAGATGGTCACCTGGGATCTCTTTCCGGTTTTGGGTATCCAGCCTGAACTGGGGCGAGGATTCCTTCGGTCGGAGGAAGCCCTTGGCTCTCACGTGGCAATCTTGAGCCATCAACTCTGGCAGAGGCAGTTCGGCGAAGACCCCGCCATCGTGGGACGCACCATCACGCTCGACCGCAAGCTATATACGGTGGTGGGCATCGCACCGGCCGGCTTTGCTTTTCCCGTGAACGAGCCGGAAATCCAGCTTTGGACCACCATCGCGGACGACCGCGAAGCACCTCCCGGCGATCAACCTATGACCGAGCAGCGCGGCGCCCATATGCTGACGGCGCTCGGGCGGCTGAAACCCGGCGTCACCATCGGGCAGGCACGCGCCGATCTCAACGTGATCGCCTCAGCCCTGGCCAAGCAATATCCGGACACCAACACCAACTTTCGCCAGGCCTCGGTGCGGCCGGCGCTCGAGACCCTGGTGGGCGATTCGCGTCAGCCGCTGCTGATCCTCCTCGGCGCCGTCGGCCTGGTGCTGCTGATCGCCTGCGCCAACATCGCCAATCTGCTCCTGGCGCGCACGGCTGCCCGCGAGCACGAAATGGCCGTCCGCGCCAGCCTGGGCGCGAGCCGCGGGCGCGTGCTGCGCCAGCTTCTCACCGAGAGCTTACTTCTGGCCATTATTGGGGGATCGGCGGGAACAGCTCTCGCGTGGTATGCCTTGCATTTCGTGCTGCCGCTCGGCGGCCATAGCATCCCGCGCTTGGCCCTGGCCTCGATCGATGGCTCAGTGCTGGCCTTCGCTTTGGTCCTGGCGGTGCTTGCTTGCATCGGCTTTGGTATGGCTCCGGCCCTGCAAGCCTCGAAAATCGACCTCACCAGCTCGCTGAAAGAGCAGACTCGGGGAAGCACCAGCCGCCATGACCGGGTGCGCGGCGCACTGGTGATCGCCCAAGTGACGCTGGGCCTCGTGCTGGTTAGCGGGGCCGGGCTGCTGATGGCGAGCTTCCTGCGCCTCGAGACCGCCGATCCAGGGTTCAAGCCCGACCATCTTCTCACGTATCGGTTCAGCCTGCCGGAATCGCAATACAAGGAGCCCCGGCAGGTGGCGTTCTACGATCAACTGCTCGACCGCATCCGCGCCCTACCCGGCGTGCAATCGGCGGCGGGTGTGTGGCCGCTGCCGATGGACGACGATAACGCAACCGTCTCGTTCAACATTGAGGAACGTCCTTTGGGACCTTCAAACCGGCCGTCGGCGCGCATGGCCTTCGCCACGCCGGGATACTTCTCGACCGCCGGCATTCCGCTGCTCAAAGGGCGATTCTTCACGGAGCGCGATGACAAAAAGTCGCCGCGCGTGCTGGTTGTGAACAAAGCGTTCGCGGACAAATTCTTCCCCGGCGAAGACGTGATCGGCAAGCGCATCACGCCCGGCGCTACGGACACGGGCGACAAGGAAGAGACTTCGCGCGAGATCGTCGGCGTCGTCGGCAGCGCCAAGCTGTTTGCCATGGATACCGAGCCGAAGCCCATCTACTACTTCCCTTACAAGCAGCTCTCCTGGATGCCGCCGGTGATGATGCTGCGCACCGCCGTCCCGCCGCGCACTCTCGAATCCGCGGTTCGCAAGCAGATGGCGGACCTCGATCCGCTGGTGCCGGTTTTTCAAGTTCGCACCATGGAGGAGCTGCTCTCCACCCAGATCACGGAACCTCGGTTCCACACCTTACTACTCGCGTTCTTCGCCGGCATCGCTTTGCTGCTGACCGTCGTTGGTCTGTATGGCGTGATGGCCTATTCGGTGACGCGGCGCACGCGCGAGATAGGCGTACGCATCGCTCTGGGCGCCAGCCGGTTCGCCGTGCTGTCCATGGTTCTCAAGCAGGCTTCGGTGTTGGTGGCGGCGGGACTGGTCCTCGGTTTGGCGGGATCACTCGCCGGAGATCGTCTGTTGCAGACCATGCTGTTTCGTGTCTCGTCGCTGAACCCTGTGGTGTTGGGCTTGGCAGGATTGTTGGTTGTCTTCACGGGTCTGCTCGCCGCTTACGTGCCGGCGCGCCGGGCGGCGGCCGTTGATCCCATGGCCGCACTTAGACATGAGTGACAAGGAATTGCCGATTGGCGATCGTCGATTCCTCGATTCGTGCGCGGTTCGTGTTGATCGTGCATTTTGCACAGGCTCCAATTCCCCAGAGTCAGCGAGGTGACCATGCTCAATTGGCGATCGAGAATCGAAGACTGGCAATGCCTCGGCAAGAGGTCGAGCTTACTCCTTTTTTGTTTCGCCGCATTCGTCTCTATCCTGGCTGCTGATTCCCTCCCTTCGGCGAAGGACATCGTGGCTCGCTACGATGAAGCTCTGGGTGGACGAGCCGCCGTCCTGCGTCACACCTCCAGCACCATGCGAGGCGCCATGGAGGTCCATCAAGGCGGCAAGGTCGTCACCCTGCCCTTCATCTATTCCGCAGCCGCTCCTTATCGGCGGGTGGAAAGGGTTACGCTGCCCGACAACGCTGGAGACGTCCTCAACGGCTTTGACGGAGAAATCGCCTGGAGTTTCGACCCGCGCACAAAGCAGCCGCAAATTTTCAAAGGGGACGACTGGCAGTCGACGAAACGCGATGCGGACTTTTACTATCCCCTGGACGAGTTATCGTGGTTCAAGTCCATGCAAACCGTCGGCGTCGAGGAGTTCGAGGGCCGTCCTTGCTACCGCCTGCACGGGATCAATAATTGGAACAAATCGAACGATCATTTCTACGACCGCGAGACGGGCCTGCTGGCCGGCTATGAGTTTGAGTCCGACCTGGGCCCGACACACGAGATCTTTTCGGACTACCAGAAGATCGACGGGGTTCTCGTTCCCATGAAGCAGACGGTTAAGGTGAGGGCCAAGCCCGGCAGCGATTGGCCAGTGCAGTTTGTTTTGACCTACACGTCGGTCACCTTCAACGACGTCGATCCTGCGGTCTTCACGCCGCCCCAGGCCGTCCGGGACCTCGTGGCGAAAGAAAATGGGGGTCCGCCGAGGTCGAAATGAAGCCAGCACGGTTTTCCGTGAACCGCGATGGACTTCACACACTCTGTTGTGTAGACTAATGTGTGGAGTTGCCCATGCCGACGAACCTTGCCATCGACGACCGTCTGATCGCGGAAGCCCAGAGACTGGGGCACCACCGCACAAAGAAGGAGACCGTAACAGCGGCGCTCGATGAATACATCCAGCACCGCAAGCAACAGCAGATTCTCTCGCTTTTTGGGACTATTGAGTACGACGAGGCCTATGACTACAAACGGGAACGCAGGAAACGAACATGAACGCCCTGATCGACACCTCGGTGTGGTCTCTCGCGCTGCGCCGCAAGCCGGGAGACCTGACGTCCGGCGAGCGGTCAGTGGTCGGCGAGCTGGCTGAGCTTACCCGCGAGGGTCGCGCTCGCATCATCGGCTTGATACGGCAGGAATTGCTGTCGGGGATCAAATCGTCGGCACAGTACGAGAAGCTGCGCTCCGCTCTTCGCGCCTTTCCTGATGAACTGATCGATCGATCGGATCATGAAGCGGCAGCCAAGACCAGCAATACTTGCAGGTCAAGGGGAATGTCCACCTCCTTGGTGGATGCCCTGATTTGCGAGGTTGCCCGTTCTCGCAACTGGAGCATCTTCACCACTGACCAGGATTTTGAGAATTACGCGACGGTGCTACCCATCAAGCTACACGCTCCCCGAGACAGGTGATCTATGACTACCCTTCTTCAAGATATTCGGTACGGATTCCGTCGTTTGCGCCAGTCGCCCGGCTTTACGCTGGTGTGCATCGTCACGCTCGCGCTTGGAATCGGCGCCAACACGGCGATCTTCACGCTGGTCGATGCCGTGATGCTGAAATCGCTGCCGGTCGCAAATCCCGGCGAACTTTATCGCCTTGGAAACAGCGAGAACTGCTGCGTGCTGGGAGGCCTTCAGGATGAGTGGGCCATTTTCTCTTATGACCTGTACAAGCAGTTCCGCGACAATGAGCCCGAATTCAACCAGATGGCTGCCTTCGAGGGCGGGGTCCAGAACCTGAACGTGCGCCGCGGCGGCGGATCCGGTCCCGCCGGGCCCTTCATCGGTGAGTTTGTCTCCGGCAACTACTTTTCCACTTTCGGTCTTGGCGGCTTCGCCGGCCGGGTCATCACGCCCGAAGATGACAAAGCGGGCGCCCCTGGTGTGGCTGTGATGAGTTACCGCACGTGGCAACAACATTTCGGCCTCGACCCTACGGTGATCGGAGCGAGTTTCAACATCGACCAGGTGCCTTACACCGTGGTTGGGATCGCGCCGCCCGGCTTCTTCGGCGACCAGTTGCGCCCCGACCCGCCGGACTTCTGGATGCCACTTTCCACCGAGGTCCCACACGACGGCCAGAACGCCATCCTGAACAACCCCGGCATGCACTGGCTCTACATCATCGGCCGGCTGAAGCCCGGCGCCCGACCGGCCACTGTCCAGTCGGAGGCTACCGTTCAGCTCCAACAATGGTTGAGCGCCCAGCCCAACCTCACCGTTCACGACCGCGCCCGGCTGGGCAAACAACACATTGTTGTGGCTCCGGCGGGAGCTGGTGTCGAGAACATGCAGCAGGATGCGGGTGCCGGTCTGCGCCTTCTCATGATCATCTCCGGCCTCGTGCTCCTGATCGCTTGCGCTAACATTGCCAACCTGCTTTTGGCGCGTGGGGCCGCTACGCGTTACGAAACGGCCATCCGCGTGGCCTTGGGCGCGCCCCGGCGCAGGCTCATCCGCCAGATCGTGACAGAAAGCCTGTTGCTCGCAATCTTGGGCGGCCTGGCCGGCCTAGCAGTCGCGTTCGCGGGGACGCAGACCATACTGCTGTTGGCCTTCCGGGGCTCGCACTTCGTCCCCATCAGCGCCAGCCCTTCGCTCCCCGTGCTCGCGTTTGCCTTCGGGCTGTCCCTGGTCACGGGCATCGTATTCGGAGCGGCTCCGGCGTGGATCACGTCGCACTCCGATCCTATCGACGCTCTGCGCGGCGTGGGACGCTCCACGCGGGACCGCGGGTCTCTCGCCCGAAGATCGCTGGTGGTGTTGCAGGTCGCCCTTTCGGTCGTCCTGCTTATCGGGGCTGGCTTGCTGACCGAGTCCCTTCGCAACCTTGAGAATCAGAAGTTTGGCTTCGAACCAGAGGGCCGGATGATTGTACGCTTGAACGCCAATCTGAACGGTTACAAGCCCGAAAAGCTCTACGGCCTCTACCGGCAGATCGAGCAACAACTTCAGCAGGTCCCGGGCGTAATGAACGCCAGTTACTCGCTCTACAGCCCGATGCGCGGCGACAACTGGAGCCTGAACATTCACATCGAGGGCCATTCGCCTGACGAGCAGATCGGGTCGTCATTTGACCGCATAGGGCCGCACTACTTCGACACCATCGGCACCCGGTTGCTGCGCGGGCGCAGCATCGGCGAAGAGGATACGCCCAGCTCACGGCAGGTTGCCGTGATCAACGAGGCCTTTGCCCGCAAGTTCTTTCCCAAGGAAGACCCCATGGGTAAGCATTTCGGCTTCGGGGATGCACATAATGCCGGAGACTTCGAGATCGTGGGCATCACTGAAGACGCGAAGTATCAGGACGCGCGCGAGCCTGTCTACCCGACTTGTTTCCTGCCCTTCCTGCAAATGGCGAGGGACCCAAAGCTAGCGTTTATGTTGGGATCGCACTACATTGGCGACATCGAGCTACGGGTGGCGGGCAAACCACAGAACCTCGAAGCGAACGTGCGCCACACTCTCGCTGACATCGATCCCAACCTCAATGTATTCGACGTAATCAGCCTCAGCGAACAGGTGGCGCGTAATTTCAATCAGGACAGGCTGATCGCGCGCCTTACAGAGCTCTTTGGGCTCCTGGCTCTGATACTGGCCTGCGTGGGACTGTACGGCGTGTCGTCTTACTCCGTTGCCCGGCGCACCAGTGAGATCGGCATCCGTATGGCGCTCGGCGCCAACCGCGGCAACGTGCTGGGACTTGTACTGCGAGGCGCGCTCCTTCAGCTTGGAATTGGCCTCGCCATTGGAATTCCCTTGGCGCTGGCTTCCGGACGGCTAATGGCCAGCCAACTTTACGGCGTCAAAAGCCATGATCCACTCATTTTGGTGCTGGCGGCGCTGGTGTTGGCGGCCTGCGCTCTTTTCGCCGGGTTCGTGCCGGCGCAGCGTGCGGCGTCGATCGATCCCATGCGGGCGCTGAGGATCGAATAGTCTCAGGCCATCGACTAGGGGTCGCGGAATTAGCTTTCAGCCATTCGCCGCCGGCGATCGGAAGAGGCCCGAAACAGCTGGACCCAAGTCGCGCAGGGTCGGAGGTCCGCGACGGGGATACGAAAATGGTCCGAAAACAAGGAACGAAGCCACTATCTCATTTAGAATCAACAGCGCTTATTTTTGGCTCGGAATTCTCGGCTGAAAGCGAGTGCTGACGGGTCTGCGGCAGGCTGCTGAGCGACGTGGTGGAGAGCACAGCGAAAAATGGTCCAAATCAAGGAACGAAGCCACTATCCTGTTTAGAATGAGTGCGAGGTCCACTGGCCAGCCTTCAGTCAGTCATCAGCCATCAGCCGTCAGCGGGGCTGGCAAAAACCCCGATTGGCGAAATGCGGAAAGTCGCCTGGAGCATGCCTTAGCTGAAGCGAGGCCGAAATCGAGGAACGAAGCTACTATCTCCTTCGGAATGAGTGAGGGGCCCTAGCAAACTGTTTTCGATCCGGCCCGTCAGTTGGGCGTGCAACTGAAGACTGAAAGCTGAAGACCCAAGAAAAGCTGAGAGCTCAAGGCTGAAAGCTCCAAGAGGTGGGAAATGAGAAACTTCTGGTTAGACCTTCGCTACGGCTGGCGCACCCTCCGTAAGAATCCCGGCTTCACTGCCATTGCGGTGCTAACCCTCGCCCTGGGGATCGGCGCCAACACCACCATTTTCAGCTGGATTAACTCAACTCTGCTGAATCCCATCCCGGGCGCCAGGGAGACCAGCAGAATCGTCTCTCTCACCCTCGGCGGAACGGTCGATGATCCAGGCCAGTTTTCCTATCCCGACTACCTCGACCTGCGGGCGGGCAGCCGGACCTTCTCTGGCCTCGCGGCCTTCGCGTTCCGTCCGTTAGACCTGACCGGCACGGGCAAGCCGGAGCGTCTCTGGGCAGCGGATGTCTCGGCCAATTATTTTGACGTGTTCGGCGTTCGGCCCATCCTTGGCCGCGGCTTTCTGCCGGCCGAGGGCCAGAAGCCTGGCGGGGCACCGGTGGCGGTTTTGAGTTATAGCCTTTGGCAGCGGCGCTTCGGAGGCGACCCGGGCATTGTCGGACGAACGATCGGCCTGAACCGGCATCCCTTTACCGTCGTGGGAGTGGCGCCGGCGGCTTTCCAGGGCACGATGACCGGTCTGCGCACGGACCTGTGGGTTCCAGTCGTGATGCAGCAGCAGGTGGCCGGCGCATGGGACTGGCTTCACGATCGCGGCGACCACGAGCTGATGTTGCAGGGGAGGCTGGCGCCCGGCGTGTCCGTCCCGCAAGCGCGCGAGGAAATGAACTTGCTGATGCAGCACCTTGCCGAGGAGTTCCCGGAGTCCCATTTCAGCCATAAGGATGTCCAGATCTACCCGCTCTGGCGCGCTCCTAATGGCGCTAACGGATATTTCTATGTTTTGCTGCCCATGCTGATGGCAATGGCGGGCATAGTTTTACTGCTGGCGTGCGCCAACGTGGCTAACCTACTTCTCGTGCGATCGGTGGCGCGGCGGCGTGAAATTGCCATCCGGATGTCCATCGGAGCTGGCCGCTGGCCGGTGGTTCGACAACTTCTGATGGAAAGCCTGCTGCTGGCCCTGGCGGGGGGCGCGGTGGCTATGCTGATCACCGCGTGGTCGGCCGGGACCTTTGCCGATTTTCTGCCGGCCACGAGCTTTCCGGTAGTGCTCGATGTACGGCCCGACCGCGTCGTGCTTCTCGCGGCGCTAATCATCTCCGTCATTACGGGCGCGATCTTCGGCGCAGTGCCTGCCTTTCGCGCTTCGAGCCTGGACCCGGTCGCCGTCCTGAAGGAAGAGACGGCAGGCGCCTCGGCAGGACGCCGCAAGGCCCGGCTCACCAGCGCCCTGGTAGTAGCTCAACTCGCCCTTTCTCTCCTCCTGCTGATCTCAGCTGGCCTTTTCATCCGGGCATTTCGCCGGGCTCAGCAATTCGATCCGGGCTTCAATCCCAATCACGTACTATTAGCTTC
>Ga0335078_10007834_pt1 | contig 15850 bp, 14 predicted proteins | sample Lox_Sample_32_FD_206711 | JGI IMG/M metagenome (GOLD analysis project Ga0335078, IMG submission 206711) | Soil microbial communities from Loxahatchee National Wildlife Refuge, Florida, United States - Lox_Sample_3.2 | ecosystem: Environmental > Terrestrial > Soil > Wetlands | place: USA... | reverse complement strand
CAGCCGGGCGATGGGCCCGGCGGCGAACGGCGCGTCCGCCACGTCGACCAGGGCCGGGCCGCGCCACATGCTCAGCGCCTGGCGCAGCACGGTGGCGCCACGCGCTGCGTCGCCGGCCGCCAGCGCGCCCCGGCCGGCCGCGACCAGCTGCTCGAACTGGCCGGCATCCACGCCGGCCGGGTCCACGGCCAGCTGGTAGCCGCCTGGCCGGTGCTCAACGATGCCCGGGCCGGCCGCGCCGCGCAGCCGGGACACCAGCGCCTGCAGCGCGTTGCTGGCATCAGCCGGGCCGGTGCCCGGCCACAAGTCGCCGGCCAGCCGTTCGGCGGCGACCGTCCGCCCGGGATCGAGCGCCAGCCGGATCAGCAGCGCACGCAGCCGTGCGCCACCCAGCCGCACCGGCTGCCCGGCCTGGTCGGAAACCTCCAGCGGCCCAAGAATGCCGATCTGCACGGTTCACCTCCCGCTGCCATTGTCCCCGTCCCGGCGGATGGGCCGCGCGCCGCGGGCCAACGTGAACGCGAACTCCGGCCGCCGGGCCTTACTCGGCGCGCAGCAGCTGGGCCGGGCGTGACCGCGCGGCCAGCAGGGCCGGGACGAAGGCGAGCACGTTGGCCGCGGCCAGCACGCCGAGGGCCAGCGCGGCGACCGGCAGCACAGCTACCACGGTCAGCGGCACCACCCCGAAGTTCGTGGCGAACACCCGCCACGCCGCGTTGCCGGCCGCGATGCCCAGCGGCACCCCGGCCGCAATCCCGACCAGGGCCATCGTGCTGGCCTGCCAGCTGACCACGGCCGCGACCTGGTAGCGGACGAAGCCGAGCACCTTCAGCAAGCCAGCCTCACGGCGCCGCTGGGAAACGCTGACCACCAGCAGGTGCACCATGGTCGCCGCCCCGAACAGCACCAGCAGGCCGCCGAACAGCAGCGGGAAGTTCACTGACTCACCGAAGTTGACCAGCTCGACCGGCTCCTGGGTGGAACCCGCGAACTGCGGGTATTTGCGCACGTCCCGGGCCAGCGACGCGGCGGCAGCCGGCCCCGGGCCGGCGTGGGCCAGCACCGAGTAGATGGTGCCCCGCTGCACGCTGCGCTGGCAGGCGCGCTGACCGCCGCCGGGCGGGCACTGCAGATCCGTGAGCGACCTCAGGGTCATCGCCGCCCCGGTGCCCAGCCCGCCAGTGCCGAAGCCCGGCGCGAACGACGCGCGGCCAACGACGCGGAACTGGCCCTGGTGCGGGGCGCCGTGCGGGTCCGTGACGGTCACCCGGACCAGGCCGCCCGGCCGGGCGCGGACACCGCGCATGGTCGCGGCACCCAGCATGATCTCGTGGTCACCGCCCGGCAGCCGGCCATCCACCACGGAGATCAGCGCCGGGCCGCGGACCGCGGTCGCCGCGAGCAACCGGACCGGACGGCCATTCACATCGGCCGCCGCGATGGCGGCCACGGTGATCCGGTCAACCGCCCGGTCCTTGCGCAGGCTGGTCAGCACGGACCCGGTGATGGCGGCCCCGGACCCCGCGCCTTCATTGCTGAACACCGCCTGGAACGGGACGCCATACAGCGCTGGGGTAGAGGTGAGCTGGGTCAGGCTGGAGCCGAACACGGCCGTCGCGCACAGCGCGGCCACCGCCAGCACCACGCCCAGCAGCGCGGTGCCCACCGGAACCGGGTGGCGGCCACGGCCACGCTCCAGCGCGTAGCGCACGCCGATCAGCGCGCTCGGCGGCGCGCCGGTTGCGGCCACCGCGCTGACCAGGGCGACCGGCACCGGCCGCCGCGGCAGCCGGCCGCGGCGCAGCCGCGCACCGCGCACCGCGGGCCAGACCGACAGCGCCACCACCGTGAGCACTGTGGCCAGCGCGCCGATCGCCGTGATGAGCGGGTCAGCGACCACCGCACCGGCCGACGGGGTGGCCAGCCGCGCCTCGCCCACCGGCGTCAGCGGGGAGAGCAGCGTGGCCAGGGCCACCGCCCCGGCCGCGCCCACGGCGCCGATGATGGCCGCCCGGGCCAGGCCGAGCAGCACGAACTGCCGCGGCCGCAGGCCCACCGCGGCCAGGGCCTGACGGTCATCCTGATCGGTGATGAACTGCCGGGCGGCAGCCTGCCCGATGACCGCCAGCCCGGCCAGCGCGGCCAGCCCGGCCAGTACCCACCAGCCCACCGCCTGCGGCCTGATCGACCGCTGCACCGCGGCGGCGTCAATATCCAGGTCGTCGGAACCGAGCGAACCCAGCGGCCGGAGCTGGCCCTCGAACGCAGGCTGGTCGGCTGCCCCGTGCCGGAGCTGCACGTAGTAGAACGGCACCACCACCGTGCGGTGATTCACCGCCGCCGCATAGGCCTTCGTCGCGAACAGGTCATACCGGGACCCGTTCCCGGCCGGGAACTCATTCTCCGCCACCACCAGGCCCACCACCCGCAGGCTGCGCCGCGGCACGGCCGCAGTGCTGAGCCTGCCCGGGCCGACCTTCTGCACCAGCCTGACCTGTGCCGGGGTCGGCGACAGGACCTGGATCACGGAGCCGATGCGCACGCCGTTGTCCTGGGCCAGCGTGTAAGAGGCGAGCACCTCGTCGGGGTTGGACTGGTCCGGCATCCGCCCCGAGAGCAGCTTGACCACCCGGGACAGGCTGCCGGGCGGGACTTCGAACAGCCCGAAGCTGCCGTTGTCGATCGGCTTGCGGCAGGACGGGCAGCGGCCCGCGAAGCTGAACGGGGCATGGATCGCCGTGGCCAGTGCCACCTGGGGGATGCGGGTCAGTCCCGGCAGCGGTCTGCCGCTGTAGACGATGGCGTCGTAACCGTGCCGGGCGGCGAAATCGGGAAAGGCTGCCGCGGTCCGCCGGGCGGTCACCGCCGCGGCCATCACGAACCCGCTCACCAGGGCCACCAGCGCGGCCAGGGCCAGCCAGGACCTCCAGTGCTGCCGCAGCCGCGCCTGGAGCACCATGGCCACCGCCCCCATGCCAGCCTCCCGGTTCAGCCCCTGCCTGGCAGTCTGCCGCACTGGCCGAGGCGGGCAAGGTGGCCAGCACCAGCGCGAGGTCGTGCTAGCACCAGCCCGGCGGGCTCGTCACCAGGGCAGTACGCCGTCCCCGTCCGGGCCGCTGGCCGTCCACAGGTGGCCCCAGAGCACGCCGTCCGGGCCGCCGGCGGGCAGCGTGGCCAGCTGCGCCACGACCCGTGCGCCCTGCTCCGGGGTGCGGAAACCGCGGTGGCCGTTCAGGTCGGTGGCGCAGTAGCCCGGGTTGGCCGCGTTGACCTTGACCGGGGTGCCCTTGAGTTCCTTGGCGTACATGGCGGTGATCATGTTAAGCGCGGCCTTGGACGCGGGATAGGGCACCGACGCCATCGGGTACAGCGGGCTGCCCGGGTCGGTCATCGACGTGATCGACCCGACCTCACTGGACACGTTGACGATCCGTGCGCCCGGCGCCCGGCGCAGCAGCGGCAGCATGGCGTTGGTCACCACCACCACACCGAACACGTTGGTCTCGAACACCTCCCGCAGCGGGCCGGCCGTGGTCTCGCTGGGCCGGCCAGTGCCGTCGCCGCGGGCGATGCCGGCGTTGTTGACCAGCACGTCCAGCCGGCCGTACTCGGCGTCGATCCACTCCGCGGCCTGCCGCACGGTCTTCTCGTCGGTGACATCGAGGAGCACGAAACGCGCCTGCCCGCCCGCTTCGCGCAGGGCCTGCGCGGCCCGCTGGCCGCGGTCCGCGTCACGCGCGCCGAGCAGGACCGTCATCCCGCGCCCGGCGAGCAGCTGGGCGGTGGCGAACCCGATTCCCTTGTTGGCTCCGCTGATCAGCGCAATAGTCGTCATGACGGCCAGCGTGCCCGGCCCGGCCTGGGGCCGGGAGAGACCGGCTGAGGCTGGGATCAGCGGTACCACGCTGGACCGGCCGGGATGAGGCAAGCTGGGAGCATGAGCGGGCTCGGTCATGACCCGGGCGCGGGCGGCGCCCGGCGCGGGCTCCGGCGCGGCGAGCTGGCCGCGTTCCTGCGCCGCAGGCGCGCCGGGCTGCGCCCCGCCGATGCCGGGCTGCCGGGCGGCGGGCGGCGGCGCACGCCCGGGCTGCGCCGCCAGGAAGTGGCCGAGCTGGCCGGCATGTCCGTGGACTACTACATCCGGCTGGAGCAGGCCCGCGGCCCGCACCCGTCGGGGCAGATCCTGGCCGCGCTGTCCCGGGCCCTGATGCTCACCCAGGATGAGCGGGACTACCTGTTCCGGATCGCCGGGGCCAGCCCGCCGCCGGCCGCCGGGCCGTCCGGCGAGGTGACCCTGGCCACCCGGCACCTGCTGGCCAGCCTGGCCGGCACGCCCGCCTACGTGCTGGACGCCAAGTACGACGTGCTGGCCTGGAACCCGCTGGCCACCTGCTTCATCGGTGACCTGTCCGGGTACCCGGAAGCGGACCGCAACATGCTGCGCTGGATGTTCCGCCAGCCCGGCCAGGACGTGCTGTGGGATGACGCGGACCGGATCGCGTTCGCCCGCCATTCCGTCGCCGACCTGCGCGCGGCCTACGCCCGCTACCCCGGCGACCGCGGCATCGAGGACCTGGTCACCGAGCTGCTCGGCGCATCACCCCGGTTCGCCGCGATGTGGGCCGCGCACGAGGTCGAGATACGCCGCCCGATCCGCAAGCGGGTCAGCCACCCGGACGCGGGCCTGCTCGAATTCGACTGCCACGTGCTGCACATCCCGGACAGCGACCAGCGGCTGGTCATCTACTCGGCCGAGCCGGGCTCGCCGACCGCGCGGGCGTTCGGCCGGCTCGGCGCGGCGAACAGCAGCCCAGTACCGGCCAGCGCCGGAATCAGCGCTGCCGCCGGGTAGTTCTCCGGTGTATGGCTAGAGGACACACCATCACCATCAGGCCAGGGACCGGGCACGTCGTGATCACCCTGGGCGGCGAGAAGCTGGCCGAGTCGGACCGGCCGGTGCTGCTGGACGAGACCGGGCTGCCCACCCGCTACTACCTGCCGCGGGAAGACGTGCGGACCGATCTGCTGCAGCCCACCGAAACGCGCACCACATGCCCGTTCAAGGGCGAGGCGTCGTACTGGTCGGCCGAGATCGGCGGCGAGGTCCACCCGGACGTGGCGTGGAGCTACGAGTCGCCGATCCCGCAGGCGGCCGAGATCACCGGGCTGATGTGCTTCTACCCGGACCAGGTCGAGATGACCGTGGACGGCCAGGAAGCCTGACCCAGCCCCGGTCAGCGCACCGGCTGACCGGCTGGCGCCGCTAGTAGAACTCCGGCCGGCCGATGCGCACGTCCACGCCCGGCGAGTAGTGCACCAGCGGCGGCCCCTGCGGGCCGGGCAGCCCGGCCGCGGCGACCAGCCCGTCGTCCACGGTCACCGGGTCCGCGCGGTGCAGCGGCCACGGCCGGTGCTCGGCCCGCGCGTAGCATGGCCGGCCAGCCAGCCGGCTGAACAGCACCCACCGGGCGGTCAGGAAGTGGTCCCGCCCGCCCAGCTCGGCGGGCTGGTACCGGCCGCCGACGCGCACCCGGACCTGGCTGACCGCCTCGCGGGGGCCGGGCACCCGGCGCTGGCAGGAGTAGGCGATCTCCTCGTCCCGCTGGGCCAGCCGCATCGACGACCAGAAGTACGGCAGCCGGTAACTGGCCCGGGCCACGGCGACCGCGCCGGCCCGCGCGGCGTCCAGCGACAGGAACCAGATCCCGGCCCGGCCGTCCTGGTCACGGGCGTACGTGCGCACGTTGGTCTCGCAGAAGTTGGAGACCCACGGCTCGCCGTGGCCGCCCGGCGTGTGCACCCGCATGAAGAACGGGACGAGCCCGACCCAGGCCGCACCGCCGAACGTGTGCACGGTGAGCCCGCTGGGCAGCAGCCGCTGGACCAGCGCAGGCTCGTAGGGCCAGTGCAGGAACGTCAGCCGTTCCCAGCGCTGCCGCATCACCGGCCGGTCCACTGTGAACGGGCACACCGGGGAGTATTCCCCCGCCGCTGCCGCGGCCAGGCCGGCCGATTCCACGCGTCCCATCATCCGCCCGTCCGCTGCCGCCGGGCGCACCGCCTGCCCGGGTTCGCCGAGGCGGCGGCGCAGGTCCGGGCCTGCGGCCCGCTCATGCCCGGGGCCAGCGGCTGCTGGCAGGCAGCCCGCGCCGGGTGGCATGTCCTCATGGCCGGGCACCTTCGGAGGCATACGAGAGCAGCCGTTCGGCCACGACCTGAATCCAGCTGGCGACCCAGTCACCGGTGACGGCGGCGCTGACGTCGGCCGGGACTTCAGTGGCCGGGACGACGCGGGCTGGTCCCTCGATGAGGACGACGATGTGTGCGTCGCGGTCACCTTCGGTGACTGTCACAGTTAGCCAGGGCTGGTGGCGTACATTGCGTTCCCGTGCCGATCCGGCCACGGTGGGCAGCCATACGGTCGTGCCCCGCCGGACGAAGGACGACATGGCCGCATGAGGACGGCCATCAGGGCGGCTAGAGCCGATCACCGCGAATACCCGGCGGTCGAGATATGCGGCAAGCTGCTGGCCAGTGAGCCGCCGGTCGGGTGGATATGAGCTGGCGGTGGCCGCGTTGGCTCGCGCGAATGACCGATCCTGCAAGATCGCGAGTGCATCACTCATAACGCAGTTCTAGCGGCCCCGGTGCAGCTCGCCGCCGTCGCCCCTCGCGGCTCTGGCGGGATCGGGCTTTGCGGAGCATGATCCGTTCCAGGGCGGACTGCCGGCGAGGACAGGGGTGTGGACGGTCATGGCGACGGTCGTGCTGGTTGGGACGCTCGACACGAAGGGGGTGGAGTACAGGTGGCTGCGTGCCCGGGTGCGCGAGCTGGGGTGCGAGGCGGTCCTGGTCGACGCGGGGATTGGCGAGCCGCAGATCGAGGCGGACGTACCGGCCGAGCGGGTGGCCGAGGCCGCGGGTGCGTCGCTTGAGACGTTGCGGGCAGCAGGGGACCGCGGGGCGGCCGTCACCCAGATGGGAGAGGGCGCCGCGGTCATTGCGGCGGAGCTGGTCGCGGCGGGCCGGGTGGATGCGGTGCTCGCGGTGGGCGGGAGCGGCGGGTCCTCGATCGCGGCGCGGGCCATCCGGGACTTGCCGATCGGGCTGCCGAAGCTGATCGTGTCGACGATGGCCTCGGGGGACGTGTCACCGTACGTTGGCGCGAAGGACGTGACGATCACGTACAGCGTGGTCGACGTCGCCGGGATCAACCGGGTGTCAAGACTGATCCTGGGGAACGCCGCGGCCGCAGCGGCCGGGATGGCCAAGGCGCACGCCGGGGCGCAGGCCACCCAGGCCGAAGAGCGGCCGCTGATCGGGGCCTCGATGTTCGGGGTGACGACACCCGCGGTGAGCGTGGCGCGCGAACGGCTGGAAAAGCTGGGCTACGAGGTGCTGGTGTTCCACGCGACTGGCGCGGGCGGGCGGGCACTCGAAGGACTCGCCGACAGCGGGCTGCTGGCGGGCGTGCTGGACATGACCACGACCGAGCTGGCCGATGACCTGGTCGGGGGGGTGCTGTCGGCGGGCCCCGAGCGGCTCACCGCGGCCGGGAGGAACGGGATTCCGCAGGTGGTGGCACCCGGCGCGCTGGACATGGTCAACTTCGGGCCGGGTGACACCGTACCCCGGCGATTCGAGGGACGGAACCTCTACGTGCACAACCCGACGGTGACGCTGATGCGCACGACGCCAGTGGAGATGGCCGAGCTGGGGCGCAGGGTGGCCGCGAAACTGACCGCCGCGACCGGGCCAGCCACCTTGTTCGTCCCGCTCAGCGGGGTGTCCGCACTGGACGCGCCCGGCATGCCGTTCCATGACCCGGAGGCGGACGGGGCCTGTTTCGACGCACTGCGGGGCGCGGCTGTGGACACGGTGTGGCTGGACATGAACATCAATGACCCCCCGTTCGGCCGCGCCATGGCCGACCGGCTGCACGAGCTGATCAGGGGAGCGCCGAATTGAACCGCACGGATGTTCTGGAGCGGCTGCGGGCCACGGTTGCCGGCCGCAAGCCGGTGATCGGCGCCGGGGCGGGCACCGGCCTGTCGGCCAAATGCGCCGAAGCCGGCGGCGTCGACCTGATCATCATCTACAACTCGGGCCGGTACCGGATGGCCGGGCGCGGCTCGCTGGCGGGCTTGCTGCCGTACGGGGACGCAAACCAGATCGTGGTGGAGATGGCCGCCGAGGTGCTGCCGGTCGTGCCGGACACACCCGTTCTGGCCGGGGTGTGCGGCACCGATCCATTCCGGCTGATGCCGATATTCCTCGACCAGCTCAAGGCGATGGGGTTCGCGGGCGTGCAGAACTTCCCGACCGTCGGGCTGTACGACGGGGGGTTCAGGCAGAACCTCGAAGAGACTGGTATGGGATATGCGCTGGAAGTGGAGATGGTACGGCTGGCCCGCGAACGCGACCTGGTTACCGCCCCGTACGTCTTCGACCCCGGCCAGGCGCGGGACATGGCCGAGGCGGGCGCGGACCTGCTGGTTCCGCACGTCGGGCTCACCACCAAGGGCAGCATCGGCGCGGGTACCGCCGTGACCCTGGACGAGGCCGCCGTGCAGGTGCAGGCCATGCGGGACGCCGCGTATGCCGTCCGCCCGGATGTGCTCGTGCTCTGCCACGGCGGCCCGATCGCCGAGCCGGATGATGCGGCCTACGTGCTGTCTCGCACCGAGGGGGTGGTGGGTTTCTTCGGTGCCTCCTCGGTCGAGCGGCTGCCAACCGAGCGGGCCATCACGCAGCAGGTGGCTGCCTTCAAGAACCTGGAGATCTGATGCTGGTAACTCCCGGCGACGTGCCCACGATGACCTTCGGCTGGGGGTCGATCAAGTGGTTCGTCACCCCGCACGCCATCCAGGGCGCCAGCAGCTCGCTGGGCGAGGTGATTGTCAACCCCGGTGCGGGCCATGCGCGGCACAATCACCCTGATGCCGACGAGGTCATCTACGTCCTCTCGGGTGAGGGCAAGCAGATGGTGGACGACGGGGAGCCGTTCGCGATCAAGGAAGGCGACTCGGTCTACATCCCCAAGGGCGTCTGGCATTCGACCGATAACACGGCGTGGCGCCCACTGCGGCTCATCGTCACCTACACGCCCGGCGGTGCGGAGAAGGCCCTCGAGGCCGCACCTGACTACCGCCTCCATGAGGTGGGAACCGTCCCGGCGTGGGCGCAGGCATGAGCCCTCCCGTTCTGCTCATCTTCTACGGGTGTCCAACGGGGACCCGCAGATCCAGGATCCGGCCGCACCGCTCGGCTACCTCCGCGTCGTGCGTGGCCATCACCAGCGCCCCGCCGTGCCCGGTCACGCCGAAGATACGGGCCAGCACGACGGCCCGGGACGCCGGGTCGAGCTCGGCCGTCGGCTCGTCCACGATCAGCAGCCGTGGCGTCAGCGCCAGCGCCCGGGCCACCGCGACGCGCTGCTGCTGGCCACCGGACAGCTCCTCAACCAGCTGGTCGGCGTGCCCGTCCAGGCCCACGTCGGCCAGGGCGGCGCGGGCCGCAGCGGGCGTGCGGCCCACGGCGCGCAGCGCGACCTCGATGTTCTCGGCCGCGGTGAGCAGCGAGACCAGGCCGTAGCCCTGCAGCACGACGGCGACCCCGCGGGCCGGGCCCACGAACCCGGTGAGCCGGGTCCCGTCGATGAGCACCTCGCCCGCGGTCGGCGCGGTCAGCCCGGACAGGATGGCCAGCAGGCTGGTCTTGCCCGACCCGGACGGGCCGGTCACCGCGAGGCTCTCCCCCGGGCCGACGGTGACATCCAGGCCAGCCAGGATCAGCTGGCCGTCCCGGACGTAGCGCAGGCCACGGGCTTCGAGCATGTCAGCCTCGCTCCCTTGGCACCCGGTGCAGTTCCACCCCGTCCGCGGTCGGCACCGCGCGGGCCAGCGAACCGGGTGGCAGCGTGCCTTCCAGCACCTCGGTGGGCAGCTGGACCGACCCGTCCCTGGACACCACCAGGTAGTCCTCACCGGCCTGGCCCTCCGCGCCGACCCGCCCGTCGCGGATGGTGATCGTGCGGCCGAGCGCCGCGCCGACGTCCGGGTCATGGGTCACCACGACCACCGTGGTGCCCAGGTCCTCGTTGGCCGCCCGGATCAGGTCCACGACCGCCCCGGCGGATTCGTGATCGAGCTGGCTGGTGGGCTCGTCGGCGAGCAGCAGCCGCGGTCCGTTGGCCAGGGCGACGGCCAGCGCGAGGCGCTGCTGCTCGCCGCCAGACAGCCGGCCAGCCGGCCGCCTGGCCACCCGCGCCAGCCCGACCGCGTCCAGCAGGGCCGCGGCCCGGCGGCGCTTGACCGCCCGGGTGCGGCGGGTCGGGCCCTGCGCGAACAGCACGTTGCCGGTGGCGGTCTCGTTGTGCAGCAGGTTGCGGCCGGGGGTCTGCAGCACTACGCCCACGTCGCGCAGCCGCAGCTCCGCGGCCGTCCGGCCGGTCAGGTCGCTGAGCCGGCGGCCGCACACCTCCACCACCCCGGCGGTGGGCCGGAGCAGCCCGGCGAGCAGCCAGAGCAGGGTCGATTTCCCTGCTCCGGACGGGCCGAGCAGCGCGACCGTGTCACCCTCGCCGACCACCAGGTCCACCCCGCGCAGCGCGGTCAGCTCCTGCCCGGGGTCGCCGTACACCTGGACCAGCCCTTCGCAGCGCACCATCTCCCCCGCGCGGGGGACGGCGGGCGGCGGTGGCAGGCCGGCCGTCATGTCGGTGTCTCCCGCAGCTGGTCCAGGCTGACCCCGCGGATCAGCAGGATGCTCGAGGTGACCGCGACCACGGCCAGCAGCGCGACCGCCGCGCCCAGCAGGACCACCAGCGGGGTGGCGGGTGGCACATAGGACAGCGGCGGGACGGCCGGGGTGACCACGAACTCGGGCACCGTGCGCAGCGCCAGGACCGCGGCCAGCAGGCCGGTGGCCACGCCGATCACCGTGCCGAAGCCGAGCACCAGGCCCATCTCGGTCAGCACCGCCCGACGCAGCGTGCGGCGGGGCACCCCGGAAGCGGACAGCGCGGCGTACTCGTAGCGGCGCCGCCGGGCGGACAGGTACAGCCCGAGGACTGCGGCGCCCGCTGCCAGCAGGGCCGCGGCCGCCGCGTCGGCCAGGAACAGCACGCTGGCCAGGGCTGGGCCCTGCCGGGCATAACCGGCTGCGACCGCGCCGGCGCTGCGCACCATCAGCACCCGCAGGCCTGCCGCCTTCAGCAGCGGCTCGATCCGCGGCTGGGCCCCGGCGGCCAGCCACACCTGCTCACTGGCCTCCGGGAAGTTCTCCCCGGCCGCGAGTTCCGCGTACCGCCGGTCCAGGATCTCCCCGCTCTGCGGCGTGCCCGGGACCACGGCCGCCGCGCCCACCACGTCCAGGTCCAGCGTGCTGCCGTCCAGCCCGACGCCGGCCGCGAGCCGCTGGCCGGGCCGGAGCAGGGCGGCTGACAGCACGGCTGGCAGCGGGTACGGACGGTTCACCGACAGGAGCAGCGCGCCCTGGTGTGGCCGGCCAGCGAACTTCCAGGCCAGCCCGGCCGGGCTGGCCGTCAGCCGGTCTGGCGGGCTGTCCGCGTGCCCGGGCCGCCACCGCGTGGCGGCCGACAGCACCCCGCTGCCCACCGTGGCCCACCCGGACCGGCCGCGGACCTGAAGCCGGGTGATGGTGACCGAGCCGGCCACCGGGCTCAGCAGGAATCCCGGGGGCGGGCTCAGGTCGAGGTCCCGCAGCACGCACGGGCAGCCGGTCAGCTGGCCGGTGACGGTGACCGTGCCGTGGCCAGGCAGGGTGCCCAGGATGACCGGGGAGGCGCCGGTAGTGACGTCGGCCGACAGCACCGAGCCGGCCGGGGACAGCGCGTGCACATCCACGGTGACCCGGACGGCGTCCCCGGTCAGCACGACCGGGGCCGGGGCGGGCGGGGCGAGCTGCCGGGTCAGCGCGGCCAGCGGCTGGCGGGCGAAACTGGAGCGCCAGGCCGCGACCCGGGCGAACCGCTGCGGGTCCACGGCCAGCACGGTCACCCCGGCGGTGCCGCTGGCCAGGCTGGTGAACCGGTCCACAGCGGCAGCCTGGTGACCGCCGGGGTCGGCCCGGGCGACGATCGCGGCCAGGTCCTTGCCCGCCGGGACGCTCACCGTGAGCACGGTCGGCGCACCGACCTGGGCGGCCGCGACGAGACGCTCGTTGCCCCGGCTCACCGTCCACGCGCTGACCGCGAACGCGGCCAGCGCGAACGCCGTGGCCAGCACCATCGTGGTCCGCACGCCGCCGGGCCGGCGGGCGACGTGCCGGAGCGCGAGGAACACTCCCAGGCCGCCGTGCCGGCTGGTGCGCGGGAAGAACGCCCGGCAGGCCAGCGGCAGCAGGCGGGAGGCGATGACCGCGACGGCCAGCCCGAGCAGGCCGGGCACGAGCAGCCCGAGCATGCCCCGGCGGGCCGAGCCGATCTGCCCGGTCACCGCGAGCTCGAGCAGCCCGACCACGGCGGCGGTAGCCAGGACGGCGTCGATCACCCAGGTCCGGTCGGCCGCCCGGCGGCCGGACCGGCGCCACTCTTCGAGCACCGGGCGGCGCAGGGTCCGCCGGGCGGCCAGCAGTACCGCAGCCAGCCCGCCCGCGGTGGCCACGGCCGCCGCCGCCCAGGCCAGCGGGGGCAGCGTCACCGCGGTGCCCGGGCGGAGCAGCAGCCGGCCCAGCAGGCCCGTGGCCGCCCAGCCGATCAGCACGCCGATGGGCAACGCCACCAGCAGGAGCAGCACCGGCTCGGACATCCCGTAGACCACGGTCCGCCAGCCGCCGCGGCCGCGCAGCTTGGCCAGGGCCACCTCGTGGCTGCGGGCGTCGATCGCGTCGCTGACCGACAGGAAGAGCAGCAGCAGGCAGGCCACCAGCAGCTGCGCGGTGATCAGCACGACCGGCACCGCCACCGAGCGCCAGCTGGCCTGCACCGCCTGCAGGGTGACCGGGATGCCGGTGCTGACCAGCACCTGCTGGTCCTGGAGCAGCGGACTGGTGCTGAACGTGACCATGGCCGGCCGCAGCCGGCCGACCTCGTCGCCGGTGACCCGGGATCCGCGCAGCAGGTCGTCCACGACCGCGGTGCCCTGCTGCTGGGCTGGGCCCTGTTCCAGGGTGGCCCGGGGGGTGAAGAGCGCGTCGATCGTGCTGGTAGCGGAGAAGTAGAGGGAGCCCCGGCCGAACCAGTAGCCGAGCGCCTGGTCGGCCGGGCGGTAGATCCCGGTGATGGTGAACGCGGGCCAGCCCGGGAACCGCACCTGCTGCCCGGCGTGCCACCCGGACTGGGCGGCCATCCGCTGGCTGACCAGGACCTGGCCGCGGCTGGCCGGGCAGCGGCCAGCGACCCGCAGATGAGCGCACACATCGCTGCGCCAGACCAGCGGGACCGAGGTCTGGTACTGGGGATAGGGCATCGTGGTCTCGACCGAGTAGACCGGCGGCGCGAACAGCCCGCGTCCGGCCAGCGGGCCCAGGGCCGCGGCCAGCTGGCCCGCGGTCACCGGCGCGACCTGGCCGAGCAGGCCCGGCACGGCGCCAGTCTCGTTGGCCTCATACCCGCGGCCGATGAACGTGGCGCTGGCCATCGTGTCCCGCAGGATCGAGGTGCGCGCCGCCTGGTAGTAGATGGGCCCGGTGGCCGCGGCGGCGGTCGCCACCAGCGCCACGGCCAGGATCATCAGGGTGGTGCCGCCACGCTGCGCCATCCCGCGCAGGATCGATGTCAGCCGGGTCATCCGCCGCCCGCAGGCACCGGCCAGCCGGGCCGCACTCCCGGGCTGGCCGCCGCATCCCCGGAGTCAGGTACGACCCGCCCCGGCCAGCTATGATCGCCGGGAGTTTCGGTCATGCCCAGAACTGTAATCAGCCGTCTGGCCAGGCCGGACGGCAGGCCAGGGATCGTTGGCAAGTTGATAGCTAACCGCTACCGGACAGCATCGGGCAGCCAGGTCACCGGGGAGCCGGCGCCGCGGGCTACCCCGGCCGGGCCGCCACCCCCGGCGCTGGCCACGGCCCAGTCCCCGCCCGCGGCCGCGCACAGGATCTGCCGCCCGTCCGGCGACCAGACGCAGCTACGGTAGCTGCCGTTCGCTGGTGGCAGCTGGGCGGCCACCAGGTGCCGGCCCGCGGACCAGATGCCCACGCCCGGCCGCCCGCTCTGGCCGGCGCTGAGAAAAGCGAGGTACCGGCCCGAGGCTGACCACACCGGGGGCACCGGCTCGGTGCCGTCTCCCAGGGCGCCGCCGCCGGTGGCCAGCGCGCCGGGGATCCTGGCGATCAGGTGGCCGGACCGGCTCAGCACGACGATGCCGCGAGCGGGACCGCCGGCCGCCGGCCGGATGGTGATCGCCACCTCGCGGCCGGACGGGCTCGGGAATACGGCCAGCGATACCGGCGGCTGGCCGTGCAGGCCGAGGTCGCGGACCAGCTGGGCGGCGGTGGCCAGCCGCTCCGGGGCGTGCCCGGCATCCCGGAGCACGACGCCAGAGTCGGGGCTGCCAGCGAGCGAGGTGGGCGTCCGGCCCAGCGGCGCGGCCACGGTCACGAAGACCCCGAGCGCCTGCGGGTCGCCCGCCACCGAGTCCCCGTTGCCCAGCGACACTGTGTCCCCGGAGGCGATCGAGGCGACGACGATGGGATTGCTGGCCGACTCGCTGGGATCGCCGTAGTCCTTGAGCATGGCCACGGCCCGGTCGTGGTTGGCGAAGGGCTGCGGCCAGGCGACCGAAAACAGGCTGCTCAGCGGGACCTTGCCGGGATAGCTGGCCAGCGCTGGGCCCGGCCTGATGCTGACCAGCTGGCCGTTGAACAGGGCCAGGTAGCGGCCACCGGGTGACAGAGTGAGGTGCTGCCCGGCGTTACCCAGTCCGCGTACCGGGGTCAGGTGGCTGCCGTCCGGATTGGCGAGCACCAGCGCGCCCGCCGGCGTGCTGGCCACGATCCGCCCGGCCGCGTGGATCCGCGGGCCTGCGGGCTGGGCCTGGGCGGGCTGCCCGGCCCGGGCAGCCGCCCGGTGCGCGGGCGTGCCCGCGAACGGGTGCAGCTGCACGACGGCCGCCACCGCGCCGGCCAGCACCAGCAGCGCGGCGGGGATCACCAGCCGCCGCCACCATGGCGGCGGCGGCGGTTCGGGGTCGAGGGCGGGAAACTGGCGCCGCGGGCCGGTTTCCGGCCTGAATCCCGTCACGCCGTCACGATAAACCGCCCGGGTCACGATGCCGTCAAGCAGCGCTGCACCGGGCAGGCCCGCTGGTCAGCGGTGCCGGGCGAACTCCAGGGCCTCCTCGGCCAGCGGCAGCCAGGGCCGGCCGGAGGCCGGCCCGAGGCTGAACCACTCCTTCATCGGCGTGCCCTTGTTCGCGTCGAAGGGCACCCCCTCGCCGTCGCTGACCAGCGCATCGACCCGCGCCGCGGGCAGCTTCACGACCAGCCGCCCGCGCACCAGCATGGCGAAAATCTTGCCTTCCCAGCGCAGCGCGCTGCGGCCGAACCCGCTGCCGCCGCGCGGCGGGGTGACTCCCGGGCTGCCGATCAGCCCGTCCACCACGTCCTCGAACCGGTCCTGCGGCCGGCCAGGCCCAGCCGGGCGGCCCGGCCCGGAACCGTCCCGGCCCGGCTGGTCCCGGTCAGTCCCTCTGCGCACCGGGCCAGGCTAACCGCTGGCACCGACAGCACCGGGTGGCCGCCCGCCCAGATCCGGGAGCCATGGCGCAAACTTAGGCATGCGCTATCTGGACACTGGCACCACGAAACGGATTTCCAAGATCGGCCTGGGCACCTGGCAGTTCGGCTCCAAGGACTGGGGATACGGCGAGCCGTACGCCACCCAGGGGGC
>Ga0335078_10007833_pt1 | contig 15851 bp, 9 predicted proteins | sample Lox_Sample_32_FD_206711 | JGI IMG/M metagenome (GOLD analysis project Ga0335078, IMG submission 206711) | Soil microbial communities from Loxahatchee National Wildlife Refuge, Florida, United States - Lox_Sample_3.2 | ecosystem: Environmental > Terrestrial > Soil > Wetlands | place: USA: Florida... | reverse complement strand
CAAAAAAATGCATAATGCGGTGATGAGCCATATGAAAAGGTTTTTTGTCATTCTTTTTGTTATTCTCCTTCCGTGCACCGCACTCGCTGCCAAGGAGACGATAGGTTCCGCTTACTTCGCCTTCCTCCAGGGCTACGAAAAGGCCCAGGCAGGCGAATACGAGGAGGCTATCGGATTTTACAAGAAAGCCCTCTCTCTCGACCCGAACTCTGCTTCTTTGAGGACCGAAGTCGCCCTCCTCTATGTAAAAATAGGAGAATTCGACAAGGCCGAGACTCTCCTCAAAGAGTCTTCACGGATCGACCCGAAGAATCGCCACACCCTCATGCTGCTCGCAGGCCTTCTTACGTCAAAGAATGAGCTCGACAAGGCGACCCGATTGTATGAGCAGTGCATAGCCATGGACGGCCACGATACGGAGGCCTACCTCTACCTCGGCTCCATCGAGGCAGCGCAGAAGAGATACCAGGAGGCCCTCGCTACATACGGGAAGGTGCTTGCCTATGACGACGAAAACGTCATGGCTCTTACGTACGCGGCCAGGGTGTGCACGGAGATGAAGAAGTTCGCCGAAGCCAGGGCGTATGATGAGAAGATCCTCGCCAAGAGGCCCGATTTCGAGCCCGCCCTGCTCGACCTGGGGAGAATCTCGGAGATACAGGGCGACCTGGACGCAGCGAAGGGTTACTACGAGAAAGTTCTCCAGATCGATCCGGCAAACAAGAAGGCAATGCAGCGGGTAGCTGCCATCTATGTGGAGAAGAAGGACTTCGACAAAGCCATTACGGAGTTCGAGAAGCTCTCCGACCTCGATAGGGACGATCTCTCGGTGAGAGAGAATATCGGACTGCTCCTCCTCGAGGAAGGGAAGTACGAAGACGCGGTGAGCGAGTTCAGTCTCATTCTTGCGTCCAGGCCCCGTTATGACAAGGCGAGGCTCTATCTGGCCATGTCGCTCCAGGAGGCCGGTCAGCCGAAGCGGGCTATTGTCGAGCTCCTTAAGATGGATCATAGCTCGCAGGAGTTCAAGGGGGCGGTGAGAAGCCTCCTTCCCCTTTACATAAAGGCGGGAATGGTCGATGACGGAATTCAGGAAACGGGCAGGCTCATCGAAAAGGACAACCGGAATGTCGACCTCTACGTGCTGCTTTCCGGCTTATACGAAGAGAAGGGAGACTTTCGCAAGGGTATATCGACCCTCGAAACGGCAAGGACCTTCGAGCCGAAAAACACGGATGTCCTCTACGACCTCGGCATGCTCTTCGAGAAAAGCGGAGACTCGGCCAAGGCTATGAATTGCATGGAGGACCTCCTCAAGGTAGAGCCTGACAACGCGGGCGCCCTCAACTACATCGGGTACAGTTTTGCCGAGCGCGGGATCAATCTTGATAAAGCCGAACAGATGATAGAGAAGGCGCTGGAAATGCGGCCCGACGACGGCTACATTCGTGACAGCCTCGCCTGGGTTTTCTACAACAAAGGTGAATACGGAAAGGCGCTTGCCGAGATCATGAAGGCACAGGAATCGGTAGCGGACGACCCCACCATCATCGAGCACATGTCCGACATCTACGGCAAGCTCGGAGAATACGATAAGGCGATAGATTCGCTCAAGAAGTCGATAGGCCTCGAGCCGAAGGCGGACAAAAAAAGAGTCCTCGAGGAGAAGCTGAAGAACCTTGAACAAAACAAGCGATGAGGAAGCTTCTCCTTCCTCTCGTTTTCTTCCTCCTCTCCGGATGCGCGCTCCTCTCCACAAAGATCCCTGTCGTCGAATGGCCGGAGGATGTGACATTTCTCCAGGGCGAAGGGGACATCGCCGCACGCTGGCAGGGTGAAAAATCATCGGCCACGTTCGCGGTGAACATGGAGTATCCCGACACGCTCATCTTCGAGGCATACGGCTCACCCTTCGGGCAGACTGTCATCCACATCGAAAAAAAGGGGAGCAAGCTCCTCGTCATCACCGGAAGCGAAAAGACCACGGATGAGACCGCTTTCAAGGAGAGGTACGGATTCGGAGTGGCGCAGCTCATGGATGCCCTTGCCATGAAAGGGCAAAAAGAGGAAACGCCGGAGGGGCTTCTCGTGCGCCGGGGGGACTACTCTGTCCTCTACGGCGAGGATCGACGGGGACGAAAAACCATGTGCCTCGAAAAAAGGGAAGGCAGGATTTGCCTCACCTTCACCCAGATAACCTTTGCGGACCGCTGATAGAGCGTTCCGCAGAATAAAGTGACGATTGCCCCCGCGTAATCTTTTCCTAAAGCTAAAGCCTAGCGTAGCGAAGGAAAAGATGGAGCCGGTCGGTAACGGGAATGAATTCTGCGGAACGCTATAGACCCTTTCTCAAAACAAAGTACCGATTGGCCTGCAGGCGGAACCTTTTCCGCGAGCGTTGCATTGCGGACTCAAGAAGCGAGCTTAAGGAAATGGTGGAGCCTGCACGTCCGCGCACCGCATACGCGAATTACTTTTGAGAAAGGGTATATCCCTTCCCCGATGATTGCGATGGCCTTGTCAGGCGGACTTCCTTTGCCGATGATGGTGGAAGGCTTGGCTTTTATGCGACTTCGTGCCGCCTCGCCTCACTCTTTTCTTTATTGTCTGCGAGGCGAGGCGAATCCGAGCGGCGTGGGAATGGTGGCCCTTCCCGGGGCTCTTGAGGGTAATTGCCTCATCCTCGCCAGGCGACGGGCGGGAGAGGCGCTCCGGCGTCAGATCTTGCTCGGCTCCGGCGAGCGTGACCGGATTGGCCTCCCCTTGCGCCGTATCCGCGTCGGTCTTGACCGCTGCAAAACGCGGGATATAGACGACATGGCTCTTGCGCGCCCGCGGGTCTTCACCGTTAACGAGGGCCAGGTCTGACCTGGAAATGTCGTATCTCTTGAGGATCCGTGCGATCGGGTCTTTCTTCGTCACGCAAACCCTGGTCAGCCCCACCACCTGTCTGCCGTTCTTCAAATCGGCTTCGAGCTTCCTGCTCACCACGTCGAGCTCAGGGGTCCCCGGAAGCTTGATGAGGTACTCTTTTCTGTCCGGTGGGGTTATCCCTTTCAGGATTTCCGGATTAAGTGCCCTCAAGTCGGCAAGGTCGAGTGAAAGGGCATGGGCGATGGTCTTGAGGGGTATTCCTCCCGGCACGGCGATCCGCGTCAGCCTGTAAACCGGTGCCGATTCCCCATCAATAATAAAGCCGTATTCTTCAGGCTCCTTTGCGATAAGAGCTGCGGCGATCAGCTGAGGCACATACTCCTGGGTCTCTTTGGGCAGGGTCTTGCATTGGCGTAATTTCCAGAAGTCCCTCGTATCCTTTTTCTCGATGGCCCTCTCTACTCTGTTCTCGCCCGCGTTGTAGCTGGCGGCAACCAGATACCAGGATCCGAACCGCTCGAAAAGGGTCTTCAGGTAGCGGGCCGCGGCCACTGTCGATTTCTCGAGGTCGTACCGCTCGTCCACCCAGTAGTCCACCTTGAGGCCGTATCGCCTCCCTGTTTCGTTGATGAACTGCCAGGGGCCGCTCGCCTTTGCAGGTGAGCAAGCCTTCATGTTGAAGCCGCTCTCGATCATCGACAGGTAGACGAGGTCCTCGGGCAGGCCGTTCTTCTTGAGAATCGACTTGATCGTGGGCGCATATCTCTCGGAACGCCAGAGCCATCGCGCAAAAACATCACGTTTCGGACCGGTAAAGCATCGTATGTAGCGGGCCACCGCCTCGTTGAGAACGAGAGGGATCTCAAAACCATCAGCTTCGGCTCCGCGGCGAATGGAATCCCGAAGGGCCTCCAAGGCTTCTCTTACCTTGTCGGTGAGAACCTCCTTGTTCGAGAGAATGCCCGCCTCCTCCGTGCCCTCCACAGCGGCGGCATCGGTTTCGGATGCGTCACCGAGCAAGGGATTGTCGGGAAGCTCTCCTTCTTTGTCGGCCCCATTGTCCGCTGTGGCGCAGTCGCCCTGAGCCTGGCTCGTACTCTTGGTGTCCGCGCAGAACCCGCCCGAACCGGTCAGGAGCAGGAGGATAATCGAAACTATGGCGGCAATGGCATACTTCATCTTCATTCGCCCGGCAAGGATAGCAGAGGTCATGTGGTCTAGGCAAGAAAAAAACGCAGAAGGCCTTTATTATAGCCTGCAATAGTGAGCATTTCGCTCGCATCCTATCACGTCGTATAACGAGAATTCTCTTCCACGTAACCTTCAGTCAGATCGCAGCCCCACACCTTTTCAGAGTATCCCCCGTTCCCGATAACGACCTCTATGTGGACTTCCTTTCCCTTTAGCAGCTCGGAGATCTTGTCGAGGGGAACCTCATCTCGATCGAGTGTCGCGGCGTCGATCATGGGTCTTTCCCTTCCTTCCCCGAAGATGATCTTCAAGCCCGCGATGTCGACCGAATAGGCAAAGACCTTGCCGATGGCCATGACGAACCTTCCCCAGTTCGGGTCAGCGCCGTATATGGCGGTCTTGACAAGGGGCGAGTTTATGATCGACTTGGCGGTAAGGAGTGCTTGCTCCGCCGTGTCCGCGCCAGTTACGGCCAGTTCTATCAGCTTGGTCGCGCCTTCGCCGTCCCGCGCTATCTCTTTGGCCAGGTAGATCGCCATCTCCGAGAGTGCCTCCTCGAACCTGTCGGGGCTTACCGTGCCGGCGAGGCCGTTGGCCATGATGACGACGGTGTCGCTCGTGGAGGTGTCAGTGTCGATGGACACGCGGTTGAAGGATCTGTCCACAACTCTCTTCAGCACGGGCTTCAAGAGCGTCGAAGGGACTGCAGCGTCGGTCACGAAGTAGCAGAGCATGGTCGCCATGTTGGGTTCGATCATGCCCGCCCCTTTGGCAATGCCGAGGATGGTCGCACTCTCTGCTCCGGAGCTTACCCACTTGGGCCGGGTGTCGGTTGTCATGATGCTTCTGGCGAAACTCTCGACGTGGCGTTTCGTTTTTCCGAAGTCTTCGCGCAGCGTCGCGCAGCCGCTCCTGATGACGTCCATGGGGAGGCGTCTTCCGATCACGCCCGTGGACGATGGCAAGACCAGTCCCGGCTCGATTCCGCATTGCGCGGCAACGAGCTCACAGATTCTCCTTGAATCCTCAACTCCCTGCTGCATCGTGGCAACGTTGGCATTCTTGGAATTGACTATTACCGCCTGAAGCATCCCGTCCCGCAAGTGTTCGCGGCCGACGATGACCGGCGCGCCCGGCATGGTGTTTCTCGTGAAGACGCCGGCCGCCTGGCAGGGAACATCGGAAAGGATGCCGCCAAAATCTAATGTCCCGTCCTTTATGCCGATGTTTTTTCCGAACCAGGAAAACCCCGGTACGATCCTGATGATTCCTTCCATCGCCCCACCTCCGGAGCCGTTCTTTTTTCATGCCCGGTCATCTGCATCTTCGCCAAAAAAGGGGAGTGAGCCTTGATTGGGAGAGACCGGGACTACAGTCTCTCGCAGCGTCCCTCAGCTGATCTCTCTTTAGTTTTCTTCCAACACGCATTCGACCGTGGTGCCGCCGCTCGGGCCGTTCCTTATTTCAAGGGAGCCGTTGATGAGCTGTGCCCTGTATTTCATGAGTCGAAGGCCCAATCCCTCGCGTTTCCGGTGGGCGGGAGGCATGCCTATGCCGTCGTCCTGCACCCTCAGGGTCGTTATTCCGTTCGCCTGCGTCAGACGAATCTCGACGTGTTCGGCTTCACTATGTCTGACGGCGTTGAGGACCGCTTCCTGGGCTATCCGGTAAAGCTCCGTCGCGGTCGTGAGACCCACATTGATCTCCTCAGGAGTGAAACGGACCAGACAGGTAACCCCGGTGATGTTGCGCACCCTCTTGACCAGCTCGCGAATGGCGGGACAAATACCCCCGGCCTCAAAATCGATGAAGACGAGCCCTCTGGCCAGATCGCGCACCCGGCCTATAGCTTCATTCACGAGGTCGGTGAGCCTCTCCCCCTCCCCCGCCTCCGGCAGCGATTTTTTTGCAAGGGTCTGAGACATGGATTTGAGCTTCAGGGCAATGCCGGTCAGATGCTGCCCCAGATTGTCATGGAGGTCCTGGCCTATTTCGAGTCTCTCGGCGGTGCTTATGTCCAGCACCTCCCGTTCGAGCCGCTTTCGTTCGGTTATGTCTCTGATAATCCCCTCGCTCACAATCTCGATGCCCTCCGGTGAGTATGTCTTGGAGGCTGTGATGAGACAATCCGCAGTGCTCCCGTCTTTCCTCCTGATCTTCATCTCGAAGTCCTTCGTCGATCCCGTTTCATCAAACTCTTTGAGAAACCGTCGCCTCTGCCGGGGATCGACGATTATGTCACTGGTCTTCAATGTGCCCACGTCTTTTCGATCGTAGCCGAGAAGGTCGAAAAATGCCTCGTTTCCCTCCAGGATTCTACCCTTTGGGGTGGCGATGAAGATGGCATCCCGCGAGTTCTCGAAGAGCCTCCGGTATTTCTCCTCGCTCTGCCTCAGCGCTTCTTCGGTCCTTTTCGATTCCGTCAGATCGATGACCACTCCACGAAAGCCGTAGACGACACCTTGCCTTTTCATGGTGGCAGCCCGAATGAAGATCGGCACTTCGGAGCCATCCTTGCGCCTGCCGAGGTACTCACCGCCTCCGCGGCCCTGCCCATTGAGAAGTCTCGCTGCGTCCACTGCCAGTCTCTCCCGGTCCTGGGGCGCGATTACCTGGTCGTAGGGCCTGCCCTCGAGCTCCTCCTTCGCGTAGCCGAATGTCGGCAGGGCCTGGATGTTGACGTAGACAAGGCGTCCGTTCGTGTCCACTTCGAAAACCGCCTCCGGCAGCAGCTCGGCCAGGTCTCGATATCTTTGTCTCGACTGTTCGAGCTCGACGGTCCGGGCTTGTACTTTCTGCTCCAACTGGTCGTGCGCCCTTTGCAGGTCCTCGCCTGCCCGCTTTCGGTCGGTGATGTCAACGAAGCTTTCCAGCAGGCAGGTGCGCCCGTTAATCGTCACCGCGACCACGCTCTTGATGACGGGGATCCTCCTGCCGGTCGCATGGACCATCTCGGATTCGTCGTTCTGAACGGTCAGTCCCAGATCGGAGACGGGGCACACACCCTTCTGCGCGGGACAGACGGAACCGTGGCAGACCTGGTCGATCACGTTCTGTCTCTGGACGCCCAGGAGGTCGCCGGCAAGGGCATTCATGTGAACGATCCTGTGGGTCTCCCTGTCCACGACCATCACCCCGGCCTGAACGGAATCGAGGATGGTCCTCAGATAGCCTTCCCGTTCCTCGAGCAGCCTGCCGGTGACCTTCAGCTCGTACTCCAGACGCTCGCTGTTCATGATGATGAAGCCGAACGTGCTGAGTAGGCCCGCTCCCAAGCTGGCGATCACCATTGCCGTTTGGAAGGCGTTCGGGGCAAAAAACATAGGAAGGGGATCCCACAGGATGGTCACAAGACCCCGCAAAATCATAGTGCAGCCGTAGGCGCCGACGATCGTCCCGGTGAGGCGGGCAGACGTGCGCACCTGAGCAGGAGCGCTGAGGAACAGCTCGCGTGTGATGAGGAGGCATGTGATCCCCAGGAAAAAGGAGACTATGAGGACGCGAACGTTGAGGTCAGGGGAAACATAGAGAAAAAAGGCCAGTCCGAGCTCGACCAGTGCCAGGGCGATCCAGTATCTCGACCGCAGGCGCCCTCGACCGAAGAAGGTCTTGACCCCCTGCAGGGCTAGGAGCGCACCGCCGAGCAGCAGCCCGTTGCCCAAGAGCACCGGCACGTACGAAGGTGCGGAGCCGCGAAGGCCTAAGAGGCAGACCCCTATTGTCACCGCGACGAAGAGGAGGACCGAGTATCCGAATCCGGGATAGGTTTCCCGGGTTCTCCACGTGTAGACCAGGACGGCGACCAGAATGATGGCGAAGACCGGCCCTGCTCGAAATACGGTGTGGATGTCCAATTGCACGGCCAATTCCCCCAAACACGGGCTCTCTCGGTAAAGCGCGAAAAGAACGCCTCATCGTACGAGGTGCACCCTTCTCAACTGCGCTGTCGGGCTCATCCATGGTACCGGAATGTCCATCCGACGGCTCGAGAGAGCCCTGGCGAATCCATCGGGTCCGGATAGGGATGAGCCGAACCCGGGGCCCAACAGAAGTAATTGTATCGCGAACGAAGCGGAAAAAACAACGCCGGTCTCTGTTTGTCGGGAAAGACGAAAAGACCCGGGCGGTCAGGCATCACGGCGACTCGCAAAATTGAGCAAGCTTCCGCTCGGGGAAAGGATTCCGCCGGGGAAAGGATTCCGTCGAGGAAGGGATGCCGCCGAGGAAACGATTCCGTCGGGGGAATCATCGCGTTATTTTGCGAAACGCTCTAGAGAGACGGGGAAGGGGAGCCTTTCGGGCTTGCCGCACAGGTCCCTCATCGGGTATAGTTCTAAAAAGAAGGCGGTAAGGCATTCGGAGAATCTTCAAACAAGGGTGAGGTGAAGAAATGGAGAAAGTCGCGGGAAATGTCTACGTCGGAACGAACATATGCAACCACAGCTTCGTCAAGACCTCGGAAGGGCTGGTGGCCATAGACACACCCACCATCCCCGAGGCCTCCGTGGCTTGGCAAAAGGAGATCGCCAAGCACGGCAAGGTGCGCTATCTCATAGACACGGAGGGCCACTACGACCATTTCGCCGGCAATTACTTTTTCGATGCCACCATCGTGGGTCACGAGGCGGCCAGAAGAGAGATCGAGGCCTCGACAATGGAGGAGCTCAAAGGGATGATCGCCAATATGGCGCCGGGTTCGGCCCCTTTGCCCGACGGCTTCTACCTGCGCCCCCCCGCGATCACTTTCAGCCGTGAGCTTACCCTCTACGTGGGTGATCGGACCTTCCGGCTGATCAACACGCCCGGTCACACGGCCGGCCAGGCGACGGTATACGTCCCCGAGGAAAAAGTGGCCTTCACTGGGGATAATGTCGTCAACAAGAGCATGCCCTTCTTTCATCAAGCCCTGCCCCTGGAGTGGCTCGAATCCCTCAAAGTACTCGACGGCCTCGATATCGAGGTCGTTGTCCCCGGGCACGGCTCAGTGGGCGACGCAAGCTGCATCCGGGAGATGAGATCTACCGTGCAGACCTGGGTAGATGCCGTGAGGGAAGCGATCAAGAAGGGGATGAGCCAGGAAGAGACAATGGACAAGGTCTCCCTGCTGCACCTCTATCCTGATCCGAACGCTGACCCGCAGAGAAGGGCGGCGATCCAGCGCATGGGCATCGGCCGCCTCTACCAGATGCTGAAAGGACCGCTAGACCGCCCATGATGTGAGCGCGGAATTCGCCGGCTTTGCGTCGGTAGCCGACTGCGAATGGCGCGGTACGCGCCTCTTCGTGGGATTCAGGGTTTCACGTATGTCTGCCAGTGGATGTCCCTGCCGTCCGAGCGGACCTCGATGAGCCCGCATCGATACGTGGCGAGCACCGGTATGGAGAGTCTTTCATATTCTTGGAGCGTGGCGGGACTGGGGAGGTGTTTGAGGCCCCGGCCTGAGCTCAGGATGGCCAGCTTCGGCCTGACGGCATAAAGAAAGGGGGGGCTGCTTGAAGTGGAGCTTCCATGATGGGGAACCTTGAGGACATCCGATTTGAGAGGAAGCCCTGAGAGGACCAGCTTTTGCTCCACGTCCGCTTCAATATCCCCGGTGAAGAGGAACACCACATTGCCATAGGTGAGTCTCAGAACCAGGGAGGTGTCATTCAGGTCATCCTGGGAAATGGCAGCCCCCGGGTGCAAGACATCGACGCTGAAACCCTCCCCCCTAAACCCGTCACCCCGCCGCCAGACAAGGTGATCGACCCCTTTTTCCCTGGCGGCCGCAATCAGCTCATTGAAGATCCTCTCCTGGGGGAAGAAGCCGGTGGTCACCAGGTGGGAGACATCAAAATTACGGACGACGTCGACCAGACCTCCTATGTGGTCCGAGTGGGGGTGCGTGTTGATTACGTAGTCGATGTGGCGCACCTTCCGATAGAGGAGGAACGGGGTGATGACCTGCCTGCCCATGTCGAAATCTCCCACGGGATAGCCGCCCCCGTCGATCAGTATCCTCATGCCCCCGGGGGCTTCGATGAAACAGGCATCACCCAGTCCCACATCGATGAGGTTCACCCGCAGATCGCTGTTGAAGCGGTCGCGATAGTCCCCGTAGACCTGAAGGAGGGCAAGGGGTATGAGGACGATGACGAGGAGGAGAGCGACCGCCCTGCGCCGCACGTTGAGCACCGCCAGCATGATGGCGTAGCAGAGGAGTATCTCAAAAGGACTCGGGCGTATCAGCGGGTAGAGATAGGCAAAGTCAAGCTTTTGAAGAATGGCGATGGTGAAATCCGTGACATATCCCGCGGCAGCAAGCAGGTAAAAGCCGTAGGGGAAGAGCATACCGATCAGGCTGAGGACTGTTGCCCCGATCGTGAGGAGAGGGATGGCAACGAGGTTGTGGATCACGGACAAGAGGTTTATGCCATAGAAATAGTAGATGATGAGAGGCGCGGTGCCCACCGTCACCGAGGCGGTGGAGAGGACGGTCGAGGCGGACCAGGCGAGGAAGCGGTTCTTGATGCCCATGAGGAGAGGGAAGAGCCTACCCATGAAGATCACTATGGAGAGGACCCCCGCAAAGGTGAGCTGGAACGAGGGGGTCATGAGGGAGTGCGGGTAGAGGAGGAGGATGATGAGCGTCGCCAAAGCCATGGTGTGGTAGAAATGCCTCTCCCTCTCCAGGAGCGTGGCGATGAGGAAGACGACGATCATGATCGTCGCCCGAATCACGGGTATTCCGCCCCCGGAAATGAGCATGAACATGATGGGAAAGGGAATGGTGAGCAGGGCCGCGTAGCGCGAGTCGCGGCCTGAAAGCCTCCAGACCCTCTTTCTTCCGAGGATCATGCGTACGATAACGAAGAAAAAGCCGGAAATGACGCCTATCTTGAAGCCGGACACGATGAGGATATGGGTAGTGCCGGTGCGCGTGAAAAGGTCATCGGTCCGTCGGGAAACCGCTGTCCTGTCCCCGATGGTAAGGGCCTTGAGCACATCGCTGTGGCGGGCCCCCGATCGTTCGATGTTCTCCTTGAAGTACCGCCTCAAACGGGCCACGGGATCGCTGCCCGCGGCCGCTGAGAGCAGTCTGCCCCTGATCTCGTAGGTGACGCCTTCGAGCCTCTTTTGCCATTTCCAGGAGCTCCCTCCCGGGTTCTGGAACGTGGGTGCCAGGTCGATCATCTTCCCGAAGAGCCTCACCCTCTGGGAGGTGTCGATCTCCGCGTCGGAGACGAAGGCTACCCTCATTCCCCTAAGCTCGACTGGCCTCTGCAAAGAGACGACCTTGACATGGGAAGAGCTCTCCGTGACCAGCCCGTCGAATACCGTGTTCTCCTGATCTGGCGGGGTAGGCACGGGCCCCGTTTCGACGATGGCAAGCCTCGCGGCGCCCAAAAGAAAGGAGCACAAAAGGACGAGAGGGACGGTAAGGAGTACGGTTCTGCGGAAAAGCCGGAAGACGGCTATGGCTAGGATTAAGCCGGCGCAGGCAGCAAGGAGGGGCCCCGGAAAAAGCGGATGAGCCGCCTCCAGATAAATGCCAGCGCAGAATGCGAGAACCGCGCCTATGAACACGGCGGACCGGTCCCGTCGCGGAACGCTTCCCCCGTGGGTCCCATTCCCGTAATGGTATGTGCGGGTTTGGGGTCGACCGGGGCAGGCGACGCGCGTGATACTGCATAGACTCCAGGCGCCGCGTGGGCCGAAAGTAGGAGAGGTTCGTGTATGCGAATGCTTGACATATCCATGTGAATAAATGTACATTAGCATTATTCGGGAAGGAAGGGTACAGAGAATGGAGCCGGGTCATAACATCGATGTTGGGGAAAGGATAAAGGCATTGAGGGAGGACAAGCGGATCTCCCTCAGGCTTCTCGCAAAAAGAAGCGGCGTATCGGCCAACGCGCTGAGCCTTATCGAGAGGGGCAAGACGTCCCCAACCGTAACCACCCTCCTGGCCGTTGCCAGGGCCTTCAGCGTGCCGGTCCATGACTTTTTCTCAAATGGGAACAAGGGAAAGAACTTCGTCGTTCACCGAAAGGGGGATTCCCTGCAGGCAGGCGCCATCGAAGCCATGGCGACCGACCTGAAGGAGCAGAACCTCAACCCTCTCTTCCTGCGGCTCGGACCCAGTGACACGTTCAGAAAAGACCTTGTTTTTCATCCCGGCGACGAATTCGTCTACTGTCTTTCCGGCGAAGTGGAATGCGAAATAGACTCGGACAGGGTCAGGCTGAGTCCCGGAGACGCGGTCACCTTCAAGGCCGAGATTCCCCATAGGATTCAGGGTGTCTCACGGTCCGGAAGCGATATTCTCGTAGTGTTCGAGGTGGGCCGGCTGGGTTAGCTTTCCTCAGCAAGCCGAATCGATCCTTTCTTTTGGCCGACATTTTGTCAATCGCACTCCAATCGGGAGACGAACGACCCCACCCCTTTCTTCCGGTCGGACCTTTCTGCTATAATCCGTCATCATGTCATTCATAGCCGACCTCCACCTCCATTCCGGCTACTCGAGGGCGACGAGCCGCGAAATGGTGCCCGAGGGCATCTGGAAATGGGCCCAGCTTAAAGGGATCGCCCTTGTGGGAACAGGGGACTTCACCCACCCCGGATGGTTCCGGGAGATTCGGGAAAAGCTGGAGCCCCTCGGAAACGGGCTTTTTCATCTGAAAGACGGTCACGGGCGCGAGGGCGGGGTACCAGCCTCCTGCTCAGGGGAGGTTTCTTTCCTCCTTTCCGCGGAGATAAGCTGCATCTACCGCAAGAACGGCAGGACGAGGAAGGTCCATTGCCTCGTCTTCATGCCTGATCTTGAGCGGGCTGCGCTGTTCAATCTGGCCCTTGCCCGCATCGGCAATATCACCTCCGACGGCAGGCCCATCCTCGGGCTTGACGCCAAGGAGCTGCTCAAGATCACGCTGGACATTACCCCCGACGCGGTCTTCGTCCCGGCCCACGTGTGGACCCCCCACTTTTCCGTGCTCGGCGCGGCTTCCGGCTTCGATTCGATGGAGGAATGCTTCGAAGAGCTGACCCCCCTCGTCTTTGCTGTAGAAACGGGACTTTCCTCTGACCCGGCCATGAACTGGCGTGTCTCGGCCCTCGACGGCTTCACCCTCATCTCGAACTCGGATGCCCATTCGCCCGCGAAGATGGGAAGGGAAGCGAACATATTCGACACAGATGTCTCCTATGACGCCGTGATGAAGGCCATAAGGACGCGGGAGGGATTCCTCGGCACGATCGAGTTCTTTCCCGAGGAAGGCAAATACCATTACGACGGCCACCGTGCCTGTGAAGTCTGCTATTCCCCCCGGGAGACGATAGCCCACGGCTACTCGTGCCCCGGGTGCGGGAAACGCCTGACCATAGGCGTGGCGCACCGGGTCGAGGCCCTCTCGGACCGTGAGGCGGGCTTCAGACCTCCCCGTTCCCCCCATTTCCGGTCCCTTATTCCCCTCCTCGAGATTCTCGCAGACGCCCGCGGCATGGGAGTGAACACCAAGGGCGTGCGGGAGGATTACATGAGCCTCCTCGCCGCGCTCGGCAGCGAGTTCAAGATACTCCTCGAAGCGTCGCCGTCCGACATCGGGGGTGCAGCCTCTCCCCTCACGGCGGAGGCAATCAAGAGGGTCCGACAGGGGCGGGTCAAAATCAAGCCGGGGTATGATGGCGAGTACGGCCGGGTAACGATATTCGACGAAAGAGAAAGGGTCGAGGCAGGGGGGCAGGGGAGGCTGCTTTGAAAAGGGGCGCTCTCGAAGAGCCACCCATATCTCATGTCTGACGTCCTCGACAGCCTCAACGCATCGCAGAGGGAGGCGGTCCTCACCATGGACCGGCACGTGCTCGTCGCGGCCGGTCCTGGCACGGGCAAGACCCTCACCATCGTCCGCCGCATCTCTCACCTGATAGAAAGCGGCGTCGCGCCTGCAGACATCCTTGCCGTCACTTTCACGAACCGGGCCGCTCGCGAAATGCGGGACCGGGTGCGCGCCTTCATGGGAGCGGAAGGAAGGGGCGTCTTTATCGGCACTCTCCACCTGCTTGGGCTGAGGATCCTGAAAGAGAGCGGTCTTGAGCTTAAGATTTGCTCACGGGAGGAGCAGATCCGCATGGTGGAGGCCGCGGCCTTCTGCTCGGCGAATGAGGCCCGGCGCGTGATCGAGAAGATCTCTCGGGTGAAAGGCCTCATGGAGGAGCCCGACGAGGAGACGGCAAGGGTGCTCGAGGCTTACCAGCAGATGCTCCGAGAGAAAAGTATGTGCGATTTCGACGATCTCATCACCATGCCCCTCCATGTGCTTGAGGCGGGGAAGGGGTCTTGCGAATTCCGCCACATCATTGTCGACGAGTACCAGGACATCAGCCTGGCCCAGTATCGCCTCCTGAGGGGTATCGCCGGCGACCGGGCCTGGGTGTGCGCCGTGGGCGATTCGGATCAGGCGATCTACGGGTTCAGGGGGGCCGATATCCGGAGCTTTCTCAATTTCAGTAGGGATTACGGGGAGGCCGGAGTGGTGGTGCTCAAGGAGAACTATCGGTCCACTAAAGTCATCCTCGATGCTGCCGGCGCCCTCATACGAAACAACCGGCTCCGGATAGAGAAGACATTGGAGGCGACGGGGGAATCGGGAAGGCCTGTCCATGTAATCTCGGCTCCGGATGAGAAGGCCGAGGCGCGGCTTATCGTTCAGGAGATAGAGGCGCGGATGGGAGGAACGAGCTTCTTTCGCCTCGACAGGCAGACGGTGCCGACGGGCTTCTCGGAAGGCGCTCATTCCTTCTCCGATTTCGCGGTCCTTTTCAGGACAAACGGCCAGGCTAAGGCCCTTCAGGAGGCGTTCCTCGAATGGGGGATACCCTGCCAGGTAGTCGGAGATAGACTGCCCCTCCGCCTGGAGGCTCTCATTGAGGACGCTCGCGCCTATGCGATGGGGCATGAAACGGAAGGACTCGATCTGGAAGCGGTCATGGCGCGGGTAAGCGAAGGGGCCTCTCTATCCACCACGGAACAGGCCATTCTGACGAACCTCGCTGCCGCATACGGAGATCTGCCTCCGGAGGCGGCCCTCGATCGCGCGGTCGAAGAGTTGTCCGTGCTCGGCGCCGAGGACGCCTTCGATCCCAGGGGGGATGCAGTGGCCCTCATGACGCTTCATACGGCGAAGGGGCTCGAATTCAAGGTCGTCTTCGTGGCAGGCGCAGAAGAGGGCCTGCTGCCTCTCCGGTTCGGCAGGCAGGAGACGGACATGGAAGAGGAGCGCAGGCTTCTCTACGTCGGCATGACCAGGGCAAAAGAGGAGCTCTTCCTCACCTGGGCGCGGTCGCGCTTCCTCCACGGCCGTGCGCTCCCAGGATCTCCCTCCCCGTTCCTCTCCGAGATCCCCCCGGGCCTCGTGCGCACAGAGGCCCTCCCGGGCAAGCCGCCGAAAAAGGGGGGCAAGCAGATGGGCCTCTTCGGTTAGCCTCGCGAAACAATTGGCGTCTGGGCGGAAGAAAGGGCTTGGGGCCTATATGCAAGCCAGGCCGGTCCGCATGGAGGAATCGCGAGCAATTAGTGGGGTTCAGCACCCCCTCCACAGGCAAAGCCTGCGGAGCCTCCCCGCTCAGCCTCGCGTACGCTCGTCATAGGCGCCCTCTTCGCAGGGCGGCCTCGGATATACGCTAAGTATTATCCTCGGCCAACCCTGCTCAGATTGCATCCCGATCGTTTTTCCAACGCGGGGAAAACGATCATCGATCCCTCCATGCGGACCGTCCATACGCCGCCGAGTCTAGCAGCCGACCGACCC
>Ga0335078_10007832_pt1 | contig 15852 bp, 16 predicted proteins | sample Lox_Sample_32_FD_206711 | JGI IMG/M metagenome (GOLD analysis project Ga0335078, IMG submission 206711) | Soil microbial communities from Loxahatchee National Wildlife Refuge, Florida, United States - Lox_Sample_3.2 | ecosystem: Environmental > Terrestrial > Soil > Wetlands | place: USA... | reverse complement strand
CGGCGAGCAGGCGCGCGCGCTGACGCTGCGCCGCGGTCCCGAGGGGACCAAAAACGGCCCGTTGTCAAACGAGAACCGCGTGTAGCAGCAACTACAGCGCCGCGCCGCCGCGGGCGAGATCGGCTGGTGTGAAGTTGGGATCATGACCGAACGTACGCCGTGTCCGCGCGCGCAGCGCTGCGTAGCGTCGCACCGCGTCGCTGCGGCGTCCCCGCATGATGTCAAGTTCCATCAGCCGGCGGTGTACATCCTCGTCGAAGGGCTGCAGCCGTGCAAGCCGCTCGAGGCTGCGCGTGGCACCGTCCACCATCCGCAGCTCCATGCGCAGGTCCGCCAGCTGGCGCAGCGCGACGCACGCCAGGTCGTGCAGGCGGTGGCGCTCCGGCAGCGCCCACTCGGCGTAGGGGAGATCCGCGAGGAAGTCGCCGCGGTAGATCGCAAGACCGCGCTCCAGCTCCGACACCGCCGTCTGGGGGTCCGCCTGCGCGACCGCCAGCCCCGCCCGCACCCCCTGCTCGAACGTGTCCGCGTCGACCTCGACGCAGTCGAGCCTCAGCCTGTAGGAGCCCGCGCGCGCCACGATGAACGAGGAGGGCTCGCGCGCGCCGCGCTGGGGCTCGAGCCTGCGACGCAGCGCGTGCACGTAGTAGCGCACGTTCGTGCCCACCGCGTAGTCCGAGCCCGGCCAGATGCTCTCGCCGATCTCGTCCACGGGCGCCGCCCGGTGACGTTCGGCCACCAGGTACTTCAACACCTGCCCCGCGCGCTGGTCCAGCCACGCCCCGCCGATCGGCCCCTCGGCCGATTCCACCACCGTGCGCCCGAGCGTGCGGATGCGAAGCCGCGGGCCGATCATCCAGTGCGGGTCCGTGCGCCGGCGCCGGTCGCCGAGCACGCCCGGGCGAAGCTGCAGCACCACTCCCCGCTCGCCCCGGCCGAAGCCCGCCGCCGCAACCCACATGGCCCTCGTGCCCTCGGGCGTGTCCACGTCCACGCGCACCTCCGGCAGCGGCTCCTCGCGTGCGAGCGCCAGCCGCGTCACGCATCCCGCCGCCAGCACCGTGTCCGGCCGTCCGCAGCCCAACAGGCTGCAGCACGTCGTCCGCTCCTGAGTCGCGCCGGCGGCGCGCAGCAGACGCGTGGCCTCGCGGTTCGCGCTGACGATGCGCCCGGCGCGATCGACCACCAGCTGGGCATAGGGAAACCCGCGGAACGCCTCCAGCTCCAGGGGCGAGCGCACACGCTTCTGCCTATGAACAGGTTGTTCTGTCGCCGTCCTTGCAGCGGTTGCCATAAATCCGTTCTTACACTGCGATTCACCGCTCCGCCCGCAGCGGTGAATGTGTCAATAAGGAACTGGTGACATACTAGTGCTCATATACGGATACAGACCCATATATGCGGACTTGTGGGGACTGTACTACAGAGTAGTCACCACTATCAAGGGTGGTTTCACATTGATGAGACAAACGATACAGGCCGTCGCATCGACCTGTGCGAGCGGGCGTCGCCGGCGCGCGGGATCACAGCGTGAGCGTGCGGCCGCCGGCGCGCGAGATCACAGCGTCAGCGCGCGGCCGTGCGCCGGCGCAGCGCGGCGGTCCGGGCCGTCCCAGCGCGGCTGCTCGCGGCGCCTGCGATCCGGCCGCAGCACCGGACCGATCGAGTTGCCCACGCCGCGCAGCACGAACGCATCGCGCGTGATGCTGTAGCGCAGCGCCGGGCGAGCCAGCGCGATCCAGTGCCTGGCGACGTATTTGCGCGGCCTCGCTACCGTGCGCATTGCCTGCGATCATACCCGCGCGAGCTCGCCGCCACGCTGCCTGGCCCCGGTCAGCGGACCAGGATCGGCGCGCTGTACGCGAACACGTGCGAGCTGTCGGTGACCTGCACCAGCGCCTCGTACAGGCCTGGCCGGCGCACGCGCACGACGCGGCTGAAGCTCGACGTCGAGCTGGTGTCGGCTTTCACGACCGTGCCGCCCTCGTTGGTCGAGCGGCCCGGCGTGAGCAGCTGGAAGCCGACCAGCGCGCCGACCTCCGCGGGCGTCACCGTTCCGTACAGGCGCGCGTAGCCGTGGCGTCGCGTGCGATGCGCGTGGAAGCTCACGCGCACGGCCACGTTCTCGCTCAGCACCGGGCTCGCGGCTTCCGGCTTGCCCACGGTCACCACGCGCAGCTGCGCGTTCGCCATCAGCCCCACATATGGGAACGAGAAGCCGCCCGCGGAGTTGGTGACCTCGGGGTTGCCCACCTCGCCGAAGCCTGCCGTATATGGGAACGGGTTGGCCTCGAGCACGACCTCGTGGTCGGCGGCGCCGGTGCCCGACAGGTAGCCCTCCACGTAGAACGGGTTTCCGAACACCACCGGGTTGGGCACGCCCACGATGCTCACCGACAGCGGGATGCTGGCGGTCCTGAAGCTGCGGTCGCGGCCCACGCTCGTGCCGGCGGAGCTGACGGCCACGATCCGGTAGTGATAGGTGACGCCCGGGCGCAGGCCCGTCAGCTCCTGGGCGAGCCTGACCGCCTGGGTGCCGTTGCCGGCGGGCGCCAGCGGCGTCTGCGTGCCGTATGCCGTGGTCGTGCCGTAGTCGAAGTGGTAGTCGGTGGCCAGGCCGTTGGGGTTGACATAGCCGGACACGCTCGCGGAGGAGTACGTCACATCGGCCGCGCCCGAGGTGGTGGCCGTCGGCGCGGTCGCGGCTAGGGCGCCTGGCGCACACAGCGCGAGCGCGGCGGCCGCCAGCACGAGCGACGCGCACGCCACCGGCAGGCGGCGCTTGGAGCGCGGGTGACGATGCTCGCGTGCGGTGAAACAGCTCATGGCGATCACTTACCCAAATACCGGGCGATCACTCAAAGTTGCGCCTCGGCGGGCGGCTCACCCTCCCGCGCAGCGCCCCGCCGGCGCCACTCCCGCGAAGCGCTGCACGCGGTTGTTGTCGGCGTCGGCGCGCCTCGGGAAAGCGCAGACGCCACCGGTGCGCGAGCCGACCACCGACACGGAGCCGTAGGGACAGCGCCCGCGCGCGCCCACGAACGGGGCTGGGCGGGCGGCGCATGGCTCACTACGGCTCCAACCCGCGACGCTCGCAAACGGCGCGGCGCCGGCCCGCGGCGACGCGCTCTGTCTCTGACCCGCGAACCCGCCCGGCGGCCCTCAGCCGGCGCGGCGGGAGCCGCCGATCAGCTCGCCCAGCGTGCGGATCTGCCGGCCGGCGGCGTCGAAGTTCTCGTGCGCCAGCCACGCCTGGAAGCCGCCGCGGATAGCGGGCCAGCGCTCGTCGGTGATCGCGTACCAGGCGGTGTCGCGGTTGCGGCCCTTGACGACCTGGTGCTTGCGAAAGACGCCCTCGAAGGAGAAGCCGAAGCGCTCGGCCGCGCGGCGGGAGGCGGCGTTGAGCGCGTTGCACTTCCACTCCACGCGGCGATAGCCGAGATCGTCGAAGGCGTGGCGCGCGAGCAGGTAGATGGCTTCGCTGGCCGCGCTCGTGCGCTGCAACTGCGCCGACAGCCAGATGTGCCCGAGCTCGATCACGCCGAACTCGGGGGTGATGCGCAGGTACGCGGCCATGCCCAGCGGCCGCTTTGCGGGGAGCGGCACGAGCGCGAAGTACACGGCGTCCTCGGCGCCGGCGGCCCATCCCAGCATCAGGCGCAGGTGATCGGGGCTCTCATACGGACCGTCGGGCAGGTAGGTCCAGATCGTCTCATCGCCGCCGGGCGCGTGCGAGACCGCGAACAGCGGCTCGGCGTCCGCGTCGGCGTCCACCGGGCGCACGAGCACGCGCTCGCCGCGCAGCGGCTCGCGCGCCGGTCGCTGCGTGGGGTCCACTGCACCTCCTCGCCGAGCGGGAGCGGCCGATCCACGCGTGCAGTCAACCACACGCCCGCTGCAGACTTCGTATTCGCCATGCCGCCCACAGACCACCTGGTCGGCCTGAGGCCATCCGGACTTGTATTGGGACATCAGTCGGGACATCTCAGTGGACGTTTTCAGGCATATAATCGAGGAATCCCTGCTAAAAGGCCCAAAACGCCAAAACGAGCCGGGATTGGCGGACAAAGAGCCGGACATCAGAGCAGACATACCTGAGGTCTATCTGGCGAAGGGCGTCCACGCGACCACGGCAATCGAGGGAAACACGCTGTCGGAGGAGGAGGTCGTGGAGCACTTGGCGGGGCGGCTGCGACTTCCCCCCTCGCAGGCTTACCGAGCCCGAGAGATCGACAACATCGTCACGGCCTACAACCAGATCGCGGCGGAACTGCACGGCGACGGCTCACGCGACCTGACCGCGGACAAGATCAAGCATTACAACCGTCTCATTCTCAACGGCTTGCCGGTTGACGAGGGCGTGGCGATCATCGCCCACTTGTACCTGGCGTGGATTCATTACTTTGGTGACGGCAACGGCCGCACGGCGCGTTGCGTGGAGCTACAGATCCTGTTTGCTACGGGAGAGGTGCCGACTCCGGCAACACATCTCCTGAGCAACCACTACAACACGACACGTGATGAGTACTACCGGCAGCTTGACGCCGCGAGCCGCCAACACGACGGCAGCCCGATCGCGTTCCGCCAGCGACAGCTTGTACTCGATCTCTCCAAGCGCTCCGAACCGGTACCACGATCGAAGTTGCGCGATCTCAGTCCAAAGGTCGCCCTCGCCTATGCGGATCGTGGCGACAAGACGCTGACACGCGACCTCAACGCTCTCCTCGGACATGATCTGATTGTTGCCGAAGAGAGCGGCTACCGTCCTCGACGCGAGAAGATCCTGGCACTGCTGCCACACACCGCGCCGCCTCCGCCAGAATCCGTGTAGCGCCCGCGACCGACTGGAGCGGACGCTCCGAGGACCCGTAGATCGCCCTCATGGCTGGCTCAATGAGTTTCGCCAAGCCCCGCTACGCGGCCTGGCCGCCGGCGCGCGGGCGCGGGCAGGACGCGCCCGACAGCCCGCAGGCGAGCGCCTCCACCGTCACCAGGCCCACCGCGCGTTCCGCGCGCGTGGGCGCGGGTCGCCGGCTCTGGGGACGCACGTCCGCGACGCGGAAGACAGAGCGCCCGCTCAGGAGGAACACGTCCTCCTCGGCGTTGTCATCCGGGTTGATCCATGCCAGAGCGCGAGCGCCCGCCGGCCGAAGGGCCCGCCACCCTGAGCCGGCACGATGGCAGGAGGGGCTCGACGCCTGCGCGAAGAAGCGCGCCGCCTGGGCGCTCGAGGCGAACTGGAAGGCGTCGGCGCCGAGGTCGTCCCGGTAGGCGGCGCCCCACTGCGGGTCGGGCGTCCACTCGCGGATCTCGATGCCGGCGGACAGGCGCGCCGATGCAGCGGCCGATTCCAGCTCGGCGCGTTCGGGCGAGTTGTCCAGCCACACATCCGAGGACGTCACCGTGCCCCACGCGTACACGCGTCCGGCGGCGGGTGCGAGCGCGCGTTCGAGGACCGCGCGCAGCGCGAGCAGACGGTCGGGCTCGACGCTCGCCAGCGGCAGGGGGCTGCTGTGCGCCGCGCATGCCGCGGACAGCACGCCCGGCCCGGCGGGGCCTGTGAGGGCGCGCTCGCGCGAGACGATCTCGTTGCCGATCACCACTGCGACCACGGCGACGGCCAGCGACAGCAGCACGACCGCAAGCTCCCGCCGGCGCCGGCCGTGGCTCGGCAGGGGAGCGCGCCCGCGTCCAAACGCCTCGCCGGCGTGGGGCGCGGGCTCACCGAACGCACCGCTGCCGGGGGGCGGTTGGCGTGGAGAGCGCATGGGGATTCATCGGACGCCGATGCGGATAGCTCAACGCGACGCGCGCTCGGCGGCGGATGCGACTCAGCCGGTCGGGCCGGAGACATCGGGCGCGTGCTCGCGCGCCCAGCGCACGATCGCGCCCGAGCCGGTCACGACCTCGCCGCTGTCGAGCAGGAGTATCGGCACCGAGCGCTGACCGCTGAGCTTCTCGATCTCCGCGCGGTCTTTGGCGCGGGCCGGCCACGTCCACAGCTTGAGGGTGCCGCCCTTGACCTTCTTCCAGTCATAGGTGTGGCCGGCGTCGTCCAGGGCCTTTGCCGCCCTTCCGCAGGGGTGCGCGAACGGCGCGGGCGCAGCGCCGAAGGCCTTGCCGTCGGTGCACGTGTACAGGACCACGTGGCAACGCTACACCCATCTGAGAGCCTGAGATGGGCACGCGGCTCTGGGCTCTGCCGTTCAACAGAAAGTTATAGGAAGTTACAGATATCTGTGAGGTCCGCTACTTCCTGTGATGGCGCGGAACCCCTACAGCCCCGGAGTTGGGACCAGGCCGCCCTACCTCGCCGGTCGTGAGCAGCAGATCCATCGCTTCCAGCGTCTGCTGGAGGACTACCCCGAGAAGCGGCGCAACCTGCGGATCACCGGGCTGCGAGGCGTCGGCAAGACGGTGCTGCTCAAGGAGTACGAGCGAATCGCCCGACGCCAAGAGTGGGTGGTCGTACGCCGGGATTGGAGCAAGCGCCTCTGCGAGGAGGCCGACTTCGCGCTCGCGCTCGCCGGCTACCTAACGGAGGCAGTGGAGGCGCTGAGCGTGAAGGCAAGGATCAAGAAGCGTGTGGCCACAGCGATGAAGGCGATCGGGCAGGTGCAGCTGCAGATCGCCGATGGGGTGAGCGTGTCGGTGGGCGCTGGCTCCGAGCGGCCTGCGTCTGCCCTGCTTGAAGACAGGCTGCGCGAGGCGCTCATGCGCATCGGCGAGGTTGCCCAGGCACAGGGCCGGGGGGTGGCGCTTCTGTTCGACGAGGCCCACAGCGTCTACGACCGCCGGGCCAAGCACCAGTTTCCTCTCGGGGCGCTTTTGTCCGCGTTCGTGGCGGCCCAAGACGATGACGAGAGCCCAATACCGATCATGCTGGTCCTCTGCGGCCTGCCGCCACTGATCGGCAATATCCACGCCGCTCGCAGCAACGCCGAGCGCCTGTTCCGGGCCGAGGCGATCGACAACCTCTCCCTGACGGCAGAGCCGCCCGACGAGCTCAGCGCGGCGGCACAGGCACTCGTGCGCCCCGCCACCGACATCGCCTACGCGCCCGGCGTCGCCGATCGTGTCGCACGCGATGTTGACGGCTACCCCTACTTCATCCAATGGTTCGGCGAGGCGCTCTGGGAAGCCGCGGACCTCGAGGGCACGAGGACGATCACCGCAAAGCTTTACGAGCGCGAGCGCGTGGCGATCCAGCGGAGCCTCGACGAGGAGTTCTTCGAGCCGCGCTACCGCGACGCCCGACAGGCCGACCAGGGCACGCTGCGAGCAGCGACATCACTCGGTGGTGAGCGATTCACCAAGGCGGGACTCGACGCGGCCACCAGCCGCTCCACGGGCGCGCTCTCACAGAGTCTCATCCGACTCATTGCCGACAACCTCATCTACCGCGACGACCACGGCGTATACGCCTACACCGCGCCGATGTTCGGCGATTTCATGCGCCGCAGACACCCACGGCTCCAGGAGGACCAGTAGCCAGGCCGCATCGCTCACTCGGCCTTGCGCAGCGCCTCATCCAGCGACACGGTGCGGCCCGCCTCCAGGTCGGCCCTGAACCGCCACGCGGACGCGATCAAACACGCCCGCTTGACAAACGCATCGACAGATCAGAACGTCGCACACGCGCAGGAGCTGCTGCCTGCTATCACGGCTTCGTCACCTACCGGCGACAACCTCCTGAGAATGGACGGCCGGCTCAGCGGCATTCCGCCACTCGCACCGCGGGTTCCAGGCGATTTTGCTGCCTCTCGTTGCCGTAGGCGAGCGCCGCTACCCTTGGGGCATGAGCAGCGCCGACACAGCCAACGAGTGGGATCTGGTCGTCCCAGGCGACGACGCCGAGCTAGCGGCCGAGTTTCGCCGCCACGGCGTAAAGCCTGGACAGCGGCTACACGTCGCGGTTGTCGATGGCAACGGAGCGGATACCGCCACTGAGCAGGAGCTGCCCTCGTTCTTCGCAAGCTTCGATGGGCCCGCCGATCTGGCTGAACGTTCCGGCGAGATTCTGCGCTCGGAGTTCCCCGGCGCCTGATGGTCCTGGTTGACACCGGCCCGCTGGTCGCCGCCGCCAACCGCAACGACACACATCACCAGGCATCCACGGAAGCGCTCGCGGCCGCCGCGCCGCCTCGGCTCGTGCCGGGCATGGTGATCGCCGAGGTTGGCTACCTGCTGGCGCGCGACGCCGGCTCCTCGGTCGAGGCTGGGTTCCTGCGCTCGTTCGAGACCGAGTTTCTCGACATCGTGAGCCCCACCGCTGACGACCTTGCCCGCGCCGCCGATCTGGTCGAGCAGTACGCCGACCTGCCGCTCGGCACGACCGACGCCTGAATCGGCGCTCTGGCCGAGCGCCTGAACATCACCGAGTTGGTGACGCTGGATCAGCGCCACTTCAACGTCGTGCGGCCTCGCCACGTCCAGGCGCTGACGCTCACCCCCTGACCGGCAGCGCCGCCGAGCACGCTTACAGCCGAATCTCAATCCCCGAGGCGACAAACGCGCGTCTGACCCCCGCCGCTCCCGCCTTCGGCGCGCGACCGACGCGCGCGTGTCGGCGTTCTCCAGCATGCAGAGGACGCTGAACTGCTCGACCCTCGTGGACGCCGCCGGCCCCGCGATCCACATGAGATCAAGCCACCATGCTCCGATCTTTGGGACATTCCCACATTTTTAGGCCCACGGGGAGACGCGGAATGCGCTACTTTTCGCACGTAGAGACTTGGCGGCCGGCCAGTGGCGCTGCTGCCTTCTCGGACGAGACGCATTTGATGCAGACAACGAGACGAAAGCTGCGATTGCCGGCCGCCACGGGCGGGTTGGCGCTCGTGGGCGGTCTCGCGCTGTGGCAGCTGGGTATCGAGTTCGAAGAAGCGTGGATGCGCAGCTACGAGCAGCCGATGTTGGGCGATCCCAGCCCGGCCGCGGCCCTCACGCCGCGGGAGCCCCGGAGCCCCGGCCCGCCGGGTGAGCCTCCTCGCTCGGCCAGCTCGTTGACCCGCGCCAACAGGCGTCGCTGGAAGGCGGCGACGGAGAAGCGCGCGGCGTTCTCGACCGCATAGGCGGGATCGAAGTCGAGGCGGTCGAGACCTTCGATCGCGCGCACGAACGAGTCGACGTCGCCCGCGCGCGCGAGGCGTCCGGTGCGCCCGTCCAGCACCGTTTCAAGCGCGCCGCCGCCCGCCGCAGCGATCACCGGCCGCCCCGCCGCCTGCGCCTCCACCGCGGTGATGCCGAACTCCTCCACGCCGGGCACCAGCACGGCGCGCGCGCGGGCGTAGAGCTCCGCCAGGTCGGCGTCGCTGACGCGGCCGAGGAACTCGGCCTCCGGGTAGGCGTCCCTGAGGGCCGCCCGATGCGGTCCCGCACCGACGACCTGGATCGGCACGCGCGCCAGGCGAGCGGCCTCGAGCGCGAGGCGCAGGCGCTTGTGGCGCACGATCTCCGAGACGACCAGCAGCGAATCGCCGGGGCTCGCGGGAGCAAAGCGGTGGGTTTCGACGGGCGGGTGGATGACCGGCGCGTCGCGGCCGTAGTGGCGCTTGATGCGCTCGCGCGTGAGCTGCGAGTTGGCGATGTAGGCGTCCACCCGCCGGCTGGCGGCGAGGTCCCACGCGCGCAGGCGGCGCAGCTGCTGACGCAGCGGCGCGCGCAACAGCGGCGAGAGCTCCTTGAGCGCGTCGCGTTCGTGATCCCAGGCGTAGCGAAACGGCGCGTGGCAGTAGCACACGTGAACGGCGCCCGCGGGGACGCGAACGCCGTGGGCGAAGGCGCTGCTGCTGCTCAGCACCACGTCCGAGTCGGGCAGCGCGAGCCGCCGCACCGCCAGCGGGTACAGCGCCAGCAGGCGGCGGAAGCTCGATTGATCCACCCGCAGGCGCTGCAGCGGCGAGCTCGTGATCGGATGAGCCGCGAAGCGCCCGTTGGTGGCGCGCTCGTCGTGCAGCAGGGTGAAGATCGGCGCCTGCCGGTAGAGGTCGGCGATCGCCGCGAACGTGCGCTCGGCGCCGCGCATGACCAGCAGGTAGTCGTGCACCAGGGCGATGCGCACGGCGGGCGCGGAGCCGGCGAGCGGGGGCCTGTGGGCGACGCCCGTCTCGAGCGCCGACGCCGAAGAGGGCCGCCGACCGCCGAGGAGCCTCGAGGCGGTGGGCAGTGTCGGAGGTGTGAAGGTCGAGAAGCGATCCATCGCGGTTCACGGCTGGTCCACGGCCGCGCACGGGAGGCTATCCCCTCGCCGGTCATGCAGATGTGAATGGCTGGGGAAGCCTGCCGCTGTTGTGGCTGCCGGTCGCGAGCCTCTTGTTCGGCATGACGGAATGCGCCCAGAAGGCGCACTGGCAGTTTGACGCCTACGGGGAGCGAGCGGCGCCAGGAGTAGCCTTTTTTGGTCCCCGCTGTCGCCCTGGCGGCGTGAGCCGCGCTGGCGCCTGGCCGTTGGAGAGGCGTGTGTGGGCCCATGGGATCTCTCGTCTCGGTCGGTGACGCGCCGTGAGCGTCGAGACCGACAGCAGCACTGACAAGGCGCCGACAGCGCCGCCGCTGGCTGTCTCGCGCGGCCTGCTGTGGCGCGCGCCCAGACGCCCGGGGCTCGCGCCGGGAATCGCCGAGGTGCGCGGCCCCGCGGCGTGCCTGCGCCGCGACTCGCTGTTCCGCCGCATGCTGCTGCTGGCCGACGTCAGCGCACTGGCCGGCGCGCTCGCCATCACGCTGGCGGTGTCGCGGCGGCCGTTGGTGTTGACGTGGGCCGCGCTCGCCGGCATCCCGATCCTGGTGGTGTGCGCGAAGCTGACGGGGCTGTACGACAGGGACGAGACGCTGCTGCGCAAGACCACGCTGGACGAGGCGCCCAGGCTGCTGCAGCTGGCGACGATGTTCGCGCTGGTGGCGTGGCTGTCGGGCACGCTGCTGGCGCGCGGCCCGCTCGACCGCCACGAGACGATCGTGCTGTGGCTGTCGCTGACGGCGCTGCTGATCCTCGCGCGCTGCGCCGCGAGGACGCTGGCGCTGCGGATCGCGCCGATCGAGCGCTGCCTGTTCATCGGCGATGAGGCATCGGCGGCGACGATCCGCTCGAAGCTCACCGGCCACGGCGGCGTCAGGGCTGAGATCGTCGCCGAGATCGCCCTCGACAAGGCCTCCGCCTGGTCCGCGGAGGGCGCCTCGCGCACGCGCCTGAGCGAGATCCGCGACCTGGCGCAGACGCTCGACCTGCACCGCGCGATCATCGCGCCGCACAGCGTGGACGCGGGCGAGATGCTGAACCTGGTGCGCACGCTGAAGGCGGTGGGCGTGAGGGTCAGCGTGCTGCCGCGCCTGCTGGAGGTGGTCGGCTCCTCGGTCGAGTTCGACGACCTGCACGGCATGACGCTGATGGGCGTCAGACGCTTCGAGCTGACGCGCTCCTCCGCCGCGTTCAAGCGCGCGTTCGACCTCGTGGGCGCCTCGCTGGGGCTGCTGGCGGTCTCGCCCGTGATGCTCGCCGCCGCGATGGCCATCAAGCTCGACAGCCGCGGCCCCGTGTTCTTCCGCCAGTTGCGCGTCGGGCGCCACGGCAAGCACTTCCACATCTTCAAGTTCCGCACGATGGTCGCCGACGCGGAGTCGCTGAAGGAGTCGCTGCGCCACCGCAACGAAGCACAGGAGGGCCTGTTCAAGATCGTCGACGACCCCAGGATCACGCGCGTGGGACGGTTCCTGCGCAGGAGCGCCCTCGATGAGGTGCCGCAGCTGCTGAACATCATCCGGGGCGAGATGAGCCTCGTCGGCCCGCGCCCGCTGGTGGTGGACGAGGATGTGCGCATCGAGGGCTGGCACCGCCGGCGCCTGGAGCTGACCCCCGGCATGACCGGCCACTGGCAGATCCTCGGGCCCGCGCGCGTGCCCCTGCGCGAGATGGTCGCCATCGACTACCTGTACGTGGCCAACTGGTCGCTGTGGACCGACATGAAGATCCTGCTGCGGACGGTGCCGTTCGTGATGGGCAGGCAGGGGTTGTGATATGAGGAGCCGGCGAGGAGGTCGTGTCGCAATCATCCGCATCGGTGATCGGCAGCGGCGCGTCGCAGGCCGGGGCGACCGCCTTCAGGCGCCTAGCAGCCAGACGACGACGCCCGTGGGCAGGGCCCATACGTCACCGTCGGTGTCAAGGACGTTGCGAGTGGCTACGATCCCTCGACCGTACCGCGCGGCGAGGGCACGCGACTGGCTCCTCCAGTTGCGTTCGACGTACTTGCTCTCGAACGGCACCTCGATGGCGGCGCCGACGAAGTCGATCTCGGCCGTGGAGGTTCTCTCATACATCACCTCTTCGGCGGCTACGAACGCATCGGCTCGCCCGCCCGTGACGGCACGGAGGAGCGACAGTCCGAGCTGCTGCTCGCTGAGCTTGCTGATGTCCGGCGGCTGGTAGGCACGTTGGCGCTCGCTGGGAATGCGAGCGATGAGCGGATCGGCGAAGTACACCTTGCGCCTGCTGTTGGTGTTGGGGTGCCCGCCCGTGCCGATCTGGTGGCACTTCCAAACCTGGAAGGCGAAGACGAGATCGTTCACACGATCGTTGACTGCGTGGTGGCTGCCGAGGCCAACGTGCTCGGCGACGCTGCTCGCGTTGAGCGGGCTGCAGATGCCTTGTGCGATGCGCGCGAGGAGGTTGAGCAAGTCGGCGTCTCCGAGACTGGTCGCACGCATCGCATCACCGCGCATGACATCCCACAGATCTTGGACGAACGTGGGCGTCACGTCGCCGGTCCGCAGAAAGTCTGCGACTGCTCGCGGGAACCCGCCGCAGCGTAGATATAGCTCCCACGCGTCGACGAGATCGGTGGTCCAGAAGGACAGCTCCTCGATCGCCTCTTGCGCCGGGCGACCCATCATCTCTCGCGCACCGATCGCGGGAACGTCAGGCAGACGATCGAGCCCCCCGAGGAGGCGACAGAAGTCACGGAAGGGAATGGGCATCAGCAGCCGGTCCGACCTGGTGGCGGCGGGACCGCGCCGGCCAGCGAAGTTCTTGGTGGCGTCGCGCAGCTCACGCGAGCTCGAGCCGGTCAGCACGAGGCAATCGCGACGCAATGGCGTGTCGTCGCGGAGGTCCTTGACGACACTCGACCAACCACGCCCGACGGACGTGACCTCGTCGACGAACCACCATTTCGTTCCCTCGACGCGCCGTGTGATGCTCTCGCCGGCGCGGAACATGCGACGAAGATCTTGCAGAGAGAAGTCGTCGCACGAGCAGTAGACGATGTTCCGACCCGCAACGCCTCGCTCTATCAGAGCGGCGATCGCACGGCGAAGCTCCAGGCTCTTGCCGATCCGGCGCGGACCAGTGAGCGTGTATAGGCCGCCTGGCTCGATGTCGTCGAGAACTCCAGGGCGATAGTCGAACGGGGCCTGCGCCGCCTCGCGCAGGCTCTCGTCCTCACGCGCCCAGCCACGATCGTCGCGCCACCAGTGGTTTCGATCACGTAGACGATCTCCGATCTCAGCGTCCTTCACGACGGAGACTGTACACACCTTCCAGCCAAAAACTCATTTTTTGGACATAATACTCCATAACATCATGGTCTTTTGGAGAAATATATCCAGAACACCGGTCCATTCTGGATCTTGTGCTGACAACAATGAAGCGCAGGAGGGTCTGTTCAAGATCGCGGTCAATCGACCCGTGGCGGATGTACGAAAATCCAGACACGAGGCTGGAACTGGTTTGTTGTTAGAAAAATCCGACATCTTGACCGACATGCTATGATGTCGGAATATGCGAACATCATGCGATGCCGGAGACACCGAGACCCCTCCCCGTGCGGACAAGCCGTTCCGCCTCTATACCGCGGCGTCGGTCGGCCCGGCGATCCGTCATTACCGCGAACAAGCCGGGCTGACACAGGAGGAGCTCGCTTCCATGGCGGGGTTGAACCGAAGCTACCTATCCGAGCTGGAGCAGGGGCGTGAGACCGAGCAGATGCGTCGCGTCCTGCGTCTGTTGAAGCTGCTCGGTGTCCGAGCGACGCTGCAGAAGGCGGACTGGTAGGTGGCGGGCGCCCTCGCGATCTGGCTCTATGGCCATCAGGTCGCCGTCGTTGAGAAGCAGCGCAACAACCGCCTGCGCCTTTCCTACACTGAGCACGCGCTCGACACCTACGAGGGCGGCACCCCGCTGCTGTCGCTCGCGTTCCCTCTGACCCGCGAGCGCTACCCGAACGGCGCGACCCGCGCATTTCTCGACGGCCTCCTTCCCGAGGGCGAGCCGCGCAGGGCGATCGCACAGGATCTCGACCTGCCGGCGAGCGACGTCTTCGGCCTGCTCGCTGCCCTCGGCAAAGACTCAGCCGGGGCGCTGGTCGTCCAACCAGAGGACGCTCCGCCTCCCCCGCCACCCACAACCCTGACCGCCCAACCACTCACGGCATATGAGCTCGCCGAGCTGATCGCAAACCTGCACCGCGCTCCCCTCGGGATCGACCGCAACGTCCGCCTCTCGCTCGCCGGTGTCCAGGAGAAGCTGCTGCTGACCCGCATGCCGGACGGCACATGGGGCCGACCCGTCGAGGGCACACCCTCCACGCATATCCTCAAGCCTGAGATCGAACCGTTCCAGAACACCGTCGAGAACGAGCTGTTCTGCATGACCGTCGCCAGGAACCTCGGGCTGAGCGTCGCCCAGGTCGAGACGATCCTGGTCGATGAGCGCCCCGTGCTGGTTGTAGAACGCTACGACCGCGTCATCGACGCAGACGGGACCGTTCACAGGATCCACCAAGAGGACTTCTGCCAGGCGCTCGGGCTCCCGACGGAGAGGAAGTACGAGCAAGACTCCGGACCGAGCCTCATACGCATCGCTCGAGTACTGCAGGACTTCGCCGAGCCGTCGGCCCCAGCAACGCTGCTGCGCGCAGTCACGCTCAACGTGGCGCTCGGTAACTGCGACGCCCACGCCAAGAACTTCTCGCTGCTGCACACCCCCACAGGCGCTCTGCGACTCGCACCGCTCTACGACCTGCTGTCCACGAGGCTTTATCCGCTCGATGACAAGCTCGCGATGTACGTCGACAGCGTGCAGAAGGCAGACCGCGTCACCACACAGCGCATCGTCAACGAGGCAACAAGGTGGGGCATGCCCCGCAGGGCCGCCCAGGAGATCGTAATCGACACGCTCGACCGCCTCCCAGCCGCCATCTCGCAAGCCGCCGAGGAAATCGACGCGCTCCCCGACGCTCTCCCCGAGCTTGTCAGCAAACGAGTCGACCAGCTACCGACCTCCACATCCTAGACGCGGGCGGTCCAGCCGCTGGAGGGTCGTCGGGCGCGCTGAGCCTCCTGCAGCTGGACGAGCACGACGGAGTCCGCTGTCATAGCTCCCACAAGGCTGACAGCGGAGCGGCCATGAGGCGGCGTCATCCCGTCGTGGTCGGGCTCCTCGTGATAGACGCGAACCATCGGCCTGGACTGGAGCCACCGCCAGCTTGGGGGATCCGCCGGCAGCGTCGCCGGGGGATCGCCGAGTTTCGCTACCACGCGGCCGGCGTGAGTGCGTGGATAGCATCGAGCACGCGCGCAACGCCGCCGCGGCGGGCGAGGGTCTGCGCTGGCGTGACGCCATCGAGGTCTGGCGAGGGAGAGGTAGCCCAGCTCGTCAGCGACAGCGCGCCGCCGGGGTAGGCAGCGATCACCTGCTTCAGACCCGGCAGCACGCCGTCCTCATAGAACTGCCAGGCCGGGAGCCGGCTGACCCGTCCGCGGCGCAGGGCGACCAGTCCGCCGGATGCCACGCGCTTGGAGACCGCTTGCGGTGTGATGCCAAGTCGCTGCGCCGCCTGCTCGCGGGCCAGCGCGCCC
>Ga0335078_10007831_pt1 | contig 15852 bp, 15 predicted proteins | sample Lox_Sample_32_FD_206711 | JGI IMG/M metagenome (GOLD analysis project Ga0335078, IMG submission 206711) | Soil microbial communities from Loxahatchee National Wildlife Refuge, Florida, United States - Lox_Sample_3.2 | ecosystem: Environmental > Terrestrial > Soil > Wetlands | place: USA... | reverse complement strand
GAGGTCGCGGGCGCGGGCGCCCCGGGCGGTCCCGCAGCGCCGCAGGCAGCCGCGCCAACCGATGGCGGGGCGCAGGTCCGCGCGCAGGTCACCAGCGACGCGGGCGGCACCGTGAACTCATCCAGCATCTATGGCAACGTCAAAATGGTCCCGCGCGAAAACGGAATGCGCATCGAAGCGACCAAAATGAACGCCACCGGAATGGTCGACCTGCTGAGCCGATTCGTGGAGCGCCCCGTAATCGACACCACGGACCTGAAAGGCCGCTACGATTTCACCCTCGATGTCGGGTTCGCCGACATGCTCACGCTGGCACGCGCGGCCGGGATGAATATTCCCATTCAGGCGCCTCCCGGCGCGATGGATCCCGGCAATTCCGCGGTATTCACCGCCATCCAGCAATACGGGCTGAAACTCGAACCGCGCAAGGCGCCCATCGAGATGCTGATTGTCGATCACGTGGAGAAAACTCCCACCGACAATTAACTGTAAGGTCCGGCTTGCTTCCGCCGTCTATATAGATCAGAGTATAGATAAATGCGAAGTTTTATTCTTGGATTCACCGCTTTAAGCCTGTCTTCCCTATCGGGCGCGGCGTGGGCGCAAACCGCCCCCCGGCCCTCTTTCGAAGTGGCCTCCGTCAAGCCGGCCGCTCCGCTGGACATGATGAAGCTTGCGGCCGACGCCCAGGCCGGGAAAATGCCGAAGATCGGCCCTCGCGTCGACGGCCAGCAAGCTGAGTATACCTACATGACCCTCACCGATCTGCTGGCCCTCGCGTACGGCATGAAGAGCTATCAGATCAGCGGTCCGGACTGGATGGGCAACACGCGATTCGACATCAAGGCAAAAATGCCGGACGGCTCCTCCAAGGATGACGCACCGAAGATGTTGCAATCGCTTCTGGAGGAGCGCTTCAAACTCACCTCGCACCTCGAGACCAAAGACCATCCGGTGCTCGCTTTGGTAGTCGGCAAAGGCGGGCCGAAGCTCCAGGAGTCTCCTCCGGCGGAAGCCATCGATGAGAATGCTCCGTTGAAGCCAGGCGAGAGAAGCCTCGACACGCCGGATGGTCCCATCCGTATCACCACCAGTAAGGACGGACGCGGTGGAACCATGAACATGGGGAAGAGGGGCACCATGAACTTCCGGATGGAAATGGGCGAGCAAGGCGACATGAACTCCATGGTCATGCACATGGACTTCAGCCAGACCACCATGGAGGGATTTGCGGACATGCTCACGCGTTTCTCGCAGCAGTTGACCGGCGGGCAGGGACGTCCCATCAAGGACATGACCGGCCTGAAAGGTAACTACCAGGTCTCCCTGAGCATCACCATGGCCGACTTAATGGCCATGGCGCGCAACGCGGGTGTGGATATCCCAGGCGAGGCCGCCGCCGCCGGTAGTGCGAACCCAGGGGCGAACACGGCAGCCGCGCCCCCTGGCGGCACCACGTTCACGGAGGCGGTGGAGAAGGTGGGGCTCAAGCTCGAGAAACGAACCGCCCCGGTCGAGCAGCTAATCGTTGACCACGTTGAGAAGACACCGATCGAGAATTAGTCGCTGCGCCATACACCCTGCCATCCCGTAGAATCATGCCGTGCGGCGACGGGTCTCGCCTCCTGGCCAGGCCCCCGCAAAGGCAGCCCGCAGGCGGCCAACTCCGTGTGCTCCGCCGCCGCGAAGACGCGACTGGTGCAAGCCTGGACTGAGTGCTTCTGGAGGGTTGTCTCCGTGTCTCAGCGTCTCTGCGGCGACCCGAGATGGCCGTGTACGGCTTGCCGCGCCGCGGGACCGACTTTAGCGGTGCTTGCACAATTAGCCACGAACCGCTTGCTTGCGCGCGCGGCTCATTCATCACGCGATGAACCCACCGCGCTTACTACTCTGCCGTCCAAATTGCCGGGTCGACCGCAAAAGGCCGCCCCCAGGCGGCCAACTCTGCGATCTCTGCCTCCACTGCCCTGGGATGGCAGAGACGGTCTCTTTTTGTTTAATCTGCCACGGCCAGAGGCCCCCGCTGAGTCGCAACCGCGAGGAAGCGGTGCTCATTTGGGGACGGAAGTGCATTCTGCAAGCGCCTCTTTAGTCAGCGGCGCTCTTGAGCCGGCTCGCCCAAGTGATAATGTCAGTGTCTGATCCGGAATCGTACGGAGGCGTTCTCGCCCTGGCGTGCGCCGTCGCCGCACTCGCACGCCGCAAACAGCCCATCGGTGGCTGGCTGTTCTATTTCTTCTGCCAGGTCCTGCTGGGGTTGACCCTGATCGCCGCCAGCACCCACTGGGGAAATTACTCATCCGCCGAGTGGAGCGACCCGATGCGCTATTTCCTCTTCGTTCTTTCCAGCCTCTCGCGCGTGATCTTGCTGGCCGCCATCGCCGGTGTCTGCTTTCTCGCGGTCGAAACCCGCGCCAGGCGCTGGATCGTCGCGCTCGAGTACACGCTCGCCGCGTACGCCTTCGTCACCATCCTGAAGCTGCCCGTGGACCTGTATTGCTTCCCTTCTGCCACCGCCCGCGATGCCCTGTCACTGGCATTTCCGTTGGCCTGGATGGTCTATTTTGCCGTGTCGCGGCGTGTCAGAAGGGTCTTCCTGGTAAACTGAAAATTCCCCATGCAAATCGACCAAGTGCACGAGCCTCAGCGGTTTGAGCCGCATTGGGCGCGGACCTGGACCGATTCGGGAATCTTCCGCGGGTCTATGCACATCGGCCACAAGCTCGAACACACCGAGATCGATGTCCCCGTCCGCTGGCGGCGCATGCCGGGGCATAACACGCTCTGGCTGCCCGGCACCGATCGCGCCGGCATCGCCACGCAAATGGCGGTCGAGCGCGAGTTGGCCAAGCGCAAGGAATTAGAGAAGCGGGTCCGGCAGTGGAAGGAACAGTATGGCGATCGCATGGAGCGCCAGATGATCGGCATTGTGCAGGAAATCGTCGCCATGGCCGGCAACCTGCGCACCGAAAGCAAGCTCGATCCCAAGCAGCAGCCCTCGGGCGCCGTGTGCTCGCGCACGGGCGCTCTCGAAGTGGCGCAGCGCCACGCCGACACCACCCAGAAACTGGCCAATGGGAAGCTGGAATTTCAGGAGGATGCCGCGCCGAAAGCGCCGGCGATTCGCTCCACCGCCCAGATCGATCCCGTGCTGGAAGTTCCCGAATCGCGGGAGGAGAGCTCGAGGACGAGAATTTCCTCGCCAAGGCGCCCGGACACATCGTCGAGAAAATGCGGGCCAATCTGGGCCGCGTACCAAGCGCAGCGCGGCAAGTTGCTATGAACCCCATCGTACGCCTCGCCCTCGAAGAGGATATCGGCGCCGGCGACATCACCAGCCAGGCTTGCGTGCCCGAATCGCAGCAGGCGCGCGGTTGGTTCGTGGCGCGGGAGGCGCTGATCCTGGGCGGGCTGGAAGTGCTCGGCGAGTTGTACCCTTCGGTCACCCTGGAAAAACACGATGGCGACCGCTGCCAGGAAGGCGAGATCGTCGCCGAAGTGGCCGGCGATGCCCGCCTGCTCCTGGGGCGCGAACGCGTGGCGCTCAATTTCCTGCAGCGCCTGAGCGGTGTCGCGACCTTGGCGCGCCGGTTCGCCGATGCCGTGCAAGGCACCGGCTGCACGGTCCTCGATACCCGCAAGACCACCCCGGGGTTGCGCGCTCTCGAAAAAGCGGCCGCGGCTGCCGGCGGCGTCACCAACCACCGCATGGGATTGTTCGACGCCATTCTGATCAAGAACAATCACATCGCCGCCGCCGGAGGCGTCCGCAACGCCATCGAACGCGCCCGCTCCGCCGGACGCGAAATCGAAATCGAGGTCCGCACCCGCGCCGAACTGCGCGAGGCGCTCGCCGCCGGCGCGAACCACCTTCTGCTCGACAATCTCACGCCTGCCGATGCCGCCGAATGGGTCCGGGAAATCGCCGGCCGCGCCCGCGTCGAACTTTCCGGCGGCATCACTCTCGCCAACGTGCGCGCCTATGCCGGGACGGGAGCCGATTTCGTCTCCGCCGGCGCCATCACTCACTCCGCGCGAGCCATGGACCTCAGCTTCCGCCTGGAACTGGTATGACGATTCCTCCGCGACCTCTTTCCAAAACCAATTTCGCGCAGATCCGCAAAAAAGGCACAGGCAATCACACGCTGGCCCAACGCAGAAAGCCGAGGCCCTGCCTCTCTCCGTTACCTCTGCTGCCTCTGCGCCCTCTGATTTCGACTCTGGTTTTGCATTCCTCCGTGTCGCAAGGCCGCCCGCAGGCGGCCGTCTCTGAGTGCTCCGCCACCTCCGTATCCTCCGCTTTTGATTTTGACTTTTGTTCTTCTCCGTGTCTCTGTACCTTGGCGGTGAACCGATTTTTTCGCCTTTCCCGGCTTCTCCGCGTCTCTGCGGCGATCGCGTTGGCCGTTTGCGCCTTGCCGCGCTTTGTCTCCGCGGTGAACTTCTCATGATCCCCCTCGATATCGACCGCCTCCGCCGCGCCTTCCCCAGCCGCGCCATCCACTACTACCCCACCATCGACTCCACGATGACCGCTGCCGCCAGCCTGCCTTTCGGCGACGTCGTTCTCGCCGAAGAGCAAACCGCCGGGCAGGGCCGTCACGGCCACACCTGGCACTCAGCCGCCGGCGACGGCATCTATTGCTCTCTGGTGCTGCCGCAATCGCCGCTCCTCACGCTGGCTCTCGGGCTCGCCACCCATAGCGCCATCTTCGAAGCCACCGGGCTTGTCTGCGACCTCCGCTGGCCCAACGACCTCATGCTCTCCGGCCGGAAAGTGGCCGGCATTCTCGTCCAGGCAGCGGGACGAAACGCCATCGCCGGTATCGGCATCAACGTCAACCACACCGTGTTCCCCGAGGATGTCGCCGCGCTCGCCACTTCGCTCCGCATCGAGCGAGGGCAACGGCGCGTCATCCCTCGCGAGGATATCCTGCTCGCGCTGCTGCCGGCGATCGACGCCATCGTCCCGCAAGACGGGTCCGTAATCCTCGCGGCGTTCACGCAGCTTTCGAGCTACGCCTCCGGCCGGCGCGTCCAAGTCGAGCAGCCCGATGGCGTCGTCACGGGTATCACCGCCGGCCTCAACCCCGATGGCTACCTGGTCGTGCGGCGGGACGATGGAACCGATACCCTAATCGTTGCAGGAGGCGTACGTGCTGCTCGCTCTTGACGCCGGTAACAGCAATATCACCATAGGCGCTTTCGACGAAGGAAAACTGCTCTGCCAGTGGCGCCTGCGCACCGTCCAGCAGCAGACCGCCGACGAGTGGGGCATCCTGCTGCGCAATCTCTTCTCGCCCGCCGGACTCGATATCGCCGCCGTCGGCGGCATCATTATCTCCAGCGTCGTGCCGCCCATCGACGCCACCCTAGCCTTCATGGCCGAGCGCTATTTTCACACGACGCCCATGTTCGTCGGCCCCTCGACCGACCTCGGAATTGCCATCAAGTACGATAACCCGCTCGAAGTGGGCGCCGACCGGTTGGTCAACGGCGTCGCCGGCTTCTACAAATACGGCGGCCCATGCGTCATCGTCGACCTCGGGACCACCATCAATTTCGACGTGATTTCGGCCGCCGGCGAGTATCTCGGCGGCGCCATCGCCGTCGGCATCGGGATAGCCATCGAGGCGCTCTTCAGCAAGACCGCGCGCCTGCCGCTGGTCGATTTCCGCCCTCCCCAGGACGTTGTCGGCACCAATACCGTGAACAGCATGCGCTCCGGCCTGTATTACGGCGCGGTCGGCATGATCGACGGCATTCTCGAGCGCATGATTGCCAAGATGGGGCCCGATACGAAGTTGGTGGCCACCGGCGGACAGGCGTCGATGATCGTGAGCGGCTCGCGCTACCTCAAGACCGTGGACGAAAATCTCACTCTCGAAGGCCTGGCGATGATCTGGGAGCGTAATCACCGGTCTTGAACTACTTCAACTATTTCACCGAGATCGAGGAGCACTTCCAACGCGCGCGCGGCACCAGCCTCTTCCTGCTCTCACCGCTCGATTGGGCGCTCGTCGAGAGCTGGAAAAATTCCGGCGTGCCGCTGGAAGCCGTACTGCGAGGCATCGACGCGGCTTTTGAAAAATGGCGCGCGCGCAAAGTGAAAACGCAAATGGTAAACTCGCTGGCGTTCTGCGCGCAGGCCGTGCTGACGGAAGCGCAGATCATGGCCGAGGGCGCGCCCGCTCGCCCGCGCGGCGATACCGCGCCCCCGTTTACCGTGGAGGAACTGCGGGCCTACCTGGAAAACAACGCCGGCGCGGTAGCCCCGGCTCACGGCGCGATCGCCGAATCTCTCCGTAAGCTCGCCGCGGAGGCCGAGATGCACTACGCCGATCTGGAGGCGCTCGAGCAGCATCTTACCGTGCTCGAAGAGAAGATGATCGCCTCCGCCCGCGCGCAACAAACCGAAGAGCAAGCGCTCGAATCGCGCCGCGAGCTCGATCGGCAACTACGGCCCTACCGCGGCAAAATGACCGCAGATCAGCTTACCATGCTGGAGAAGCAGTATCTGGAGCGGCACTTATTGGAACAGACCGGCCTGCCCCGCCTAAGTCTGTTCCATATGCGCTGACATCGTACTACACCTATCCGTGTCCATCTGTGCCCATCCGTGGCGCAAATCAGTTCTTCCGCATCCTGCTACACCTTGTACGGCCACGGAGCGCGCGCAAATAGCCCGCCATCGATGCCGATGGTCTGTCCGCTGATGAACGACGCGCCATCGCTCGCCAGAAATACCACCGCCGGCGCGATATCGGCGAACACGCCCACGCGAGCCAGCGGCGTCAGCTTCGACCACGTACCCGCATAATCGGGATCCTCCTGCCGCGTTCGCTCCGATTCGATCGCGCCGGGCGCCAGGCAGTTCACGCGAATTCCGTAGGGTCCCAATTCCACCGCCGCGATTTTCGTGAACATCTCGATGGCGCCCTTGCTCGCCGTGTACGCCACCAATCGCGGAAATGCCAGCCTGTTGCATCCCGACCCGAGATTCACAATCACGCCGCCGCCGTGGTCCTTCATATAAAGACCAGCCTGCTGCGTGCACAGAAAGCAGCCTTTCAGGTTGGTGTCGACCACCAGGTCCCATTCCTCCTCGGTCACTTCCAGCAAGGGCTTGAAGGTCTGCACGCCGGCGTTATTTACCAACAGATCGAGCCGCCCAAACCGCCCCACCACCTCTTCGAACATCCGCTTCACCTGCCCGGACGAGCGGATATCCGCCTCCATCGCGATCGCGTCGACACCCAGATCTTGTAATTCGGCCAGCGTGCCGTCCGCCAACGGCACCGGGTCGCCACAATGATTGATAGCAACGCGCCACCCGTTGCGCGCCAGTTCCAAGGCGATCTCTTTGCCGATTCCGCGGCTCGCGCCCGTGACCAGAGCCGCACGATTTTCACCTGCCCCGCCGGTTTTCACCCCCAAAGTTTACCCCAAAACCACGCGTAAATCCGCCCAACCCGCACGGTAAGAAGTACCCGTGCGATGGGGCCTGAAACCGTAATTTATTGGGAACAAAGGCAGAACCGATTTGGCTGCAAGCTTGCTACAATACCTTCAATTATTGCCTCTTAGGAAGGACGACATGAAGCACATCCTCATCGTCGACAGCAATCTCGGATTCCTGTACTGGCTGGGCGAAACCCTGGCCGAAGCAAATCACCAGCCATGGCCCGCTTGCAACATTGCCGAAGCTGGCGCGATGCTGCGGAGCCGGCGTCTGCCAAGTTTGGATCTGCTCATCGTGAATCCTTCCGTTGAAGGCGCGTCCCGTTTCATCCATCGCCTCCGTCGCACCCGGCCGGAACTTAAGGTCCTGGCCGTTGACCCTGTGAACGAGAAACAGGTGCGCGGCGTCACCGCCTGGCGCGCCCGGCCCAGCGGCGACGATCTTTCCGCAAAGCACCAATGGCTGCGCCACATCGAACGCGTCATCAGCGAACACCAGCGCGCCGCCTAGTAGGCAACTCACAAAGCAGGCTCTGAGCAGGAATCGGTAAGCCCCCCGCCGTAGTCCGCCAAGTTGGGCGGCGCCAGCGCGGGTGGCAACTCAGCGCTCCAACCGGTGTCTCGAATTCTCGCGCAGAGCCCCTTATTAAATTCTCGCCAGCCGCAATGCCGTGCCCCCGCGTACGTCTAGAGTCTTCTCGCCGGTGGTGCGGAATGCGATCGGCGTCTTGGCTCCGGTTACAATATCTGTAACTTCCCCGCCATAGTTACCCGGCACTAGTATCAGTGTGACTTCCAAAGGGCCATCGCCGTCGAAATAGATGGCATATTCGCTATTCGGCGTCGATAATGCCCGTGCATAGCCGCCTGCGGCATGCTTCACCACCCGCCGGTCGGGAGTCAGATCGGCCAACGGGAGCCCATTCAGAAACTTGCTCAAAATACCCAACTCCCGCCGTAGTGTCGCGCTGCCGCCTCCCGGACCGTTCGGCGCCGCGTCCGACCCATCCTCGTGCCCCACGGAAAAGGAGTAATCCAAAGCGTCGAACGCACTCCCGCCGGCCATCATGAAATTCCACGCCTGGCGCAAGTAAGTGAGGTCGTCTTGTCCCAGAAAGCCGGTCTCGTCGTAGCCGATCGCCGTCCCTAAGCCATAGTTCTCATCCACCGCCCAAGGGTAGGCGTAGTGGAAATTCACGATCTTCGCTTCCGGCGCGAGTTCCTTCACCGGAAACCCGAAATTGGCGTAGTTCTGCGCGATCAAGTGACCATGGAGCCGGTCTTCGTCCGCGATCCATCCCGCCACCCGTGCCTGCCACTCCATCGATAGCTTGTCCGCCAAGTCGATGGAATTCGGGTAGCGGTCGCGCGCCGGCGCCTGCAAGTAGGGGTTCACCACCGACGCCAGTTCCCCGCGGTCCGACCATGGTTCGTTCTGAATTTCGAAAATTACGTTGTCGAAATCGCCCGCCTCATGCACCAGCTTGCGCGCGTAGCGCTCCTGCCACGCCAGAATGTTCCCATTCCGCAAGGTATGCAGTTCCTTCCAATCGATGGCGTTCGTGCCGTTGATATTATTCGCCGAATTGAACGGACTCAGCTTCCAGTGCGCCTCCTGGTAGTGCGAGGAGAACAACGTCACTTCCACCACGATGCCGCGCTTCCCCGCTTCGCCGATAAAATCGCGATAGCGCCGGAAGTAGTCGGGGTTCCACTGATCCAAATCGAACTTATCGCCGGTGCGGACCCACGGCGCGATGAAATTGCCCGCGCCCGGCGCCAGGTCGTTGCGCCGAATGCCGAACGATTGCCCCGGTATCTCGATATAGCTTCCGCCGAACAGCCTGGTCAGGTTCAATTCGTCTTTCGCCAGCGTGTCGAGATACCGGTGATAATCGAACCCGCCATTGATCACCGCGCCATAATGCTCGCCGCTGGTGATCAGCGCCACCGCTTGGCCGCGAAACTCGAAGTAGTGGGGATTTTTGGGGTGAAGCCGGATCGGGGTCGCGGCGGACCCCGTCAGTACCGCGAACCACGCGAGAGCGGTAAGCCGGCGCGATCTCGGCATGATATCAGCCTGCGAATTTGTCCGTGGCCGCGACCAGCGCGCGGCTGTTCGGCGGGTCGAACGCGCTGTGGCCGCTGTCCGGCGTGATGATAAGTTCGGCCTCGGGCCACGCGCGGTGCAGTGCCCACGCACTTTCCATGGGACAGACCACGTCGTACCGGCCTTGCACGATCACGCCGGGAATTTGGCGGATTCGTCCCGCGTCGCGCAGTAACTGGCCCTCTTCCAGAAAGCCTTTGTGGTAGAAGTAGTGGACCTCGATGCGCGCGAACGCGAGCGCGAATTCGTCTTCTTCGTAATGCGCGGTGAAATCGGCATCGGGGAGCAGTTTCGAAGTCGCGCCTTCCCAACCGCTCCAGATCTTCGCCGCCGCGAGCTGCACGGCGTGGTCCTGGTTGGTCAGCCGATTGTAGTAGGCCGTCAACAGGTCCCCGCGCTCCGCCTCCGGGATATGAGCAAGGTACGGCTCCCACGGGTCCGGATAGACAATCGACGCGCCGCGCTGATAGAACCATTCGATTTCCTGGCGGCGGAGCAGGAAAATACCGCGCAGCACGAGTTCCGTAACGCGATCGGGGTGGGTTTCGGCGTAGGCCAACGCAAGCGTCGAGCCCCACGATCCGCCGAACACCTGCCATCGCTCGATCCCCAGGTGCTCGCGGATTTTCTCGATGTCGGCCACGAGATCCCAAGTGGTGTTCGCTTCGAGCGACGCGTAGGGCGTGCTCTTGCCGCAGCCGCGCTGATCGAAATTCACGATGCGGTATTTTTCGGGGTGGAAGAAACGGCGCTGCTTGGCATCGGAGCCGCCGCCCGGTCCGCCATGGAGAAAAATCACCGGCTTGCCGGACGGCTTGCCGCTTTCCTCGTAATAGAGCTCGTGAACCGGCGAAACCGACAGGCGTCCGGTATGGTAGGGTTCGATTGCGGGGTACAGCCAGGTAACAGGATCCTTCTGTATGGATGCGGGCATGCGAGCAGTATAACTTGCCGCCGCCGGTGTTGTGTTGCGCCGCCGGTTCGCGCCGTTCTAAAGTGCTTGCTGGGACATGCGGCACTTTGACTTCGACACCGTTGACGACATCCGCCGGGCAGCGGCCGGCGTAGGGGCCCGCCATGTCGGGTTCCTGGACGACCCGGCGGCCGTTCGCGCAGCGCTGGCCCGCAAGGTGGTGGTGGCCGGCGCCGAAGTGGGGAACGCCATCGCCATTCACCCCATGGAAGGCTGCGATGGCGACTCCGCGGGCCGCCCGTCCGACCTCACCTGGAGGCGTTATGAGCGCTTCGCCCGCGGCGGCGCCAAGCTCATCTGGTTCGAAGCCACGGCAGTCTGCCGCGAGGGCCGCGCCAACCCGCGCCAGTTGTGGATCCACAACGGCAGCGTCGGGGACATCGCGCGCCTGGTCGATATGGCGCGCCGTACGCATCGCCAGACCTGGGGGACCGATGGCGACCTCCTCATGCCCGTACAATTGACGCACTCCGGACGATTCTCCTGGCCCGGCCGCATCATCGCCGCGCACAATCCGCTGGTGGACTCGAAGACCGGCACGCCCGCCGATCTGCCGCCAATCTCCGACGACGAACTGGAGCGCCTCGAAGACCAATTCCTGGACGCCGCGCGCCGCGCCGTGGAAGCCGGCTTCGATTCCGTGGACGTGAAAGCCACCCACGGGTATCTGGCGTTCGAGTTGTTGGGCGCCCGAACGCGGCCGGGACGCTACGGCGGTCCGCTCGAAAACCGCGCGCGCTTCCTCCGCAATATCGTGGGCAAGATCCGCTGCGAGTTCGGCAGGCGGCTCGTGATCGCCATGCGCCTCGGATGTTACGAAGGGCTGCCGTATGTCCGCGACCCTGCCACCGCTGTCGGCATTCCCATGGATTATCCGGTGCCCTACGAATACGGCTTCGGCGTCGATACCGCCAATCCGCACGCCATCGATCTCGACGAAGTGAAGCGCGCGGTCGGCTGGTTGATTCAGGATGGCGTGCAACTGCTGAGTGTGTCGCTGGGCGTGCCGTATTTCAATCCCCACATCGGGCGGCCGTTCGAAAAACCGGATGAAGGCAATTACGAACAGCCCGAGCATCCGCTGCTCGGCGTGGACCGCCACTTCTACGTGACGGGCGAACTCCAGCGCGCCTTTCCGCTTCTGCCCATGGTTGGCGCCGGGTATAGCTGGCTCCAGAAATTCGCCGTGAACGCCGGGGCGTACAATTTGCAGGCGGGGGCGGCGAGTTTCTTCGGCATGGGCCGCAATGCGCTCGCCCATCCCGATTTTGCGCGCGAAGCGCTCGAAACCGGGACGCTCTCCGAGCGCCGCGTGTGCAAAACTCTGACGTATTGCAGCTACCTCATGCGCCAGAAGAATCACCCCCTCGGACAATTTCCCACCGGCTGCCCGCCGTTCGACAAAGAAGGATACGGCCAGATCATGAAAGCGGCGCGCGATGCCGCGAGAGGACCCAAGTGAATCAGCTCTATCACCGCACCCTCGATTTCGCCTCGCGGCAGGTGCGCGCCCTCATTGAGCGCGATCCCGATTTCTACCCCATGTACACCGACCGCGGGCGCTGGCGTCACCAATTGCCCGCCTGGACCAACTGGTGCGACGGCTTTCTGCCCGGCATCCTGTGGATTCTCTGCGCGCGCGGCGACGCGTCGTGGCGGGCGGCGGCCGAGCGTTACACGCGGCGTCTCGCGCCGCGCCAGTTCGACCGTGAGGTGCACGACCTGGGCTTCCTGTTCATGTCCACCTACGGTCGCTGGTACGCGCTCACCCACGAGCCGGCGCTGAATTCCGTGCTGATTCAGGCCGGCCGCACCCTGGCAGCACGATTTCGCGAGAAAGGCGCTTACCTGCACTCCTTCCTCGGCGAGAATTCCCTCTTCATCGACATCATGATGAACGTCGGTATCATTTTTTATGCCGCGCGCCAGACGGGGGACCGCGAACTCTTCGATGTCGGCGTGCGCCACTCGCTCACCACGCGGCGCGTGTTGGTGCGCGGCGATGGATCGACAGCCCACGAAGGGACGTTCGATCCCCATACCGGCGAGTTTCTTAAACAGACTACGCAGCAGGGATATCGCGGCGATTCCTGCTGGTCGCGCGGGCTGGCGTGGGCCATTTACGGCTTCGGCACGGTGTACGGGTACACGCGCGATCAGCGCTTCCTGCGCACGGCGGAGGCTTGCGCGGCGTTCTATCTCGGCAATACGCCGGCGGATGGCGTGGCGCTCTGGGATTTCGACGCCCCGCCTGCAAGCCGCAATCTTTTGGACACGTCGGCCGCCGCCATCGCGGCTTCCGGACTGTTCCAACTGGCGACGCTGGCCGACGAGCGCTCCAAAGGCGCGTACTATCAGGAAATGGCCGAGCGGATTCTGACCAGCCTGTGCGCGCACCATTCCGCCGAGGGCGACCCCAACTGGGAGGGGATTCTCAAAGGCGGCGTGTACCATCTACACAAGGGATTAGGCGTCAACGAGTCGGTCATGTGGGGCGACTACTTCTTCGTGGAAGCCCTCGATCGCGCGGTGCGAAATGTCCCCATCCCCGCCTGAATACGCCTGGTATCGCGACCTCAATCGTTACCAATGGTTCGTGCTCCTGGTCTGCTCTTTCGGCTGGATGTTCGACCTCATGGCGCAGCAGTTGTTCAACCTGGCGCGCAAGCAGGCCGTGCGCGAACTGCTGGGCGGGCACGCCAGCGACGCCGCCGTGGCGCAGCAGGCAGGGTTCGCGACTTCCGTCCTGATGATCGGATGGGCCGTGGGAGGAATCGTGTTCGGCATCCTCGGCGACCGCATCGGACGGGTGAAGACCATGGCGCTCACCATCCTGCTGTACTCGCTCTTCACCGGCGCGAGCATGTTCGCCACCGGCATCTGGGATTTCAACCTCTATCGCTTCCTGTGCGGACTCGGCGTGGGCGGCCTGTTCTCGGTGGGCGTTTCGCTGGTGGCCGAAGTCGTGCCCGCGCGCGCCCGTCCGTATGCGTTGGGAACCTTGCAGGCGTTCTCCACCGTCGGCAATATGCTGGCGGCATCCATCGGCATCCTTCTCGGATATCTGGAGCGCTCGGGCGCGATTGCCGGTGCCTGGCGTTACGAATTCCTGGCGGGAGCGGTCCCCGCGCCGCTGGCGCTGCTGGTATTCCGCAAATTGCAGGAGCCCGCAGCCTGGCTCAAAGCTCGCGCCGCGAAAACGCCCATGGGTTCCTGGCGCGAATTATTCTCCGAGCCGCCCTGGGGCCGAAATGCGGTGGTGGGATTGCTGCTCGCCGTCGCCGGGGTAGTCGGACTGTGGGGTATCGGATTCTTCAGCTACGACCTGTTTCTGCCCGTGTTGGAGAAGACGTTTCGCGCCCAGGGCCTGGCCGGTCCTGCTCTCGCCGGCAAGACCACCACCTGGATCGGCATCACCTCGATGTTTCAGAATTTCGGCGGCTTCTGCGGCGTCTACGCCTTCACCTATCTCACCCACCACACCGGCCGGCGTAAGGCCTTCGCCATCGGATTTCTGGCGGCGATGGGTATGACGGCATACACTTTCTGGAATCTGCGCGCCATCGCCGATATTTTCTGGATGGTCCCGCTCATGGGCTTCGCGCAGCTCGCGCTCTTCGGCGGGTACGCCATCTATCTGCCGGAGCTGTTTCCCACGCGCCTGCGCTCCACGGGCACCAGTTTCTGCTACAACATGGGCCGTCTGATCGCCGCGTTCGGACCGGTGGGTTTGGGATATCTGACCAGCGACGTGTTCGCCGGCCATGCCGAGCCCATGCGATACGCAGGCGTCGCCATGTGCGCGGTATTCCTTTTGGGACTGTTGCCGCTGCCCTTCGCTCCCGAAACGAAAGGCATGCCGCTCCCGGAGTAGTGGCCAAGGCTCCCGCAAAAACACCGCTCCTGTGCAGTCGCGGCTCATCAACGGCCGGCATTCCGCTACGCCACCGCACGTGTTTTCCACCACCTGATCCAGCGCCACCGCTCACTGGCGGTGCTTTTGCGAACCGCAATTTCAGACCATCATGGACTGCGCCGCGCGGCCACTGATCGCCGATTGCTGCACGGCTGAGATCTGACCGCTGAAAGCTGTACCATGAAATTTCCTATGATCGGCAAGATGGTGTCGCGGTATCTCATCCTGGAAGAGCTGGGGCGCGGCTCCATGGGCATCGTCTTCCAGGCGCGCGACACCGCGCACGATCGCCTCGTGGCGCTCAAAATCATCGCCGAAAAACTGGTGAACGATCCGCACATGCTGCGCCGTTTCGAGCGCGAGGGCGCGGCCGCCTCGGGGCTTCACCATCCCAACATCTGCACCGTCTACGAAAGCGGCGAATGGCAGGGACGCCCCTATCTCGCCATGGAATTGCTGCGCGGCGAAACGCTCGACCGCCGCCTGGCTATCGGACCGCTTCCCGCCGCTGCGCTTCTCGAGATCGCCATCGGGGTCACCGGGGCGCTCGAGGCCACCCACGCCATCGGCGTGATTCATCGCGATATCAAGCCCGGCAATCTCTTCCTCACGACCGACGGACAGGTAAAAGTGCTCGATTTCGGCCTGGCGAAGATACCGCAGGCGCAGAAGGCCATCAGCCCCGATGCCCCCACCGCGGTGATGTACACCACCAGCCGCGGCCTGCTGATCGGCACCCTGCCCTACATGTCGCCCGAGCAACTCCGCTGCGAACCCTTGGACGCCCGCTCCGACCTCTACTCATTAGGAGTGGTGCTCCACGAATTGGCCACGGGGGAGTTGCCCGTCCAGGGCGGCAAACAGGGGGAACTGCCCTTGGGGATGGGCTCGATTGTCGCCAAACTAATCTCCGTCGACCCCGCCCAGCGCTATCAGACCGCGCGCGAGGCGCGCGAAGCGTTCCAAAGCTGCACCGCCGGCCGGCGGGCGTTCGAACGCCGCGCGCTGTAAAATTCCGTAGCGCAGCGATGCGGCCCGGGGCAACACTTGGCTCGGTTGCCGGCCGTGGCCTTCGCACACCTCTGCGTGAAATTGAATCTGCTTTGACGCTGTAGTCGGCCCATGGCGTCGTCGCGCAACGAGGAAGGAATGCGGGTTCGCGCAGAGCCGCAGAAAAATTTCTCGGTGCTCTCTGTGCCTCTGTGAGAACCCGGTTTTCGACCCGAGAGATTTCCAACGACGCACCCCGGCAAACGCCGCACGGCCGTGCTAACCCTGTTATCCTACCCCGCAGATGCTGAGAATTACTTTGGCCGTGGCCGCCGGATTCCTGATCCTGTCGGTGCTGGCGATCGTTACCCAGGTCGCGATGCTGCGGTATCTGTTTCATAC
>Ga0335078_10007830_pt1 | contig 15854 bp, 10 predicted proteins | sample Lox_Sample_32_FD_206711 | JGI IMG/M metagenome (GOLD analysis project Ga0335078, IMG submission 206711) | Soil microbial communities from Loxahatchee National Wildlife Refuge, Florida, United States - Lox_Sample_3.2 | ecosystem: Environmental > Terrestrial > Soil > Wetlands | place: USA... | reverse complement strand
CTGTTTTCCGTCAACGTCATCACCAAGAGCGGGACCAATCAATTTCATGGAAGCGCCTACGAATTCGATCAGAACACCGCGCTCAACGCCCGGGGCTTCTATAACGCGACGGGAACCAAGGCTGTCGAACACTGGAACCAATACGGTGGCAGCCTGGGCGGGCCAGTCAAGAAGAACAAACTGTTCTTCTTCTTCGCCTACCAGCGCAACCCCTCTTCTTCTCCCGTTTCCGGGCTGTATAGCTATCCGACCGCTGCCATGCAGGCAGGGAATTTCTTCGGAGTCACCGGGGCGAACGGTCCGGCGTTCAGTTCCACCGGAACGCTGCTCGGCACCTACGATCCCGTGGCCTTGAAGCTCCAGGGCTATTTCCCAAAGGCCACCGCCCCTGGATGGGTTGCGGGGTGCCCCGGCCCGGCGAGTCCCTCGGCGAGCAATCCGCAAACCTGTCCGGCGATCAACAACTTTGTGTTCAACAGCAGCAGTCCGAACACCAACACCTGGTACACGACCAGAGAGGACTACAACATCTCCGATGGGCAGAAGCTCTCGTTCAGCATGAACTACTTCCCCACCAAGTCGTCGTACGTGCCGGCGGATCCTCTCTACCCCAACGACGCGACTTCGTATTCCCTCGGGTACACCGACAATCTGACCGCTCAGCTCTCGCACGTCTTCACCATCAGCCCGACCATGCTGAACGAATTCCGCCTGGGCGGCAGCCGCGAGCTCGACAAGTACAAGCCGCCCTCCTTGAACAATAATGACCCGGCCACGCTGGGCTTGGAGCCGGCCTATGGCACTAATGCTCCCGCCAACGTGTTTCCCAAAATCACCATTGACACCGGAGCGGGCGCCGGATGCTTCGCCTTAGGCGCAGGTTGCAACCAGAACGGCAACATCGATGCCGTATTGGGTCAGGGCGTATACAACGTCTCCGATGTCCTCACGCTGATTCGCGGCCGGCACACCATCAAAGTGGGCGGCGAGTACGACAGACTCTATCAGAACTACACCAGCTGGGGTGATATGAGCTCGGGTAATTTCGAGTTCAACGGCAGCGTCACCGGAATCCCCTATGCCGACTTCCTGGCCGGCGACGTTTACGGTTGGTATGTCTACGAATCCGATGCCACCAGCGCTCACATGTGGCAGACGGCGGCGTTCGCCAGCGACGATTTCAAAGTCTCCTCGAAAGTGACGCTGAACTTAGGCCTCCGCTGGCAGATTCAGTCCGGCTGGGGAGTCAATCACAACATGTTCGGCAACTACGACCCCGTTCTGCCCAACCCGGCGGATGGCGGAGCCTACAAGGGCGCCATCCTCTACGGCGGGCAGGGCGACACGAAATATGGAGGGTCGATCGGCAATCTCTCCACTATTCAAGCTGCCAACTATAGGCAGTTCGCGCCCCGCGTGGGCATCGCCTGGGCGCCCCGCGACAAGTGGTCGATCCGCGCCAGCTACGGTATTTTCGTTGCGCCGCGCGATGCCGAAAACTTTACCGATGGAGCGCTCGGCCTGGGCTTCAATCCCCACAACGTCGGCGGCGGAGGATATGTCAACGGACAGTCTGCGTTCCCGCTTTCGGTCGGCCCCCCTCCCGGAACCGTCGTCTTTCCCACGCTCCAGACTCTTTCGCCGACCCTCAACAACTTCTCCGGAGTCCAATACTATCCGTGGCACATGCCCACTGTTTACGTCCAGAATTTCCTGTTCAGTGTCCAGCGCCAGCTCCCGGGCAACATGTTAGTGGACGCAAGCTACGTCTATACGCATGGCAACAACCTGGTTTTTGCAACCAATATCGACCAGGCGCCCGTAAGCCAGTTGGGGTGCACGGGCTATAACTGCGGAAATCCGAACCCGGTGTTCACTTCAATCTCCGCGCAGCTTTACGATGGCTGGTCGAATTACAACGCCTTGCAACTCCGCTTTCAAAAGCGCTTCTCGTACGGCTTAAGCTTCCAACTCAACTACGCCTGGTCGAAATCGCTCGATACCGGCACCGGGGGCGGTCATGGATCGACGATTGATCTCTACCAAAACGCCTATAGCCCCGGAGTCAACTACGGCTTGTCCGATTTCAACGCGGCTAATACTCTAGCGGGTACCTTCGTCTACGAACTGCCCTTCGGCAAAGGCCGCAGGTATGCGGTTCCCGGGCCGCTCAGCCAGGTCGTGGGCGGTTGGCGCGTTTCCAGCGTCTTCTTGTACCGATCGGGAGTTCCCTTCACGCCGATTATCCAGAATTCGGTCGCCGATGGAATTGATCCGGGCCTGGCGCCATCGCTCGCTTCCGGCACTCACAACAGTCTGTATCCCGATCTGGTTGGCAACCCCAGCGTATCGAATCCGACGCCTGGCCATTGGTTCAACCCCGCTGCTTTTGCCAATCCGGCTCCCGGCACTTTCGGCAACCTTGGACGCAATTCCCTCGTCGGGCCTGGCTTCTCCACGGTGGATCTCAGTCTCGCAAAGACGTTTTCCCTCCCGTGGGAGGGGATCCGGCTCGATATCCGGGCTGACGCCACCAATGCATTCAACCAAGTCAACTTCAATAATCCGAATGCAAACGTCGGTTACAGCAGCCCTGGCGTGCTGGCGGACCCGACCGCCGGCACTATCACCAGCCCCGCTGGCTATAACGGGGTCAGACGCGTGATACAACTGGGCGCTCGCCTGACCTTCTGATCCTAACGTTGCTTGCACGCTTCAGCCCCGCGGAGCCCGGAAGCCCACTTCTCCGGCGCTCCGCGGGGTTGTTTCCGTCGGGTTGCGATGCGCTGATATACAATCAGGACGGCATGCCACGACGCCCCGTGTGCGCCAGGCTCGCGATTCTGGTTCTTGCGTTCGCGATCTCCGTCGCGGCACAGACTACAGCTTCGCCCGCTGCCGCCATTCGCGATCACCTTCGCAAGGCTGCCGAATACCTCAAAGCCAACGATCAAGATTCAGCGGTCAAGGAGTTCGAAGTTGTTCTCGCCCTCGATCCCAAGAATGCGGACGCTTATGCCAACCTGGGCGTAGTTGCGTTCTTTCGGCGCGATTATCAGAAGGCTGCGCAATACTTGGGCAAGGCGCTGGCGATTGACCCTTCTTTAGCGAAAACGCAAGCGCTGCTGGGAATCTGCGAGAGACGATTGGGCAAGCCTTCCGCGCAGGCACTGCTCGAGAAGTCGTTTCCCCGATTGAAAGACAAGTCTCTCCAGAGTCAGGCGGGATTGGAATTAGCCAACATCTATTACCAGCAGGGGAACCTCGACCGCGCCGCCTCCGTGATGCGCTCGCTGGTAGATCTCGACGCGGACAATGTCGAGATCCTATATATGGCTCAGCGGGTTTATTCCGAGTTGGCTGAAAACACCCTGAATAAACTGGCGCTTCTCGCCCCCGGCTCAGCTCGCATGCAGCAAGTGATCGCGGAGCGCCTGGTCAATGCTGGCAACCTGAAGAGCGCCGCGGAGCACTACCGCAAAGCGCTGGAAATCGACCCGCACCTGCCCGGCGTGCACTACGAACTGGCCCAGGCCATCCTCGACGCGGCGCCCGGCCACGCGGAATCGCAAGCCGCGGCCCAAAAGGAACTGGAAACCGCCGTGGCCCTGGATGGCGACAGCGCCGCGGCCGAATGCGTATGGGGCAGGATCGCTCTCCAGCGGTCCGATGTGGATGGCGCTTACGCGCACTACACTCGCGCCTTTTCCTTGAATCCGGGCAGTGTAGAAGCCCAAATTGGTCTGGGCCGCATCCTGGCCGATCGCGAGAAACTCCCGGAAGCTCTGCAATACCTTCGCGTGGCCGTCCAATCGGATCCGCTCAATGACGAAGCGCACTATCGCCTGGCCTCGGTTTACCGCAGGCTGCAGCTCAAAGACGAATCCGAAAAGGAATTCCGGCTGTTTCAGGAAATCAAGCAAGCCAGGGAACGCATGGATGCCCTGTATTTTCAGATGAACCGGAAGCCATCGCGGCTGGAGAACCAAATCCCGCCTGCGGAGCGATAAGCCTTCGGGTCGGACAGTGCTCGCACTGCATGCTGCGCAGCCCGATGATAGAATTCGGTTTCGGAGATGGACCTCCGTTTGACATGGGCGATCGTGCTGACCGCGCCGTTGCTGGCGAGCGGCTCCGATTCGCGCGCCCTGCCGGATGGATACACGCGGCGCGTCTGGCAGACCCAGGACGGCCTGCCGGAAAACACCGTGCAAGCTTTCGCGCAGTCCGCCGGGAACTATCTCTGGATCGGCACCAGCGGCGGGCTGCTTCGTTTCGACGGAGAGCGCTTTGCCGTCTTCGATCACGAGAACACCCCCGCCATCCGTGAAGACAGCATCTTCTGCCTGACCGTGACCCGCGATGGCAGCCTGTGGGCCGGCACCGACGGCCGTGGACTCCTGCGCTATCGCAACGGCGTCTTCCGCACCTATTCCGCCCGCGACGGTTTGAGCAACGATTTCATCCGCAGCGTGTACGAAGACCGCGCCGGCACCCTATGGGCCGGCACCGATGATGGCCTATTCCGCTTCCAGGGCGACCGGTTCCTCCGCATCGACGGCACCGCCGCCATCCCCCGTCTGGCCGTGCATGCCGTCCGCCAGGATCGTAACGGCGATCTTTGGGTGGGCGGCTCCACGGTGCTTCTGATTCCCGCCGCCCGCGGCCGCGAGAGTGATACGGCGCGCGAATTTCATCTCGAAGGACTCGGCAGCGTGGCTCGCGTCAAGTCCATCCTGGAAACCGGCGACGGAACCGTCTGGGTGGGCACCGTCTCCGGGCTGCAGCGCTTGCCGCCCGCCGCGCGCCCGGGCGGAAGATTCGAAGTGGTGCCCGAAATTACCAGCACCGTGCGCGCCTTGCTGGAGGATCGGGATGGATCGCTGTGGATCGGCAGCATCGGTGCCGGCATCATGCGCTATGCCAATGGCCGCTTTACACGCGTCACCGCGCCGGACGCTCCGCCCAGCAGCACCGTCCTGGCGTTGTTCCAGGACAACGAGCAAAACATCTGGGCGGGCATGCAAACCGGGCTGCTGCGGTTAAGCCGTACGGCCATGAACACCTTCCCCCTGCCGGAAGCCGCCAACGCCGATTTTGGAACCGTCTATCCCGACCCGGATGGGTCCCTGTGGGTGGCCAGCACGCACCTCTACCGCATCAACCCGCGGCGCGATGCCGCGGTGCTGGTGCCTCCCCCCGCGCCCGGTGTACGCGTGCGCAACATTTATCGCGACCGCTCCGGGGCTTTCTGGATCGGCACCGAAGGCGACGGCGTGTTTCGCGAAAAGGACGGCGCGCGGACGCAGTTCACCAAGCGCAACGGCCTGGTGAACGACTTCATCCGCGCGGTGATGGAGACGCGCGACGGTAGCATCTGGATTGGCACCGACGAGGGCCTCAGCCGTTGGCACGACGGCGCGTTGTCCAGTTACCGCGAACCCGAAGGCCTCGCCTATTTCAGCGTGCGCACGTTGTTGGAGGATAGCCGCGGCGACGTCTGGATTGGAACCGAGCGCGGCGTCAGCCGCTTTAGCGATGGCCGCTTTGTGCAGGACGATGTCACCCGGCAGCTCCGTTCCCAAAAAGTCTGGGCCATTCACGAAGACAGCCACGGCGGTATCTGGTTCGGCACTCGCGGATCCGGCCTGCTCCGCTGGCGGCAAGGAAAGTTGAGTTCCTTCAGCACGCCGCGAGGGCTGGCCAGCGATAGCATCTACCAGATTCTTGAGGACCGCGCCGGAACCCTCTGGTTGAGTGGTCCCAATGGGATTTCGGCCGTCGCCCGCGAGGATCTCGACAAGGCAGCGGATGACCCCGCGTTTCGCCCCGCCGTCACGCTGTTTGGTCTTTCCGATGGCGTCGAAGCCACCCAAATCTATGGTGGCGTGGCTCCCGCCGGTTGCCTCACGTCGGCCGGAGAAGTCTGGTTTCCCAGCAACCGCGGGCCGGTGCGCATCATCCCACCCGGCGCCGACGGCGCTCCGCACGCCGAAAGCCTCCCCCAAGTGGTGATCGAACAAGTGGTGGTGGATGGGCGCAACGTTCCGCTTTCCGGACGCCTGGTGGTGCCCCCGGGCGATGGCCGGCTGGAGATCGACTACAGTGCCGTGCGCCTGCGCTCCCAGGAGCGCCTCCGCTTCCGCTATATGCTGGAGGGCTTTGACCACGATTGGACCGATGCGCTCCGCCGCCGCGGCGCTTACTACACCAATTTGCCTCCGGGCCAGTACCGGTTTCGCGTGCAGGCTTTCGAAATGAACATGCCGCAAAGCGTCACCGAGGCCATCCTGCCCATCCACTGGCGCCCGCATCTGTACCGCACGCCCTGGTTCGCTGCCGTTTGCGGGCTGACGCTCCTGGCGGCGGTGCTGGCCGTCCACCGCCTGCGGTTGCGCCAGGTGCATGCCCGGTTTCAGGCGGTACTAGGTGAGCGTAGCCGCATCGCGCGCGAGATGCACGACACCGTGATTCAAGGTTGCGCGGGCGTTTCCGCGCTGCTCGAAGGCATAGCCTCGATCGACGCCCAGGAGCCGCCCAGCCGCAAGGAACTGCTGGATTGCGCCCGCTCGCAAGTGCGAGCCACCGTTGATGAGGCCCGGCGCGCCGTCTGGAACTGGCGCCAGAACGGCGCCACCTCGCCGGAAATCGGCCTGTTGCTCGGCCAGATGGCCCAAGAGATGGGCCAGACGAGCCACATTCCGGTTGAGGTGGAGTCCGCGGGCAAGCCCGTGCCTCTCGACCCGGAGGTGGAACACGACGTCCTGATGGTCACACGCGAAGCCGTTTACAACGCCGTGCGCCACGCCCAAGCGAGCCAGGTGCGCATCCACGTACAGTTCGATCCGGACGCGCTCTCCGTCAAGGTCGTCGATAACGGACGCGGCTTCGATCCGGTCCAGGCGATTTCCACCCCCGGGGAGCACTTCGGCCTCGTGGGAATGCGCGAACGAACCAAGCGCCTCGGGGGCCTCTTCGAGGTGCGCAGCACACTGGGAAAAGGTACGCAACTGGAGTTTCGAGTGCCGGTGCGTTCGCCCGCCAGCCTGAGGTTGCAGAGTAGCCAATGATCGTAGGACAGACCATCGCACCCCCGGCGTTATGTACCGCTGGCGTTCTTGTCGCCGGTGCGTTAGCCCTATGACCGAGCCCGCCAAATTCACGGTAATGGTCGTGGAAGACCACCCCATCATGCGCGTCGGCATCGCCGCCATCATCAACGCGCAGCCCGACATGCAGGTCTGTGCCCAAGCCGGATCCGGTGAGGAGGCCGTGCGCCTGTATCATGAGCGCCACCCCGAGGTCATCCTCATGGATCTGCGGCTCCCCGGAATGAGCGGGCTGGACGCGTTGCGCGCCATACGCAGCCAGGACGCCACAGCCCGCTGTGTGGTGCTGACTACTTATGAAGGCGACGAAGATATCCACCAGGCGCTGGCCGCCGGCGCGGCCGGCTATCTGATTAAGGCCATGTCTCACGATACGTTAGTCGATGCGCTGCGCCGAGTCCATGCCGGTAGTCAGTTTCTACCGCCTTCGGTGGCCCGCCACCTCGCCGTCCGTACGCCTAATTCCGACCTCTCCCATCGCGAGCGGGAAGTGCTTTCGCTGCTGGTGCAAGGAAAAAGTAACAAGGATATCGGCGCCTTGCTGGGAATCACCGAAGCGACGGTGAAGTCCCACGTGAGTGTAATCCTCCAACGCCTCGAAGTCACCGACCGCACGCAGGCCGTGATTGCCGCCTTACAACGCGGCTTAGAGCATCTGTGAGGACTCCTTGCCCGCCGCACATAGAGGTTCGGGGCGTAGCCTCTCAGGCTGCAACGTCGAGACTGTCTCGACGCTTCCTGCCAAGCCGGGCATGGGGCTCGACACGAGTGTCGACTCAGCAGGCTGAGCGCCTGCGCCACGAAAACACTTGGGCAGTACTCGAATCGAGTATTAAGCTTCCGCTGTAGTGTTGACCCTGGTGGCTTGCCTCCGCTTCTCAGGTCAGTTTCGCCTATTGCGGACTTTGCCCATGCCCTGCCGTTATTTTGCACGAACCTCCCGGCATGTCGAGTTCCCGTGGTGACGGCGCTTCTGGATGTGACTGGAACTATCGTTTGGCCGGAAGCGCAGAAAATGGAAGCCTCCCTTGGCTGTTAGTGCAGAGACGCACGGCAGTTCGAAGGCGGATTCGCTTCGCTAAACGATTCACCGCCGCTTGTCACCAACGGGGCGTTATACGCCAAATGAACCTTGCCGGCAGGGGCACTGCCGCAAGGAGTCCAGGTACCTGCCATTCCGTGTGTCGAACTGGATCTGTGTGTACCATGGTTCTTGGGATCACCCCGGGATCATGCCGTCTTTCGCTCAGAGCACAACGACGAGAACTCGGAAAGATTTTCAGCGGTTGACCGAATTGCGAGCCAAGGAAGCGATGGCGCTGGCACGGAGCCGTAATCAACAGGGGGCCTATTACCTTGCTGGGTTCGCGGTCGAATGTGCTCTCAAGGCATGCATTGCCAAGAAGACCAAGCGGCACGACTTTCCTGCTGATGCGAAACATGCGGGAAGGGTTTACTCTCATGACCTGACAGAGCTCTTGAAGTTGGCAGACCTCGACACTCAACTCGATAGAGACATGAGAGGCAATCCGCAGCTTGCGGCCAATTGGGGTGTAGTCAAAGCCTGGAGAGTTGATTGTCGATATGAAACAACTGGCCTTAACGGGAAAGACATGGTCGACTCTTTGGACTCACCAGACGGGGTGCTGACATGGATCAAGCTACGTTGGTAAAAGAGGACCGGGTCATCGAAGCGCAGGTGCTGGAAGCGCTCGACCGAGCAGATGTCCCCGTAACCTTGTGCGAATGGAATTATGTACCGCAGCTTGAGGAGTGGCAGCTCGTGATCGCGACACCGTGGCACGATAGCAAAGGACCCCGCACTGCCTATAGAGCCGTCGTTGATGCCCTTGAAAAGGCTGGCATCTACCAGCGTGTACCAATGCGCCGCGTGTTTCTGAAGAGTCCGGATGATTCGCTAGTCAAATCCCTCCAGCAGGAATCCCGAACGCGATGGGACGGCTTCGTTCACATTCTCCGGCACCATGGAAACGGAAAAGTGCAGGATTACTCGCTCGTTTTCACTCCGATCACGCGTGAAGGCCTCGCGCCGGTGCAGCGTTTTTCAACTCTAGATGATCTCAGGCTATTTCTAATCGAGGACTTGCACTTGAGCCCGGGTGCCACCCAGGGAGCCTTGGATGAGATGAGACGCAGCGGAGCGGGTTCGATTTACCCTGTAACTTTGACGACGCGCCAGCTAAAGAAACTGGGGTTGTCCTAGATTCTGCCGATTCGCGGACTTGCCTGGGACAGCCGGTCGATCAAGCAGATAACCACAATTACCGGCTCCTGATCCAGGAACTCTTTGGTAGCCGCGGCCAAACGATGGTTCTAGCTGCGCTGCAACCCATTCACCGCCCCGTCTTCACCATCTCCCGTGCCGTTTCAACAGCTTGGGCCCTGCGCCCGAAAACGCTGCCAGCACCTCAGCCTAACCTGGAGCCGGGACGGCCGGAGTGTTTTCCCGCTCCGTTTCCCAATCGGCAACTAATTGAACCCATGCTGTTTGTTGAAAATTGGGTTCGTTCCTTCAAATTCGTATTGCGGCACCAACGTTCCGCCCAACCCCGGTCCAACCTTAGACGGATGGCAGCCGACACCCGTCCTGGTACATTCAACTTCGGAAACATCCTCATGCTTTCCAGACTCGGATGGTTGCTTGGTCTGGTCGTGGTTCTTCCTGTCCAGCCAAGCGGGCGCTTCGTAGTCTACATCGACGCCGCCAAATCGCCGCCTGCGGCCCAACCCCTGCCATTTCCCGCCGGGGGGCGCTCCCCATCAGGCCATGTGCTCGCCGTCAACAGCCGGTATCTCACCTTCGATGCCCAGCCCTGGTTTCCCGTCATGGGTGAGTTCCACTTCTCGCGTTTCCCGGCCGCGCGCTGGGAAGAGGAAATTTTGAAGATGAAGGCGGGGGGCGTCACGGTCGTCTCCACGTACATCTTCTGGATTCACCACGAAGAGATCGAAGCCCACTTCGATTGGTCCGGCCAGCGCGACCTGCGCCGTTTCGTCGAGCTGTGCGCCCGTCATGGCATGTATGTCTGGATTCGAATCGGCCCCTGGGATCACGGCGAGGCGCGCAATGGCGGCTTTCCCGATTGGCTTTTGCGGAAGTGCGCCGTTCGCCGTAACGATCCGGTTTACTTGAGCTACGTCCGGCGCTGGTACGACGAAATCGGCAAGCAAGTCAAAGGGCAGTCTTGGAAGGATGGAGGTCCGATTATCGGCATACAGCTCGAAAACGAGTACCACGAGCGAGGCGCAGGAGAGGGCGAGGACCACATCCTGACCCTGAAACGCCTGGCGCAGGAGGCCGGCCTCGAAACGCCCTTCGATTCCATTACCGCATGGGATGACGCCGTGCTTCCCGCGCGCGGCCTGCTGCCGGTGTTTGGCGGCTACGCCGATGGTTTTTGGCAGCGCAGCCTGGCGCAGCTCGCCCCCAACGCCAACTATTTCTTCACAGGCATCCGGTGCGACGAGAACGTGGGCCCCGATTTGCGATCCAAGCGCCCCGATCTGGATGCCCGTTTGAGCGCCTATCCGTATCTCACCGCGGAGATGGGAGGAGGCATGGAGGCCTCCTATCATCGCCGGCCAATCATTACGGCGGACGATACCGCCGCCATGGTCCTTACCAAACTGGGTTCCGGCGTCACCCTCTACGGTTATTACATGTTTCATGGAGGCGCCAATCCCGACGGCATCGAAACCACCCTCCAGGAATCTCAAGCAACCGGCTATCCCAACGACCTGCCCGAAAAAGGGTATGATTACCAGGCTCCCCTCGGCGAGTTCGGCCAGGTCCACGAGTCCTTTCGTGACCTGAAAACCTTCCACCTCTTTCTTCAGGATTTCGGGTCCATGTTGGCAACCATGGTTCCGACCTTCCCGCAACGTATGCCGGCAAGTCGAGACGACCGCGAGACCACACGGGCCGCATTCCGCGGAAACGGCCGGCGGGGCTTCCTTTTCATTAACAACTACCAGAAGGATTATCCGCTTCCGGACCGAAAAGCCTATCAGGCGGAGATCACACTGGCCACCGGAACCCTGCTCGTGCCCCAGGCTCCTTTGGATATCCCGAGCGGGGCCTATACCTTCTGGCCCGTCAACCTGGATTTGGGTGGCGCCGTTCTGGAATACGCCACGGCGCAGTTGCTTTCCCGGTTAGGGGACACTTGGGTGTTTTTCGCGTGGCCGGGGGTGGAGGCGCAGTTCGCGGTGCGGGGTTCGGACGGACGCCTGCAAATTCGTCGCATCAACCCCGGCAATTTGGAAACGTTCGCCATCGGCGGCGCCCACGTGCTGGTGCTCTCCCGCGAGCAGGCTCGCAATCTCTGGAAAGCTCGTATCGGCGGGCAGGAGCGCCTCATCCTCTCGCCCGCCGATCTTTTCTTTGATGGGAACCGTGTGGTCCTGCGCTCCACCGACGTCGGGCGGCTCAGTCTCTCCGTCTTTCCGCCGATCGAACAATCAATCCCCGGTTTCCAGTCCGCGGCTCACGAGGGCATCTTCGAGCGCTACACCGCACGCGTGGAGCCCGTTAGGGTGGCGGCGGAACTCCGCGAATTGGCCGCTGCCGCCGCCGACCCCCCGGTCAAAATGGGGCCGGAAGTCGTGCTCGCGCCCGTCGAGGCCGATTTCGCAGGGGCCGCGCGCTGGTCCATCCGTGTTCCGCAATCCACGTCGTCTTTGATCAGCAATGTCTTTCTCGATATCGACTACGTGGGAGATGTGGCCCACCTCTATGCAGGTGACCGGCTGATCTCCGACGAGTTCTATAGCGGCGTCCCCTGGACCATCGGCCTCCGCGACCTGCCGGCTACACTGGAATTGAGAATTCTGCCGCTGCGCCCGGACGCGCCCATCTACCTGGACCCGCAGGTGCGCCGCGCCCTGCCTTCCGACCCGCAGGTGGTACGCTTGCGCGGCGTCCGCGCCGTTCCGGAGTATCAGGCCATAGCGAACTTGAGATGAACCGCTCCCAACCCAAATCGGCCTTCCTCCGCGTTCCTCTGCGGCTAATTCTGTTCTTGGCCGCCGCAGCTTACGCATGGTGCGCGGATTACGCCGTGGGCGCGGATCTTTCCTTTTTGAAGCAAGCCGAAGATCGCGGTGTAATCTTCAAAGATGAAGGCACACCCAAGCCTGGACTCCAAATCTTCAAAGACCATGGCTACAACTGGATTCGCCTTCGTCTGTTCCACACACCCAGCGAGCTGCCCAATAATCTCGACTACACCCTGACGCTCGCCAAGGCGGCAAAGAAGCTCGGATTCAAATTCCTGCTGGACTATCACTACTCCGACACGTGGGCCGATCCGGGCAAACAGTTTCTACCCAAAGCCTGGGAAGGGATGTCCCACACGCAGCTCGTGGATGCGGTGTTTGCGTATACTCGCGACACGATGGCAGCATTTCGCGAGGCCGGCGTGCTGCCCGACATGGTGCAGATCGGCAACGAAGTGACCAACGGAATCCTCTGGCCCGATGGCAAGCTCCCGGAGAACTGGGCCCAGTTCGCCGATCTGGTCAAGGCAGGGATCGCCGGTGTGGAGGCAGGCAAAGCCGGCCAGCCGCGGCCACGCATTATGATCCACATCGACCGCGGCGGCGACCAAACCAAGACCAAGGCCTTTCTCGACAAGCTGAACACCTACCATGTAGCCTTCGATGTCATCGGCCAATCCTACTACCCCTGGTGGCATGGGAGCCTCAACGACTTGCGCGAGAACCTGATCATGATGGCGCGCGAATATCCCCAGGACATCATGGTCGTCGAAGCCGCTTACAACTGGCAGCCCACAGAATACCGGAACAAACCGGCGCCCTTCCCGGAAACGCCCGCGGGACAGAAGGAGTTTCTGGAGGAAGTCAACCGTCTGGTGCAGCAGGCGCCCAATGGCCGCGGGACCGGCGTCTTCTGGTGGGAGCCCGCAGTCATGGGAAGGTTGGGTAGCCGCGGGTTTTTCGATGCCGCCGGCAACGCCTTGCCGGTGATCACGGTTTTCGACAAGTTCACGCGCTACTAAGGCGCCCGAAAACGATAGCCGAAATGGATCTCGGTCAACAAGTACTCGTGACGACGGAGGCGCCGCATCGGCTATCGGACCATACTTGGCAGGAGAACCGGCGGCCGGCCTTCACGCCAGCCGTGATGCTCTTTATCTCACTGCCCGCAGCGGATGACAACCCCCTCGCTGACGCGGATCAGTTTGCAACAGATGCCGCGCTGGCGCCCGCCGTGTCTCCAGGCTTCGATCATTGGCCACGGGCAAAGACGCAGGGCCGCGCACGGCGAGCAGCGCGACTGGATCTGGGTGCGGCGTGGACTCTGCCGTCGCTGTGGGAAAAAGCTTCACCACCCTGCCGGTTTGATCGCGGCCCTTCAGCCGTTACTCTCTGCACGCCGGCCGCCGGCGCCCGGTGAAGTACAGCGCGATCTGCTGGCCTGCCCCATCGACACAATGCCGCTGGTGAACTGTGTGGCCAACGGTCAGCGGATTCCACTGCCGTACTTGAGCTGCGCGATCATCGCTGACGCCGTCTCATTGTACTTCTCCGGTCCCACACCTTCTGGTTCATCGGCCGTGAACACCTGCCCGCAGGCATTGCAACGCAGCCTTTCCAGTTCATAGACGGTTGCGGCCAGCGGCGCCTGTCCCACGATCCGCACCAGTGCTTTGGGCACCTTCTGCGTATAGACGTTGCCTCGGGTGCAGTCGGGGCAGCGATCACCGTGCGCCAGCCTCGCATGCGTGATGAGCCAGTTCCGCCATCTTGGTTTCGATACTGACACCCCTGTCTTCGGCGGCACGCGCACTGCTGGGTGGGTGGTGCTGTTGTCAAGGAGGGATTGAGCGAACCCTCTCCGTGGGCTATATTGAGGGCTTGGATGCGGCACCGCCACATTCCGCGGCACTCACCCGCCCGCCTAGCTCTTCCGAAAGCGGTGAGCAGGGGCTAGAACTCGATGCGATTCGGGAGCCGGACCTCTACCTGAAGGACCTATCCGGCCTTTCGATCGATGAACTCTGGCGAGAGGCTAATGCCGATTCTGTGGGCCTAGGGAAGGATGAATTGGCCAAAGTGCTGCTCGTTCTCGGTGCCAGGTACAACTATGGACAGGCTGCGGGGACTACAGCGACTAGGGCACAGATTGGTGCTTTCTGGCGGACCCTTCAACTGCAAGACCTGGCCCTTGCGCATGCCTGCGCCCTCGGGCGCGAGGTTGCCTGGCAGCAGTTTATGGCTCGTTTTCGTCAAGTGTTGACGCAAGCAGCTATAAGTATAACGGGATCGGTCGCAAAGGGTCAGGAACTGGCCGATACGCTTTATGCGGAACTGTTCGGGGTGACGGATCGTAGTGAGCAACGCCGGTCGCCTCTCGCCTACTACTCTGGGCGGGGATCGCTAAAGGGTTTTCTGCGAGCGACACTCGCACAGCGAAACGTAGACCATCATCGCCGCACGAGTCGCGAGACTCAGCTTGTAAATGAGGAGGTAAGGGCAGCGACTCCGGATGCAGTTCCTACATCGGATGTGCTGTTGCGCCTGGGGCAGTCTCTAACAGCCACGATGGGCTCGCTGGAGCCCGAGGAATGTTTCCTCCTTTCAGCCTGGTTTCTCGATCAGCGCACCTTGCTCGAAATCTCCCGGACTCTTCGGGTGCACGAGGCGACAGTGAGCCGCCGACTTCAGCGCCTGACCGCGAAACTCCGCAAGGATCTTCTCAAGCACATGCAGGCGTCGGGCATGAGCAGAGCCGCCGCCGAGGAGGCTTTGGGCATAGACCCACGCGACATCGACATCAATCTTCGAAGCTTGCTGCAAGCTTCCGGGCGTTCTGCGTTCCTTAAACAGGGAGCACCCGCGGAACTGGAAAAATCATGAGCGAACAACTACATCCCGGACTGCACCCCGACCCGGATACGCTCAGCGCGTTCGTCGAAGGCGTTCTGCCCGAGCATGAGCGACTCCAGTGCCTGGCCCACCTAGGAGAGTGTTCGCAATGCCGCGAGGTAGTCTTTCTCGCGCAGGAGCCTCAGCCTGCGCCGGCCGCATCAACTCCGGTTCCCACCTGGCGGCGCTGGTTTCGGCCAGTACCGGTTTTCGCTACTATTGCTGCAGGTTTTGTAGTTGTGTTCGGGGTTTCGCTATATCTGCACTACAAGTCCGAGGCGCCAGTTCGCGAGGCAGTCGCACGCGTTAGGGAGGCCCCACCACCTGCGCAGCCTCGGGAGATTCCGACAAAAGCCCAGGCAGCACCCCGCCCGGCGGCGGACAAGAACTCTCATCGTGTCGCGCGTCCAACTGCTGTCTTGCCTGCCACCCGCAGCATGATATCCGCGACTACTCCCACTATGGCACCGCCAACGCTTCCGCCTCCTCCTCCCCTCCCTACTCAGTCCGATAACCTTCACAACCAGCAAGTTCTCCTACCCCCAGCTTTACTGGCTTCCAATCCCCCGCCTGACCGGTCTCCTAGCGTGAACATCAAGGACGGACCGGGATCGGGAGGCGGCTTCTCCGGGATCACGGGCACAGTGACTGACCCGGCCGGTGCGATCGTTTTTGGAGCAACCGTTACGGTACGCCAACTCGCCGGGAGAATTAGTAGAAACGCCCGGACTGATGTGATGGGACAATTCAGGCTGACTGGGCTTCCTGAAGGCCGGTATGAATTGCAGATTACCGTGCCGGGATTTCGTACCACCTCAAGGGAAGTCGACCTAC
>Ga0335078_10007829_pt1 | contig 15854 bp, 14 predicted proteins | sample Lox_Sample_32_FD_206711 | JGI IMG/M metagenome (GOLD analysis project Ga0335078, IMG submission 206711) | Soil microbial communities from Loxahatchee National Wildlife Refuge, Florida, United States - Lox_Sample_3.2 | ecosystem: Environmental > Terrestrial > Soil > Wetlands | place: USA... | reverse complement strand
CAGCGGTTGCACTTATCTGGGGCGCCGCACGAAGGGACAGCCACGCCGGCCGCTTCGTAATGCCCTTTTTTCTCGCCTTCCTATTCTTGCACATGATGTTGTTCGCTGCCGTTCGGTGGAAGTTCGCGTCGGCTAGTAAGCACCCACGGTGGGCACGCGGCTACAGCATCTTCGAAGCCGCGGTTGCCGTGTACGCCGCTTGGCTGGCGATCTCGTTTCTTCGACACCACTCGCCGTGACGGGGGCTGGTTATTTCGGGGCTGCGCGCGGTCCTCAGTTCGAAGCCCCCCCGGGCGCGCTGCGCCGGCCCTACGCCAACCCTCGCTCGGCATGCTCAGCCCACGGCGCGAGTGCCTCCCGAGTCTCGTTCCCGTAGGAGTGCCCGACGCGCTGCACGATGCGCTGGCGAGAGCAGCTCGGATATGGTTACCCGGGCGGGCGCGCGTGGCGGTTCGGGGTGATGCACCCCCTCCTTGCCCCGAGCTGCCGGAAGTGAGCGCTTCGGAGGGCGCGCGCTCGCCCACTTCTGTCAGTTCTTGGGCGCCCACTCCCGCAGCGTCGCGAGCACCGCCTTACCGAGGTCAGTGACCCAGAAGCTACGGGGCTCGGAGCCCTGCGTGTATGCGACGCAGCCGGCGTAGAGGAGAGCGAATCGCTCCGGGGACGGCCTGGTGACGTCCTTCCTTTCGGGCGTGTTCCAGTCCTCGACGAGTTTCCGCAACTCCAGAACCTCGGTCGGTTCGAGCTGCATGATGACGCGGCTGACCTTCGACCGAATCACGGCTTCCATGTCGAAGCGGAGCAGGCCGGCGAGAGCGGCGGCGAGCATCCGCCTGCGCTCGGCGACTAGTTCTGCTGCCACCTCCGGGAGAACGCGGAAGATGAGGCGGGCGGCCTCTTCTTCATCGACGACCCCGACCGGCTTGTTCTCCAGTGCCTCGACCCTGGCGTCGAGCGCTCGGGCCTGCGCCTGAACCTCGAACACCGCGTCGTCCATGATTCCGCGCCACGCCTGGTTCACCTTGCTGTCGTTGTCGTGGCGAGCGAGAACCTGATCGAGCTTCTTCTCTACCGAGAAGTCGAGCGCCTTCCCAGCGGCGAAGCCGAGCGCCTTCCCGGCGGCGAGGAGGAGAGGGGTGGGGTCCATGCCTACCCCCTACGCCCGCGCTCTGACGGTGCGGCAGCCAGGGCCGTGAGCACCCGCAGCCCCATCGGGGGCCGTATGCTGTTCCCAGTTGTTCCCAGATTCAGGAAAGCTCGTGTTCAACGGCAAAAAAGCATGACCCCACAGGGATTCGAACCCAACGGCAAGTGAATAGCTAAGGTGGCGACGGCACTGACCAATCCTCACGAAAGCCCACTCCCGCAGGCGAATTCCGATGATGAGCCACCGAACAGGACTGAACTTGACCGAACAATACCGAACCGCGAGCGTGACACCAGGACGACACCAGACTTCTGGGCAAGTACCCTGTGGGTAGCTCTTCGCAGACGCCTGCGCGCTCAGTGGGCCTTGCGGCGCTTGCGCCGTCCTTACCGATCCCGGCCCGCGGTAAAAAACGTGAACGATTCTGGTAGAAACGCGCGCCGGGCGAAGGCGAGCTCGCCGAGTTGGCCGAGCGGCTGCGCCAGCAGCAAGGAAGCCGGTGCAACGTCGGCGGTGGGCGGGCAGATGGCGGCGAGCGCCAGGACGATGCCGACGCGGGCCCCGATGCCCTCCGCCCTGGTCCGGCCGGAGACGATCTCCGCGGACCATGCGATGTCCGATCGCCGATCCGCGCTTTCCACCCAATCGTCCTGAACGAGATGAACCGCAACAACGGGAATGACTTGCCGGGTCGATAGCCTGTTGCCGAAACGAAGGCGCGAGTCGGATGGCTTCGGAGGCCTGACAAATGTGGCGCCGAGGAACGGCCGGACGCAGACGTTGACGGAGCCTGAAACGAGGGCCTGCACGAACCTCGAGATGGTTGCAGAGAGACCTATTCGCCGCACCGGGGGCAACCCTGTAGGCGAAGTGGCTTCTCGAGGTGACAGGCTTCGAGCAGCGCGGAGTCGCCGAAGATACTGGCCGTCGGACCGTCCGCCGCCACGCCTCCCTCGCGCAGGACCACGGTGCGTGCGCAGACGTCCATGACCAGGTCGAGGTCGTGGGTGGCGACGATCTTCGTGTGCTCGAAAGAGCGAAGCAGGCCGATGAGTCGGCGACGCGCAGCCGGGTCGAGGCCTGAGCTTGGCTCGTCCATCACCAGGACGTCTGGCGACATCGCGAGCACGCTCGCGATGGCCGCGGCTCGCTTCTCGCCTCCCGACAGGCGGTATGCAGGCCGGGGACCCAGGCCAGCGGCCCCGACCCGCTCCAGTGCCCCGCTCAGGCGGGTCGCGACCTCCTCTAGCGGCAGCCCGAGGTTGAGGGGCCCGAAGGCGACGTCGTCAGCGACCGTGGGCATGAACAGCTGGTCGTCGGGATCCTGGAACACGAGCCCGAGGCTCCGCCGAACGTTTCCGAGTGTCTCTGACGTGACGGGCCAGTCCCCCACGCGAATCCGCCCCGACGATGGGAAGAGCACGCCTGCGAGGTGGAGAAGGAGCGTCGACTTGCCTGCCCCGTTCGCCCCCACGAGCCCGACGGACTCCCCGTGGTGGAGTTCGAAGGAGACGCCCCGGAGCGCGGGTGTCCCGTCCGGGTAGCTGAAGTGGACGTCCTCGAGGCGAACCAGGTGGTGGCTCATCACCCGGCCCCGTGGACCGCGATGCCGAGCAGGCGCGGGAGGTTCGCGGCCCGGCAGAGCCCGAAGTAGGCGCACCAGCAGGCGATGAACGCGAAGTCGGAGAGGCGGGCCCGGAGCGGGCGGCGGAGCCGGACCTCGCCGTCGAAGCCCCGGCACAGCATCGCCACGTGGATGCGCTGTGCGCGCTCCAGTGTGCGGAGCAGGACCTGGCCGAGCATGGAGCCCGCGATCCGGAGCCGGGGACTCGGATGGTCGGGAGATCGGAGGGCGTGGGCTCGCAGCGACCGTGCCACCTCCTCGGAGAGCACGAACAGGTAGCGATAGAGGAAGAGCAACTGGACGATGAGTACTCTCGGTACCCTGAACCAGGCCAGCGCCGCCGCCACGGCGTCGAGCCCGGTCGTCGCCACCAGTAAAAGGGCCGCACTCACGCTCAACGCGAAGCGCAGAAAGATCGACGCGAACGACGCCCACCCGGCCGTGACCACGACGGGACCGAAGGTGCCGAGCGGCTGCCTGTCGAGAAACGGCTCGAACGCGCCAACGAGGACCGCGAACGGGGCGACCAGCGCCATCCGCGAGAGGATGGGCCGCAGGGGTACGTCGCCGAGGGCGAACAGGGCCAAGGGAAACGCGGCGAGCGGCAGTAGAGCGCTCACCTCGAGGCGGCCGTAGGATGCCACCGTGACGAGGAAGGCCGCTGTGGTGACGAGCTTGGCACGGGGATCGACGCGCGCGATGGGCGTGTTCGCGCCGGCCAGCTCATCGAGGCGGCCGAGATGAGATAGCGCGGCGGTGATGCCATCCGTTCTCGTCACGGGGGCGAGGTGGGGCGGGAACTCCGCCGAACGAGGCGCAGGCCGGCAGCCAGGAGGCCGCCGAGCGCAAGAGTCATCGCAACTCCGGCGAGTCCGGACAGAGATTCCGAAGCGTCGATCTTCGGCCATTTTCGACCGACGGCGTGCAGGAGCCGTTCCTGGCTCTCAGGCCCGGGCTGAGTCTCAGCGGGCAGTACGGTTGTGGGTTCCGGGGACCGGAGAGAGGGGCCCTGAGGGGCCCCGGACTGGGTTCCCGCCCGGGTACCGACGGAGGCCCGCGCGAGCGACCACTCTAAGCCGTCCGGCGCGGAGGAGGCAAACCACGACAGGACTCCGGCCACGACCGCGGCTGCGAGGAGAGTCCCCACAGCGAGCCGACGCAGCGATGGCCTCGAAACTGTTGCATTAAGGTTCCCGAGAGCGAGTTCAGGCCGGGCATCCCGGATGAAGAGGATCAGTGCTGCGGTGATGAGCCCCTCGATGACGCCGATTGCCAGATGGATTGGCTGCATCAGGAGCAGGAACGTGCCCAGAGAAATGGAGGTCCGCTGGGACAGCGCGGTCTCGATCACGACGCCCAGCGAGCCGATCTGGAGAGCGACGACCGAGGCCAGGACCGTGGCGAGTGCCAAGCGGCCCCGGGTAGGTTGCGTTCCCGCGACGGGGGCAAACACGAAGGGGTAGGCGACGAAGCTCGAGAGAACCCCCAGGTTGAAGATGTTGCACCCTAGGGCTAGCACACCGCCGTCCCCGAAGAAGAGGGCCTGTACAGCGAGCACGGACGCCATGACCAGCAATGCCGCCGACGGACCGAGCAGGATGGCGAGGAGCAGGCCGCCAACCAGGTGACCGCTCGATCCGGTGCCCGGGATGGAGAAGTTCACCATCTGCGCCGCGAAAACGAAAGCACCGAGCACGCCCATGAGGGGAACGCGTCGGTCGTCTGGCCGCCGTCCGAGTGCTCGCGCAGAAGCCACCGAGGCGACCGTGGTGGCTGCCCACATCGAGGCGGCTACGGCGGGCGAGACCAGCGCGTCCGACATGTGCATGGCGACCGAGGACCTCGTAGCACGGGTCCAGAGTGCGTAGCACCATCGGGCCAGCGCAGCAAGAGGGGATGCGCCGGCAGCGAGTCAAAGGAGTCGGCTGAGACCGCCCTCAGTGAGAATGGCCGTGCTCCGGCGCCTTGTCGTGGACCTGCCCCGGCTCGTGCTCGTGACCATGTTCCCCTTCGCGTCCGTTCGGGTGGTGGTGCTCGTGGACGTGCCGGTGCGAATGGGGATGCCCGTGAACCGTCCCGTCGGGATGGACGTGCTCGTGGCTGTGCACGTGCTCGTGCTCGTGTGCGTGCATCGCGACCTCCGCGTTTAGCTCAAAGCTAACCCGGTACTGCTCGCATCGCCACCCCTGCAGGGTCGCCCGGGCCGGCCAGAACGGGCTTCCTCGAGCTCATCCCGACGGGGTACGCTGGTCAGGGAACTTGCTCGCGTCAGGAGGTCACCCGTGGTCGAGAGGATCGGCATCTCCCTGGAGAAGGATCTGCTCGCGCAGTTCGACCAGCTCATCGAGGACAAGGGATACGAGAACCGGTCCGAAGCCGTTCGCGACCTCATCCGCGAAGCGCTGGTGCACCGGCAATGGGCCGCTCACCAAGCCGGCGCCGAGCAGGTCGCCGTGGTCGCGCTCGTCTACGATCACGACTCCTCCAGCCTGTCGCAAAAGCTGGCGCACCTCCAGCACGAGAACCATCGAGCCGTCGTCTCCTCCCTGCACGTGCACATGGACGCCCACAACTGCCTCGAGGTCCTCGTCCTTCGAGGCAAGGCCAGCACCGTCCTGAGAATGGGCGAGGGCCTGGTCGCCACGAAGGGTGTGAAGTTCGGCAAGTTTGTCCCCGCGACCACGGGGGAGGGGCTGCGCTGACTGCCTCCCGCAGCCGCGGCGCATCGTCGCGCTAGCGGAGTCGTTCCCGCGCGGCCGGACGGGACCATTGGCGTCCCGGCGACGGCGGGGGTTCGGTTCTCCCGACATGGAAGCGGTTGACGGCCGGGAGCGGCCCGTCGTGAAGCCTGCTCGGGAGCGGCGCGGGCAAAATTTTCCCAGTAGCACATCTTTAGGAATCGTATATAGTGCCCGTCCGTAGCACGAATTGGGAATATGTAAGCAGCTCCTTCGTCACCAGGACGGTGCCGGATGATCGAACGGTTGCTGATCCCGTTCCTCGCGCTTGTAGTCGCCGCTCCGGCCCTGGCAGGCGATCCGTCCCCACAGCCGACGGCCCAGGCGCCTCAATCGCCGGAGGCGGCTGCTTCCAGCAGCAAGAAGGCGCAGAAGGAAGAGGCGCCGCTTTCAAATCAGAAGACCGAGAAGGGTGAGTACGGCGAGGAGATCGAGGTCGTGGGGCACTACACGAACCTCACGGGTACCACGGACTCCGCGAGTGCCGGCAGCTACACGAGCGAGCTCATCGAGGACCGGCCGCTTCTTCGCCCCGGTGAGGTGGAAGAACTCGTCCCCGGCATGATCGTCACGCAACACAGCGGAGCCGGCAAAGCCAACCAGTACTTCCTGCGCGGCTTCAACCTCGACCATGGAACGGACTTCTCGACGACCATCGCAGGCGTGCCGGTGAACCTGCCCACGAACGCACACGGTGAAGGGTACATGGATCTGAACTACCTCATCCCCGAGCTGGTAACCCATGCGGACTACGTGAAGGGTCCGTACTACGCCGAAGAGGGTGACTTTTCCTCAGCCGGAGCCGAGCACATCTACTACGCGAGCCAGCTCCCACAGACCCTGCTCCTCGGTACCGCTGGCTCGTACAACTACTATCGGGCTCTGGGCGCGACGTCCCCAGACCTGGGTGGAGGGAAGCTGCTCGCCGCCTTCGAGTACATGCACCAGGACGGCCCCTTTGTGGTCCCACAGGACTACAACAAGTTCAACGGGCTTCTGCAGTGGACCCGCTCCGTCGGGAGTGGAACGCTATCCATCCTCGGAGGCGGCTACTACGGTCAGTGGAACGCCACGAACCAGGTCGCACAACGGGCCATCGACTCGGGGGCGATTAGCTACTTCGGGACGCTGAGCCCGTCGGATGGCGGGTCATCCCAGCGCTACATCATCTCCGCCGCGTGGGACGGCGAAGCCGCCGGCGGGCATTTGCGCGCCAACGTCTTCGCCGTGAACTACCAGCTGAACCTCTTCTCTGATTTCACGAACTTCCTCGTGGACCCGGTGAACGGCGACCAGATGGAGCAGATGGAGCGCCGCTGGTTCGAGGGGACGTTGGGGACCTTCACCTGGCAGGGTTCGGTCGCCGGTATGGACCTGACCTGGAAGGCGGGATGGGAAGGGCGTGTCGACGAGATCGATCCCATTGGACTCTTCCACACCGTCGATCGCCAGCAGATCTACACCTGGACCCTGGACAACGTACTGGAGGCCAACGGCGCATTGTGGGGCCAGGTCGAGGGCCGCATCACGCCATGGATGCACGCGCTGTTGGGCCTGCGCGGGCTTCTCTACTATTTCAACGTCCAGGCGAACATCCCACAAAACTCCGGGACGAAGACAGCCGGCCTTCTTCTCCCCAAGGCGACTGTCACGTTTGGGCCGTGGGAGAAGACCGAGTTGTTCCTCAACTTCGGCGAGGGCTACCACTCCAACGATGCCCGCGGCGTCCTCGCTACGATAGACGCGAAGACCGGCTCGCCTATCGCACCGGCCGCCGCGCTCCCGAGATCATTCGGAGCGGAGGTCGGCGTTCGGACGCTGTTCATTCCGAATCTCCAGACCTCTCTCGACTTCTGGGTTCTCTACCTGTCCTCGGAGCTCGTATGGGACGCGGACAACGGTACGACGGACCCGTCGGCCCCAACTCGCCGACTCGGAGTGGAATGGGCGAGCAGCTATCAGCCCCTCCGTTGGCTCATCCTCGACCTCAACGTTGCCTGGTCGCAGGCGGTTTTCACGCAGAACGACCCGGCCACGGGCGAACTGGCCGGCCAGCCTGTCCCGGAGGCCATCGAATGGACCGTGTCCGCTGGCGTCACCGTCCACGATCTCGGTCCCTGGTCGGCGAGTCTCTTCCTGCGCTACTTCGGCCCGCGAGTGCTCTGCACCGATGGTACTTGTGGAGGAACTGGCGGCCCCGCCAATGCCACTCCCATCTGGTCCACCCCGAGCACGCTTCTGAACGGTCTCGTGTCCTACCAGCTCACGAAGGGCCTGAAGCTAACTCTGGAGGTGCTGAATCTGCTCAACGCCAAGGTGAATGACATCACTTACTACTATCAGACGCGCCAATTCTGGGAATCTCCGGCCCAGTACCCACAGGGAGTCTGGGATTACGAGGTCCATCCTTCCGAGCCGTTTCAATTGCGCGGCACCGTGACCGTTCAGTTCTAGAGGCTGGAGGAGTCACTAGCACAGGCTTCGCCTGGGAGAAGTCATGCAGACCCGTCAGGCCTTTTCGTGTGCCGTCGCCGTGGCGCTAGCCGGGTGCGGCGGTTCCGGGACCCCGGCTTCGGTTGCGAGCGACCCCTCGTCCGGTCCCGCCTCCTGGAAGATGGTCGCAGCAGGCTTTGATCACACCGTCGGGATCGACAACGACGGAACGCTGTGGGCCTGGGGGGAGAACGTCTTCGGGCAACTCGGGAACGGGGCGACGGAGCAGCAGAGCAGCCCCGTCGCGATCGGGCCCGGTTACGTCATCGCCGCGGCCGGCGGCCGACACACCGTGGCGCTGACCGCGAGCGGGACGATGTGGGCTTGGGGTGACAACACCTACGGTCAGCTCGGAGATGGCACGACCACACAGCGGAACGTTCCGGTGCAGGTCGGGAGTGGGTTCGCGGCGGTGGCGGCCGGCGGGTTCCACACACTGGCCTTGAAGACAGACGGGACCCTGTGGGCGTGGGGTTACAACGCCTTCGGCCAGCTCGGCGACGGCACCACGAACAACGAATCTTCGCCTCAACAGATCGGCAGTGGGTTCGCATCCATCGCCGCGGGTTTTGTTCATTCGGTGGCGATCACGACGTCGGGGGTACTCTGGGCCTGGGGCGACAATGGAGCCGGCGAGGTCGGGAATGGCACGACGACGCAGCAGAACTCCCCAGTGGAAATCGGAAGCGGCTTCGCGTCGGTTGCGGCCGGTCTCCATACCGTGGCGCTGAAGACCGACGGGACGCTGTGGGCGTGGGGCCTCAATGCGTTCGGCGAGCTCGGGGACGGGACCATGAACAACCAGTCCTCCCCCGAGGAGATAGGCAGTGGCTACGTCTTGGTGACCGCGGGCTACCAGCACACGTGCGCGCTTACGAGCGGCGGCGTGTCGTGCTGGGGGGATAACACCTTCGGCGAGCTCGGGAGCCCCAGCACGGATACCTGCACCGACAGCGCAACCCCATGCAGCTTGGTGCCGATCGCAGTCCCCGCCTTGACCACTGTCGGCTCTGTCGTCGCAGGCGGCTGGCACACTGCGGCGGTCGCTTCGACCAGCGCCCAGTGGGCCTGGGGGGACAACAGCTACGGTCAGCTAGGCGACGGCACGCTCACCCAACGGGCCGCGCCAGTGCCCGTGGAGTAGTTGCCCGTTGGCGGCGGCGTCGGCTCCGCGATGCGATCCGCGTAGCACGTCTCCCGTGCTAACTAGCGGTCGAGGCTGAGGTTCCTCCGGGAGTGGCCCGCCTGGGCCGGGCGTCCCTAAGACCTGGGTTGCGCTTGTTCAGAGAAGTCGTGAGAACTCGATGGGGAAGCCGGATTGCCCGGCGGGGGGCCTTTGCGCTCGCCTCGGTCGTCGCCCAGACCTTGCTCGCTGTCTTCCTTGTGGCGACGCACCACGGCGCCGCCATCCACGAGGCCGGACCGGTCGTAGACGTCAAGTTCATCCGGACTCGGCCACCAGGGCCGGCGGTCGCGGCGCTTCCGACCCACCGCAGGCCCGCTCCGGAACGGCCGAAGGTCGCACCCCCTCGGCTCGCAATCCCGCCCGTGATCCAGCCAAAGACCATCGCGCCCACCCACCCGGTCGTGGCCGAGCCCCGGCCGAGCGAGGCCACTCCACCGGCCGAGGCGACGGCGGTAGGGGGAGCCGAGTCCGCCGGGGCAGGAAACGGGATAGTGGGCGGAATCCCGGGAGCGGATAGCCGAGGCGCCTTTGCAGCAACGATCGCCGAGCGCCCGAGGGTGGATTTCGACGAGACGATGACCGCCCCGAAGTTCCTGGACGGGCCCAGCATCGAATACTCCGCGGAAGCCCTTCAGCAGGGTGTCGAGGGACTGATGATCGTTCGGTGTGTCGTGACGGTCGAGGGTGCCGTCTATGGCTGCCGAGTTCTCAAGAGCTTGCCCCTCATGGATGAGGCGGTCGTGGCCGTCCTCCAGGCCCGCCGCTACAGGCCCGCCTTGCTGAAGGGCATGCCTCTTGAGGTGAACTACACGTTCCGGATAAGGCTTCGCCTGCCCAGGTAGAGCGAAGCAATTCCCCGATTTCATGAGGGAGTCCGGGGAGTCACGGGTGCCTCGCGGCCCGAAGGCCACCTGGCCGCCATTCACGCCTTGCGTGGCCCGGGCCGTCACGGCACGTCGACCGAGCGCGGAGCGGCGATGTGAGGCATACGCGCTTTGGACCGAAGGCGGGCGCCCATGAGACGACGAAGTCAAACGCCGCCTCTGGCCCTTCGGCGGCCTGGGATTCCTCTCGCGCAGAGGCGTGTATTGAGCGGGGGGAGCCCGCAGACTGAACAGCGGTCGTAGAGCCTCACTGATCGTGTCCTGGGTGCGCGCCCGAGGAATATCATCGCCGGGCCCCGAGGCCGGCTCCGGACGCGTGCTGCCATAGTGTGCGGCCGCGCGCCGAGTTTCTTGAGCGTGTCATATTCCTCCCTTGGTGCGTTTCCCAAAGGGTTTCGACCCGAGCCCTGCGACAAGTTGTCTCGCCGCTCGGCCCGATCGCCGACGGACCGCAGGAGTGGCCGCCGCCACGAATTCCTCACGGTGCCGAAGGGCAACCGTCACTAAAGTGAACGTTAATTTGCATTATTTCCAATGGATCAAATTCGGCATCTAGTGACTGAAAGTGCAACTTTGCAAGCGATTCGATCTCAAGGGTTTAGCGATTACCTAGTCGCGTCTCTAGAGTAACGGGTCGCCATCCCAGCGAGCCTCTCGCCCTCGCTTCGCTCGGGTTGTGCCTCCTCACCACGGTTCCGGCGCCCTCGAGATCCTTGGTACATGCGTTTCCCAGACGGACAACGCCAGGTGAAGCAAGCCGGCGGGTGCCGGGGACGGTCGCAGGCATCTGTGTTGGTCTTGGTCGTCGGCCTCGGCGCCTACGCTGCGGAGCCCCCCGAGAGCAGTTCTCCACCCCCACAAGGATCTGACGAGGCCTCGTCCAAAGAGGCTGCGATCACGCTTCCCGAGGTCCTGATCGATTTGAGGCCGCGAGCCAAGGTCCTAAGCGAAAGGATGCGGGCCTTTGACGAGTCGCGAGATAGCTTCCTCCTGCCGGCACTCGGCGCCGCTGCCTCAAGCCTGGACCATCACGAAATCTCCTTGCTTCCGCAGGGAACCGACGCGCCAATCGACAACGTGCTTACTCAGCTTCCGGGCGTATCGGCCGACGCCGCGACGAGCAACGTCAGTTACCACGTGCGAAACGAGTACGCGAACGTCCAGTATCGAATCAACGGCATCCAGCTTCCGGATGGTCTCTCTGGGTTCGGCCAGCTCGTCGAGACCGGCTTCGTCGGCAAGCTGCGCCTGCTCGACGGCGCGTTGCCGGCGCAGTACGGGCTTCGCACCGCCGGGGTCGTCGACATATCCGCCAAGAACGAATACCCACCCAGTGGGAGCGTGGCCGTCTGTGCAGGTTCGTTCTGGACGCTCTCGCCAAGCATTGCGTACGGCGGACAGACGGATACCTTGCAGTACTTTGCCACAGGTCGTTACTTCCGGAGCGACGAGGGGCTCGACAATGCAATGCCCACCTATTACCCGCTGCACGATCGGACCGAGCAGTGGAAAGCCTTCGGCTACCTGTCGGCGCTCGTCGGGGAATCCAGCCGCCTGACCTACTTGGCCGGACTTTCCCTCAACCAGTTCCAAATACCCAACGTGGTTGGACAGGCCCCGCTGGGAGACTTCGGCAATCCCGCGTACAACTCGGCGAACCTGAACGAAAACCAGTACGAGAACTACACCTTCAACGTCCTCGCCTTGCAGACGAAAAGCGAGCGATTCGAAACACAGCTGTCTCTCTTCGCTCGGTATGCGTTGGTTCACTTTTTGCCCGATGTGTACGGCGATCTCGTCTTCAACAATGTCGCCTCGAACGTAACGCGCCAGAGCTTCCTCGTCGGGGTCCAGGGCGACGGTGCGTGGCGCCTCGGTGAGTCGAATACCCTGCGGGCGGGTTTCGGAATCACGGGCGAGGACTCACAGGTGGACAACCTGGCGACCGTACTGCCCCTCGACGCCTCGGGCACTCCGCTACCGTACCCGGTGGCGATCAACGACTACACGCCCAAGATTGGATGGAACATGGGCGCCTTCGTCCAGGACGAGTGGACCATAGCGAGCGCCCTCACGTTGAACGCGGGGCTGCGCTTTGATCAGCTGTACCAGTTTGTCGTCGCGAACCAGGTCAGCCCACGTGTAGCGTTGCTGTACGAGGTCGCGCCTTCCACCAACCTGCACGCGGCTTACGCGCGCTACTTCACGCCCCCGGTGCAGGTGGAGGCAACGCCGACGAACCTGGCGCTCTTCCAGAACACTACGCTGCAGCCGGCGATCGGCTTACAAAGCCCCGTGCAGCCGGAGCGGTCGCACTACTTCGACGTGGGAGTCGACTCTAGACCCGTCCCCGGTCTTCGGATCGCAGCCAGCGCCTATTACAAGCTCGCAACCAACCTGCTGGACGATGGCCAGTTTGGCCAGGCCACCGTCCTCACCCAGCTCAACTATGCCCAGGCCTACAGCGAAGGCCTGGAGTTCAGCCTGAGCTACGAGGGCGGAGGGTTGCGCGCCTATGGAAACCTCTCGGTGAACGCAACCAAGGCGAAGGGCGTGGCGAGCAACGAATATCTGTTCGATCCCGACGAGTTCGCCTACTTGAAAACCCATTTTCATGTCACGGACGACGCTCAGACGGTCACGGCCTCGGCAGGCACCTCTTACGCCTCGAACGGCTTTCTCGTTAGCTGTGACTTTATTTACGGCAGTGGCCTCCCCAGTGGGTTCGCCAACACTCAGCACGTGCCGCCTTACGGGGTGATGAACGTCGCCGTCGCCAAGGAGTTCGACCCCTGGGACATTAAGAAGCCCGTCACGGTGCGCCTCAGCGTCGCAAACCTGCTCGACACGACGTATCTGCTTCGCAGCGGTACCGGCATTGGTCAGTTCGCCCCCCAGTACGGGCCCCGGAGAGGGATCTACCTCAGCCTTTCTCAGAAGATCTGAAGAATCGAAGAGTCGTACCCGCTGCACGGACCCCTTATAGCGCGCGGCGGGACACTGGCGGAGTGGGTCCCGAGGGCTCGCGCCTGCGAGCAGGCAGGTCTGCTTTGAACGATTCTGGTAGGAACGTCATTTTGGCGAACGAAACCCTAGGCGACGTTACGTCCCGAGCAGATCAAGGACGAAGATCTCCTCGCAAGTCAGTGGCACCGGGTTCCCCCTGCAGTAGAGGCTCCACTCTTCGTCTTCGTTGTTGTTCACGTCGGTCGGAGTTCTCCTGATGGATTGGCGGTTCGTCTACCGCTCCAGCTTTACGACTCGCACGACGTCGCGGGGAAGGGCGAGGATCTCGGGGTCGCCGGTGATGACGGTGCCGCCTTCGACGCGAGCCGTCGCCACCGCGAAGGCATCGGCGAACGAGATCCGGTGCTTGGCCTTGATGCGTCCGGCCTCCATCGCGGCCCCTCAAGCCCCCGACCCCGATCGGGTGGGCCGGTGTGCTGTCAGCGCGTTCGTGCTAGACGATCTCTTGAAACGGAGGTGATGACCCTGCTCGCGATTGAGTCCCGCAGCCCTCTCGAGAGTTGAGGCCGCGAGGCCGGGAAGCCGGCGGCTTCCCCAATGAACCCTGGCGGCGAGCGCCGCCGTTCCGAGCAGGGGGCATCCCGACGACGTCTCCCCGGCCCGTGACCGGCGACGTTCGCCACGAACTCGAACGTGGCGTCGATGGCACCTCCGATCCAGCCCGACGATGCATGGGACGCAGGCGATATGGGCTGCGGGGAGCTCGTCTTCCTGCTCGCGCAGCGCCTGAGTGCACTGCGTCCTGGACAGGTGCTGAAACTGACCGCCACTGATCTGGGGGCGCCCCACGACATCCCTGCCTGGTGCCGGCTCACGGAAAACCGGCTGCTCAGGGCCGAACACCCCCACTACTTCATCCGACGCAAGGAGTCATGACATGGCCGGAAAACTCTGTGTCTCCATCACCAACGCGAAGAACGACGCCGACAGGGCCACCGTTGGATTCGTCGTCGCGAACGCTGCCGTCGCATCCGCCCAGGACACGCTGGTCTTCCTCTCCACCGAGGCGGTCCGCCTCGCCGTGAAGGGGTATGCGGACGACATTCACGAGGAGGGGTTCGCGCCCATCCGGGAGCTGGTCGCGAACTTCGTGAAGGGCGGGGGGAAGATCTTCGTGTGCTCCCCCTGCTTCAAGAAGCGAGGGCTCGACGAGAAGGCTCTCATCGACGGAGCGACCATCGTGGGCGGCGCCAAGCTGGTCGAGTTCCTGTCGACAGGTGCGGCCTGCATCTCGTACTAAGGGAGGCCGCCGTGGGCTCCGCGAATCTCCCCAACGTTCCCGCTGCGAGCTTCGACGGCGGTAGCCTCGACTGCGGGAGCGGCTTGCTGCTGCTGATCCGCCAGAACATCGACCCGCTGCGGGACGGCGAGCTTCTCGAGATCCGCTCGACCGAGTCGTCGGTGTGCGAAGACCTTCCGGCGTGGTGCCGGATGACGGGCAACGAGCTGGTCTCGGAGATTCGTGGCCCCGGCGGCTACAGCTTCCTTATCGCAAAAGGAAAGTTCGCGCCGGGCGCGGCGGCCATCGCGGGTGTTGTGCCCGCACCCTCCCGTGCGGAAGTGCGGCGGGTGGCGCCGGCGCACATCCCGGCGTCTCTGCCGAGCCCGGCCCCCGCGCCGTTTATCCGGCCGCTCTCGGTCATGGGGATAGGCAGCTGGCCGCGACCGAGGTGGATGCTGCAGGCGCTCCACGACTACCTGGAAGGGCGGCTACCGGAGGCGGAGTTCCAAGCCACCGCGGATGACGCCGTCCAGCTGGCGGTCGATGCCCAGGCGGCTGCCGGTGTCGATGTCGTCACGGATGGGGAGCAGCGCCGGGACAACTACGCGAGCTTCGTCGCAGCACGGCTCGACAACTGCCAGCTTGTCCCGATCACCGATCTCCTCTCCTACGTCTCGGACCCTGCCGAGTTCGAGAAGGAGCTCCGAGCCCTGGACGTCCCCGCGGGCAAGGTGCGTCATCCGGCGGTCTTCGGGCCGATCTCCCGGCGCCGCCCCATCGCCGTTCACGAACTGGAGTTCCTGAAGGCCCACACGAAGCTTCCTGCGAAGGTCGCGCTGCCCGGGCCGTACCTTCTGACGAGGACGATGTGGATGGAATGCATCTCGGACAGCGCCTACGCCGACCGGGAGGCGCTCGCGAAGGATATCGTCCGGGTGCTGCGGGAGGAGATCCATTTTCTCCTCGCTGGGGGGGCGGCACTGGTCCAGCTCGACGAACCCGTGCTGTCGGAAGTGGTCTTCGGCGGCACCTTCACCGGCAAACGCACCTTCATGTGCGGGGCGCTCGGCGCACGCCGGGACACCCCCGACGAGCTGGCCTTCGCCGAGGCGCTGCTCGCCCAGGTGACGGAAGGGCTACCAGCGGAGCGCCTCGCGCTCCACGTTTGTCGTGGGAACTGGACGCCGGACGAGAGCGTTGCCCTGAGAGGTGACTACCGGCCGCTCCTCGGTCTGCTCTCTCGCGCGCCGGTGGGGACGCTCTTCCTGGAACTGGCCACGCCGCGCGCGGGCGAGTTGGAAGTTCTTACGGCAATACCCCTCGAGAAACGCATCGGTGTCGGCGTCGTGAACCAGAAGGTATCGCGGGTCGAACCGGTGGAGGAGGTGCTCGCGAGGGCCGATCAAGCGGTGGCCCTTCTCGGCGTGGATCGCGTTCTGCTGAACCCGGACTGCGGATTTGCGACGTTCGCTGACAACCCCATCAGCTCGGCCGAGGTGGCGAAACGCAAGCTCGCCGTCGTCGTCGAAGCGG
>Ga0335078_10007828_pt1 | contig 15856 bp, 15 predicted proteins | sample Lox_Sample_32_FD_206711 | JGI IMG/M metagenome (GOLD analysis project Ga0335078, IMG submission 206711) | Soil microbial communities from Loxahatchee National Wildlife Refuge, Florida, United States - Lox_Sample_3.2 | ecosystem: Environmental > Terrestrial > Soil > Wetlands | place: USA... | reverse complement strand
ACCTGCCGCCCCGCAGCGACGATCCCAAGTTGGACAGTTTCTTCGAACAGTGGGTCAACGGCACGGGCATTCCGAGTCTGAAGCTGTCGTACAGCGTGAAGGGAAAGGCTCCGCAAATGCGGCTGGTAGGGACGATCACGCAGGCCGATGTGGAGCCGGACTTCAGTACGCTTGCCCCGGTGGAGATCGAAGTGGCGCGCGGGCAAACCATCACCCATTGGGTGCGGACGGGAAGCGATCCGGCGACGTTCAGCGTGCCGCTGAAGCAGGCGCCGCTGAAAGTGGCGCTCGATCCGCACTACGCGGTGCTGAGAAGGATGTAAGGCGTCGCTGGAAAGTTCCGTTGAAGGTGATCGGGGGGCGGTGCTTTCGTATCGCAGGTCGGCGTCCCGGGGATCGAGGCGCTTTACGTCCTCGGGTTGTGCTTGAACATCCGAGGAGCCACGGCGCACGTAAATTACTCCGTTCATCATGTAGGGCGGATCGTCGAGACCTGCGACAGCAATTCTGGCGACAAACAAGCCTCGCAATTACTCAAATGAAATGGGTGTGGCTACTTTGGAACGACGGCCCAAAAAAGGTAGATGGCGCGGAGTTGTACAATGGCCTCCGCCATTTGCTCGGTCCAGCGCATCCCGGAGCGTTCCATTCGATCTTTGATCAGATTCTTGCCCACCGTAATGGCCGCCCCGAGTCTATCGCCGCCCAGCGTACAATATGAGCATGGTACTGAGTGCCAATGAGGAATCGCTCATCAAGGTTGTGCGGATGCTTCCGCCGGACGAGGGCAGGAAGGTGTTGCTCTGGGCGCAGCAACTGGCGGACCTCGTTGGGGACCGGCGAGTGGAATGGTCGGACTCCTGGTCCGACGACGATCTTCGGGAAGCCACACTCGCATCCCTCGAACGATTTGAGCAGCAGGAGCGTGGAGGGAGTTGAAGCCGGGCGACGTCGTGATCGGCGCATTCCCTGGCGCAGACGCGACCAAGGTCCGGCCCGCAGTGGTACTCTCGACCGAGCTTTACCACCGCTATCGGCCTGACGTAATCGTTGGTCTGATTACGACGCAGCTCCCCGAAAAACTGGCTCCAACGGATAGCGAATTGCGCGACTGGCGGCAGGCGGGACTTCATCAGCCGTCCCTCTTCCGGTTGTTCCCGGTCACCTTCTAACAGGATGCTGAAAAAGGCCCAAAACCAATTGGCCACCGATGAACGCAGATTGAAAACAAATGATTTATCGGCGTTTATCGGCGTTCATCTGCGGCTCAACCAGGTTTTCAGCAGCCTGTGAAGCGGGAGGGTGCGCCTGATTGGGCGCTTTCTGAATCCGACTGGGCTTCGGTTCGCGAGTGCTTCAAAAAGGGTCTCGGCGGCGACTGAACTGGTACCGATTCCGTTTCGGATACAGCTCACTTCTTCTCGTCGAACTCCGCCTCCTTCCCGTTGGTCTCCTCCACCCGCACCACGAACCGCTTGCGGTCGTTGAGAAACTTTTCGGGCGCGTTGTATTGGGCGAGCAGAGTGTAGTCGCCCGTGCTGTGCGGCGGAATCGTATACCGCGTGTACAGCGTGGGGTGAAACGGACCCAGTTCGGGCATGGCGTCGGCCAGATTCTGCGTGTCTGCGCGCCCGATTGTAGTGGTCGGGAATTCACCCTTGTCGGTCTCCAGAGTCACGGTAACGTTGCTGACTTGGAAGCCGTAATCGGCGGGGTTGGTGAGATGAAGATTGAAGATCGCCAGCGCGGTATTGGCGTCCGTGGCGTGGACCTTGACCGTCATCTCACCGGTCAGTTCCATGTGCGCCCCGCGCTGCATGAACAGAATCACGCCCACCGCTATGGCTACTACCAGAAGCCCTATGATGAACGCCTGTACGAATTGCTCTCTCACGATACCTCCCGCACCACGTGCACCAGTTGATCGAGCGCATCGCGCGCCGCGTCGACGCCCTTCGTGCCGGCAACTCCGGCGTCGAGCGTGACTTGGCCGCTGTATCCATCTTTATCTAATGCGGTCAGAATAGCCCTCCAATTCACGGTTTCCGGGCGGTTGGGCCAGAGGCTTGCGGCCGGAACGCGCACATTCAGGATGCGCTTCCTGGGCAGCAGCGAATAGCCTTCCGGTGCCGGTTTCCAACTGATTCCCACCCACTTCGAAGGCACGAGTTTGATTACCGCGGCGAGGTCCGCGCAGGTGGCGACGTTAGTGGCGGAGTCGTTCTCGAGGAGCAGCGTGACTTTCTGCTTTTCCGCTTCCGCCGCCATTCCCATGAGCGTATCGGCGGTTTGCTGGAACGTGGCCGCGGGATCGGCCCCACGCGTCCCGGCGAAAATCAGGAGTTTGTCGGCGCCCATGATTTGCGCGCAGCGCAGCGCCTTTTCGAGGTCGTCCATGCGGCGGTCCCAGCGGGCCTGGTCGGCCGACGGTCCGCCCGGCCAGGCGAATTTCAGCAGGCTGGTGTGGACCACCGAGATCTTGACGCCCTCAATCGACAATTGGGTGGCCGCGGCTTTCATGTCGGCGTCCCGCCCCATGGCGTATTCGCGATTGGTGCCGGGCTGGTTGCGCACTTCGACGAACAGCATGCCCTGCTGGTGCGCGAAGCTGGCGGCATCGTCGGCGATGGTGGCGATCTCGTCGGTGATGGCGCTGATGCGCGAGCGATCCCAGTGGGCCCGCGCCCATAAAGCCGCGGCGCACGCCGCCGATCCGGCCAGCAATTCCCGTCTGGTCACAAAACGATTGTAATAGAGGTATGGAATGGATGAGCGCAAGCGGGCGGAAAATCGTCCTCCACCAGGGCGATATCACCAGGCTGCCGGTGGACGCCATCGTCAACGCGGCGAACTCGGCGCTGGCTGGCGGAGGCGGTGTGGATGGGGCGATCCATCGCGCCGGTGGGCCGGAAATCATGCGGGAACTGGACGGTATCCGCAAGTCTCAGGGTGGGTGTCCCACCGGCAAAGCGGTGGCGACCGGCGCCGGCCGGCTGCCGGCGAAATTCGTGTTTCACGCTGTCGGTCCCGTCTATCGCGATGGACGGCGCGGCGAGCCGGAATTGCTGGCTTCCTGCTACCGCGAGTGTCTGGCGATGGCGGAAGAACGCGCTCTCGAAACCATCAGTTTTCCGGCGATCAGTACGGGGGTATACGGTTATCCACTGGAGGACGCGGTGGCCATCGCGGTCCGCGAAGTGAAACGCTGTCTCGACAGTGAGAGTTCTTCCGTCCGCCAAGTTACTTTCGTGGTATTCGACCGCCGCGCCTGGAATGCGTATTCGGCGGCGCTTCGCGATTAAACTCCTTCTCCAAAAATTCACACGGAAGTAACAAATTCGGCGTAGTATTCAATTAGAAGCCTGGAGGTGTATCGTGGCTCCAAGAATCCGCAAAGCAACTCAATTTACCTGGGATAGCGCCATCACCTCGATCAGCCTGTTGGCGGTGCTGGCCATCTGGCCGGTCCTCAGCCTGGTCCGGGCCTTCCGTGAGCAGCACTAACTGGCTTGGCTTTCGCCAGAACTTCCGCGAGTTTTCCCCGCGCTTCGGCCGCCGTCGGTCCATTTCCTTCCGGTTCCACAGCAAGATAACGGCGGAAGTACTGTTGCGCGCGGTCTAAGTCATGTCCTATCGCTGACAGCGCTTCGGCGGCGCGGAAGTAAGGAGATAGATCGTCCGGCGAGCGCTTCTCCGCCAGCGCGAGGAGAGCCTCGAGTTCATTGGTCATGCCGCGGCGCGCATAGACGGTGGCCAGGATTGAATAAGTATCCACTCGCGTGCTGTCTATATTCATGGCAGACACGGCCTGCTGCCGGGCGCCTTCCCAATCGGCGCGCGAAAGCAGGAAGCGGGCGAGCGCGATGCGGGCCCGGTAATTGGCCGGCGCCGCTTCCACGGCCTGGCGGAGCGCAGCTTCCTGGCGCGATCGATCGCCCGCCGCATCCGCCAGACGGGACTGCGCGAGCTCTCCTTCCACCTCGTCCACGCGGGCGATGCGTGCGGCCACGGCGCGCGCCCTGTCCTTATCGCCGCCCGCCACGCCCGGTGCGAGAAGATAAAACTCCATCAAATCGCGCAGCGCCTGCACGTCTCGCGGATCGAGCTTCAGCGCGATGTCGATCTCATGGCGGAAGCGGCGCGCCAGCAGGATCTGCGGGAGCAATCCGGCATGCTGCGCCAGCACCCCCGTCACTTCGGCTGCCTGGCGATGGTACTTGGCGACACGGCCATCGAGAGCCACAGCTTTTTCCGCCAATGGCAGCGGCGAATCGCGGTCTCCGAATGCAGCCTGAATCTGCGAGAGCAAAAACTGCGTGAGGGCGTCGCGGGTCTGGCGCGGGTCCACCAACGCCCGTGCCTGTTTCCAATGACCGGCGGCGATCAGTTGCTCAGCCTGCGTTTGCGCCGCACACGGCGCCGTTAGCGCCAACAGGGCAAACGCCGCGATTCTCTTCACGCGGCGCCCCGCGAGGCGCCGTGCCACGCCGCGAAAGCCTGGTATCCCGGCTTGCCGAGGTATTTCTCCAGCAGCGGCGCGGGCGCGCTCCGCAGATCCACGACGATAAGGGCGTCGAGCGCATCGGCGAAATGGCGATCCACATTACAGGCCAGCAGCCTTCCGCCGGTTTTCAAATATTGCTTCACCAGGATCGGCACACCTTTGCCGTCGTTCTCCAGACCGGCGATCAGTTTCGACAGGTCGTCGAGATCGTCGGGCACCGGCACCGCGCCGGCATTGCGCACCAGCGCGGGTTCCGGCCGGTAAGGATGCCGGGGAGCCACCATTCCCGCCAATTCGCCGGCGCGGCGGGCTTCCAGGAAGCGCACCAGCAGATAGCGCGATACCGCGTGGTAGCGATTGCTGATGCTGACGCCGCCGAACAGGGTCGCGCCATCGGGCCGGCGCGCCACGAATTGGCCGATGCCGCGCCAAAGCAGCAGCAGCGGCGCGTATTGCTTCTGATATTCTACGCGCACGAACGAGCGCCGCAATTCCACCGCCGGGCCGACGCGGTCGAACAAGCTGCGGCGATAGCGAAACAGAGTGTTGGTGTAGAGCCCGGCGACACCGTACTTCGGCAGAATCTCCGAAGTAACTCCCAGACGGTAGGCGCCTACGATTTCCTCGCGGGTTGCGTTCCAGGCGAACAGGTGCCAGTAATGGCGGTCGAAGCGGTCAAGGTCGATGGCGCGCCCGGTACCTTCGCCGGCTTCGCGAAAGGCGATTTCCCTCAGCCGGCCGATTTCGCGCAGCACGCCGGGGATTTCGCCGGCGCTGGCCAGAAACACGGCGACATCGCCGGTCTCGCAGAGTTTGCGTTCGCCGCCGAGCCGGACGATTTCGGACGTCAACTGATTCCGTGGCGCGGCGGACACGATGTGCGCGGGCTTGCGGAATTGCGGCAGCCGGACCGGAAACGCATGGACCGTCTCGCTGGGGTCGAGCAGGTAGGTGCGCCAGCGGAGGTATTCGATGAGTTCGCGGTCGCCCGCGGCGGTGTTGAGGTCCGCGGGCGGAATCGGCCGGCCGATACGCACGCGAATCTGGCGCCCGCTCTTATTGAGCAATTCGCGCGGCAGGCTGGCGGTGCGCAGCCGTGGATGAACCGCGCCGGCGAGTTGAAACGCCATGCTGTTCGTTCCCTGAAAAAAGACCGGCAGCGCAGCCGACCCGCTGATTCGCGCCAGCCGGGCGATGATCGTATTCCACGGTGGATCCACCGTGGTGCCATCGCGAAAATCGAAATGCGCCACCTCACCAGCGGGGAACGCCGCCAACACTCCGCCGCCGCGCAGCCACCCCAGTCCTTCCCGCAAAGCGCCCGCGTTGGCTCTCACCGCGCCGGTCTCGCCGAACGGATCGACGAAAAGGCACATGCCGTGTAGTTCGGGAAAGGCGGCCAGCATCTGATTGGTCAAAATGCGCACGTCGCGGCGCACTGCGGTAAGAATCGCCGCCAAAATGGCGCCGTCGAGCAACCCGAACGGATGGTTCGCGGTAACCACCAACGCGCCGGTGCGCGGAATCCGCGCCAGTTCCTCGGCGCTGATGCGATAATCCACGGCGAGGAGTTCCAACAGCCGGCGGATGGCGCTCACGCCGTCTCCCGGTCCGCTGCGGCGCACATCGTCGAAAACTTCCCGGCAGCGGTCGATGGCGAACAACTTCTCGAGCCAGGGTTCCACGGGCCGCAGGAGGCTGCGCAACGGCTCAGCGAGCAGTCCGTTCACGGACAAAGGCCTGGTGCTTGCGTTCTGCATACAACAGGGTGGCCTTCGGACAGTTTCAGGACGATAACTAAGCGGTGAAACTTACAAAAGCGCGATGCCGGGCCGCGGACGCATGGAAGTGATACATTTCGCACACAACCAAACCTTATCGCTTTTGTAACCGATCCAAAACATAGTAAGTGTTATCAACGAAAAGGAGGGCTAAGTGAAAGCAATTGCAACCTTTCTTTTACCGATTTGTTGGGCGGCGGTAAGCCCAGCACAGACGGCGCCGCCGCGCCTGATCGTGATCGGAATCGATGGTCTCAGCGTGGACGGCGTGGCGACGGCAAAAGCGCCGCGCCTCCACGAGCTCATGCAACGGTCGGCATGGACGCTGATGGCGCGCGGCGTCATGCCCACGCTCAGCAGTCCCAACTGGGCATCGATGATCGATGGCGCCGGACCCGAGCAGCACGGCATCACCTCCAACGGGATTCTGCGAAAAATGGTCGAAATCGCGCCGGTTTGCCGCGATGAAGAAGGCATGTTCCCCACCGTCTTCGAAGTCATGCGCGAGCAGCAGCCCTCCAGCCGCATCGCCATCTTTCACGACTGGGCCGGTTTCGCCAACCTAGTGGAGAAGCACGCGCCGGACGTGATGGAGCATGTGCACCCGGCCCTCAAAACAGCCGCCATCGCGGCCGATTATTGGAAGCAGAACCATCCCGCCCTCATGTTCGTGCACCTGGACAACGTCGACCATACCGGCCATGCCGAGGGCTGGGCCACCTCCGCCTATTACCGCGCCGTGGAAGATGCCGACGCCTACGTCGGTCTGATCCTCGATATGCTGCGCCAGGAAGATGCTCTTGACTCCACTTATGTCCTGATTTCCTCCGATCATGGCGGCAGAGGCCACGGGCACGGTAAGAACTCGCTCGAAGAAATTCAGATTCCCTGGATTCTCTCCGGCCCCGGGATTCAGCCGGGGCAGGTGGCGTCTGCCGTGTATACCTACGATACGGCCGCGACTATCGCCTGGATCTTCGGCCTGGACCCGCCGGCATGTTGGGTGGGACGCCCGGTGGCTGCGGCATTCCGGTCACCGGTCACCACGGCCCATTCCTTGCAGAAAGAAACGACGAGTCACAACTGCGTGAGCGAGCCGCCACTCGTCGTCGCCGCCACCAGCCATCAGAACTGAGCGTTTATGCCCGCGAAAATCGATCTCATCTACATTGACGCCGGGGGTGGCCACCGCGCCGCGGCCACGGCCCTTAGCGATGTGATTCGCGACCAGCAACGGCCCTGGGATCTTCGCCTGCTGTGCATTCAAGACCTGCTCGATTCCATCGACTACATTCGCAAGTCCGTGGGCATTCCGTTTCAAGACGTCTACAACATCATGCTCCGCCACGGCTGGACGCTGGGCACCAGGCAGATGGTGCCGGTGATGCACCTGCTCATCCGCATGTCGCACCGCCAGCAGGTCGGAGTGCTGACGCGGTATTGGGCCGACCATCGGCCGGACATGGTGGTTTCGCTCATTCCGCACTATAACCGCGCGTTGCGCGAGGCGCTGGACCACGCGTGGCCGGGCACGCCGTTCGTGACGATTCTCACCGATATCGCCGACTATCCGCCCAATTTCTGGATTGAGCCGCTGGAACAGTTCGTAATTTGCGGTTCCGATCAGGCAGTGCGGCAGGCGCGCGCCTTCGGGATTCCGGAATCGCACGTCGTGCGGACTTCGGGCATGATCCTGCACCCGCGTTTCTACGCGCCGCCGCCGGCCGACCGCGGCGATGAACGCGCGCGCCTGGGGTTGCGGCCCGATCTGCCCACCGGCCTGGTGCTGTTCGGCGGCGAGGGATCCACCGACATGATCAAGATTGCCCGCCTGTTGAACAAGGCGGCCAACGAATTGCAATTGATTCTGCTCTGCGGCCGCAACCACGCGGTGCGCCGCGAAATCGAAGCCCTGCCGCGCCGCATTCCGCGGTTGGTGGAAGGCTTCACTCGCGAAGTGCCGCGCTACATGGCGCTCTGCGATTTTTTCATCGGCAAACCCGGTCCGGGATCGATCAGCGAAGCCCTGGCTATGGGGCTGCCGGTGATCGTGGAACGCAATGCGTGGACGCTGGCCCATGAGCGGTACAACGCCGACTGGATAGAGGAACAGGGGGTCGGCATGGTGGTTCGGAACTTCTCGCGGATTGGCCGGGCGGTGCGCGAACTGCTGCTTCCCGAGTGCTACCGGCAATATCGCGCCCGGGTCTCGGCTATCCGCAATACCGCCGTGTACGAGATTCCGGACGTACTGGACACAATTCTGAGGGGCCGCGCACCCTCCCCGGCGCCGCCATGGTGGGGCGGGCCTGCACAGCCGCGGAGCACCCCATCGCCGCGTTTGTCACTGTAATGTAATATTGGGTTAATACCCGTACCTGTGAAATTCCCCAGCTGGGAAAAAGATTGGTTCAGCACCATCATTGGTTCGCGTCGGGACACTCGTGCGGCTTATAATGGGTTATATGCCAGATTCCGAAAAAGCTGTCGTTCTTGTGGCCGACGGCGAGGCAAGCGTTTTGAAGAATGTTTCCTCAACTCTGGAAAAGGCTGGTTTCAAGGTGTTGACCGCCCATGGCGGGCCGGATGTCATGGAAGTTTGCGCGCGCCATCGCGAGCCCATCCAATTAGCCATCGTCGATATGACGATGGCCGAAAGCGGACCCGATTTCGTGGAATGTTTGGATGGATCGTATCCCGATATCCGTTTCCTGTTCACGTCCTCGAACGCTGAGTCCGGCGACGGTCCGCGCATGGGACGCTCCGGCCGGCCGCGCGGGTTCCTGCAAAAACCGTTCCGGCGCTCACAACTCCTGGGACGAGTCCTGCAAGTGCTGGACGCGCCCGCGGCGCGCACCGCGTAACCACCCGCAGCGCGCGCTTACGCGATAATTCCCTTGCGCACGGCGTACAGAATCAGCTCCGGAACGCTGTGCAGCCCGAGCTTTTGCAGAATGTGGGTGCGGTGCGTCTCCACGGTGGTGAGACTGATGCTGAGCGTGCCCGCAATTTCCTTGTTGGGCTTGCCCTCGGCGGCGAGCTGAAGGACCTCGCGTTCGCGATCGGTCAGCAGGTCGTAGCTGTCCTCGAGACCGCGCTGCTCCATCTCCTGGATGTAGTCCTCCTGCATCATGCGGCTGATCTTGCGCGTGAGAAACGAGCGTCCCTGCGAGACCGCGCGAATCGCTTCCAGCACGTCGCTGCGCAGGGATTCCTTCAGCAAGTACCCCTTCGCGCCCGCTTTGAGCGATCGCAGCACGTAGCTTTCGTCCTGATGCATGCTGAGGATGACGACCGCGATCTGCGGATGCGCGGACAGAATGCGCCGCGTGGCGTCGATGCCGTTGAGATTCGGCATGCCGACGTCCATCACCACTACGTCGGGACCGAGTTCGTCGGCCAGGCGTGCCGCCTCGCGGCCGTCGGCAGCTTCGCCCACCACCTGCATATCGGTCTGTTTTTCGAGCAGGGCGCGGACGCCATCGCGCACTACTTCGTGATCGTCAGCTAAGAGAATGCGAATGGCCATTTTGTCCGTTCTTCAGCGCCATCTCCGCCACTGGCAATTCCGCTGCCACCATCGTGCCGCGGCCGGGCTGCGAATCGATGCGCACCTGTCCGCCGAGCCGGCCCACGCGTTCTTCCATGCCGAGCAGTCCCAACCCCCGCACCAGGCGCGGATCGAAACCCGCGCCGTCGTCGCGCACCGAAAACTTGACGCGCGCGCCGTCGCGGGCGACGCGCACTTCCACATTGCGGGCGCTGGCGTGGCGCGAGGAGTTGTTGAGCGCTTCCTGCACCAGGCGGTAGATGCACGTCTGGTGTTCGTCGGGCAATCCATCCACGGCGTCGTCGGCCTGCACCGTGACGTGCAAACCGGTGCGCTTGCCGGTTTCGCGCGCCTGCCATTTCAGCGCGGGAACCAGCCCGAAATCGTCGAGCATCGACGGGCGCAGCAGCAGCGCCAGGTCGCGTACCTGGTTGACCGTCTTCTCGGCCATGGCGCGGATGGCCCCCAGGTGATCGCGCACCTCCCGCGGCTCTTCGGCGCACGCCGCGCCTTCCGTCTCCATCAGAATGGCCGAAAGCGATTGGCCCACTTCATCGTGCAACTCGCGCGCCAGCGTACGGCGTTCGTTTTCCTGGGCGCGGAGCAGGCGGGCGGAGAGATCGCGCAAATCGGCGCGAGCGCGGCCGTTTTCCTCCAGCCGGTGTTCGAGCTCGCGTTCCAGTTTCAGTGTGCGGCTGATGGTCACCAGCGCCAGCACGGTGCCCCCGATCAGCGTGATGGCGAACGTCAGCATCAGGGAGCGCCGCAGGTTTTCGGAACTGGCGGCGAGCTGGTCTTCGGCGCGCGCCAGCCCGCGCTCGTTCACCGTGGCGATGCGATCGGCGATTTGCAGCATGGTGGTGCGGCGCGGCACCAGTTCGTCGTAGAAGAAGGAGTACCGCAGGCGGTCGCGCTGATCCTGCGTCCACGCCAGCGTGCTGTCGAGCACGCGCCAATACGCGTCGATTTCGGCCCGCAGGTCGCGGAATGGCCTGCGTTCTTCGGGGGCGGCGGAGCGGTCGTAGGCATCGAGCGAGTTGCGGGTATCGTGCTCCAGGCTCACCAGGCGCGCCGCTTGCGCTTGCGCGCCGTCCACGTCCGGCGAAAGCAGAAAATCGCGCACATAGGTGCCGGAAAGATAAATGCTCGAGCGGATCTGGTCGAGCGCGGTCAATCGCGAGAGGAACGCCTGCCGCATCGCCGTCTCCTGCTGCCGGACGTGCCCCAGCATCAACAGGCTGCCGATGCAGGCCGCCAGAATGAAGATCAGCAATCCTCCGAAACCGAGAGAGACGACCAGCCAGGGAGGCCGGCGGAGCCGCAGATCGTGCACACGGGTAACCATGGTCGCGGATGGATCATTCGCTGCGGACACCGATACCTCAGCTTTTAGTGTAGTCAAACCCGGGCGTGCGCAAAATACAGTCCGGACAGGATAGTAAAGGCCGCCCGCAACGGGTTACAAAAAGGTCAGAGGAGGAAAACTCGAAAGTGAAGTATTCCAGCAGATTCGCCGTTCTCGCGGTGGCGATTGCCGCTCTCATGAGCGCCGGGTGCGCCAAGAAGAAAGTGGCCGCCCAGGCCCCGCCGCCACCCGCGCCGCCGGCCGCCACCCAGCAGCAGAGCACCACCCAGACCACCCGCAACACTACTCCGACCCCGACGCCCGCGCCCGCGCCGCAGCAGACCTCGCGCATGCCAAACGCGCAGACCCGCGCCCGTATCGACACGCTGTTGTCGCGAATTGAGGACGCCTATTTCGACTACGATAAGCACACCTTGCGTCCCGATGCCATCAAGGCCCTGCAAGCCGATTCCACGGAATTGCGCGACATCCTCAAAGACTACCCGGACTATAAGCTGACCGTCGAAGGTCATTGCGACGAGCGCGGTTCCGCCGAGTACAACATGGCGCTCGGGCAGGAACGGGCCGATGCCGCCAAGGCGTATCTCGTCCAGGTCGGCATTCCCTCTGCCCAGCTCTCCACGGTAAGCTATGGCAAGGAGAAGCCTGTCTGCGACGAACACGACGAGACCTGCTGGCAGAAGAACCGGCGTATTCACATTGTGGCCGATTCTCAACCGCGATAGTTATTTCTCCCAACGCACAAACTGCTGAGCCGCGACCGCGAGGCACCGCTCCCTGGCGGTCGCGGCTCCTTGTTTTGGGGTCTATCTCCACGGTGACCCGCCGATGAAGGCCTCCCTCTGGGAGCGTCTCCGCCTCGAGCACCATGAGGACACGGTCCTCCTCGTGCTTACGCTGATCATCGGTGCGGTGGTGGGCGCCGTGGTGGTGGCGTTCATTCTGCTCACCGAGAATCTCGGCGGGCGGATGTACCCGGCCGGTTCCGCCGCATGGCGCCGCATCTTCATCCCCATCGTGGGTGCGCTCACCAGCGGTTATTTCCTTTACCGCTATTTCCCCAACGCTCGCGGCAGCGGAATTCCGCAAGCCAAAACCGCGCTCTTCGTGCGCGACGGGTTTATCAGCCTGCGCACCGTTCTCGGCAAGTTCAGCATGTGCTCTTTCTCGCTGGCGAGCGGGCTGGCGCTGGGCCGCGAAGGCCCGTCGGTGCAGGTGGGCGCCGGCATCGCCTCCGTGCTCGGCCGCCGGCTCGGACTCTCACCAGCCAGCGTGAGATCGCTCGTGCCTGTCGGGGCGGCGGCCGCGCTCGCCGCGGCTTTCAACACCCCGATCGCCGCCGTGCTCTTCACCCTCGAAGAAGTCATGGGCGACATGCACGCGCCCGTGCTGGGTTCGATCGTGCTCAGTTCGGCCACCTCCTGGATGGTGCTGCACCTCTTGCTCGGCGACGAGCCGCTGTTTCACGTGCCTGCGTACGAACTGAAAAGTCCCGTGGAATTCGCGGCGTACGCCGTGTTGGGACTGGTTGGCGGCATGGTGTCCGTGGCGTTCGTGAAGCTGCTGCTGTGGCAGCGCAAATGGTTTTTGTCCCTCCCCATCCGCACCCGCTGGTTTCAACCCGTCGCCGGCGGCATTACCGTCGGGTTGCTCGGCTGGTTTGCTCCCGATGTGCTCGGCGTCGGCTACGGCACGGTCGGCCTGGCGCTCAACGGCCACATGGTGCTGGGCATGATGGCCCTCCTGGTTTGTCTCAAGCTGGTGGCCACCGCAACCTGTTATTCCTCGGGCAATGCCGGCGGTATTTTCGGACCGGCGCTCTTCATCGGCGCGATGCTCGGCGGCACGGTCGGCTCCATCGCCCAGGTGGTGATGCCGTCGTATGCGGGCAATGTCGGAGCTTACGCGCTGGTCGGCATGGGCGCGGCATTCGCCGGCATCATTCGCGTGCCGCTGACTTCCGTCATCATGATCTTCGAAGTCACCCGCGATTACACCATCATCGTGCCGCTGATGATCGCCAATCTGCTTGCTTATTTCGTATCGAGCCGCCTTCAGGAGGAGCCCATCTACGAAGCCCTGCTCCAGCAGGATGGCATCCACCTGCCGTCGAGCGCCGGCGACCGCGCCAGGGAATCGGTCTTGCGCGTCAGCGATGCCCTGCGTCCCGGCGGCGAGCCGCTCTCCGCCAACTCCACCGTCGCCGAGGCGCGCGCCCATGCCGACCCGCGTCACAAGGCGTGGCCCGTAGCCGACGAGAAGGGATTGCGCGGCATGGTGAGCGCCCAACGGCTCGACCATGCCATCGCCGCGGGACAGGGCGGGGAATTGCTGGGAAAACTGGTGCCCGATCTTGGCCCCGCCGAGGAGTGGACGCAGGCCGTCTTCCCGCACTTGCACGCCGATCACACGCTCGATGTCGCTCTGCGCCGGATTGCCGAGACCGGATGGGACGTTCTTCCCGTCGTCAGGCGCGACGACCTCCGGCGATGGAAGGGAACGCTTTCCCTGGCGGACATCCTGGCGGCGTACGGGGTTTCAGCTCCGCAAGCGGAGTCCAAACCAGACCAGGCCGAACACCAGCAGCGCTAGCGCCGAAACCTGCACCGGCCGCAGTGCCTGCGCCATCCGCGTCACCCGCGAAACCAGCAGCGCGAACACCGGGATGGCCGCCAGTTCCGCCACCGCCGCTCCCGCCAGCACCCATCCCGCGCCATACCCCGTCGCCTGTATAAAGAGATGGAAGTACAGCCCGTGGAACATGCCGAGCATGCCCGCGATGGCCCATCGCCCGCCCGCCCTCGGCAGCAGCAGGATCTCCACCGCGAGATAGGCCACCGTCAACGCCGCCGCGGCTTCCACAAATCGTGGCGCGGGCTGCCAGGCGGCGTGCGGCATGACGATAACCGACACCGCCTGCCCGGCGAGAAACGTCGCCGATAGTGCGAACAGCTCGCGTCGATTCCGCGCTGCCAGCACCAGCGCCGCCAGAAACAATAACTGCGCCGCTCCGCCCAACGCGCGCATCCAACCGGCGCCCGCCTGGGTGACGGCGGTCTCCACCGCGGTCGGCGGGCGGAAGCGGAGCGCGGCATGAGTGAAGGAGATGTCGAAGAGCGCCTGGTCCTCGTTCGCACCCATGCGGGCGCGCAGCAGGTGCACGTGATTCGGCACGGTAACCGATGCCAATGTGCAATCCACATCCACGCGGTTTACCGGAGCGGGGAATTCGTAATCCCCTTCGCAGATGTAGAGCGCTTGCGCGGCATCCGCCGCGCACGTTGCCCTGGCCAGGCGCGCTCCCGCCAAGCGCACGTGATCGAGCAGGGTCGTTTCGGGGGCCCTCACATGCGCGATCTCGTAGAGCGGCATGCGCAGCTCATAATGCGCGTGCGCGCCATCCACCGTGAGATCGCCCGAGCTCATGCTCACCACGTGAGCCAACGCCGGTGCCGCGATCAGGAAAACCCAACTTCGCCGCAAGCAGCTATTTTACTGGATTCCACTGCCTGAGCCTGGCCCGGCGGGCGGCCGGCGCACCCACCGCGATCGCTGTGGGAGGAATTTCCGTAACGAATCGGGCCGAGCGGTCAGCCATCTGCAAGGCACCGCTTTTTCGCGGGGTGCCCCTGGGCCCGGCTCCCTTGCGGCCGCGCATGAACGGCCGATACCACTCCCGAGCCACAGCCGCAAGCGAGCGGTGCCTATTCAGCTCTCGTCTCGTTTAAGCTGACACCGCCAGAGGCCCGCGCGGAACCGCAACCGCGCCGCAGCGGCGATTTCCGCCGCCAGCCTCAGACCACCCCGGACCCCGCCGCACGCGCTGAGAGCCAGCCGGAATGGTCACCGGATTCCGCTAATGGTCTTCCGATCTACCTCTGCGGCGCGGGGGAACGGTCATTCCGGCGCCTGTCTGGCCCTGGCGGCAAAATGATAAACTAATCCTATTTCAGCGGAGGTGCCTATCTCAATGTCTGTAGCCAGTCTTCGTGTGTCGATGGTCGCCGCGTGCTATTGCGCCGTGCAGGGTCTGGCCCAGCCGCCCACCACGCAACTCAATCCCACCGTGAAGAAGATCGTGGGCGAAGTGTCCGAGGAGCGCATCGGGGCCATCATGAAGAAGCTCGGCGATTTCGGTACGCGCTACGTGGCATCGGAGACCGGCAACCCGGCGCACGGAATCGGCGGGGCCGCCAAGTGGATCGAAAGTGAATTCAAGAGCTACAGCGCGCGCCTGGAAGTCAGCGAGCAGCCGTTCTCCGTGCCCAAAACGCGGCGCACGCCGCGCGATCTCGACCTGGTCAACATCGTCGCCGTCCTGCCCGGTGCCATCGACCGGGACCGCTACGTCGTCATTTGCGGCCATTACGATTCCATCGCCCTCCGCCGCCCGCAGAACGGCGGCGTCCGCACCGACGACGCCGGACCCTCTTCCGCCGCCGATGTCGAACAATCAGCCCCCGGCGTGGCCGACGACGGCAGCGGCACGGCGGCGACCATGGAACTGGCGCGCGTCATGAGCCAGTACACCTTCGACAAGAGCATCGTGTTCATCACTTTTTCCGCCGAGGAAATCGGGCTCAACGGCAGCAAGGCTTACGCCGCCAAAGCCAAGGAAGAGAGGATGCAGATCGAAGGCGTGCTGAACAACGACA
>Ga0335078_10007827_pt1 | contig 15856 bp, 12 predicted proteins | sample Lox_Sample_32_FD_206711 | JGI IMG/M metagenome (GOLD analysis project Ga0335078, IMG submission 206711) | Soil microbial communities from Loxahatchee National Wildlife Refuge, Florida, United States - Lox_Sample_3.2 | ecosystem: Environmental > Terrestrial > Soil > Wetlands | place: USA... | reverse complement strand
TAGTCTGGAGGGCGCGATGCACGGGTAGACGCAGAATAAGGACGCCTACATCAAGAGACTGCGCCGCATCGAAGGTCTGCGGCCTGCAGCGGATGGTCGAGGATAACAAGTACTGCACAGACATCCTTACCCAGGTCTCGGCCGCCACCAGGGCGTTGCAGTCCATCGCGCTCAGGCTGCTGGATGAGCATCTTGCCCACTGCGTCGCCGGCGTTGTCCCCGAGGGCGGTGACAAGGCCCGCGCCAAGGCAAAGGAAGCCTCCGACGCCATAAGCCGACTCGTCCGATCCTGACCCTGCCCTGATCACCGGCATCAGCAGAGCCAGATCTGGGCGTGCGCCTACTTCTCCTAGGAGGTTCCCGCATCTATCGGCCCTGATCTTGTTTCATCAGCCTCGCGTGTGTTCCAGAGCGTGTCTTGTAGATCATCGGAAGCCGCGCAGTCAGATCTAATCGGTGCGGCGTCGACGGCCCCGAGCCAGGCGAAGCACTGCTTATGGGCAGCCGCGCATGCTGATGTATGGGCGCGATGAAGCATTCAGAGGCGGATGAACCGTGCGGCACTGAGGGGACTTCTCGGCTGGCGCTGCGAAGGAGGATGCGCGCGGCGGGACTGAGGCGATCACGGCGGCGTGATCACCGAGCACGCCCGGTCGGGCCGGCGAGCGGACGCCGGCACCTCAGGTAGCCGAGTCGAGTCCGGCCTCGTGGAGCCGCTCGCGCGTGTTGGGGTTCACTGAAGGACGGAACGGCATCTCCACGACCGTGGCCGCTACCGGCCGACCTGGGCTGTCGGCGTACCGATCGGGAAGGTGGACGTGCAGTTGGGTCCCCAGCTCCGACGAGGCGACCGGGACGTGCGCCATCGCGATGTTCGTCTGGAGTTCGGGCGAGTACCACGGTGAGGTCACATAGCCGACCGCTGGCTGGTCGGCGCCTTGGCTGACGAGCCAGAAGTCCGGTGCGTACTCGTCGATGGGACGGCCGCCGAGCCGCAGGCCGACCAGCGTGTGCCGGTAGGGCGGGTGGCCGGCTTCGAGCTGGGTGCGGGCGGCCTCGAGCGCGGCCTTGCCGACGTAGTCGGCCTCCTTGGCCCGGGGGACCTGGTAGCCCAGGTTGACCTGGAAGGGCAGGGTCTCGGCGTCCATGTCCTGCCCCCACGACAAGATGCCGGCGGCGATCCGGCGGTGGTGGGCCGGGGCGATCACCATGAGCTGGTGCTTCTTGCCCGCCTCGAGGACCGCGTTCCACATGTCCTCGGCGTGCAAGGTGGCATCCCGCAGGTAGATCTCGTACCCCTTCTCACCGGTGAACCCGGTCTGGGATACCACGACGGGATGGCCGGCGATCTCGCCTTCGTACAGGCCGTACGACGGGATGTCGGCAACCGCCGGGCCGACCAGGTCGACGAGCAGGGCCTGCGACTTCGGTCCCTGGATCTGGACAGGACAGACGTCGATCTCGGCGATCTCGACGTCGAATCGCTTCGCGACGTTGACTCCCTGCAGCCAGAACATCAGGTCGGAGTCGGACAGGCTGAACCAGAACTCCTGCTCGGACAGACGCAGCAGCACCGGGTCATTGAGGATCCCGCCCCGCTCGTTGCACAAGATCACATACCGGGCCCGCATCGGAGGGATCTTGGTGGCGTCCCGGGTGATCACGAAGTTCACGAACGCCTCGGCGCCGGGGCCCGCGACCCGGATCTGCCGCTCCACGGCGACGTCCCACATGGTGACGTGGTTGACCAGCGCGTCGTATTCAACCATCGGCCCGCCGTCCTCATGACGGACGTAGCCGCGCGGGTGGTAGACGCGGTTGTAGACCTCGGCTCGCCAGCAGCCGGCTTCTGCCGACAGGTGCCAGTAGGGGGACTTGCGGATGCGGGTCGAGATCAAAAGCTCGACAGGCGTCGGGCCGCTTTGCCGCAGGTTGACGGGAACCAGCCGGTCGGACTGGTCGACGGAGGGAACGTTGCGCCCGGAGGCTTGGGCATCGCTGGATGTCATGACGACTCCATCTCTCGTGGATCGGCCAGCCATCGCGATGCAGGCGGTCTCCTGACTTCCGGATCGACACCTTCGCCCGGCCTTCCCAGATCTGGCGAGATCCAGTGGCGCACAAGGGGCGTCGGCTCCCCGGTCACAGTGGCGAGGACCGCGCCGGACTTCCACCGGCTTCCCGTCCCTGCAACGCTCTTCCAGGAGAGTAGGAACTGTGTTGCACTCCCGTCAATACGTTGCATATATGGCAACACCATCTTGAGCGGTACCATGACGTCTGCAGTGGTTCGGCCGGTCCCCGGACCGGCCGTCGCAAGAGGGAACCCGGTGTGAATCCGGGGCTGCCCCGCAGCGGTATCTGGGAACGACCGGCGTCATCAGCACTGGGCCGAGCACGACGAGACCCGGGAAGCGGCGCCCAGTAGGTGTCTGGCCACAGACGCGCCCAGGAGCCCGAAGACCTGCCACTGCACCGGGGCGGCCCGTCCCGGTCTCCGTGACGAGCTCGCGAGGGATGAGCCCGGATGCATCACAGCAACGTGCCGCAGCACGACACGGATGATCAGACCGCGACCCAGCTCGAACGCTTGATCGCCTTCCTGACCACCCGTCTCACCGAGGACCTGGCAAAAATCTGGACCCGGGACGAGCAGGACTCCAGCGCCCGCCCGCGGCCAGGCGCCGCAGCTCAGGTCGCGGTCGTCGACGAACTCCTCCAGACCCTGCCCGCAGGGAAGCTGCCCCCTCGGCCCGAGCTGCGGATCCTGCTCCTCGGCTACTGCCGCCACCCCGACTACGACCAGCGATGGACAGACCTGCTCCACGACGACTCGGTCTCCCGGCCATGTGCAGGCGAGTAGATGCAGCCGACGGCGGTGCTATCGGCGATGGCCTGATCCTGATCCCGCCTCGGGACGAGCCCACAGGCAGTGCGTCGCACGGCTCCCGGCTGGCAGGAGCCTGTCATCTCGGAGTGAGAGCTGACGGCCGTGGGGTGGGCCAACCTCCATCCGCACACGGAGGCGAACTTCGTGTTGCCGGGGCACTTGTTCGTCCAGTCCGGCATGTCACGGTCGTCGCGACCAAAGGTGTGAGAATCCCTGACTGATCCAGCACGCCACCCGGGAAACGCTGCGGCGCGAGGGGTGGCCGACCGACATTTGGCAGTCCACCCTATGCCACCTCTTGGACCCCGCCTGCACCGCCCGGCTCGCCGACAGCGCCGTCAATCGCTCTGCTGTACTGCTTCGCCATCCCCTCTACCGCTACGCCGCCAACACCGGCGACCAGCGCGACGACCTGGACGAGGCCGAACAGATCCAGTGCGCCCCGGTTCCCTATACTGCTGGTGCGGATGGTTCGCCTCCGGCTTCCGGGCCGGGGTGCGTCGTAAGAGGGAACCCGGTGTGAGTCCGGGACTGCCCCGCAGCGGTGAACGGGAACGACCGCCGTCATTAAGCACTGGGCCCCCACGGGCCTGGGAAGCGACGGCCAGTAGGAGACACCGGCCAGGTGTCATGCCCGTGAGTCCGAAGACCTGCCACCGCCCGCGCGCCAGCCGGTGCGTGGTGGTCTGTGGCCTCTCGGGTGGGCTCAGGACACGGCTGCTGCTGGCGCCGTTCGTCTTCCCGTAGGGCCGCGGTTGATGGCTGGGCGAGGGAGACAAAGCCATGGAAACGACCGTGCTGGGGTACCCGCGGATCGGCGCGCGCCGGGAACTGAAGAAGATAACCGAGGCCTTCTGGGCCGGGCAGGCCACAGAAGCCGATCTGGAGGAGACCGCTGCAGCGCTGCGGCGGCAGACCTGGGAAACCCTGCATAAGGCGGGATTGAGCGGTATCCCGTCGAATACGTTCTCGCTGTATGACCACGTGCTGGACACCGCGGTCATGGTCAACGCCGTCCCCCGGCGGTTCGCCGGCCTGGCTGGCCTGGATGCCTATTTCACGATGGCGCGTGGCGCGGACGGGATCGCACCGCTGGAGCTGACCAAGTGGTTCGACACCAACTACCACTACCTGGTTCCCGAACTCAGCCCGGGCACAGAGCTGCGGCTGGCCAGTGACAAGCCGGTACGCGAATACACCGAGGCACAGGCACTTGGCATCGAAACCAGGCCGGTCCTGCTAGGCCCGGTGTCGTTCCTGCTGCTGTCCAAGCCCGCCGAACCAGGATTTGAGCCGCTGTCCCTGCTCGACCCGCTGCTCGAGGTATACGCGGAACTGCTCAGGGACTTGCGGGAGTCCGGCGCTGCGTGGGTTCAGCTGGATGAGCCGGTACTGGCGGCCGACCGTTCCGCAGATGAGCTGCAGGCCCTGGGCCACGCCTATGACCGGCTCGGGTCGCTGGAGCGTCGGTCGGCGCTGCTGGTGAGCACTTACTTCGGTGAGATCGGCGACGCGCTGCCGGTACTGGCGCACAGCCCGGTCGAGGCGGTTGGCCTGGACTTCGTGGCCGGGCCGGGTAACCGGGAGGCGCTGGCCGCGGTCGGCGGGCTCGGGACCAAGACCCTGGTCGCCGGGGTGGTTGACGGCCGGAATGTGTGGCGCACCGATCTGCCGGGCGCGCTGTCGCTGGCCGCGTCGCTGCTGGGCCTGGCCGGCCAGCTGGCGGTGAGCACGTCCTGTTCCCTGCTGCACGTGCCGCTTGACCTGAACGCCGAGACGTCATTGCCGGCCGGGCTGGCTGGGCGGCTGGCCTTTGCCCGGCAGAAAGTTGATGAGGTCGTCCTCATCGGCCGAGCGCTGACCGACGGCCGTGACGCGATCTCGGCTCACCTCGCGGCCGCGGAGACCACCAGCCCGTCCGGGAATGTGGTGGTCAGGGTGAGGCTAGGCAGGCTGGGAGACGGGCCGCCACGCAGTGCTTACGCTGTCCGCCGCGCGGCCCAGGCAAATGGCCTGCCGATGCTGCCAACCACCACGATCGGGTCATTCCCTCAGACCGGCCGGATCCGCAAGGCACGCGCTGATCACCGCGCCGGGCAGGTGTCCCGTGAGGCTTATGAGGAGATCATGCGCGCCGAGATCGACCGCGTGATCGCGCTGCAGGAAGACATCGGCCTCGACGTGCTGGTGCATGGTGAGCCGGAACGAAACGACATGGTGCAGTACTTCGCCGAGCACCTGGACGGGTTCGTCACCACCGGCAGCGGCTGGGTCCAGTCGTATGGGACTCGGTATGTCCGGCCGCCCATCCTGCACAGCGACGTCGCCCGGCCCGAGCCGATCTCGGTGGGCTGGGCGCGCTACGCCCAGTCCCGGACAACCCGGCCGGTCAAGGGCATGCTGACCGGCCCGGTCACCATGCTGGCCTGGTCGTTCGTCCGTGACGACCAGCCGCTGGGCGACACCGCCCAGCAGGTCGCGCTCGCGCTGCGGGACGAGATCGCCGACCTCGAGGCGGCTGGGATCCGCATCATCCAGGTCGACGAGCCGGCGCTGCGTGAGCTGCTGCCGCTGCGGCAAGCAGGCCGCCAGGCCTACCTGGACTGGGCGGTGGCGGCGTTCCGGCTGGCCACCTCCGGGGCCGCCGACGCCACCCAGATCCATACGCACATGTGCTACAGCGAGTTCGGCGACATCCTGGGCGTGATCTCGGCGCTGGACGCGGACGTGACCAGCGTCGAGGCAGCCCGCTCCCGGATGGAATTCATCGCCGACCTGACAGCGGCCGGTTTCGAGCGCGGCATCGGCCCAGGCGTCTGGGATATCCACTCACCCCGCGTGCCTACCGTCGACGAGATGACCGAGGCACTGTCGCTGGCCCTGCGGGCCGTCGAGCCCGGCCGCCTGTGGGTCAACCCCGACTGCGGGCTGAAAACCCGCGGCTACGCCGAAACGGAGCACGCCCTGCGGAACCTGGTCGCGGCCGCCCGCCAGGCACGCACCATTCTCGCCCACTAACCCGGCCGGCACAGGGGCTGGCGCCGGCCGGCGATCCCAGCCCCTGCCTGCGGCAGGTGTATCCCGGCTCACCGACGCCACCATCCACGCTAACCCTGACGTGGCTGCTGGCACCGACGTGAACACGCTGACATGCAGATCGCTAAGAGAGGCAGCCCGGCCACGCTGCAGCCGCGCAGGTTCTGAGCGAGCTGTGCGCCTACTCAACCATGCGCCCGACCGCCGGGGGCCCGCTGGCCCCGCCCTACCGTTTAGCGAACCGCTTCCGTTCACGGCAGGACGTCCAGGAGCTATCCACCCTTCGTCAAACATCCCGAGTGCACTGCCAGGCGGGCGTCACCGAAATCGCCACGCTCCACCAAGACTCCTGAGCCAGCCACAGCGATAGTGGGCGTCTCCGGACTCCCCGGGGCGGTTCACATCGTAGACACGGCCGCATCCAGAACCGGTAGTTCCCCGAGAACTTAGCAACGTCCCCGGCGCACCCGGCCGTTTGCTCCCGGTGTGTGGGTGGTGGACTGGACGGATGCGGTCTAGCTGCGTCGCGCTGGTGGTATGTGCCGGGTTGGCGACGGCGGCGTGCCAGGGATCGGCGGCTGTCCCGGCTACGCCGGGCGGCTGAAGGTGCCGGACGGGTGGACGGCGCGGGTGCCTGGCGCCCGGATGGAAGCCTAATGGGGGTGGATCGGCTTGTTCGTTGGGACAAGCTGATCTCCGAGCCGTCTGCCGTGAGCACTGGCCAAGCCCGGGCCTGGAGCTCTAGGTCTAGATCGTGCCACGGCAGGCTGGTGAGGAGGTTCCAGGGCTGGTGGGGTGTCGTGCCGGGAGCACTGATCCATTAGGTCGCCGCGTTGCCTCCTCGGGCTCGTCAGGGATGGACGTCAGGAGGTGCGGGTGATCTTCGCCGGGATTGACTGGGCAGAGGCTCATCACGATGCGTGCGTGATGGGCGAAGACGGCACGGTGCTGGACCAGCGCCGGGTTAGCCACAGCGTGGCGGGCATCGGTGAGCTGCATGCGCTGATCGCCGCGCACGCCAGGGAGGGAGAACCGGTCGCGGTTGGGATCGAGGTCGACCGGGGCCTGGTGGTGACGGCGCTGCTGGCAGCGGGTTATCAGGTGTATGCGGTCAACCCGCTGGCCTCGGCCCGGTACCGGGACCGGCATGCCACGTCGGGGGCGAAGTCCGACCGTGGTGATGCCAAGGTGCTGGCGGATCTGGTCCGCACCGACCGGCACAACCACCGGCAGGTCGCCGGGGACTCCGAGCTGGCCGAGGCCGTCAAGGTGCTGGCCCGCGCGCACCAGTCGGCCATCTGGTCGCGGCAGCGGCAGGTCAACGCGCTGCGCTCGGCGCTGCGGGAGTACTACCCGGCCGCGCTCGCGGCGTTCGGCACCGGCCTGGCGGCCAGCGATGCCGTCGCTGTCCTGGCGATGGCGCCCACCCCGGAAACTGGACGTGCGCTATCGAGGAGCAAGATCGCCGCCGCGCTGCGCCGGGCGCCAGCGCAACACCGGCCAGCGGGCGGCCGAGATCACCGCCGCGCTGCGCGCGGACTACCTGCAAGCCCCGGCCGCTGTCGCAGCTGCTTACGGGGCAGCGGCCCGCTCGGCGGTCCGGCTCATCAGCGCCTATACCGCCGAGATCGCCGAACTTGAGGAAGCGCTGGCGGAGCATTTTGACCAGCACCCGGACGCGAAGATCGTCCGTTCCCTGCCAGGACTGGGGACGATCCTGGGCGCCCGGGTGCTGGGCGAGTTCGGTGATGACCGGACCCGTTTTCCCAGCCCCCAGTCTCGCAAGAACTACGCCAGCACGTCACCCATCACCAAAGCATCCGGGCGCAGCCACATCGTCCTGGCCCGCTACGCCCGCAACCGGCGCCTGGCCGACGCCCTGCAGCAATGGGCGTTTTGCTCTTTGAGCACATCACCCGGAGCCCGCGCCTGCTACGACCAGCTCCGCGCCCGCGGCAAAACCCACCGCCAGGCCCTGCGCCAGCTCGCCAACCGCTGGGTCGGCATCCTCCACACCTGCCTCCACCGCGGACAGCTCTACAACGAAACCGCCGCCTGGCAGCACCTGCAAGCTGCTGCTGCTTGACACCTTCCAGACGTGGGGTGTCTAGACCCAGCAGGGCGATCTGGTGGTCACCGAGCCCGGCAGCGGGCGCGTGGTGGAACTTCCGCCCCGGCCTGGCCAGACAGCCACCTCGCGCATCCTTTTGTCCGGCCTGACATCGCCGCAGGGCCTGGCCTTCGCCCGCCTGGCCGGCCGGTGGGTCTTGTATGTCGGCGAGTCGGACCAGATCGACCGTTACCCCTGGGGGCCGGCCTGATCAGCGGGACCCGCACGGCGAAGGCCTGGCGGTGGTCCCCGACGGCTCGGTGTGGACCGCAGTGAACGAGCGTGACAACGTGACCTTCCCCTTCCACTCCTCCTACGCCGGGCACGCCGACGCTTTCGGGCAGGTCATTCAGGCCTACGTCAACAACCATCCGCTCGGCGAGGTCGTCCCGGTCACCCCGGGCGGGATCTGGGCTGGCCCCACTGCAAACCCGAGCCCGACCACAACCATCCGGCCGGGTCGCTGGCCAACATCCCGTTCGTGGCCGACGCGGTCACCAATCCCGGCGGCAGCCACCTGGACTGCGCGACCCTGCCGCCGGTCGAGGTCGGTCTCCCGGCCCACAGCTCCCCGCTCGGCATGTCGTTCCTGCAGCAGCACAGCCTCATCCCGACACCATGATCGGGCGGTGCGGTCGTAGCGGTCCACGGCTCGTGGAACCGCTAGCCACCTCGCTCCCCCGCGGTTCTGTGGATGGCGTGGAACACCGCGAAACACACACTGGAACCCGCGGTCACCCTGGTCACCGGATTCCAGAACGCCGACGGCAGCCGCTGGGGCCGCCCCGCCGACGCCGTGCCCGGACCCGACGGCGCCCTGTACATCAGCGATGACACCGCCGGCGCCATCTACCGCCTGATGCCCTCCAGATAACCAGACGACCCGGTTGCGTACCGTCTTGATCTTGGCCTCCCGCGAGCCCGGTGACGGTTTGTGGTCGGGGAGAAAGCAAGACGGCCGTGCGGGTGGGTTCTGCCAAATACGCGCGACACGCCGACACGACATGTGGTGCTTGGGATTGCCGAGCCCGCTACATATGGTGGTGCCCGCAGCTGGTTCCGCGGGCTCGCCAGGCTCGTGGGGGTAAGAGGGAACCCGGTGAGATTCCGGGACTGCCCCGCAGCGGTGAGCGGGAACGACAGCCGTCCGGGCCGCGTAAGCATGCGCGGTGGGAACAGCACTGGGCTTTGCTGCCTGGGAAGCGACGGCCAGTAGGAGGCGCCGGGGTCGGCGCTGTGCCCGCGAGTCCGAAGACCTGCCAGCGGGCCGCGCGCGAAGGGCGTGCGGCGGCTCCGGCCGCGCGGGGCGGCTGACGGGCCCGGTGACCTGCCGCTGGGAGGGCAGGCTGCTGGCCTTGTCGCGTGCTCGCGTGATCGGTGCCATGGGGAGCGAGCTCGCGAGGAGAGAGCGATGACGGTCACCGAGGTCAGCCCGGGCAGGCCCGCGCAGGCGCGGATGCAGGTCCGCAAGCGGAACGGGGACGCTGAGCCGGTCGATGTGAACAAGATTGTCCGCGCGGTGGAGCGGTGCGCTGGCGGTCTGGACGAGGTCGACCCGATGCGGGTGGCGACCAAGACGATCAGTGGCCTGTATGACGGGGCGAGTACGGCGGAGCTGGACCGGCTGTCGATCCAGACGGCGGCGGAGATGACCGGTGAGGAGCCGCAGTATTCGCGGCTGGCCGCGCGGCTGCTGGCCGGCTATATCGGCAAGGAAGTGCGGGGGCAGGGCATCGCCTCGTTCAGCCAGTCGGTCGCGCTGGGTCAGGCCGAAGGGCTGATCGGCGACACCACGGCCCGGTTCGTCAAGGACAACGCGCGCAAGCTGGATGACGCGGTGAATGCCGATGCGGACCTGGGGTTTGAGTACTTCGGCATCAAGACGGTCTATGACCGGTACCTGCTGCGGCACCCGTCGGCCCGGATGGTGATCGAGACCCCGCAGTACTTCCTGATGCGGGTGGCCTGCGGGCTTTCGCAGTCCCCGGCCGAGGCGGTCGGGTTCTACAAGCTGATGTCCTCGCTGGCCTACCTGCCCAGCTCGCCGACGCTGTTCAACTCCGGCACCAGCCACCCGCAGATGTCCTCCTGCTTCCTGGTGGACTCGCCCCGTGATGACCTGGACTCGATCTACGCCCGGTACGCGCAGGTCGCGCAGCTGAGCAAGTTCTCCGGCGGGATCGGGATCTCCTGGTCACGGGTGCGGTCGCGCGGCGCGCTGATCCGCGGCACGAACGGCAGCTCCAACGGCATCGTGCCCTTCCTGCGGACACTGGATGCGTCAGTAGCGGCAGTGAACCAGGGTGGCCGCCGCAAGGGCGCCGCCTGCGCCTACCTGGAGCCCTGGCACCCCGACATCGAAGAGTTCCTGGAACTGCGCGACAACACCGGTGAGGACGCCCGGCGCACCCACAACCTGAACCTGGCCAACTGGATCCCGGACGAGTTCATGCGCCGGGTCGAGGCCGATAGCGTGTGGTCCCTGATCGACCCCGACCAGGTGCCCGAGCTGCCCGACCTATGGGGCGAGGAGTTCGACGCGGCGTACCGGGCTGCCGAGGCCGCCGGCCGTTACGTGCGGCAGGTGAAGGCGCGCGACCTGTACGCCAAGATGATGCGCACGCTGGCCCAGACCGGCAACGGCTGGATGACCTTCAAGGACGCCTGCAACGCCAAATGCAACCAGACCGGCCAGCCAGGCGGCGTGGTGCACCTGTCCAACCTGTGCACCGAGATCACCGAGGTCACGACCGACACCGAAACGGCGGTGTGCAATCTCGGGTCAGTTAACCTGGCCTGGCACCTGACCACCGGCACCGACGGGCCGCTTCAGGTCGACTGGGAGAAGCTGCGCGCCACGGTGCGCACGGCCGTGCCGTTCCTGGACCGCGTCATCGACCTGACCTTCTACCCCAGCAAGCACGCCGCGGCGTCCAACCCGCGGTGGCGGCCGGTCGGCCTGGGCGTGATGGGCCTGCAGGACGTGTTCTTCGCGCTGCGGCTGCCGTTCGACTCACCCGAGGCCTGCGAGCTGTCCGCGCGGATCGCCGAGGAAATCTACCTGACCGCGCTGGAGTCCTCCGCCGGCCTGGCCCAGCGGCACGGCCCGCACCCGGCGTTCGGCCAGACCCGCGCCGCCGCCGGCCAGCTGCAGCCCGACCTGTGGGGCGTCACCGGCTCCCAGGCGGCCCGGTGGAAGGCACTGCGCAAGCGGATCAAGCGAACCGGGCTGCGCAACTCGCTGCTGATCGCCATCGCCCCGACCGCGACCATCGCCTCGATCGCCGGATGCTATGAGTGCATCGAACCCCAGGTGTCGAACCTGTTCAAGCGCGAGACCATGTCCGGGGAGTTCCTGCAGGTCAACAACGCGCTGGTGAACGAGCTGAAAGCCCACGGGCTGTGGACGGCCGCAGTGCGGGACCAGATCAAGCAGGCCGACGGCTCGGTGCAGCACGTCACCGCGCTGCCCGAACCGGCCCGGCAGCTGTTCCGCACCGCCTGGGAACTGCCGCAGCGGGCCCTGATCGACCTGGCCGCCGCCAGGGCGCCCTACATCGACCAGAGCCAGTCACTCAACCTGTTCCTGGCCGCCCCCACCATCGGCAAGCTGTCCTCGATGTACCTGCACGCCTGGAAGAGCGGCCTGAAGACCACCTACTACCTGCGGTCCCGGCCAGCGACCCGGATCCAGCAAGCTACGGTCGCGGTGCCCGCGGCCGCCACTCCCGTCACCGACCAGGACGCCGTCGCCTGCTCCCTGGAAAACCCCGAGACCTGCGAGGCCTGCCAGTGACCACCACCCAGACCACCGTCACCGCGGCCGGGAACGAAGAACCGGCCGCCGGGCGGCACCTGCTGCTGGACCCCGGCCTGGACCTGACCCTGCGCCCGATGCGCTACCCGCACTTCTACGACCGGTTCCGCGACGCGATCAAAAACACCTGGACGGTCGAGGAGGTCGACCTGCATTCCGACCTGGCCGACCTGGGCAAGCTCTCCCCCGCCGAGCGGCACCTCGTTTCCCGCCTGGTCGCGTTCTTCGCCACCGGCGACACGATCGTGGCCAACAACCTCGTCCTCAACCTCTACCAGCACGTCAACTCACCCGAGGGGCGGCTGTACCTGTCCCGGCAGCTGTTCGAGGAAGCCGTGCACGTGCAGTTCTACCTGACCCTGCTGGACACCTACGTGCCCGACGACACCGAACGGGCCGACGCGTTCGCGGCGGTCGAGAACATCCCCTCGATCCGGCGCAAGGCCGAGTTCTGCTTCAAGTGGATCGACTCGGTCTTCGGCCTGCGCGAGCTCCGCACAGCCGCCGACCGGCGGTCGTTCCTGCTCAACCTGATCTGCTTCGCCGCCTGCATCGAGGGCCTGTTCTTCTACGGCGCGTTCGCCTACGTGTACTTCCTGCGCTCCCGGGGGCTGCTGAACGGGCTGGCGTCCGGAACCAACTGGGTATTCCGCGACGAGTCGATGCACATGGCGTTCGCCTTCGACATCGTCGACACCGTCCGGCGCGAGGAGCCGGAACTGTTCGACGAGACCATGGCAGGTCAGGTCCGCGCGATGCTCACCGAGGCGGTCGACTGCGAGACGCAGTTCGCCGAAGATCTGCTCGGCCACGGTGTGGCCGGGCTCTCGCTGGCCGACATGCGGTCCTACCTGGAACACGTCGCCGACCGGCGGCTCGCCCAGCTCGGCGTCGAGCCGGTGTACGGGTCGGCGAACCCGCTGGCCTTCATGGACCTGCAAGACGTCCAGGAACTGTCCAACTTCTTCGAACGCCGCGTCTCCGCCTACCAGGTCGGGGTCACCGGCGAGGTCGCCTTCGACCAGGACTTCTGACCCCAGCCCCGGGCTAATCACCAGCAGGGAGCATGTGCCCTTTGGCCGTGAGCTGCCCTGACGTCAGCCCCATCGGGCACACTGCTGGGCACGATGCCGGGTTAGCGGTCAGGGTCATCGCTATGGCCGAGTAGCCGCCGGATTGGCCGGTGCAGCGGCGACCACCAAGTCTCGTCACAGCGCGGGACGTTGCATCTGACCCTGACATGACCGCCGCGTGCCTCCCAGGCCGGCGGACAGGCGCATGGTTCCCAGGTGATTGTGACCGTGCCCGGTCTCCACGGATGTTGTGACCGGCATTCGGCGGGCCAGGTCGCCACTGCCACCCAGTCAGCAAAACACAAATTCGAAAGAGGTGCCTTCTAATGCTAGAGGTGATCGCGGCCGCGCCGGGGATAGGCAGCCCTGCCTACGTTGGGCGGCAGCTGGCGCATAGGCCGATGGCGGCGAAGCGGCGGGGCTGGATGGTGAATCCATACCTGTCGCGGGTGGCTTGGTCCAGGGCGTCGAACAACTCGCCGGGGACTTCGGTCAGGGTGCCGCACTGCCCGCACAGCAGGTGCCCGTGGGCGGTGGTGGTGAGGTGGTAGGTCGCGGGCCCGTGGCCGAGGTGGGTCTTGTCGACGATCTGGAGGCGTTCGAGTTCGTCGAGGTTGCGGTAGATCGTGGTCTGGTTGACCTCGGGGACCTGGGCGTGGACGGCGGTAGCGAGTTCGTCGGCGCTGCGATGGCCTGGGCTGTCGAACAGCGCCCGCAGCAGCAGCCGCTTGGCGGCGGTGGCCCGGCCGCCGTGCTGGCGGACCACTGCCAGGACGTGCTCGATGACATCGCTGCCCACTGGGGCCGGGGCGTCGGTCATGGTGTCAGGGTAGACCACCACCGCTCAGTTACCCACGACTCGCTATTGCAAGTAATTCGCAGCCATCCTAGGCTGACGCCAGGCAGACCCCCAACGGAAGGTGCGCTTGATGACCACTGTGACCGCGCGGCTGACCCGGATCCGGCACGGGCTGACCCCGGCCGAGTGGACCAAGGTCGGCGCGATGACAGCGGTGATCATCGGCCTGAACGTGCTGGGCTGGGTCATGCTGGCCGCCGCCGTGGGCGGGCACTACCACATCACCAGCACCGAGGTGTTCGGGTTCGGCACCGGGATCCTGGCCTACACCCTGGGCATGCGGCACGCCTTCGACGCCGACCACATCGCCGCGATCGACAACACCACCCGCAAGCTGGTCCAGGACGGCAAACGGCCGCTGACGGTCGGGTTCTTCTTCTCCCTCGGGCATTCCACGATCGTGTTCGTGATGGCGCTGCTGCTGAACTTCGGCATCCGCGCCCTGGACGCCCAGGTCAAAAACGACAGCTCCGGGCTGCACAACGCCACCGGCGTCATCGGCACCACCGTCTCAGGCGAGTTTTTGTACCTGATCGCGCTGCTGAATCTGGTCGTGCTGATCTCGATCATCAAGGTGTTCCGCGAGATGCGCCGCGGCGCCTACGACGACGCGGAGCTGGAACGCCAGCTTGACAGCCGGGGCATGATGAACCGGTTCTTCGGCGGCTACGCCAAGCGGATCGACACCGGCTGGAAGATGTACCCGGTCGGGGTGCTGTTCGGCCTGGGCTTCGACACCGCCACCGAGGTCACCCTGCTGGTCCTGGCGGGCACCGCGGTGGTGTCCGGGTTGCCGTTCTATGCGATCTTGTCGCTGCCGATCTTGTTCGCCGCCGGGATGTGCCTGTTCGACACCGCCGACGGGTGCTTCATGAATTTCGCCTACGACTGGGCGTTCGCCCGCCCGGTCCGCAAGGTCTTCTACAACCTGACCATCACCGGCCTGTCGGTGTTCGTCGCGTTCTTCATCGGCACCATCGAGATCTTGGGCCTCATCGGCCAGGAGTACAACCTGTCCGGCGGGTTCTGGACCTTCATGGGCAACTTCGACATCAACAAAGCCGGGTTCGTCATCGTCGGCATCTTCGTGCTCACCTGGGCCGTGGCCCTGTCCATCTGGCACTTCGGCCACATCGAGCAAAAATGGGACCTCGCCGCCGCCAAAACCGGCAGTCACGACTAGCCCGCCACTGGGACCTGTCACCAGGCATGCACTGCCATGAGATGGTTGTGGTTGGATCTTGAACCCGCCGGGTATCCCATGATCGCTTAACTCCATAGTCAGCCTCGGTAGGGGATTTCGACGGAGACGTTGGTTGCTTTGACGGTGGCGACCGCGAGCTTGCCGGGTTCCAGGCCGAGGTCGTCGGCGGCTTCGCGGCTGAGCAGGGAGACGAAGCGGTGCGGTCCGGCCTGGATTTCTACCTGGGCCATGACGGTGTCGCGGGTGACCTTGCTGACCAGGCCGCTGAACCTGTTGCGGGCGGAATGTGCCACGATCATGGTGGCCTCGGTGTGGTCGGCTGATTCGGCCAGTTCCTGGGCCAGCGCGGCCAGGGCGGCCCCGTCGACGGCCATCCGCCCGGAGTCGTCGGTGATCGTGGCGATCCGTCCCGCGTCCGCCCAGCGGCGCAGGGTGTCGGTGCTGACCCCCAGCAGGCTGGCTGCTTCTTTTATTCGGAACATCGGCATGGCCGGAGGGTAACGCAGATGCGGCGCCCTCCCTCGACGGGGCGGCGCACCGGCGGCTGCCGGGCCCGGCGCGGGGCGCTGGCGCGGTAACAAGGCCTGGCGCAGCCCAGGGCAAGCATCCAGAAAATGCCCGTTGACCAGGAAGTTCGCCCGCTAGCGTGGCCGGGTGTTCGGGCCTGGGTGGACCGAGGTCGCCACGCTGGCGGCGGCGTTTGTCATTGCGGTGCTGGCGACGCCGGCGGGGATCTCCGGGGCGGTGCTGCTGCTGCCGTTTAGGTCACCTGCACGCCGCGCCCGCAGCCGACCGCGGCGGTCAACTAGCATTCTTACCCAGCCGACCCGCGGCCACGGGCGGCGCGGCACGCCACGAGGCCCGGTA
>Ga0335078_10007826_pt1 | contig 15857 bp, 17 predicted proteins | sample Lox_Sample_32_FD_206711 | JGI IMG/M metagenome (GOLD analysis project Ga0335078, IMG submission 206711) | Soil microbial communities from Loxahatchee National Wildlife Refuge, Florida, United States - Lox_Sample_3.2 | ecosystem: Environmental > Terrestrial > Soil > Wetlands | place: USA... | reverse complement strand
GTCCGATCTGGTTTGTGGAAGGCGATGGCTTGGTTGACCCGATCCTTATGTGCCGTGTCTTTGTGATTCACGAGTGCTCTCTAGTCTGTAGGGAGACACCGGCTCTGCCGGGGACGTAGTACAAATCTGACAAATCCCACGGTATCCGGGTGGCGGACTCGCCATGGTGCGCATTCTTGAACGCGGTCGCTCCCGGCGAGGCCGCCGTGCGGTGAGCGATAAGCAAGCGCAGAATTCGCGTTCTTGGGAACTCTGGCGTGCCAGGGCAAGCCTGGCTGGACCTTGCGAACTAAATTTTCTGGATCCGGTGACTGTCACTCAAGCACTTGCGCATTCATGGATAACGCTGAATTGTTCAGGCGCTTCCCATGACCACGGTGTGCGGGCTCAGCGGAATGGGGTGCGCGGTGACGCCTCCCAAGCCTGCCTCGTGGTACATGGCTGTGAGTTCGCTCAGCGTATAGGCGTCGCCCGCGGCGGTGGAGGTCAACATGGTCATGCTGAAGGCCGCCGGCATGGGTGGGGAGACGCGGTCCTCATTGGGAACGAACTCGAGCGTGGCGGCGCGCCCGCCGGACCGCAGCGCGGCGTGCACCTTGTTCAACAGGCCCACGCAGGTCGGCTGATCGAAGTGGTGAAGGAAGTTGGTGAGCAGCACCACATCATAAGGCCCGCCGAAGTCGACTTCGAACGCGCTGCCGGGCAGCATGTCGTAGCGGTCGTGGACGCCAGCCTTTCGGGCGTTGTCCAGAGCCACGCGCAGCACCGGCGCCCAGTCGAGACCGGTGACGCGGGCCTGCGGGTTCTGTTTGGCGATTTCGATGCCGAACAGGCCGTGGCCGGCGGCGATATCCAGCACCCGCATCGGGCCGGCGCGTCCCTCCAGCACCACCGCGCCCAGCGGACCCACCATGGGAGCCATCATCGGCGCCATGGTTTCCGCGAACTGGACCCAAATCGGATTCTCCGGCTCCACGCTGCCAGCGCCCGGCAGGACGGTACGGCCGCTGCGCACGATTTCCGCCAGATGGTCGTAAGGATCTCGCATCGCCGGGTTGCTGAGGAATTGGGCGATGGAAGCCAAGGATGAAGGCGAGCGTGGGTCCAGGAAGGCGGCGCTAGTCGGAGTGTGCCGGTAAAGCCCGTCCTTTTTCGCCAGCACGCCGTAGATGGTGAGGAAATCACACAGGATGCGGATGCCGCGTTCTGATGCCGAGCAGTGGCGGGCGATGGAGGCCACGTCTCCTGGTCCTTCACCCACGGCCCGGAAAACATCGAGATCGATCGCCGCCTTCAAAGCCGCCGTGCGCTGATGCGCTTGCAGCATTTCGAAAACCAGACCGGGAGTCAACGGACCTTCGGCACTATTCCCTGGGTGCACACCAGCCTCCTCTTCAGCTAAGCGAAGCCTTTCACTTTAGCATTGTCAGTGGCAGCGATAGAAGGGGCCATTAAAATTGATTACTCGTTTGACAGTCTGCGAAGCGGTGTCATACACTCTGCGGATGCCGATTCCAACCGAACCCATTGGAAGCATCCCGAGACCTCCGGAGTTGGTCCAAGCCATCCGGGAGTCTGAGCAGGGGCATCTAGCGCAAGAAGAGCTCGACGCGCTCTATGCCGGCGCGCTACGCGACACGATCCAGCGCTTTGAGGCCACCGGATCGCCCGTCATCACGGACGGAGAGCAGACCAAGCCCAGCTTTGCCACCTACCCGATCCACGGGCTTCGCAACCTGGCGCCGGACGGCGTGTCCGTTTCTTTTGTTGACGGTCATACCCGGCAATTGCCACGGCTTGCCGCAGGCCCCTTTTCCTACCAGAGTCGGGCCAGCAAATACCTGGAGGCGGCGAGGAGATACACCCAGAAACCCTTGAAGCAAGCCGTGATTTCTTCATCGCTGTTGAGCCTCCTGTACCCGCCAGGGGGAATCGAAGGCTATTCACGCGAGGCGTTCCTTGAAGAGCTGGTTCGCGAAGCGGTGGCGGATATCCGCGGCTGCCTGGGCGCCGGCGCTCACAAGGTGCAGATTGACTTCACGGAAGGTCGACTCTCGATCAAGCTTGACCCTTCGCGCCGGCTGCTCCAGCAGTTCATCGATTTGAACAATCTGGTGTTGAGTCACTTCACGAACGAGGAGAAGCGCCGGCTCGGAGTTCACACCTGCCCCGGCGGCGATCAGGATGCGACGCATAGCGCGGATGTCGACTATGCCAGCCTGTTGCCGAGTCTCTTCACATTGGCCGTGGGGAACTTCTACATCCAACTGGCCAGTGAAAAGGATCGGACTCGCGTGCTGCGGCTGATCGCGCAACACTCCCGCCCGGACCAGACGATTTTCGTGGGGGTCACCGATCCGATTGATCCGCGGATCGAGACGCCTGAGGTAGTGCGGGACCGGATTCTTGAAGCCGCCGAATTCATCCCTTTGGACCGCCTCGGATCCACAGACGACTGCGGATTTGCGCCTTTCAGTGACGACACCTCGACGGCGCGCGACGTGGCGTTTGCGAAGATCCGGGCGCGAGTCGCTGGCACTGAATTGGCCGCGCTGAAGCTTGGCTGAGGTGACCCCGGACCCTCCGCGGGTGATCAACAGTCCTCGAGGGTTGCCACACCTATGGCCACGGTTGCAATCGGACACATTCATGGTAACCTCGCGGCGTTGCAGAATCTGTTGCCCAAGGTTCTGGCAAGAGTCGGTCCCCAAGACACCACCGTCTTGCCGGGTGATTACATCGACCGCGGCGCCCACTCGCGTGGCTGTCTGGAGAGCATCATCCGCTTGAAAGACGAAGCACCGTGTCCCGTCGGCACGCTGATCGGCAGCCACGAGGACTGGATGCTGAAGAGCCTGGGTGATTTCACCAGCCACTCGTGGATTCTGGGCATGGAGGCGTTCGAACACCATCGCCAGTTACTCTGTGGACGCAACCGCCACCATCCCCCAGGAGTTCGAACGGGCCGGACAGTGCCAGATCACGGAGAGGATCCGTATTGGGTACGAGATGTTCTTCGATGCGATTCCGCCGGAGCATCTGGAACCCCTCACGAGTCTGAAGCTTTTACGACCAGACGGGGGGGTGGTCTGCGTTCACGGCGGAGTTCTCGATGATAGACCCCACCCCGGCGCAGACTGACGTGCACCGAGCGAGAGGCCCCAAGGGGGTTCATCGTCGGCTCTTCGCGGGGGCACCTTTTACGAATTCGATGGTTCCCTTGTCGGTATCGATTGTACCGACCATCTTGTCGCCATTCACGGTCAGGTCGCACCAGGCATTGTGTTTCTGCCCTTCAGGCCGTTTTCTTCCTCCCATTTCCCACCCCTTTCGAAGTTGTGGGCACCCGAAATTTGCCATTTTTAACCCCTAAACTCAGAGTTAACGAGAGACACGTGTCGTGTTGTTTCTTCTTGTGTTCTTAGAGGATTACGTTTTAGGATAAAAAATGGGAAAAAGAGGAGCACTTCTCGGTGGGGGCCTCTCTTCGGCACCCGCTTCCGCTTTCGCCTTCCGATTCGATCGCCCAACTTGACCGGATTCGACCCGAGTCGATAAGACGCTTCCCTTGAGGTTCGAAACCGCATGCGGACCCGATTGACCGTTTTCGTAGTTATCATTCAAACCGTTCTGTGCCTAGGGCACTTTTTTATCTACGATACCTGGGCGAGCTTCCATCCAACGCCCGATCCTGCGGGCGTTTCGCGGCTGCAACTCGCGGCGGGGCTGCTTTCCATCAGTTTCGTCGCGGCCTCCATTCTCGCCTTTCGGTACCAGAATTTCGTAGTGAGGGTTTTCTATACGCTGGCGGCAGTGTGGCTCGGCGCCGTGAACTATCTTCTCCTGGCCGCCGCCCTCTGCTGGATTCTCTACGGCTCTGCGCGGCTGCTGGGATACTCCGGCGGTCGTCCTCTGCTGGTAGAGGCGCTGTTTGGCCTGGCGATTGCCGTAAGCTGCTACGGCCTGGTCAACGCCGCGTTTCCCCGCGTGAAGCGCCTCAGCGTTCCACTATCGAACTTGCCGGAGTCCTGGCGCGGCCGGACCGTGGCGCTGGTGAGCGACCTGCATTTGGGCGACGTGCGCAATGTGGGATTCGCCCGTCGCGTCGCCGCCCGCCTCCGGGAGTTGCGGCCGGACGCGGTGTTCATCGCCGGAGATCTCTACGACGGGGTGGCCGCCGATTACGGCCGGTTGGCCCAGCCGTTTGCCGGTCTTGAGGCTCCCCTGGGAGCTTATTACGTAACCGGCAACCACGAGGAGTTCTCCGATCACACCAAGTATCTCCGGGCGGTGAGCGGCGCCGGGATTCGCGTCCTCAACAATGAGAAAGTGCTGCTCGACGGCTTGCAGTTGGTGGGTGTCCACTATCGTGACGCGGCCGATGACGAACGCCTCCGCTTGATCCTGAGCGGGGTGGGCATCGACCGCAGCCTGGCCAGCATTCTCCTCTCCCACGCGCCGGATCACTTACGGGTGGCAGAGGAGGCCGGCATCTCCCTGCAACTCTCCGGACACACCCACGACGGCCAGCTTTTTCCTTTCAATTGGCTTGTGTCACGCGTTTACGGCCCCTTTCGGTACGGCCTCCATTCCTGGCGCAACCTCGTGGTGTATACTTCGAGCGGGGCCGGCACGTGGGGCCCGCCGATGCGGGTGGGCAGCCGACCCGAGGTGGTTTTGATTGAGTTTCAGTAGATCAAGAGAATCGTAGCCACACGCAACGTCATACAGTGGATAAGCCGAACATGTCATTCTGAGCACTTACAGTGGCCTTGGCCGCTGTGAGTGCTCAGAATGACATAACGACGGTTGTCGCTGACTTTGGTCTTTCTCTGTAGAAAATCGAAACTTGCAATTCGTGCTTCGATTATAATGCTCGGGCGGTCTTGCTGGGGGTTAGCGTGCACGCGACCCCCGAGGGCCTTGAGGACCCAAGCTCCCAAAAGGGTACGGTCAGCCGTACCCTTATGCGAAGCTTACGCTCGAGCAAAGGGCTCAAGGCGGTAAGATTTGCGGGGATGGTGAAACTTGGCTGATCCGATCGTTGCTTCGGAAACCGAAAAGCAAGCAGAACCCAAGATGATTTACGGCATCACGGACATTATGAGGATCCTGCCGCACCGCTATCCCTTCCTCCTGGTGGATAGGATCGTGGAGATGGAAGGGGAGAAGCGAATCGTCGGCCTGAAGAACGTCACCATTAACGAGCAATTCTTCCAGGGACACTTTCCCGGTGCGCCGGTGATGCCCGGGGTGCTCATTTTGGAAGCCATGGCCCAGGTAGCAGGCGTCCTGATCTATCGCGACATGCCGGACAAACACGCTAAACTGATCTACTTCACCGGTGTTGAGAACGCCAAGTTCCGGCGGCCGGTGCTCCCGGGCGATCAGCTACGCATCGAAATGGAGTTGCTCAATCGCCGCAGCAATTTCGGCAAGATGGCAGGCCGCGCCACGGTGGAAGGAAAACTCGCGGCCGAGGCTACCGTGCTGTTCGCCATCGCGGATCATCCCGGAAAATGAAAGCCCACCCGACCGCTATCATCGACCCCCACGCCCGGATCGCCGACTCGGTAAGCGTTGGCCCCTACTCGATCATTGGAGAAAACGTCGAGCTAGGGGAAGACTGCGAGGTGATGTCGCACGTGGTGCTGGACGGCCACACGCGCATGGGCAAGGGCAACCGGATTTTCCCTTGGGCGGCCATCGGACTCCCGCCCCAGGACCTCAAGTACCAGGGCGAGCCCACGCGGCTCGAAGTCGGCGACGGCAACGTGTTCCGCGAGTTTATCACCGTGCATCGCGGCACCGCCGAGGGCGGCGGCGCGACGCGGATCGGCAGCCACAATCTGCTGATGGCCTACGTTCACATCGCTCACGACTGCCAGCTTGGCAGCCACATCATCATGGCCAACGGCGCGTCGCTCGCCGGCCACGTAGAAATCCAGGACCACGCCTCGGTGGGTGCCTTCTGCGGCGTTCACCAGTTCACTCGCATCGGAGCCTACAGCTTCCTGGGCAGCTACACCATCGTGAACCAGGACATTTTGCCTTATTCCAAGAGCAGCGCCCCGCGCCCGGTGGAAGTCCTGGGAGCAAACCGCATTGGCCTCGAGCGCCGCGGGCTCACGGCCGAAGATATCAACGAGCTGCAGAAAGCCTTTCGCCTGCTCTCGCGCTCCAAGCTCAACACCACCCAGGCGCTCGAAGCCATTGAGGCGCGTGGATTCAAGTCGGAGCACGTCCGGTTCCTGGTCGACTTCATCAAGTCGAGCCAGCGAGGGGTGAGTAAGTGATTGGGTTCATGGTGAGTGGACCACAGCCCAAGTCAGTTTTTGGAACCTATATGACGGCTTAAGCGAAGCCATAAAGGGACAATTCTGAAGCCCAGTCCTCTAGACTTACCTGAACGAAACCGATGACTTCACTCAATCAGACAGGCCGTTTAGCCCTCATCGCCGGCAACGGTCGCTTCCCATTTCTGGTGCTGGAGGCGGCGCGCCAGCAAGGCATTGACCCGCTGGTTTTTGCGATCAAGGAGGAAGCCTCGCCGGAGCTTGACCGCAGCGGGCGAACCGTCCATTGGCTCAGCCTGGGAGAGGTGGCAAAGTTCCTGGAGCTCCTCGCCAGCGAGCGCGTGGGACGGGTAGTCCTCGCCGGGCAAGTGAAGCACGTTCAGCTTTTCAGCTCGATCCCGCCCGACGGACTGGCCAGCCAGGCACTCACCAACGTCGAGCAGCGGAGCACCGATGCCCTGATCGGCGTCTTCGTTCGCATGTTGGAGGCGCGCGGCATCGAGGTGTTGGATTCGACGCTTTTCCTCAGGCCCCTGCTGGCCGGCGCCGGCAATTTGACGCGGCGGGCTCCCGACGCGAGCGAGTGGGCGGACATTGACTACGGGCGCGCCATAGCCAAGAAGATCGCCGGCGTCGATCTCGGGCAGACGGTGGTGATCGCCGACCGCGCGTGCGTCGCTGTCGAGGCCATGGAGGGCACCGATGCCGCCATCGAGCGCGCCGCCGCCCTCTGTAACGGCCGGCGCCTGGTGGTCGTCAAAGTAAGTAAGCCCGAGCAGGACATGCGGTTTGACGTTCCGGTGGTCGGGGCCACCACCATTGAGGTGATGGGGCGATGTAACGCCACCGTGCTGGCGGTGGACGCCGGCAAGACTCTGCTGTTCGAGCGCGAGCGCATGATGGAAGAGGCGGATCGGGCTGGCATCGCGGTCGTGGGCTGCCCAATGACAAGTTCCGCGTGCCCCGCGTCAATTGGGTTCATCGTGACCCCATGAATCAACCAGACAATCCGGTTCCCGTCGCTGTGATCGGCGTCGGCGAGCACGGGCGGAATCACGCGCGCGAATTCAAGCAGGTTCCCGGCGCGGAATTGGTGGGTGTCTACGATCTTAAGCGGGAGCGCGCGGCGGCGGTCGCGGCGGAACTCGGTGTGCGCACCTTTTCCAGCCTGGACGAGACGCTCGATGGGGTGCGCGCCGTCAGTGTTGTGATTCCCACTACTGACCACGCCTGGGCGGCCCACCGGGCTTTTGATCGCGGCGTGGAGGTACTGCTGGAAAAGCCTATCACCAGGACCGTCGCCGAGGCTGACGAACTTGTGCGGCGCGCTGGCGAGCAGGGCCGCATCCTGCAGGTGGGTCACCTCGAGCGCTTCAACCCGGGCGTGGCGGCGGCGAAGGCGATTACTCACGGGCCGTTGTTCTTTGAAGTCCACCGGCTAGGCGTGTTCAGCCCGCGCAGCCTGGATGTGGACGTGGTGTTTGACCTGATGATTCACGACCTCGACCTGGTCCTCTGGATGGTCCAGTCGCCCGTGCGCGATGTGCGCGCCGTCGGACTGCCGGTGCTTTCGGACAAGGTCGACATTGCCAACGCGCGTGTGGAGTTTGAAAATGGAGCTGTGGCCAATATCACCGCCAGCCGTGCCAGCACGGAAAGGGTCAGAAAGTTCCGCTACTTCCAGCCGAGTGAGTACATTTCCATCGACTTTTCTCGCCGCGACGCCCTGGCCATCAGCGTTGACCACAGCGGGGCGTCGGCGGGAATCAAGTTTCGCCAATTGGAAGCGGCTCCTGCGAATCCGTTGCGCGCCGAGCTGCAGGCCTTTGTCGAGTCGGTGGTGACGCGTCGTCCCCCCCTGGTGGGCGGCCAGGAAGGACGTGAGGCTCTGGCACTGGCCGAACGGGTGATGGATTGCATCGAACAACATGCCAGGCGATTGGGCGTTCCCTTGGGGCGATCGGCCGGGAGCAGCGGGGAGTCGTAGGGAAAATAACCGTCGAAGGTTCAAAGGTTATAGGTCGAGTTCCGTTTTCCGGGACGGCACTTCTCGACCTTCGACCTTCAACTTTTGGGCTCACGTCAAGATGCGCGACTTGCAAACAGGACGAAGGATCGAGGGCGATCCGTTCCAGCTCATTATGGAGCTGGAGACCGAGGTCGAGCGCTGGCGTATGCGCGCCGTGCTTCTGCTCTCGGTGTTCCTGCACGCGCTCCTGGTGATCTTCCTGCTGGTCGAGCCGAAACTCTTCCGGGAACTCGCGGCGGCCCTGGGTATCAACCCGGTGGCTGTGGTTGCGGAGCCAAAACGCGAGACGACATTTCTCTACCTTCCGCCCGATCTGCAAAAGGCGTTGCGGGAACCCCACACCAATATTCTGTCGGACAAAAATCGCAACGCCCAGGGCCGTTCGCCGATCATTGATCCCAACGGGATCCGCGCCCCCTATTTGCGGGGCAACACGAAGCTGCCGGAAATTCCCGGCGGGGGTAAACCTAACCCGCCAGCCGCCGCGCCCACACCGCCTCCGGGCGGAGGGCCGCAACCTCAGCAGCAGACGAGCGGCAATCCCGGAAAGCAAGGCGAGCCGCCGCCCAAGGAAGAACCCAAGCTGGCCCTTAATGACGTCGGTTCCGACGAAGGAGGAAGCCGGCTGCATCTGCCGCCGACCACTGCCGGCGATTCCATCCAAGAGGCCCTCGGGGCGGCTACGCGCAGTCGCGGATCGGGGGGCGCGGCGGGTCCGGGCGATTCCAGCGGTATGTTTCAAAATCTCAACCCGAATTTCTCCGTGGAAGGCCCGGTCATCCTGTCCGATACCCAGGGGGTCGATTTCGGGCCTTACCTTGCTCGCATCGTGTTCATCACTAAACGTAACTGGTACGCGGTGATGCCCGAGGCGGCGCGGCTGGGGCAGAAGGGCCGGGTCTCCATCGTCTTCGAGATCCTGAAGGACGGCTCGGTGCCGCAGATGAACCTGGTGGCCGGCTCGGGCGCGGAGGCGCTCGACCGCGCCGCCCTGGCCGCCATCCGCGCCTCCATTCCCTTCCCGCCTTTGCCCACCGAATTCACCGGCCGGCACCTGGTGCTTCAGTTCATCTTCCTTTACAACATCGGCTATGGTCAGTGACCGCAAAGCAGGCAACAGTGGTCAGAGCGGTCGAGACCTAGTCTGCTAGCCCCCGATGCTCAGCTCCTTTTCCTTGGCCTCGATCCGGTCGTGGATCCAGTGCGGGTCCCACCACTCCACTGGGCTCACAGGAATCCCGTCGAGCAGCACGGTGAAGTGCAGGTGGTCGCCGCCGGCGAGTCCGGTCTCACCGCTCGTGCCAATCTGCTGGCCGCGCTTCACCGCATCGCCCGGCTTCACGGCGAGCGCGCTCATGTGGCCGTAGAGGGTCATGAGGCCGCACCCGTGGTCGATCAAGACGGCATTGCCGTAGATCCCAAAGAACTGCGCGAACACCACCACGCCGTCGTTGGCGGCCTTCACCGGCATGTGCTGGAGCCCGGCGAGATCGAAACCCAAGTGGGTCTGATGGTCCACCGTCTGGCCGTTGTAGACGTAAGTGCGATAGTCCGCGAAGTGCGCTTCCACCTTGGTATCGCCAAGCTGGATGAAAGGCTGGGTCCATAGGAACTTAGGGCTGGACTTCTTGGAGTACTCGATGAGCTGCTGCGCTTCTACTTCGCGGAGGTGGCCGTTGACCATGAGAAAGTTCTTCAACAGACTTCCCTGGTCGTCGAGGTCGGGCATCTGGCTCATGATAGGCGGAACGACGCGTTGCATGAACTCATCGGTGAGGTTGATGGTATCGGTGTGGAACTTCTTGGGAAACACCTTGTAATTGAAGTTGGTCACCGTCTCATTTCCGGCGTCGTCGCGAGCCACGATCCGGATGGCAGTGGCCGGATCAAGGTCGTAAGGAAAGGCGAACAGGCCGAGACGGGTGAGAGGGTCCGACTCCTTAGCCGGCCAGCTCGGGAAGAAGTAGCTTCCCACCTGAACGCCGGATTCGACGGTGCCCGGTGAAACCTTGAAGATCACCAACTCCGAGCCGCCCTGGTTGATGTAATGCTGCGGAGTCAGCACCTCGACCATCGGGGGCGAGAAGCGAACCGGAAGATCAAAGGCCACGTCCATGCGGCCGCCGCGGAAGAACCGGCCCCAGGAGTCGTTGACGGCCGCGATATGCAAGGTCGCGCGCCCTTCCTGCAAGTCCGGAATCTGCTTGCGCCCTACAAAGACGCCCACTCCCACCACGCTCTCCGGACGTCTCTGCCACCAGTGGCGACTCGGCGTGCGCAACTCGCCCAACTGAACCGGCACGTTGAACGTCCGTCCATTCTGGCTGACCTCCACCTGCACGCTCTTGATGCGGTGCTTCGGGTCGCGCACCTTGAACTCCACCAGCGTGTTGCGGCCGATCCCTCGTGGCCGTTGCGTCAGCTCGATCGTGGGCGCCGCCGTGCTGGTCAGCTTGACGCCCAGCGCCAGCAAAACCAGGAGAACTGCCGCCGCAACCGTAAATGCGAACCTGCCGACACCCAACTCGGATGAAACTTGCTTCAATCTCTTACCTCCGACGATGATTGCCAATTGCCCCAGATTTCATTTCACCATCCGAGGCACAGGCACACCAAGGAAAAAATGATGAGAAGCCAATCCACGGATTGCGCCGAATCCACAGATCAAAAGAAATGCTGTCCTTGGATCAGATCTGTGTCATCTGCGTCATCTGCGGATTGAGTGTGTCATCGTCTTAAAAACCGGCCGTGCTGCTTCTGAACATAATTGTCCGTCATGCCAGCGATGTAGTCGCACACCACGCGGTGGACGGGTTCGTGCGTGGTCTTCGCGAAATAAGAGGCCGGCAGGCGGCGTGGGCGCTTCACAAAGAACTCGAACAACTCATCCACGTAGCGGGTGATCTGCCGGCGCTCGGCGTTGATATTCTCGTTGGAATAAAGATTCCAGTGCAGAAACGCTTTCAGCCGCCGGCTCTCGCGGCCGACGCGCTCGCTCAGAGCTACCAGGCGCGCAGAATACCCGCGCACTTCGTCGACGGACCGCACTCCGGCTTTTCGCAGGCGCTGCTCGGTGGAGTCGATCAGGTCCGTCACCAGCTTGTCCAGCAACCGCTTCAGCGCCTCATTGAACTTCAGCTTCTCCGGCGCCGAAGGATACTTCCGCTCGACCGCGCGATAGAAACGGTCGAACATTGGGACGCCCTCGCGTATCAGAGGCACTGTGAGCAGCTTGGCCTCGTAGCCGTCATCCAGGTCGGCGCAGTCGTAGGCGATCTCGTCGGCCGGGTCGATCAACTGCGCTTCCAGCGGCGGCCGTTCGCGCAGGCGATACTCCGCCAGTTCCGGGTAGCGCTCCGGGTCGTAGTCGCGGGAGTGCTTGATGATGCCTTCGCGCACCTCGAAGGTGAGGTTGAGGCCGGGATGCTCCACGTACTTCTGCTCGAAGTCCTCGACGATCCGTAGGGCGTGCAGGTTGTGGTCGAAACGGTCGCCGTAGCGCTCCATCAGCCGGCCCAGCGCCGCCTCGCCGGTATGACCGAAGGGCGGATGGCCCACGTCGTGGACCAGCGCCAGCGCCTCCACCAGGCCCGTGTTCAAACGGAGCGCCTGGGCCACCGTGCGGCTGATCTGGGCCACCTCCAGCGTGTGGGTGAGGCGATTGCGAAAGTGGTCGGAGTAGCGGCGGGTAAAGACTTGGGTCTTGTTCTCCAGGCGCCGGAAGGCGCGCGAGTGGATAACGCGGTCGCGGTCGCGCTCGTAATCGCTGCGGTACGGGTGCGGCGTTTCCGGGTAGCGGCGTCCCGCGCTCTCGCCGACCGCGTATCCGGCAAGGTTGGGGTTGTCCCCGGCCTCGTGCCCCTTCGCCCACGGCGCTTTTCGCTTCATCGTTCCACTTGCATTGGTGCTCTTATCTTCGCTCGCCACCTGTCACTAGTCACTCGTCACTCACGCGAGGGGCCAGTGCTGGTTCAAATACTCCGCGCTCTGGCTGGCGAGGCCGGCGAGCCGGTGTTCCGCTACACACTGCACCCTGTGAGGAAGGCCGCCGAGTCAAGGATCACCGTTCCCGCCAGCGAAGTCTTCAGAAACTCTCGCCGACTGGTTCCCCCGGCTGGGAGGGGGCGGCCTAGGCCGGCCGATGCGGTAGGGGTACGGCTTGCCGCGCCCTCATTCTGCGGTTTCAGCTCGTCATGCTCCTGCATGGAGCCCTCGCCGGTGCCAGCATAGATCATTCCGCCGGAGGAGGCAAAAGGAAACCGGCTCTTGGGATCGCAATACGCTCCAGTAACCATAATAATGATGAATTGAATTGTACGATGGCCAGTGGTGAATCCCTGCTGACCACCCCTCGACGGAGCCCCGATTTGCCATCGCAACCAAATCTGTGTTGGTGTTCGGTGGGCTGGTAATCCATTCATATTTTCCGGAAATCTGGCCCCAAGCCACTTCAAGCGATTGAAAGCTAAGGAAATGTTCGCTATGGGTTTGCTCTGCCTTTCCTTGAGCTATCTCTTTCATAAAAAATGTCTTATTCTCTAGGGTTTGTTTTGATTTCACCCCATTGGCCTACCACCAAACACCCCAAATTGGCCTGCTCAGGAACGCCACCAGTGCACTGCAACATCTGTAACGTCCAAATTCCTTGCCCCATTGCCACCGGTTTTACCCTCATGTTTGATTCAAAAACTGTCCATTAACGATTGACAGTAGCTTTCAGCTATCGGCGGTCAGCTCTCAGCCAGAACGTCCGGCTCTCACGGATAGCTGAAGGCTGAAAGCTGACCGTTGCCTGCCTTTCAATCGTCAATCGTCAATCGTCAATTCCTTTCCTCGCCCACCACCGCGGCCATAACCTCCGCCATGAGTTGGCCGACATCGTCTTGGTCGCCCGTGCCGGGGCCTGAGGGGCCTGAGGGGCCTGAGGGGCTTGAAGCGCCGAGGCTGCTTAACAACTGGGCCATAATCCGGCTGAGGGCGGCTTCGGTGGGGCTCAACGCCTGCTCCGTAGTCCCAGGGACCGGCGGGCGCCCGTAGCTCCGTCTTCCCGGCCGGCCCCCAAAGGCGAGCAGGCGCCGCTCAATCCGGAGGCGTACCTCCTTGGGACTGCTCAGCCCGGGGCCCAGCACCGCGCTGAGGCGCGCCTTCCACCAACGGTGATCCGCTCTTTGCGTTAACACCAGCAAATGGATCAACGCCTCGAGTAGATTATCGAGATCGTCGCACTTGGGCTCGCCGGCGCCCACCCAGCCGCGAATTCGCCGCGCCTTCTTCCACCAGGCCAGCGCCATCGCTTCCACCCCGTCCTTCTCCCCCTGATTGCCGGGGCGGAAGAGAGCGATGAGGTCGCGGTGCATCCGGCGAAAGTCCCGAGGTTCCTCGCCCCGTGCCCGGAGTTCCCGCTCCAGTTCCGGCGAACACAGCCCGGCGCGAAGCGTGTTCAGCGACACGCGACGCTTGCCGGCGGCGGTCTTCGGCCCGGTGGATTTCAGCGCATTGCGCCGATTGGCCGCCAGCCGGGCGGCGGTAAGGGTTCTGCGTTTGGGCAAGTCCATGGTCCTCTCTCCTGGGCTCCTGGGCACACTTCGGTCGGCAACTCAGCTAGCTTAACCGACGAAGTAAGTATAAGGTGGGGTACTAGATTTTGTCAAGGAGGGAAAATGGCTCGTCGCCGATCCGCGCGGCCAGGCAATCTGTTTAAGCGTGTTCACGCTTATTCAGATCAAAACAGCTTGATTGAGCGTATCGGAAATGGTACTGTATCCCGTGGACGCGATGCTCAAGCGACTGCCCGCGCGCTTTTACCGCAACTCGAGCGGCCGGGAGCCGGTGCGCGAGTGGCTCAAGAATCTGCCAACTCAAGATCGCAAGATCATCGGCGAGGACATCAAGGATGTTGAGTTTTCCTGGCCGGTGGGCTTGCCTTTGGTTCGACCCCTTGGCCGTGGCCTCTGGGAAGTACGGAGCAGCATTACGGATGGAAGAATCGCCCGGGTGATCTTTTGCGTTGACGAAGGCGAAATGTTTCTGCTGCACGCCTTCATCAAGAAAACGCAGAAGACTCCGCGGCAGGATATGGATCTGGCGTTGAAGCGGATGAAAGGATTAGAGAGATGAGACAGGAAAACAAGGGATCGTCCTTTGACGACTGGCTGCGGGAAGAAGGCATCTACGAGGACGCGAGCGCCGTCGCCATCAAACGGGTCCTTGCCCGGCAAATCGAACACGCCATGAAGGAAAAACAGCTATCCAAAGCCGAGGTCGCGCGGCGGATGCACACCAGCCGCGCGGCTCTGGATCGATTGCTCGATCCTCAGAATGGCTCGGCGACGCTCAACACGCTGTACAAGGCGGCAGCAGCCGTCGGCCGTCAGGTCCGTCTCGAGCTTGTCTGATTGGGCACGACAGGCCGTCATTGGCGTCGAAACGAGAATTCTTTTCTCGTTGTGGCCGTTGCGCGGTAGGGCGACCCTCGGGTCGCCCAAGGGCAGGCACAAGGCCTGCCCCTACGGAGACCGGCTAAACTTCAGTTTACTGCCCCTTGCTTGGACTAACTCACGGTCAGCGTGAGCGTCACGCTATGGCTCAGGGTGGCAGAGCCCGAACCCGTGCTGCCCGTCACCGTTAGCGTGTAGGTTCCGGCGGGCGTTCCACCGTTAGGCGCCGCACCAGTTATTGTACCGCCGCCGCCGCATCCAGCCAGCGCCAGGATCAGCAACAATCCCAGGGTGAGTAAGGCCATAGCGGGCCGCCATGCGCCCACGCCGGGCTGGTTCCGCCGTCTCATGGCCCATGCCATCGTCGCAAGGGCCAAGGCGAGCGTCAACAGACCTCTGAGGCCCGGCAATAGGGGCGGGAACGGTGGAAGGTATCGAGAGCGTGGCGCGCTGACCGAAGCGGCAGTGGTGGTAACGTTGACCATGACATTGGTTGCAGAACTCCCCGCCGTTACCGGGTTTGGCGAAACCGTGCAAGTGGCCTCGGAGGGAGCTCCGGTACAGGTGAAGCTCACCGTCCCTGACAATCCTCAATTGGCAAAGCTCACAGTCGTGGTGCTCAGGGCCACGCTGGAACACCGACGCGCAGACCCACGAACGCTGCAAGTGCGAACTAGCAAGGCAAGCCCTGTTCTCAGGTTTGACGTTCGGACGTCGAAAACAGGTTAACGCAGCTGGTGGGTCTTCGCATGGTCACTCCGCGTCGAGACGCGGAGCTTCCACTCGCAGGTCTTCTGAGGAAAGTTCGACTATTTTGCCGTCACGCCAGATATACATTGGCAAGCCTCGGCGGGCATGGTCGATAATCACTTTCTCAACGGCAGCTTTGAACGTCATCTCGAACTGTTATTGCGGTCGGCGATTGGACAGGGGGGAATCCTTGGTCTTCATATGCGGCGAAGAACTCGTCACGGGGTACGCCAGCCTGGATACAGCCACTTACAGAATGGTACTGAGGGTTGAAGATTTGATTCGCGGATGGTTCGGCATCGTGAGTGGGGTCTTGGACCCATCGGAATTCTCTCGAACCATGGA
>Ga0335078_10007825_pt1 | contig 15857 bp, 13 predicted proteins | sample Lox_Sample_32_FD_206711 | JGI IMG/M metagenome (GOLD analysis project Ga0335078, IMG submission 206711) | Soil microbial communities from Loxahatchee National Wildlife Refuge, Florida, United States - Lox_Sample_3.2 | ecosystem: Environmental > Terrestrial > Soil > Wetlands | place: USA... | reverse complement strand
GGAATGGCGCGCCCGACTGGATTCGAACCAGCGACCTGCAGCTTCGGAGGCTGCCACTCTATCCAACTGAGCTACGGGCGCGTTGGGGCGGGCGATGATACGCGCGGCGGGAAATGCCGTCTATTTGGGCCCGAACGGCTATACTGCGCGCCCCGGGCGCCGCGTACCGGACGGATGGCAGCGTGAGCAAGCAGGACACCCATTTCTTCAACGTCTTCAGCCTGGTGATCGGGCTGCTGGTGACCATTACCGTGTTGCTGTTCGCGTTCGCGCGCATCGTCGCGAGCCGCACGCAGGAGGCGAACGTCCTCAGCGAGCCGGATTACGCCAAGAACGTCGCGACGCGCGTCGAGCCGCTGACGCGCGAGGCGGTCGCCGGCCAGGACAACTCCGCCATGGCCATCAAGACCGAGACCCCCGCCGCTGCTGCCGGCTCGGCCGCGCCCGCGATGCCGAAGACCGGCACCGAGCTCTTCGAGCAGACCTGCAGCGTCTGCCACGGACAGGGCATTGCCGGCGCCCCCAAGGCCGGCGACAAGGCAGCGTGGGCGCCGCGCATCGCCGAGGGCAAGGCCATGCTGTACCAGCATGCGCTGAACGGCTTCCAGGGCAAGACCGGAGTCATGCCGCCCAAGGGCGGCCGGACCGATGCGCCCGACGATCTGGTCAAGCAGGCCGTCGATCACATGGTGCAGATGGCGCAGTAGGCGCCGGCGCCGCCCGGTCCAGGCAGCGCAGCATCACCGCCTCGCTCAGCTGCGGGACCGCAATGGTCGAGCGGCCGTCGAGGTCGGCGATGGTGCGCGCCACGCGCAGCACGCGCTGACGCGCCCGCGCCGAGAGACCGAGGCGCTGCACCGCCATCGCGAGAAAACGCTGCCCCGGAGCATCCAGCGCACAGCAGCGGGGCAGCTCCACATCGGCAAGCCGCGCGTTGCACACGCCCTGACGCTCGAGCTGCACGGCGCGGGCCCGGCGCACGCGCGCCGCCGCCGCGGCGCTCGCCTCCGCACCCGAGGGAACCGCGTCGAACTCGCCGGCCGCGACCGGCCCCATCTCGACCTGCAGATCGAGCCGGTCGAGGAGCGGGCCCGACACACCGGCGCGATAGCGCCGCACCTGCGCCGGTGTACAGCTGCAGTCCCCGCCCGGATCGCCGAGGCGGCCGCAGGGACAGGGGTTCATGGCGGCGACCAGCTGGAAGGCCGCCGGGTAGTGCGCGTGGAGCGCCGCGCGCGCCACATCCACCACGCCCGTCTCGAGCGGCTCGCGCAGCGCCTCGAGTACCGCACGCGCGAACTCCGGCAGCTCATCGAGAAACAGCACCCCCTGATGCGCGAGGCTGATCTCGCCGGGCCGGGCGCGTGCGCCGCCGCCGATGAGCGCTGCGGTCGTGGTGCCGTGGTGGGGTGAGCGGAAGGGGCGCAAGGTGAGCGCCGGGCCGCACGAGCCCGCGCCGCTCACCGAGGCGATCGCCGCCACCTCGAGCGCCTCGGGCGCGGTGAGCGGCGGCAGGAGCGAGGGCAGGCGCTGCGCCAGCATGCTCTTGCCGCAACCCCGCGGGCCGATGAGGAGCAGCGCGTGGGCGCCGGCCGCGGCGATGGTGAGCGCGCGCTTGGCGTACAGCTGTCCGCGCACGTCGGCGAGATCGGGCGGGCGCTGCTTCGCCTCGGGCGCAGCGAACGCGACTGCGGGCGCAGCAGGCAGGAGCGGCTTGCCGCCGCTCACGTGCGCACACACCTCGAGCAGGTGCTCGGCCGGATGCACCAGGGAGGGGGCGAGCGCGCTCGCTTCGGCCGCATTCGCCCGGGGCACGATGAGCGCGTGGCCCGCGCGGCGCGCGGCAGCGGCCGCCGGCAGCAGAGCGCGCACCGGCTTCAATTCGCCCGTGAGCCCGAGCTCGCCGTAGAACTCGCTCGCCGCGAGCGTACGGGCGGCGGCGCCTCTCGCCTCGAGCTGCCCCGAGGCGAGCAGGACGCTCAGGGCGATCGGCAGGTCGAAGCGGCCGCCTTCCTTCGGCAGGTCCGCGGGCGCGAGATTCACCGTGATGTGCCCGGCGGGGACCTCGAAGTGCGAGTTGAGGAGCGCCGCACGCACGCGTTCCTTGCTCTCGCGCACCACCATCGCCGGGAGGCCGACGAGGGAGAACACCGGCAGCCCCGGGGTGAGGCTCACCTCCACCGTGACGAGCGGTGCCTCGAGCCCCACCTGGGCCCGGCAGGCGACGCGCGCGAAAGCCACCGCGGCACCTTCAGGCGGGCGGTGCGGCCTCCGGAGTGCCTTCGAGAGTGGCGAGCCGCGCCTCGAGCGCCTCGAGCCGGGCGCGCGTGCGCTCGAGCACACGCGTCTGCGCCTCGAATTCGTCGCGGGTAACGAGATCGAGCCTGGCGAGGCGCTCGCGCAGTACGGCGCGGAAACCGTTCTCGAGATCCGACTGCACCGCACGCAGTGCCGGCGGCACCTGCTCGAGCAGCCGCCGGGCCAGGTCATCGATCCTCAATGGGTCCATCGCATCGTTCCTCGCAGGTCAGCCATGCGCGCCCCGCTTTGACGCAGCCACGAGCGCCTCAGCCCCAAAACGGTGCAGCGCCGCGCCACCGGGACGCGCAATTCGCGGAAAACACGCCCCGTGCGCGGTGGCACGGAAACTGCACTTCGCCTTGCAGGGCTCACTCTACGCGCCCCCGAGCGCGCGTGCAGAAGCTGTTTGTGGCGCGATGAGCCCGATATACCCGGGGAGACACCATGCCGAACGCAGCGACTGCCACCCGTCACTCGCGACTCGCGGTCGCGACGCTCCTTGCGTTCGCACCGGCGCTCGCCGGCGCCGCGGACGCGCCGGTCCCCAACAAGGGCGATACGGCGTGGATGCTCACCTCGACCGCACTGGTGCTGCTCATGTCGGTGCCGGCGCTGGCGCTCTTCTATGGCGGCCTGGTGCGCACCAAGAACATGCTGTCGGTGCTCATGCAGGTGTTCGTCGGCTTCTCGCTCATCACCGTACTGTGGTGCGTGTACGGCTATTCGCTCGCCTTCACCCAGGGCAACGCCGTCATCGGCGGCTTCAGCCGGCTGTTCCTCGCCGGTACCTTCAACTCCGCGACCGGTGTCTTCGCCACCACCTCGACCTTCAGCCGCAACACGCCGCTCTATGAGCTCGTGTACGTCGCCTTCCAGGCGACCTTCGCCGCGATCACCTGCTGCCTGATCCTCGGTTCCCTCGTCGAGCGCATGAAATTCTCGGCAGTGCTGCTGTTTCTCACGCTGTGGTTCACCTTCAGCTACGTGCCGATCGCACACATGGTGTGGTACTGGCCGGGTCCCGATGCCTTCACCTCCCAGGCTACGGCCGCCGCGGTGAGCGCCACCGGGGGACTGCTGTGGCAATGGGGGGCACTGGATTTTGCCGGCGGCACCGTGGTGCACATCAACGCCGGCGTCGCGGGACTGGTCGGCGCCATCGTGCTCGGCAAGCGTGTCGGCTTCGGCCGCGAGCCGATGGCGCCGCACAACCTCACCATGACCATGATCGGCGCCTCGCTCCTCTGGTTCGGGTGGTTCGGCTTCAACGCGGGCTCGGCGCTCGAGGCCAATGGCTCGGCCGCGCTCGCCTTCATGAACACCTACCTCGCAACCGCCTGCGCGGTGCTGTCGTGGATCGCGGCCGAGTGGTGGCTCAAGGGCAAGCCCTCGATGCTGGGGGCCGCCTCGGGCGCGGTCGCCGGGCTCGTGGCGATCACGCCGGCCGCCGGCAACGTCGGCATCCCCGGCGCCTTCGTCATCGGACTCGGAGTCGGCGTCGTGTGCCTGTGGGGCGTCACGGGACTGAAGCGCCTGATCCGTGCCGACGACTCGCTCGATGTGTTCGGCGTGCATGCGCTCGGTGGGATCTTCGGCGCGCTCATGACCGGGATTTTCAACGCGCCGGCGCTCGGCGGTCCCGGCTCGACCGCCGACTACGTGACCGGCGCGAGCGGCTACCCCGGCATCCTCACGCAGTTCCTCATCCAGCTTAAGGCCGTGAGCGTGGTGTTCGTCTGGACGGCGGTGGTCGCCTTTGCGGCCTTCTATCTCGTGAAGCTGCTCGTGGGCCTGCGGGTCCCGGAGGAGGAGGAGCGCGAGGGCCTCGATATCACCTCCCACGGCGAGCGGGCCTACGACCTGTAGTCCCGGGCTGGCGCTCCCGCTGCCGACTTTGTATGGTGTGACCGCTGGCGGCCCTTCCCCTGTCACGGTGTGACGCACTTCAAGGGTCGAGCGGGGGGTGTGCCGCCATACTGGCCTGGCGGAGGCTCTTATGTTGCGACTCGTATCGATTACCGCCCTGATTCTTGCCGGCGCGTGCACCATCGCCCGCGCCGACGTCTTCCGTTGGGTCGATGCCGAGGGGGTGGTCCACTACAGCGATGAGTGGGTCCCCGGATCGGTGGTCGTCAAGACCGTGAGGCCGCATCCGGAATCGGGTACGGCTCCTTCGGGAGCGAGCACTGCGTCCGCAGGCAACCGCTACGCGCAGACGCCCCCCGACCAGGACAATGCCCGCGCCACGCAGCAGGACGTCGCCAAGGTGCGCGACGCGCAGTGCAGCTTCGCCAAGCAGCGCTACATGAAGGCGATCGAGTCGCGGCGTGTCTACAAGGAAGGCAAGGACGGCGAGCGCGAGTACATGTCCGATGCCGAGGCCGACGGCTACCGCGAGCAGGCCCGCAAGGACGTGCAGCTGGCCTGCGGCAGCGTGCCGGAATGGAAGCCCGACCAGGCGATCCCCGAGCCGAAGCCGGTCCCCGAGCCCCAGGTCAAACCCCAGCCCGCGACCTCGCCCTGACGCCCTGACGGCCTGCAGCCGCCGCGCGGCGAGCGATTCCGTGCGCGCGTGCTTTGGCTCTATAGTGTTGGTGCGCGGCCCGCCGGCCGCACGAGGTGCGTAAGCGCACCGGGATGCTGCTACAGATGCGCGCAGGTTTCGTCGGTCTCGGCGCCATGGGCGCAGGTATGGCGCGCAACCTGAGCCGCGCCGGATTGCTCGCCGCGGTCTGGAACCGCACCGCCTCGAAGGCGAGCGCGCTCGCCGCCGAGCTCAAAGTCGCCTCTCCTGCAACGCTCGCCGAGCTCGCCCCCCAGGTCGACGCGGTGGTGTCGTGCGTGTCCGCCGATGCCGATCTCCTCGAGGTGACGCGCGCGCTCGCACCCGGTCTCAGGTCCGGCACGCTCATGATCGACTGCTCCACGGTGAGCGCGGAGACCGCGCGCCAGGCCGCGGAGCTGCTCGAGCCCAGGGGGGTGGAGTTCCTCGACTGCCCGGTGTCGGGGGGCGTCGAGGGGGCGCGCGACGGCACGCTCGCCATCATGGCGGGCGGCACGCCCGAGGCGTTCGCGCGCGCCCGGCCGCTGCTGGAAGCGCTCGGCAAGACCATCAGCCTCTTCGGCCCCGTGGGCGCCGGTGCGGCGGCCAAAGCCACCAACCAGATCATGTGCGCCGGGATCATCGAGGCGGTCGCCGAGGCCATGGCCTTCGCGCGTGCCCAGGGGCTGCCGCTGCCCATCCTCATCGACACCCTCGGCAAGGGCGCCGGCTCCTCCTGGTACTTCGTGCACCGCGCTCCCAACATGGCGCGCGGCGCCTACCCGGCGGGCTTTCGCGTGCGGCTGCACGAGAAGGACCTGCGTATCTGCCACGACATGGCGGCGCGCTTCGGCGTGGCGCTGCCGGTGGTCGAGCGCATGCTGCAGGAGTACGCGGAGCTCGTGGCACGCGGTTACGGCGATGAGGACATCTCCGCCACCTTCCGCCTGAAGGCCGAGCTCTTCGAGCGCACCAACATCATGAGCGCCCCACCGCCGCGCGCCCCATGAACGCCGACGACGGCCAGCGGCGCTCGCTCTATCTCCCGGATTTCTGCACCTCGCGCGCCACGCTCGCCGTGGTGCTGATCGTGGAGCTCACCGCGATCGTGCTGACGCTGGCGCGCCAGAGCTCGGTGGTAGACCTGTGGACCGACCTGGTGCGTACCTCGCTGTTCCTGCTGTGGATCGGGCTCGCCGGGTCGGGGCTGCTGTGCGTGCTGCGGCGCGCGCTGTCGCGCCTCACGGTCGCGGCCGGCTCGGCGGCGGTGCTGGCGCTGCTCGCGCTGCTGGTCGCCGTCATCTCGCTGTGCGCCTACGGCATCGGCCGCAGCCACATGGTGATCGACTCGGGCGGTGCGGCGCTGTTCCCGGCGAGCCCGCTCGGCTTCGTGATGCGCAACGTGTGGATCGGGCTGGTGGTGAGCGGACTGGCGCTGCGCTACTTCTACGTCTCGCACGAATGGCGGGTGAGCGTCGAGCTGCGCGCCGCCGCGCGCGTGCACGCGCTGCAGGCGCGCATCCGCCCGCACTTCCTCTTCAACAGCATGAACACCATCGCCGCCCTGACGCGCACCGATCCGCCGCGCGCCGAGAGCGCGGTGCAGGATCTCGCCGACCTGTTTCGTGCCACGCTGAGTGAGCGCTACAACACCATCACGCTGGCCGAGGAGCTCGAGGTGGCGCGCACCTACCAGCGCATGGAGCAGCTGCGCTTAGGTGCGCGCCTCACCGTCGACTGGCGCACCGATTCGCTCCCCGGCCAGGCGCTGGTGCCCGGCCTGATGATCCAGCCGCTGCTGGAGAACGCGATCTATCACGGCATCGAGCCGCGGCCCGCGGGCGGCACGGTGACCATCAGCGGCGAGATCAACGCCGGGCTCATCACCGTGGTGGTGCGTAACCCCCTCGGTACCGGTCCGCAGCAGCGCGACGGCAACCGCCTGGCGCTCGCCAACATCCGCGAGCGCCTCGAGCTCATGTACGGCGAGCGCGCGCTGATGAAGTCCGGGACCTTCGACGGTGAGTACATCGTCACGCTGCGCTTCCCGCTGTTCGAGAGGATTGCGTGAGCGCGACCACTCTCAAGGTGCTGATCGTCGACGACGAGTCGCCGGCGCGCGAGCGCCTCAAGAGCCTGCTCGCCGAGATCGCCGAGGTGCGGGTGGTGGGCGAGGCGCTGAGCGGCGCCGAGGCGCTCGCTCTCACTCACGATCTGTCCCCCGACATCGTGCTGCTGGATGTGCGCATGCCGGGCATCGACGGCCTCGAGGCCGCGCGCCACCTGGCGCTGCTCGATGAGCCGCCAGCGGTGATCTTCACCACCGCCTACGATGAGTACGCGGTGGACGCCTTCGAGGCGCACGCGGTCGGTTACCTGCTGAAGCCGGTACGCAAGGAGCAGCTCGCCACGGCGGTGGTGCGCGCCGGGCGCCTGACGCGCGCGCAGCTGCAGAAGCTCGCGGCCGCGGGCGGCGCGGAGCGGCGCAGCCACATCGCGGCGCGCCACCGCGAGGGACTGAAGCTGATCCCGGTGGAGGAGGTGCAGTACTTCCTCGCCGACCAGAAGTACACCACCGTGCGCCACGTGCACGGCGAGGACCTGATCGAGGACTCGCTGCGGCTGCTGGAGGGCGAATTCGGCGCGGCGTTCGTGCGCATCCACCGCAACGCGCTGGTGGCGGTGAAGTATCTCGAGGCCATCGAGCGCAATCCCGAGGGCCAGCACTTCGTGCGCCTGCGCGGCTGCGCGGCGCCGCTCGCCGTGAGCCGCCGCATCGCCGGCGAGCTCAAGGAGCGCTTCAGGATCTGACCAGCCGATGCACAGGGGGCGACTCAATGCGGGCAAGGCAGCCGCGGCCGCTGACGCGGCGCGCATTCTGCGGTGGGCTGGCGGCGTTGCCGGCAGCGTGGGCTGAGGCGACGGCCGACGACGCGCCTTCACCGGCACAGCTGTTTCATCGCGACCCGCCGCCGATCACCTCTGCGGCACAGGCGCTCGATGTCATGGACTTCGAGCCGCTGGCGCGCGCGGCGCTGCCGCCGGCGCACTTCGGCTACCTTGCGACCGGGGTAGATGACGACCGCACCGTGGCGCGCAATCACGAGGCGTTCTCCCACTACGAGATCCGCGCCCACCGGTTCGCCGACCTGAGCCGCTTCGACACGTCCTGCGTCGTCTTCGGAACGCGCTGGCCGCTACCGCTGTACCTGTCGGCGGTGTCCGGCATGCGCGCCTTCCATCCCGAAGCCGAGCTCGCCGTGGCGCGCGCGGCGCGCACTCGCTCGCTGCAGCTGATGCTGTCGACGGGAGCGTCGACGGCGCCCGAGCAGGTGGCCGAGGCGCGCGGCGCGCCGCTCTGGCAGCAGCTCTACCCCACCGACGACTGGCAGGTGACCGAGGCCATCGTCAGGCGCGCCGAGACCATGGGCAGCACCGCGATCGCGCTCACGGTCGACGGTGCTGCCGAGCCGCGCGTCAACGAGACCCTGAAACGCGCGATGCTCGCCGACAGCCGCGAGTGCACCGCCTGTCACGTCAACAACCGGCACGACATGTGGCTGAAGGCACCGCTGCTCGCCGGCCTCGACGTCTCGCGGGTGACCCGGCTGAGACCCCCGAGCGTGACGCCGGAATTCCTCGACCGGCTGCGCAAGCTCGTCAGGGGCCGGCTCCTCATCAAAGGCATCGTTACCGGAGAAGACGCCGCGACCGCGCTCGAGCACGGTGCCGATGCGCTGGTGGTCTCGAACCACGGCGGGCGCAACGAGGAGACGCTGCGGGCCACCATCGACTCGCTCCCGGAGGTGGTGGCCGCGGTACGTGGCCGCGCCCCGGTGTTCATCGACGGCGGCTTCCGGCGCGGCACCGATATCTTCAAGGCACTGGCGCTCGGTGCGGCGGGGGTCGGCATCGGCAGGCCGCAGGCCTGGGGGCTGGCGGCCTTCGGCCAGCCGGGCGTCGAGGCGGTGATCGATATCTACGCCCGCGAGCTCGGCGTGATCATGCGCCAGGCCGGCACGCCCACGGTGGCGAGCATCACGGCCGCGCAGGTGGTCCGCGCCGCAGGCTGAGCCGCGGCCGGGCGTGCCCCGGCACCGGTCGCGCTCAGCGGGCGTCGGGCAGCAGGCCCTTGTCGACCAGCACCGGCGGATGACGGTGATGCGTGCCCTGCTCCCAGGCGTAGGCGATGCCGAGCAGGTCGCCGTCGCGGAACGGGCGCCCGGAGAACTCCATGCCGAAGGGCAAGCCGCTGTCGTAGAAGCCCCCGACCACGACCACGGCGGGTACGCCCAGCATGTTCACCCAGCTGGTGGCCGAGTGCGGCCCGTCGGTGACCTGGCCGTACTGCGGCATCGTCTCATCGACCGGCGGCATCTGGCTCGACGGATAGAGGTAAGCGTCGAGGTGCAGCCGGTCCATGGTGTCGAGGTACTCGGCGAGCACGCGCTTGCGCGGGCCGAAGAAGTTGCGCTCCGCGTCCGGGTCGGTCTCGAGCGTGCGCTGCGTGATCCTCACCGCGCCGAACTCGAACTCGGACTTCGCCGGCTCGGCGCCTGTCATGGGAGCGCCGAGCGGCGCCCCCATGACGCGCTCATAATCGGCGCTCGAGTGATACTCCGCCGGACCGAAGTTCTTCAGGAACAGGTCCGTGCCCTCGCGCCCGTAGGGATAGGTGGCGATGCGCCAGGCCCGGCGTGCGAAGGCCTCCGGCAGCACCGCCTCATCGATCACCACGGTGGCGCCGAGTGCGCGCAGCTCCCCGATCGCCTTCATGAAGGCGGCGCGCGTGCGCGGATCGAGCGGCCAGGCCTCCTCGTCCGCGTGCTTCTCGGCCGCGATGTCGGAGACTGCCGCCGGCGTGCCACGGAACGGGATGCCGATGCCGGCGAGGATGAAGGCCGGCACGCCGAAGCGCTTGCCCTTGAGCGCATCGCTCTTGAGATACTGCGTGTACGGCCCGCGCTGCGCCCTGGCGGCCGAGCCCTGCGTGACCGGATCGAGCGGGTCCTCCCCCGCCATCACATCGAGCGCGATCGCCGCATCCGTCACGTTGCGGGCGATGGGCCCGGTGTTATCGAGCAGCCAGTCGAGAGGTGCGATCCCGGCGATGCTCACCAGCCCACGGGTCGGGAACACGCCGATCAGCGCGCTGGTACCGGAGGGCATGCGGATCGAGTTGCCGGTGTCGGTGCCGTTGCCGAGCATCGCCATGTTGCCCGTGACCGCGGTGACCGTGCCGCCGGAGGAGCCGCCGGGCGAGAAGCGCACGTCGTAGGCGTTGCCGGTGCGGCCGAAGGAGCTCGAGCGCGTGGTGTCGGAATTGGCGAAGTCCGGCATGTTGGAATGCCCGAGGATGATCGCGCCCGCGGCGCGGAGCTTCGCGACGATCGTGGCGTCGCGCGGCGCAACCAGCTCGTGCCCCGGCACGACGAAGCCCTCCCAGCCATTGGTCGTCACCTTGCCCTGGATGCTGGTGTTGGCCTTGATGACGATCGGCACGCCCCACAACGGTCCGTGTGCTGCGTCAGCCTCGCGGTCCTCGCGCGCCGCGGCCGCGCGCGCCTCGGTGTCGAACAGCTGCTCGATGGGCTTGTAGACGCCGTTGTAGCGCTGGATGCGGCTGATATACCAATCCACCACCTGTGACACCGTGTAACGGTGCTGCTCGTAGTAGCGGTGCAGCTGCGGGATGTTGACCTCGATCAGGTCCCGGTCCATGGCGTTCCCTGACGGCGCCGGCGGCGCTGCCGATGCCAGCGTCGCGCCGAACGCCCATAAGCCGAGGAGGAGCTTGAGGATGCGTGAATTCAACACGGGCGCCTCCGGGTGTCGCGAATGTACAACGACTGCGGATGAGGTTCTTGGAGTTGCTTGCGCCAGTATAATGAAACATCCAACACGGGTGTCCCGCGAGGTGTTGCTCGCGCACCGCAGCTAACGGAAGGGGAGCAACGATGAGTGCGAATACAGCAGGCAGCAGGATCGCCCAGGCGGTTGCGACCGCACTCGGACTGGCGCTCGCGGGAAGTGCGTACGCTCAGGCTCAGGCCCAGGCCAGCGCCTCCGGAGATCAGCTCCAGGAAGTCGTGGTCACGGCGACCAAACGCTCGACCGACGTGCAAAGCACGGGTGCGAGCATCACCGCGGTGACGGCCGAGGAGATCTCCGATCGCGGCATCGTCGATTTCAACTCCCTCGCGACCTCGGTCCCCGGCATCTCGATGCGCACCTCCGGACCCGGCCAGACCGAGTTCGAGATGCGCGGACTGAACTCCGCCGGCGGTAATACCTCGCAGGTCGGCTTCTATCTCGACGAGACGCCGCTGTCCTCGCCCGCCTCGGCGCAGCTCGGCAAGGAAGAGATCGATCCGACTCTGTACGATCTCGCCCGGGTCGAGGTGTTGCGCGGTCCGCAGGGAACGCTGTACGGCTCGAGCTCCATGGGCGGCACGGTGAAGCTCGTGCCCAATCCGCCGCAACTCAACGCCTTCGCGGCCTCGGGCGAGGTCGACGTCGGTTACACCGGCTCCGGCGGCGACTTCAACCAGAAGGTCAACGGCATGGTGAACCTGCCGATCGGCGACAGCGCGGCGCTGCGCATCGTCGGCTCGGAGATCTCCCAGAGCGGCTGGATCAAGCGCCTGGTGCTGGCCGACGGTGCGCCGGTCGACACGCCGGCCGGCGGTTTCCCGAACGTGTCGCGCCCGGCCAATTTCTACACCTACCCGCTGGCGGAGCAGATCAACGGCGCCAACACTACGACCATCGACTCGGCGCGCATCTCGCTCCTGTGGAAGCCGAACGACAACCTGTCGATCACGCCGATGGCGATGTATCAGCTGACCCGGCAGGGCGCGCCGGATGCCGCGGACGTCAACGGCAACCCGACCCACCCGAGCACTCCGGACACGCTCGCCCACTGGGAGCCGTACGACTCAGCCGAACCGCAGGAGGACAAGTTCACCCTCGGCAGCCTGAAGATCGAATATCAGGCGCCGACCTTCCTGGTCACCTCGGCGACCGCGCTGTGGGGACGCAACACACTCATCTCCCAGGACGCGACCGAGGAGAACGAGGCGGCCTTCGGCTTCCCGCAATACGACTACGGCTTCGACGCCGCGGGCGACCCACTCGGCGTCGGGCCGACCGGCCCCGCGCCCAACGGCCCGTCGGTGACCGAGAAGGACTACACGCGGCAGTTCAGCGAGGAGCTGCGCCTCACCTCGACCGCGCCCGGACCGCTGCAGTGGATCGTCGGCCTGTTCTACCAGGACCTGTATTCCGAGTGGGACGAGTGGGCGATCGCCCCGCAGGCGAGCGCGATCCTCGGCGGCCCCAACCTGTACGTCGACTATCAGCCGCAGACCATCACGCAGAACGCCCAGTTCGGGGAGATCTCCTGGCAATTCACCCCGGACCTCACCGGCACCGTGGGTCTGCGCCACTACCACTACAGCCTCGCGCAGAGCAACCTTGAGTTCGGCGTGTTCACGGTGAATGCCGGCCTGGGGAACACCGCTCCCTACAACACCGGTACCTCCAACACCGCGAGCGGCACGGACCCCAAGTTCGACCTCGACTGGAAACTCACCCCGGACGTGCTGTTGTACGCCACGATCGCCAAGGGCTTCCGCCTCGGCGGCGTGAATCAGCCGATTCCGGTGGCGCTGCCGCCGAATCCAAACTCGGTGGTGACGGGCAACGAGTGCAGCCTGCAGCAGAAGCTGCTGCTGATCGGCCCCGCGCAGTGCTTCGTCGGCCCGCAGGCGGGCCTGCTGCTGCAGGCGCCGGCGACCTTCTCCTCGGACTCGGTGTGGAACTACGAGGTCGGCGAGAAAGCCGAGCTGCTGGATAAGCACCTGATCCTCAACGTCTCGGCGTACTACGAGCGCTGGACGAATCCGCAGGTCGCCACCAACCTCGCCGGCTTCGGCATCAGCGCCAACGGCGCCGATGCGCGTATCTACGGTCTGGAAGCGGAGCTGCAGGCGCTGCTGTCGCGCGAGTGGACGCTCGGCGTCAACTTCGGTTACACCAACGCGGAGTTCACCGCCGACAGCGCCATCACGGGATTCCCCAGCGGCTACGCCATCCCGGATATCCCCGACGTCACCGCCTCCGCGACGCTGCGCTGGAAGCATCCGCTCAGTAACGACCTGTCGATGATTGGCTCGCTCGAGGGCGATTACGTCGGCACCCGCACGGACCAGCCGTACGGCGAAACCCTGACGCTGCTCAACATCAACAACTTCCTGGTGCACCTGCCGGCGTACGGCTTCCTGAATGCGCGCCTCGGTGTCGCGGGCAATCAGTGGACCGCGTCGCTGTACGTGAACAACCTCACCAACAAGGAGACGGTGCTCGATCCGCAGCCGCAGATCGACATCCAGACCAACGCTTTCGTCCGCTACCTCGTGAATCGCCCGATCACCGCGGGTCTCGACTTCACGTACAAGTTCCAGTAGTCGCAGACGCTGAACGCAGCAGCGCCCGGTAATACCGGGCGCTGCTTCAGAGGATGTAGCGGCTCAGGTCCTCGTCCTTGACGAGCGCGCCTAAGTGATCGTCGACGTACTTCGCATCGATGCTCACGCGGCTGCGGGCTTCGGCCTCAGCCTCTTCGGCGGCCGCCTCGTAAGACACGGTCTCGAGGAGGCGCTCCATGACGGTGTGCAGCCGGCGTGCGCCGATGTTCTCGGTGCGCTCGTTCACCTGGAAGGCGATCTCGGCGATGCGTCGCACGCCGGACTCCGCGAACTCGACCTCCACCCCCTCGGTCGCCATCAGCGCCTTGTACTGGGCAGTCAGCGAGGCATCGGGCTCGGTGAGGATGCGCACGAAGTCGCCGACTTTCAGCGAATCGAGCTCGACGCGGATCGGCAGCCGTCCCTGGAGCTCCGGGATCAGGTCGGACGGCTTCGACAGGCTGAAGGCACCGGAGGCGATGAACAGCACGTGATCGGTCTTCACCGGGCCGTACTTGGTGGCCACCGTCGAGCCCTCGACGAGCGGCAGCAGGTCGCGCTGCACGCCCTCGCGCGACACGTCGGCGCCGAGCGTCTCCTGGCGGCGGGTCACCTTGTCGATCTCGTCGATGAACACGATGCCGTTCTGCTCGGCGTTGGCAAGCGCCTGGATCTTGAGCTCGTCCTCGTTGATGAGCTTGCCGGCCTCCTCGTCGGTGAGGAGCTTCAGCGCCTCGGGCACCTTCACCTTGCGGGTACGGGTGCGGTTGCCGCCGAGGTTCTGGAACATCGCCTGCAGCTGCTGCTGCATCTCTTCCATCCCCGGCGGCGCCATGATCTCGACGCCCGTCGGCACGGCGCGCAGCTCGATCTCGATGTCGCGCCCGTCGAGCTCGTGCTCGCGCAGCATCTTGCGGAATTTCTGCCGCGTCTCGGAGTCGCGCGCGCTCGCGGGCTCATCGGTCGAGAAACCCATCATGCGCGGCTTCGGCAACAGCGCATCGAGCACGCGCTCCTCGGCGGCATCGAGCGCGCGCTCACGCACCCTGGCCATCTCCTGCTCGCGGGTGATCTTGACCGCGACGTCGGCCAGCTCCTTGACGATCGAGTCGACGTCGCGGCCGACGTAGCCCACCTCGGTGAACTTGGTAGCCTCCACCTTGACGAACGGCGCGTTGGCGAGCTTGGCGAGGCGCCGGGCGATCTCGGTCTTGCCGACGCCGGTCGGACCGATCATCAGGATGTTCTTCGGCGTGATCTCCTGACGCAGCGGCTCCGCAACCTGCATGCGCCGCCAGCGGTTGCGCAGCGCGATGGCCACGGCGCGCTTGGCGGCGTCCTGGCCGACGATGTGCTTGTCGAGCTCGCGGACGATCTGCCGCGGGGTGAGTGCCTCGGAGGCCATGGCTACTGCGCCCCCCTGGCCCGCAGCTCCTCGATCGTCACGCTGCGATTGGTGTAGATGCAGATGTCGGCGGCGATGTTGAGCGAGCGCTCGACGATCGAGCGCGCATCGAGCTCCGAGCTCTCCAGCAGCGCGCGCGCCGCGGCGAGCGCGAACTGGCCTCCTGAGCCGATCGCCGCCACGTCGTAGTCGGGCTCGATCACATCGCCGTTGCCCGAGATCACGAGCAGCTTGTCCGGATCGCCCACCAGCAGCAGCGCCTCGAGCCGGCGCAGGTAACGATCCGAGCGCCAGTCCTTGGCGAGCTCGATGGCGGCGCGCGTGAGGTTGCCGTATTTCTCGAGCTTGCCCTCGAAGCGCTCGAACAGCGTGAAGGCGTCCGCCGTGCCGCCGGCGAAGCCCGCCAGCACCTTGTCGTTGAAGAGCCGGCGCACCTTGCGGGCGTTGCCCTTCATGACGGTGTTGCCGAGGGTGACCTGGCCATCGCCGCCCAGGGCGACCGCGCCGTCGCGCCGTACGCCGAGGATGGTGGTGCCGTGGGGGTTGAAGAACTGGGGGTCGCTCATGAGCTTCCTGGGGTGGTGGTTCCCTGCCGGGAGCGGGAACGACCGGCCTTCGAAAATCAGGCCTTACGGCGTGCCCGCGGGTGCGCAGCGTCGTAGATGCGGGCGAGGTGCTGGAAGTCAAGATGGGTGTAGATCTGGGTGGTGGAGATGTCGGCGTGGCCGAGCAGCTCCTGCACCCCGCGCAGCTCGCCACCCGACTCGAGCAGGTGCGAGGCGAAGGAATGGCGGAACAGGTGCGGATGCACGTGTACGCCCAGGCCCTGGTGCCTCGCCCAGTAATCGACCCGCGTCTGGATCGCGCGCGGTCCCAGGCGCCGTCCACCGCGCCCGACGAAGAGCGCGGTCTCACTCGCGGCGGCGAGCGCCGCGCGCTCCTTGAGCCAGGCGCGCAGCGCCGCGAGCGCCAGCCTGCCGACCGGCACGATGCGCGCCTTGCGTCCCTTGCCGAGCACCTGCACCGTGCGATCCTTCAGATCGATGTCGCTCAGGTTGAGCCCGACGAGCTCGGCGAGCCGCAGACCCGAGGAGTACAGCAGCTCCATCAGCGCCCGGTCGCGCGCCGTGAGTCCGCCGCC
>Ga0335078_10007824_pt1 | contig 15857 bp, 16 predicted proteins | sample Lox_Sample_32_FD_206711 | JGI IMG/M metagenome (GOLD analysis project Ga0335078, IMG submission 206711) | Soil microbial communities from Loxahatchee National Wildlife Refuge, Florida, United States - Lox_Sample_3.2 | ecosystem: Environmental > Terrestrial > Soil > Wetlands | place: USA... | reverse complement strand
AACCCGTTGGGCAAGGAGCAACTGACGAAAATCGTCGACCTGCGTCTCGAAGACCTGCGCCGGCTGCTCGCCGATCGCAACATCAGCCTGGAGTTGACCGACCGCGCCAAGGAGCTGCTCTTCACCGAGGGTTACGACGCGAACTACGGCGCGCGCCCGCTGAAGCGCGCGATCCAGAAGATGATCCAGGACCCGCTGGCGCTGAAGATCCTCGATGGCGAAGTGCTGCACGGCGATCACGTGGTGGTGGACGCGGACGCGAAGGCGCACAAGATGACGTTCACGGTCTCGCGCGCCGCTCCCGGCAAACGGCCTAAGCAGCCGGCAGGGGCAAGGTAAGAGGCGGCCACGGATATTCACGGATTCTGAACGGATCTGTTCTTGATCCGCGTTCATCCGCGCAAATCCGCGGCGCGTCTTTGATTTCTTATGCCAGGTCGAACAGCAGAATCTCTGACCCGTTTTCAGCGCCGCTGATGGCTAGTTTCTGCTCGTCGCTCGCGGCCGCGCCGTCTCCCTGTTCAAGGCGGGTGCCGTTCAACTCTACCGATCCCTTGGCGACCTGGAGCCAGGCGTGGCGTCCGGGCGCAAGCGAGTGCTCGACCTTCTGCTGCTTGTCCAGCAGCGCAACATAGAGCGACACATCCTGATGCACGGTAACGGCCCCGTTCTGGCCGTTGTGGCCGGCGATCAGCCGCAGGCGCCCGCGCTTCTCGGCTTCCGGAAACGCCTTCTGCTCGTAGCCGGGCGCGATGCCTTTGCTTTCGGGCATGATCCATATCTGCAGCAGGTGGACGGGTTCGGTCTTCGAGGCATTGAATTCGCTGTGCAGGATGCCGCTGCCGGCGCTCATCCGCTGGCCATCGCCGGGGCGGATGATGGACCCGTTGCCCAGGCTGTCCTTGTGCTGGAGCGCGCCCTCGAGCACGTAGGTGATGATTTCCATGTCGCGATGGGGGTGCGTGGGAAACCCTTGGCCGGGCTGCACCACGTCTTCATTGATGACGCGCAGCGCGCGGAAGTGCATGTGGGCCGGGTCGTGGTAAGTGTCGAAAGAAAAGGTGTGCCGGGTGTTGAGCCAGCCGTGGTCCGCGCCTCCACGCTCCTGGCTCCGGCGGATGGTGATCATGTTCTCACTCCTCAGCGCGATTGGATTCAGACACCGCAGAAAAGATTCACCGCCATCTATCTGTAGGAAAAACGCCACGGATCCACACGGATGTTACGGATGTTTGTTCTTGCTCCGTACCGATCGGTGATAATCCGTGGCGTTTCTAGCCCTTGGCGGCAGCCGCGCGCAGCTCTTCCGAGGTCATACCGTAGAGCGGCGGAGTCTGGACGCCCAGCACGCCGAGGTAAGCATAGATTTCGCCGCGGTGATGGATTTCGTGTTCGATCATCAGGCGCAACGCTTTCCAGCGCGTGATGGGCGAGCCTTCCGGCGTGAGGCATTTGGCGGCCAGTTCTTCGGGTGTAAAACGGGAGAATATCTGCATCGATTCCTGGTGCAGGCGATCCATCAGGGCGGTAACGTTGTCGAGGCCATCGGCCAGCTCGCGGCCGCATCCGTTGTAGCGCTGCGGCTTGCCCTGCATGCACTCCGCCCAGGTGTAGCGCTCGACCACGGCAAGATGCCGCGCCAAATCGCCAAGGGTGAAGCGGCCTTCGCCAAAGCTGTGCTCGAGCTTGTCGGGTGGAATGCTCTTGACCACCCGCATGGTGCGCGCCCGCACCTTATCGAAATACTCGATGAAAGGGTCGATGGTCCGCAGTTCCATAGCTATTTTTTCTTCTTGGGCTCGGATTTCGGTTTGGTCTCGGTCTTTTCCTTGGCTGGCGCGTCCTTGGCCGGAACGGCGCTGCTCTCGGAGTCGCCTCTTTCCTTCTTCGCCGCCTCGGCCATGCCTTTGTTGGGATAGTCGGTGGCGTACCACCCCGAGCCCTTGAACCGTACCGCCGGCGCATGCAGCAGCCGCTTGAGCTTTCCGGCGCCGCATTTGGGACACTTCTTAGGATCAGAATCGGAAAATTTTTGAATACGCTCGAAGCGATGGCCGCATTTGGAACACTGAAACTCGTGGAGAGGCACGGAGAGATTGTAAGTTTCGCACGCAGCGCGGGTCAATTTGGCAGATTGAGCCATTGAGTCATTGCTCCATTGACTCATTGAAGCGCGATTGCGGCCCTGCATGTCGAGGTATAGACTTCTCCCAATGAAGTCCAACGGCGAGCCCGTGCGCGGCAGCGAGACGTCACATGGCTCCTGCCTGTATGTAGTGGCCACTCCCATTGGCAATCTGGAAGACATCACCCTGCGCGCGCTGCGTGTGCTGAAAGAAGTGGACCTGATCGCCTGCGAGGACACTCGCCAGACGCGCAAGCTGCTCGAGCACTACGGCATCCAGACGCGGACCATCAGCTACCACGAGCACAACGAGATGACGCGGGCCGCCGAGTTGATCGTCAACCTGGAAGAGGGCGGCCGGCTGGCGCTGGTTTCCGATGCCGGCATGCCATCCATTTCCGATCCCGGCTACCGGCTGATCACGCTGGCCATCCGGCATCACGTGCCGGTCATCCCCGTCCCCGGCGCCTCGGCATTCGTGGCCGCGCTGGCGGCCAGCGGCTTGCCCACCGATTCTTTCAAGTTCCACGGTTTTCTCCCCGCCAAGAGCGGCGAGCGCCGCGACGAACTGGAGAAAGTCCGCGACGCGCCCCGCACCGTCATCTATTACGAGGCGCCGCACCGAGTCCTCGAAGCACTTGAGGACGTTGTCGCCACGATGGGCGGCTCCCGCCACGTGGTGATCGCGCGCGAAGTCACCAAGCTGCACGAGGAGTTTCTCCGCGGACGCGCCGACGAGGTTCTGGAAAGGCTGCGCGCACGCGGCGAAGTCAAAGGCGAGATTACTCTGCTGATCGGCCGCGCCGAAGAAGCCGGGGAGCACAAAGCGCCCATACCATTGGGAACCAGCATCCGCCAGCGCCTCGAGCAGGTGATGGGCGAACGCAAGCTCGACGAAAAGGCCGCGCTGAAGCTGGTGGCCAAGGAGATGGGCGTCTCGCGCAGCGAGGCTTACCGCGAGCTACAGCGGGTGAAACGGTAAATTCATTCGCCGCTGATTCACGCGGATGAACGCGGACAAAACTGGAAAAACGCCACAGATTTCCACGGATGAGCACAGATCAAGAATCAGATCTGTGAACATCTACTTAAATCCGTGGCTGTTTCTTGAATCCGCGGTGATCCGCGTCTATCCGCGGCGGAAACCTATGCTTGCCGCTTGCCGCCGGCCGGTTGTGGCTTGGCTTCCCACGGGCGCTTGGGGCGAGCGGCCACGGGTTTGTCGCGGTCTTCAATGCGGTCATAGACATGGTTGTCCGTGACCGTGCCCAGCGATTCGTTATACAGGCTGGGTGAGCCGGTGGCTTCCTTCAGCTCTTCGGTGAACTGGTGGATGGCGGTAAGGTGGTCGGCGGTGGCCGGCACCTCCGTCTTGGTGGTGCGCAGAAATTTCTGGTAGCCGCGGTCGATGAGCTTGGCGATCTCGCCGCCGACCAGGTAGCCGGGGCGTGCGAAAACCTTCACGCCGCCGTCTTCCGTCTTCTCGATGGCGGCGGAGACGTTCAGCTTCTTGAGGAAAACACGATTCTGCGTGCCGGGGGCTTCGAGGATGTCGAAGCCATGGTCGCGCAGCCATGCCACGGCGTCGTCATAGCTTTTCTGGGCGATGTTCTTGGCCATAGGTCTTACTCGACACCAGCGACGATACTGAACCCTCACTGGCGCTCATGAATCTAAATTATTAGGATGCGACCCGGCCGAAAGGCGGCTAACGCAGCGGCTCGGCCAGAGACCCTATACAAGCAATACCGGTTCAGTTGTCCGAGCGCAACCGATTTTTATACACTAGCAGTCTTCGCCGGTGGGGGAATCCGCGCTAAGCCTGGGATAAGCCTGCTTTACGCAGGCACTTAGAGCGGTATTGCAAGATGGGTCCGCACATCCGAACGAAAGACGGGGTGGCTCGTCCTTTGGTAACGAGAGTGGTGAAAATTCCCGATGCTGCCGATCGCGCGGAATTGGTGCGTCTGGGTGAGAGCGCACTGGCACGCATCGGCAACACTCCCTTGCTGCGCCTCGGGCAGATTGCCGAGGGCCTGCCCGGAATCGAAATCCTGGCCAAGGCGGAGTGGTTCAATCCCGGTGGCTCGGTGAAGGACCGCGCTGCCTACAACATCGTGCAAACGGCGACGCGCAGCGGCAAGCTCGCCTCCGGCAAGATGCTGCTCGATTCCACCAGCGGCAATACCGGGATCGCCTATGCCATGATCGGCGCGGCCCTGGGCTTCGGCGTTACGCTGTGCATGCCGTCCAATGTTTCGGTGGAACGAAAGCGCATCCTCAGCGCCTACGGCGCGAACGTCATCTACACCGATGCTGATCAGGGTTCGGATGGCGCCATCCGCAAGGCCCGCGCTATGATCGCGGCCGAGCCGGAGCAGTATTTCTACGCCGACCAGTATTCCAATCCCGCCAATTGGCAGGCACACTACCAGACCACCGGGAACGAGATATGGCAGCAGACTCATGGCCGCGTGACCCACTTCGTTGCCATGATGGGAACCAGCGGGACCTTTGTCGGTACCAGCCGCAGGCTCAAAGAGCTCAATCCCAGGATTCGCTGCATCTCGCTGCAACCGGATTCGTCCTTCCACGGCATCGAAGGCGCCAAGCACATGGCGAGTGCCATCGTGCCGGGGATTTACGATGCCACGGTCGCGGATGACGATTTGGCGGTAACCACCGAGTCCGCGTATACGATAGTGAAACGTCTGGCGCGCGAAGAGGGGCTGCTGGCGGGGATCTCGGCGGGCGGAGCCGTGGCGGGCTGCCTGAAGCTTGCGCAGCAACTCATGCGCCGGCGCCAGAAAGCGGTAATCGTGACTATCTTCCCGGATTCCGGCGATAAGTATTTGAGCGAGAGGTTTTGGGAGGATTGAGTCATTGAGCCATTTGGTCATTGAGCCATTGAGGCGCGGGCTCTTTTGCAATGAATCGATGGCCCAATGACTCAATGGCACAATGACTCAATCAGAAAATGCTTACCATTCGACAGGCTGAGCTCGATTCTCTTCGCCGCCACGGCGAGGAAACCTATCCGCACGAGTGTTGTGGGGTAATGCTGGGGCGGATGGAGGGCGACGGGCGCGTGGTCGAGGCCGTAGTGCGCGCGGGAAATACCCGCGTCGATTCGCCGCAGAATCGGTACAATATCGATCCCCGCGAGCTGGTGCGCATCCAGCGGCAGTCGCGCGAGCGCGGCCTGGATATTGTGGGTTTCTATCACTCGCATCCTGACTGCGCGGCACAGTGGTCACAAACCGACCTGGCCGAGGCCCACTGGATTGGCTGTTCGTACGTGATCACGAGGGTGGACCAGGGAAGGGCAGCGGTGACCAACTCTTTCGCTCTTGAGGGACCGAGCGAAGAGGATAAGCGCTTTGCCGACGAGCAGATTCAAGTGCTAGCGGCGGAAGCGGCCGATTAGGATTGAGTCATTGGGTCATTGAGCATTGAATCATTGCTGGCAGGGTGAATCTTAAGCGCCTCTCTCGTCATCCTTAGTGGGGTAAGAACACAGAGTATGAAGATCCTGATCCCAACACCGTTGCGGCAATATGCCGCCAAGAAGGATACGGTGGACGCGCCGGGCAAGACGGTCGGCGAGGCGCTTTCCAGCCTGACGTCCCAGTATTCCGATCTGCGCCGGCACCTCTACACCGACGACGGCAAGCTGCGCGCCTTCGTCAACGTGTACCTCAACGACGAGGACATCCGTTACCTTCAGAAGGAAAACACGCCCGTGCAGGATGGCGACACGCTGTCCATCGTTCCTTCCATCGCCGGCGGCTGTTGTTGTTGCCAGTTCTTGGCTGTTGGCTCTTAGCGTTTGGCTTTAACCCCCGGGAAAATCAGGATCAAGCCAAAGCCAAAGGCTAAGCGCCAAGAGCAAAACTCTTTCGGAAAAACCTATGGCCACTATTGCAGAAAACATCCAACCCGTAACGCTCTCCAACGAAGAGGTGCTGCGTTATTCGCGCCACCTGATCATGCCCGAGGTGGGCATGGAAGGTCAGCTCAGACTGAAGGCGGCCAGAGTGCTGTGTATCGGCGCCGGCGGGCTGGGCTCGCCGCTGGCGATGTATCTGGCCGCGGCTGGAGTGGGAACACTGGGCATCGTCGATTTCGACGTGGTGGACTTCACCAACCTGCAGCGGCAGATCATCCACTCGACCGACGACGTTGGGCGCAAAAAGCTGGATTCCGCCGCCGAGAGCATCAAGGGCATCAATCCATTCGTCGAGGTTCGCAAGTTCGAGACTCGGCTCTCGAGCGAGAACGCGCTCTCCATATTGCGTGATTTCGACATCGTCGTAGACGGCACTGATAATTTTCCCACTCGCTACCTGGTGAACGACGCCTGCGTGCTCAGCGGCAAGCCCAACGTCTACGGTTCGATCTTCCGCTTCGAAGGCCAGGCCAGCGTGTTGGCGACCAAAGAGGGCCCGTGCTACCGGTGCTGGTATCCCGAGCCGCCGCCGCCGGGATTGGTTCCCTCCTGCGCCGAGGGCGGCGTGCTGGGCATCCTGCCGGGACTGGTCGGCGTCATCCAGGCCACGGAGACCGTCAAGCTTATTCTCGGCAAGGGCGAACCGCTTATTGGACGCGTGCTTCTGGTCGACGCTCTCGGCATGAAGTTCCGTCAGTTAAAATTGAAAAAGAATCCCGACTGCCCGGTGTGCGGCACGCATCCGACGATCACCAAGCTGATCGATTACCAGGAATTCTGCGGTATCCGCGGCGAGGAGGCCCCGGTGACCAACAAAGTACCCGAGATCCAGCCCGAGGAGCTGAAGCAGCGACTCGATGCCGGCGAGGACATCTTCATCCTTGACGTGCGCGAGCCGCACGAATTCCAGATCTGCAACCTGAACGGCTACCTGATCCCCCTCGGCGATCTGCCCAAGCGCGTGCACGAACTGGATTCCAGCCGCGAGATCGTCGCCCACTGCCGCTCTGGCGTGCGCAGCGCCAAGGCCGTGGAGTTCCTGCGACAGGCCGGCTTTCACAAAGTCAAGAACCTGGTCGGCGGAGTTCTGGCATGGTCGGACCGGGTCGATCCCAAGATGCCAAAGTATTGACTGCCGTTCCGACTTCAGAGAAATCTGGGGAGCCAGAAGGCTCCCCATTTTGTCTAGGTATGTCTCTACCGCTGGTTGGAGGCTTGGGCTGAATTATCGAACACCAGCACCTGCTTCTTGCCCCCGAACTGGATCTCGGTGATAGCGGGAAGGCCGTTGCCATTGTCCTTGGTGACCACGGTATCGGACTGTGCCTTGGTCTGCCGCTCTTCTACCCTGGCTTTGGCGGTGGCTTCGGTATTGCCATGCCGCAAGGTGACGGTGTCACCGCTGACCTTTACCGAGTACTCCCCCGCTTCCAGTTGTTTGCCGTTCAGGGTTGCGGGAGTGCTGAGGTTGATGCTGGCCGCGTAGGCGCTGACAGCCAGGGTCAGCAAGCCTGCGATCATCAGGGCCTTCCGGATGGTTGCTCTTCGCATTGCGCTCTCCTTCGTGTTCGGCCATAGTCTGCCGGTTGGTTAGTGTTGCGGCTGGCAGCCAGCTTCCGCGGGGTCACACCCGGAAAGGCGAAGGCGACGCATACGCGCGCTTGCATTTCGGCACAGAGGTTCTACAATGTGCTGTCGGGGGTTAAACGGACGCCGGCCCGCAAGGGCTGTTTTGTCCCCGAGATCGCCTCGCCCTGGCCGCCAACCCGCGGCGAGACAATCTGTTTAACCCCTTGATTTCACTTCTCGCAGACTTCCCACACGAGAAGCCTGCTTCAGATACGCTCCGCGGCTGCCCAAGGTTCCGCGGCAACCGTGCAACACGGCGTTAGACTTTCCCCCAATGCTTTGGTTAGCCGGAGGACTGGCTTGTTCTGAAAACAGAACAAATGTTTACATGTCCTTGACGAAATTCCTCCCCATTGCATAATCAGCAATCTTCCCCGTGTAAGCCTTTGGGTTTGAAGGAGCACGTTATGCGCCGCATCGTTTTCATCATGCTGCTGGCAGGGTTGTCTGCTGCCAGCATCGCCCTGGCGCAGGAACTTTCGACCCGCCCGCAGCAAGCAGCCACCGCCCCAGCGCCGCCGCCGGCCGCGCCTAATAGCGATCCTACTTATCAGCAACTGCGGCAGTCGAGGTTGAGCGACGTGACCGTCGCGGTGCACGAGTTCGTCTTGAAGCGCGGCGCAGGCGCCTTCAACTTCCGCTCGGGGACGTTTTCGCTGCTGGCGCCGGTCAACGGCAAAGTGACGGGAGCGGTATTCCTCGGAGACGGCAGTTTCACGCTCGATCCGCCCAACGCTGCCGAACAGCACAGCCTCAGCCTGCTCACCAAAGAACCCAGAATGGAGGAGAACTTCAACGAACTGGTGCTGCGTTTCACCGACGGCACCGACGGCGAGATCAGGAAGGCCGGCACCGCCGCCGCGCCGGCAGGCAATCCAGGCAGCGCACTTGAACATGTAAATTCAGCCCTGCGCAAAGACATGCATTTCAACCTGCATGCCCAACTGCTCGAAGACGTCCTCAGCGCACGCCCCGGCGGCCTGTTCGTGGCATTCATCAAGGGGAAAAAGTACAACAGCAGGATGCTCTTTATCACCGATCCGAGAGGCGTGTACGCGCTGGGAATGGGATCCGACCAGGTGGTACTGCTGACATGGGACGAGAACAAATACGGCGTCTGGGCGGCATTTCGTCTTCCCGGCGAGCACGGATCGCAGGAAAACGCGAGCGCTTGGAAGACTCGGATCAAGATTGACCATCAGAAGCTGAACACCACAATCGAGAAGAGTGGGCGGCTAAGTGGCGATGCCACCACGACTTTTACTGCCAGCAGCGCTGGCATACGGGTGATAAGCCTCGATGTCTATGCGTCGCTGCGGGTGCAATCGGTTAGCGACTCAGGCGGCCACCCGCTCGCCTTCATTAAGGAGGGTAAGAACGACGACCCGGATTTCTCCGTCATTCTTCCACGCCCTCTGGAGGCCCGCGAGCAGTTCACCATCCGCACCGTCTACAGCGGGAAGGATGCTGTGCAGGCTGAGGGCGGTGACAATTACTACCCGATCGCCCGCGCAAGCTGGTATCCGGCCCGAGGCTTCGGCGACTACGTCGCCTATGACATGACTTTCCACATTCCAAAGGGAATGACGATGGTGGCCACGGGAGCGCGGATCCGAGAGATCAATGAAGGCAGCGAGAACATAAGCGAATGGCGCAGCGAAGTCCCCCTCGCGGTGGCCGGGTTCAATTTCGGCAGGTTCAAGCGCAAGGAAGCGAAACTGGAGAAGCTCGGGTTCGTGGTGGAAACCTACGCCAACCAGGACGAGCCTGATATCGTCAGGCGGCTGGTCCGAGCCTATGAACTCGCCGCCATTGGCAACCTCAGCACCACCGGCATGATGGACAAGGCTTTGGCCGAGGGTCAACTTTCGGTAGAGCTCTACAGCGATTATTTCGGTCCCTCGTCCTACAAACGGCTGGCCATCACTCAGCAGACGGCTTTCAACTACGGCCAATCCTGGCCAACACTGGTCTATCTGCCGATAACCTACTTCTTCGACAGCACCGCCCGCCATGGGCTGGGCATGGATGATCCGCGCGGCTATTTCAAAGTGGTGGGACCGCATGAGGTAGCGCACCAGTGGTGGGGCCATACCGTCGGCTTCGACAGCTACCGCGACCAGTGGATGAGCGAGGGCTTTGCGGATTTCTCCGCCTCGCTGTTCATTCAGCTCATTCAGAAAAACAACGGTGAGTTCATTAAGTTTTGGAACGATGAACGCGACCTGCTGCTGGAAAAGAACAAGGAAGGCTTCCGTGCCATTGATGTCGGACCGCTGACCCAGGGCTATCGTTTGAGCAACACAAAGGCGGGTGGAGATATTTACCGCCGGCTCATCTATCCCAAGGGCGCATACATCCTGCACATGATCCGCATGATGATGTGGAACCCCAAGACCGGGGACGCGGACTTCAAGGCCATGATGCAGGACTTCGTCAAGACCTACGCCAACCGGCCGGCCACGACCGAGAACTTCAAGGCCATGGTCGAGAAACATATGACGGCAGGCATGGCTGTGACGGGAAGCCGCAACATGGATTGGTTTTTCGACGAGTATGTCTACGGCACTGCCTTGCCCAGGTACAAGTTCGACTACTCGTTCGATGCCGGCGGCGACATGAACATTAAGTTGACCCAGTCGGGTGTGGACGACAAGTTCGCGATGTTGGTCCCGATCTACCTGGAGCTGAACAACGGCCACATCGTGCGCCTGGGCATGGCGCCCATCACCGGCAACCACACCATCGAGCAGAAAGTTTCGCTAAGCGGCTTGAAAGAGCGTCCCAAGCGCGCCATGGTGAACTACTTCAATGACGTGCTGTGCGCCCCGTGAGACACGCAAAATCAGGAGGCCGCCCTGCGTAGCTAAGCGCAGAGTTGGTCCTCCCAACGGATTTGCCATAGGAGGTGTCCATGAAGAGGACCGCTGCGGTTTCGCTCTTATCGGTTGTGCTATTCAGTGCGCCGGAGTTTGCTCAGCAAGTCGCACCCGCACCAGATACTCCACAGCCCGCAGCTCAGGCGCAAGCGCCGCCTGCCAGCCCCCAGACTCAAGCTCCGGCAGCATCTCCTGGGAAGCCAGTCCTGGAGGACGGCACGCCAGTCAAGCTCCGACTGACGAGGAATGTGTCCTCGGCAGACGCGCGAGTTGGAGATACGGTCGATTTCGAGGTCTTGGAGGAGGTGCGCGTTGGGGACTTGCTAGTTGTTCCTAAGGGCGGTATCGCTTGGGCGTCCGTTACTGAAGCTCAAGCAAAGAGACGGATGGCTCGCGGCGGCAAGCTCGCCGTCAACATCGACTCGGTTCGCCTGGTCGACGGCGAGAAAGTTGCTCTGCGGGCCGTGAAAGAGGGCAAGGGCGGCGGACATACGGGCGCGATGACGGGAGCGATGATCGGCACAGCTATAGTCTTCTTTCCCGCTGCGCCGTTGTTTCTTTTCATGCACGGAAAGGACATAACCATTCCCAAGGGCACAGAGATCACTGCGTACATCAACGGCAATGTGCCGCTCGACCTGGCGAAGTTTGCACCGCCCGAGATGCCGGAAGCCGTTCCTGAATCTGCCAGTGCAATGCAGGCAACAGTGCAGATCGACTCCAACCCGTCCGGGGCAGACATTGAACTGGACGGCGCATTCGCGGGAAACACACCATCGTCGGTCGGCGTGCCGGCGGGTGAGCATGCGATCAAAGTAACGAAGGCCGGGTACAAGGCCTGGGAGCGGAAGCTACGCATATCAAATGGCTCGGTGAAGATCGCGGCAGAACTGGAGAAGCAGGAAGTTGCGTCACCTTTGGAATCGAAATAGGCAGCCGGCTTCTCGAAGCCAAGAGCCAACAGCACTCCTCACGGCAGCAGCACGATCTTGCCGAAGTTCTTGCGCTCAAGCATGAGGCGGTGGGCCTCCGCCGCCTGGGCCAGCGGGAGCTGATGCCCGACGATGGGACGCAGCTTGCCCTCCGCCAGCCACGGGAGCATGTCCTCCCAGGCCTGCATCATGTGCTCACGATGCTGCGCCATCGGTGTCAGCCATAGGGCGTGCATACTGGCGTTGCGCTGAAACATGGCGGGAAAATCGAACTGGGGCGCTTGTCCGTTGGCGGTGCCGTAGATGATCAGGCGTCCCAGCGAACGCAGGCAGCGTGTACCCTTGGCGGTATGTTCTCCGCCCAGCATTTCGAACACGATGTCCACGCCTTCGCCGCCAGTCATCTCCATCACCGCCCGCTCGTAATCGGCCTTCTTGTAGTTGATGCCGTGGTCGAGGCCGAGTTCCTGCAGGCGAGCCAGCTTCTCGTCCGACGACGATGTCCCGAACGTCTCTACGCCGAACAGCCTGCCCAGTTCGACGGCAGCCGTCCCCACGCCGCCGGCGGCGGCATGGATGAGCACCCGCTCGTTTTCCTTCGCGTCCGCCATCCAGTAGGCGAAGTAGGCGGTGAAGTAGTTGATCGGGAAGGCGGCGGCTTCGGCGGCGCTTAGCCTCTCCGGCCACGGCAGCAGCCCCTCGCGCCGGGCCGAGATTTGTTCCGCATAGGCTCCCTTGGGCACCAACCCAACCACCTTCTCGCCCGTCTCCGCTACGGTTCCGGCAAACTCCAGACCGGGGATGTAGGGAGGCTGAGCTCCCCCGGGATAGAGCCCACGGGTCATCATGCTATCGGCAAAGTTCACGCCCACAGCCTCCACCCGCACTACGACTTCTCCGGGCTTGGGCTGGGGATCGGGAACGTCCTGCAGTTCGAGGACTTCGGGACCGCCGGTGCGTGCGGCGACAATGGCTTTCATGCAGACATGGTAACCAAGTGCGGACCGTATACCAAGCACTCAGCACTCAGCAGTCAGCCTTTAGCACTCAGCATTCAGCAAAACCGGCAGGGGTCGGATGCCCCACGCGTGTCTCCATCGAGGAAGAAATGACGGAACTCGGAATGCTCAAGCTGATTGCTGATTGCTGAATGCGGAAGGCTCAAGAAAAAACCGGCGCTTTCTCCCCCGAGAATGTGCGCCGGCTTCTTTGGTCCTCCGCGTTAGCGGAAGAGGGTTAGTGAGAGGGCGTCCGGTTCGACGCCAAAGCAAAAGCTGCAGCCGTCACTTGTTTCGCTTGGGCTGCCGTGCTGAACATGCGCCCTGCCGAGTGCTGGGTCAACCGCAAAACCGGGCAGCCTATTAACTGTTCAGATAACTCACACCGCCGCCAAAGGCCGGACCGGGAACGGGAGCCCAGGCCGCAAGTTGCTGGTGAAACTAGCGTTAGATGTGCCAGCCGGGCGGCGGCGCGCGTGATATAGTTCTCCGTGGCTAGAATAATAAAGCCAGGCAGCAGGGCAACTCATCTTAAGTTCTTATCGGCCTGGGCTGGAGACATCAGCCGGTTGGTGAGTGTCTTCAGTGTTCGCGGGCGCGGCTAAGTAGTTGCCTCAAGAAGGTCACTGTGGACCTCGTAATCATTCGCATTGTATTCATTCTGGTTCTGGCGGTCGCCTGCATGTTGCTGCAGCCCTTTGGGCTGAGCCGGCAGGGGGCAGCGGCCGCCGGATTTGTGTTAGGCGCCGCCGTCATTCTGTTCGAGTTGCGTCTTCGTTCGGTCAGCCTTAAACGGCTGATCGGTGCGGCCATCGGCAGCGTGCTCGGCATCCTGGGCGCCTATCTGTTCAGCCTGGTCATCCGCAACAGCCTGCCCACCGGCAATACCCAAAGCTTCCTGCAGCTTCTGGTGATGCTGCTAATGGCTTACGTCGGCCTGGTGGTCGGTGCCAACAAGGGCGACCTGCTCAATCTTTCCGCCCTGGGCGGAGTTTTCGGCGGGGAGAAGCAGGGCAAACGCAGCTACAAGATCCTGGACACCAGCGTCATCATCGACGGCCGTATCGCCGACATCGCCGAGACTGGCTTCCTGGACGGCATCATCGTCATCCCGCAGTTCGTGCTGCGCGAGCTGCAACTGGTAGCCGATTCCGCCGATTCGCTCAAGCGCAACCGCGGCCGGCGCGGCCTGGACATTCTGCAGCGCATCCAGAAGCTGACCACGCTCGACGTCCAGATCGTCGAGGACGACTACCCGCAGGTGCGGGAAGTGGATATGAAGCTCATCGAGATGGGCAAGGCCTACGACGGCAAGATCGTCACCAATGATTTCAACCTCAATAAAGTCGCCGGCCTGCACGGCGTGCAGGTGCTGAACATCAACGAACTGGCCAACTCGCTGAAGCCCATCGTGCTGCCCGGCGAGACCATGAAGGTGTTCATCCTGAAGGAAGGCAAGGAATACAACCAGGGCGTGGCCTACCTGGACGACGGCACCATGGTGGTGGTGGACAACGCGCGCAAAGCGATCGGCAAGACCATCGACATCGCCGTCACCTCGGTGCTGCAAACCACCGCCGGCAAGATGATCTTCGGCAAGTACGACGAGCGGGCCGCGGCGGCCGCGCCGCGTCCAGAGCAACCGCGCCAACAGTCCACCACCAAGCCGCAACCCATCATGGCGGAGAGGCCGATAGAATAGCGTTTCGAGTTTCACGTCTCACGCTTGGGCGCAACAAGGGTTGCGCCCTTCTTGTTGCACATGAAACCTGAAACCTTAAACGTGTATACTTTTCGCCCCTATGAAGGTGTTTGTCATTATTCCGGCGGCTGGGCTGGGCACGCGTATGGGCGGATTGACGGCGGGCGCTAAGCCGGCGCGCGTGACCGCGACGTCCAAGCAGTTCACCGAGATCGGCGGCGCGCCCATCCTCATCCACACTCTGCGCAAGTTCGAGGCCGTGCCCGAGGTCAGCGAGATTGTGCTGGCTCTGCGCGGCGAGGATGCTACAGGCTTCAAGTCCCGGCTCCAGCATGAAGGGTTACAGAAGAAGATCACAGTGGTTGAGGGCGGCGAGCACCGCCAGCAGTCGGTGGCCAACGCCCTGGCAAAGATCGACGCGGCCCCCGACGATTTGGTCTTGGTGCACGACGCGGTGCGGCCTTTCGTTGACGCAGAGATCATCGGCAACGTGATCCAGGCGGCGTTGCGGCACGGCGCGGCTATCGCCGCACTGCCAGCCATCGATACCGTCAAACAGGTGGACCGCACCGCCGATGGCGCTGTGGTGATTTCCACCCTGCCGCGCGCGCGAGTGGTGATGGCGCAGACGCCGCAGGGCTTCCGCTACGGCATACTGAAGAAGGCGTTTGATGACGCCCAGGCCGACGGCTTTCAGGGCACCGACGAAGCCTCTCTGGTCGAGCGCACCGGACATGAAGTCGCGGTTGTGATGGGTTCGGCGCAGAATATCAAGATCACCACGCCCGCGGACCTGGAGCTGGCCGAGTTCTTCCTGTCGCAGGAGCAGCGCCGGCGAGTGAGCGTGACGGGATAAGAAAAACGCCACGGATTTGCACGGATAACTACCGATAATACGACCGATTTCTGGAGAATTTCGTGGACCTGCAGAGCGTCGGACTGAAACACGCCGAACTGACCGACAAGATCATCGGCGTCTACTACGACGTGTACAACGAGCTGGGCTACGGCTTTCTGGAGTCTGTCTACGAAGAATCCATGGCAATGGCTTTGCGTGAAGCCGGATTACAGGCAGGGCGCCAAGTCGCTGTTCCGGTGTTGTTCCGGGGGCAGCAGGTGGGGGACTTCCGGGCGGACCTGCTCGTCGAACATAAAGTCATCTTGGAACTCAAAGCCGCACGAACTCTGGACCAGTCGCATGAAGCACAGCTACTGCATTACCTGCGTGCCACGGAAATTGAAATTGGATTGCTGCTGAACTTCGACGAAAAGCCCCAGTTCCGTCGTTTGCTCTTCGACAACGAAAGAAAAAAAATCCGTGCCCATCCGTGTGAATCCGTGGCCGGGGTTGGACGATGAATTTCCGAATCGGCTACGGCTGGGACTCGCACGAATTCAAGCGCGGGCTCCCGCTCAAGATTGGGGGAGTGAAGCTGCCGCACGACCGCGGCCTGGCCGGGCACTCTGACGGCGACGTCCTGCTGCATGCCCTCACCGACGCGCTGCTGGGCGCGGTGGCCGCCGGCGACATCGGCTCGCACTTTCCTCCCACCGATAAGAAATGGAAGGGCGCCGATTCCGCCACCTTCGTGCAGCACGCCTTGAAGCGCGTCGCCAGTGCCGGTTACACCGTGGCCAACGTG
>Ga0335078_10007823_pt1 | contig 15857 bp, 14 predicted proteins | sample Lox_Sample_32_FD_206711 | JGI IMG/M metagenome (GOLD analysis project Ga0335078, IMG submission 206711) | Soil microbial communities from Loxahatchee National Wildlife Refuge, Florida, United States - Lox_Sample_3.2 | ecosystem: Environmental > Terrestrial > Soil > Wetlands | place: USA... | reverse complement strand
TCCGCCGGGTTGAACCCGTCGAGGAACGTGTTCGGCGCCGCCCACTCGCTCGAGATCAGCGTGTTCTGGCGCGGCTGATACCAGAAGTCGTACATGAACTCGAGGCCGTCCGGCTCGCGCTCCCACCGCTCGGCGATCGAGAAGTCACGGGCGTCGAGGACCGCGAACCCGCCCGGCGTGTTGCCGTCGGCGTCGCCGAGCATCGAGATCGTGACGATGTCGCCGGGCATGCAGTGCACGGTGTGCGGCGCGCTCAGTCCGAGCTTCTCCCTGACCTCCTCGCCCTCGATCACGTTCTTGATCCGGGGCGCCCGCGGATCGGAGATGTCGATGATGTGCAGTCGCGAGGAGCGCATGCCCGGCACGACCATCGTGTCGCGCTGAAGCTGCGAGTGGCACGCCGACGAGCACGCGTTCCAGCCGAAGTGGTGCAGCTCGTCGCCGACGTTCGGCATCTCCGTCCGGTGCACGATCTGCCCGTACGTGGACGAGCTCGGGTCGACGTCCACGACCGCGATGAAGTCCGGCCGGTCGATTCCGGTGCCCTCGTACAGGCAAGCCACGTACACGAACTGCTCGGGGGGCTGCTGGCGGGCCGCCGCCGGCGAGGCGTAACCCGGTCCGGCGTGCTCGTGGTCGTCGTGTGCATGCGCGCTCATCGACGGGCTCCTTCTGTTCGGTTAAGTACCTACCAACCGTAGCGTGACGAGCCCCTAGCTTACGGGACCGCCATTCTCAACTATTTTTATTGAGATTATCTGATGTCGGTTGATCGGAGGCGACGGAATCGCCATTGCCCCATGGCACACACGCGCGCCCGCCCGCGGCGGGGCCGGACGCCGCGGGCGGGACACGAGGGGACGCAGGGTGCGGTCAGGGCGTCGAGACGGTGCGCGCCACCACCCAGGTGCGCTGCGGTGCCTGCACGACCGCGACGCGCTGCCCGGCGGTGAGCGCCGACAGCGTCGAGGCCTGACGGTTGTCGCGCACCGTCGCGTTCGACGGGATCGTCAGCCTCACGGTCTTGTACGTGGCTTTCTTCGTTCCCTCGCGAATCGTGAGCTGCTGACCGCTCACCGACTGGACGAAGCCGCGCTCGACCGTGGCGCTGGCGAAGCCGCTCTTGGTGGCCACGACGACCTTCGCCTGCACCGCGCGGCGCTCGAGCGCGCGGACGCCGGCGCCGCGAGCCCCAGCGGCCTTGGCGGTCGTAGACGTGGTGGTGGTGCCGCTGCTGGCCGCGCCCGCGGTGGCGATCGCGCTCGCCGCGGCGCCGATCGCCACGCAGGCCGCCGCCACCGTGACGAGCTTCAGGTGCTTACGCACGTATGTCATTACGGAACCTCCCGTGTTTTCGGTGGTGTGCGGTTCACCCTGGCAGACGGGTGCAAGGCGGCGGTCAGGTGAAGGTCAGCTGCGTGTAAAAGGTGCGGCGCCGACACCGGCATGCCCGCCTACGATTTCCCCATGCCGGCCACGATCCTGGTCGTCGAGGACGAGCCCAACATCGGCGCGCTCGTGTGCACCTATCTGCGCCGCGAGGGTCACGAGGTGCTGTGGGTGCGTCGCGGCGAGGACGCGCTCGTCGAGCTTCGGCGCCACCCGGTGAAGCTGGTGCTGCTCGACATCCGGCTGCCCGGGATCGACGGGTTCGAGGTCTGCCGCCAGATCGGCGGCACCGTCCCGGTGATCATGCTGACCGCGCGCGACGAGGAGGCCGACCGGGTCGCGGGCCTCGAGCTCGGCGCGGACGACTACGTCACCAAGCCGTTCTCTCCCCGCGAGCTGGTCGCCCGGGTGAAGGCCGTGCTGCGGCGCGCCGCCGCGCCACCGCCGCCCGGCGACGTATCGCGGCTCGGGCCGGTGACGGTCGCTCGCGCCGCGCGGGAGGTGCACGTCGACGGGCGCAGGGTCGTGCTCACCCAGCGCGAGTTCGATCTGCTCGACTACCTCGTGCGGCGCACCGGCCAGGTCGTGACGCGCGACGAGCTGCTCGAGTACGTGTGGGGCTTCGTCTCGCCGGGTGAGACGCGCACGGTCGAGGTCCACGTCGCGCAGCTGCGCAAGAAGCTCGGTCATCCTGGCCTGATCGAGACCGTGCGGGGACTCGGATACAAGGCGGCCCAGCCCGCATGAGGCTTCGGCGCAGGGTCCTCGGCTACCTCGCGGCGGCGGCGATCGCCTCGTGCGTGCTCACGGTCGGCGTCGGCGTGGTGCTGGTCAGGCATCAGATCGCCAAGCAGCGGCTATCGACGCTCGAGGCGCAGACCGACCTTGTGGCGGCAGTCGGGGGCGCGCCGGGAGCGCTCACGCCCGGCGATCACGTGTACCGAGTCGGAACCGGCCGGCCGCGCCGGCTCGGACCGCGGGCACAGGCCGTCGTCCTGGCCGCGCTTCCGTCCGCCGGTGCCGGCGAGGGGACGATCGAGGTCGCCGGCCGCTCTCTGATCTACGCGGCGCGGCCGACGCCGGCCGGCGAGGTCGTGCTGATCCGCCCGGCGAACATCGCGTTCGCCGAGTGGCGGCCGTTCGTGGGGAGCCTGCTGCTGGCGGGACTCGGCGGTGTGCTGTTGGCGGTGGTGCTGTCATTCCTGCTCGCCCGCCGCCTCACCCGCCCGATCGGCGAGCTGTCAACGGCGACCCGCCGGCTCGCCGCCGGAGAGCACGGCGTGGCGGTGCCGGTTCGGGGAGAGGACGAGCTCGCCGACCTCGGTGCGTCCTTCAACGAGATGTCGCGCGAGCTCTCGCGCGCCCGCGAGGCGCAGTCGCGCTTCCTCGAGTCGGTCAGCCACGAGCTGCGGACCCCGCTGACCTCGATCCGCGGATACTCCGAAGCGCTCGAGGAGAGGGCGATCGCCCCGGCCGAGTCGGCCCGGGTGATCTGCGCCGAGGCCGATCGCCTCGAGCGGCTCGTGGCCGACCTGATCGACCTCGCCCGGTTCGGCCGCGCCGACTTCGCGGTGGCCCGGGAGCCGGTCGACCTGGCCGGGGTCGCCGAGCAGGCCGTGGAGCGCCATCTCCCGCGCGCGAGCGAGATCGGAGTCGAGCTGTCGTGCGCGCCGGAACCCGGCCTGCGATCGCCCGGCGCCGGGCCTACGGACACGTGGGTGCTCGGCGACCACGACCGCATCCTCCAGGCCGTTTCGAACCTGATCGAGAACGCCCTGCGGAACACCCCCGCGGGCGGCTCGGTCACCGCCGCCACCGGTCCCGGCCGGATCGCGGTGCGCGACACCGGCCCGGGACTCGACCCGGAGGACATCCCGCACGCGTTCGAGCGCTTCTATCTGTACGGGCGGTACCGCAGCGAGCGGCCGGTCGGCTCCGGCCTCGGCCTCGCGATCGTGAAGGAGCTGGTCGCCGCGATGGACGGCACCGTCGACGCGGCGACGCCACCCGGAGGCGGCGCGCAGTTCACGGTCCGGCTTCCGCCTATACCGGCGCGCTCCGCTCGGCCAGATGCTGTCCAACCTTCCGCTTGACCCGCTGGAGGGCGTTGTCCACGGTCTTGCAGTCGCACCCGATCCGCCGGCCGACCTCCTCGTAGGAGTGGCCGTCGAGGTACAGGGCGAGCACGCGGGACTCGAGCTCCGACAGCGCTGTCGAGATGCACGCGACCAGCGCGCGTAGCTCCTCTGAGCTGATCACCTGATTGACCGGGTCGTGGACGGGCGATCCCGGGATGATCTCGTCGAGCGTGGGCTCGCCTTCGGCGGCGGCGGCCGGCGAGCTCGAGAACGAGACGTACTGGTTGAGCGGCGAGTGCTTGTTCCGAGTGGCCGTCTTCACGGCGGTGATGATCTGGCGCGTGATGCACAGCTCGGCGAAGTTGCGGAAGCTCGACTCCCGGTCGGTGCGGTAGTCGCGCACCGCCTTGTACAGCCCCACGAGGCCCTCCTGGATGAGGTCGTCCGCGTCTCCGCCCGCCATGAAGTACGACGAGGCCTTCAGGCGGACGAAACCGTAGTAGCGGCGCACGATGCAGTCGTACGCAACCGCGTTTCCCTGCTTGGCAAGGGCGATTAGATAGCCATCCTCAACCTGAAGTTGAGGGCTGGAGTACGGGGACAGCCGTGCCACGAATATCCCTTCTCGACCCTGACGGGCGGGCATGAGTCGTGGCGCACTACCTCCCCTGGCGCCTGATGTGTAGTGGGTTTGGAGCGGCCGAGGTTCCGGCGCACGTCCTACTGCGGTGAGTCTAAAGCTTTACTCTACCGTTACTCTCCCGCGCGGCAGATTGACATAGGACCGCGCCGATGTCAAGCGGCCGGGAGCAGTTCCGGGCCGGCGGGGCCGTCGCGGACCTCCCAGCCGTGCGCTCTGATCTCGTCGCGCAGACGGTCGGCTTCGACGTAGTCGCGCGCCGCCCGAGCCAGTTCCCGCGCCTGCGACAGCTGGACGACCGCGGCCGGCGCCGCAACCACCGCGACGTCGAGCAGGTTGTCGAGGGCCAGCACGCCCAGCATCTCGCGCAGATCGCCGTCACCGGCGCCCCGCTCGCCGCGGTTGGCCTCCCGGACCCATTCGAACACCGCCGCGAGCGCCGCGGGTGTGTTGAAGTCGTCGGCCAGGACGTCGAAGAAGCGCTCGCGCAACGGTGCCGACCACGCCGGCGAGGGGCCGGGCGACAGCCTCCGCGCGGCCTGCGCAATCCGCTCGACGCGGGCGTGGGCCTCGGCCAGCCGATCGTCGTCGAACTCGACCGGCTGGCGGTAGTGGCCGCCGCAGAAGTACATGAGCAGCGCGTTCCGCCCGTAGGCGTCGAGCGCCTGGTGGAGCAGGAAGATGTTCCCCACCGACTTCGACATCTTGGCCTGGTCGAGGCGGACCATCCCGTTGTGGACCCACAGCTGGGCGAGGGGCGTGCCCCGGGCCGCGCACGTCTGTGCGGCCTCGTTCTCGTGGTGGGGGAAGATCAGATCGGCGCCACCGCCGTGGATCTCGAACCCGACGCCGAGGAGCTGCTCGGCCATCGCCGAGCACTCGATGTGCCACCCCGGCCGGCCCCGCCCCCACGGAGCATCCCAGGCCGTGTCCTCGCCGGGCTTGTGCGCCTTCCACAGCGCGAAGTCGGCCGGGTCGCGCTTGCGCTCGGCGCCCTCGACGCCCTCGCCCTGGTCCATCTCGTCGACGTCGCGGTGCGAAAGCTCCCCGTAGCGGGGATAGCTCCTGACCGAGAAGTAGACGTCCCCGTCCGCCGCATAGGCATGGTCGCCCTCGATCAACCGCTGGATCAACTCGATGATCTCCGCGATCGTCTCGCTGGCCAGCGGCTCGTGGTCGGGACGGCCGACGCCGAGACGGTCGGTGTCGGCGATGTACGCCTGCACCATCTCGTCCGCCAGCTGCTCGCTCCCGACCCGGGCCGTCAGGGCGGCGGCGTAAATCTTGTCGTTGATATCCGTTATGTTTGCAACGAATGTGACTTTGTAGCCCTCATGCACAAACAGACGCGCCAACAGCGAGAAGACGACATACGGGCGAGCGTTCCCGACATGGATCCGTCCGTACACGGTCGGGCCACAGGCGTAGATCCGCACGACGCCCTCGGCGTTCGGCTCGACCGGAAGCACCTTGCCGGTGCGCGTGTCATGCAGGCGAATGGTCCTCGGCACGGTTCGGCAACCCTACCGCCCGTCGGCGCGTCCGGCCGGGCGGCTCGGTAGGGTGGCGGAGTGGCGGGGAAGCCGTCATCCAAGGGGCGACTGATCGCCGTCGAGCAGGCGTTCCGGTCGCTTCCCGACCGTTATCTCGGCGCAGATCCGGGCTTCGACGCCACCTACCGGATCAAGCTGTGTGACCTCGGTCACACGTGGGAGGTGCGCTGCACGAGGGCTGCCGCACGGGTCCGGAAGGGCGGGTCGCGCCGGGACCCCGACGTCACGATCTCCACCGACGCCGACACCTGGCTGCGGCTGCGCCGCGGCGAGCTCTCCGGCATCGACGCGTTTCAGCAGCATCTGCTCACCGTCCGCGGCAACCTCGACCAGGCGATCGCGTTCGAGGGCATGTTCCGACTCGTCGGCGGGCGTCCGCCGCTGCTGGAGGTCCACGACATCCCCGTCGGCCGCCATCGCATCTCGACGCTGACGATGGGGCGCGGCCCCGACGTGCTTCTGCTCCACGGCCTCGGTGGGACGCGGGCCTCACTGTTCGAGACCGCCGCGGCGCTCAGTCGCTCCTACCGCGTCCACGCCCCCGACCTCCCCGGGTTCGGATCCTCCTCCAAGCCCGCGCTCGGCGGTTACAACGCGCGCTGGTTCGCCGAGATCATGTTCGGGCTGATGGACCAGCTGGAGATCGCCGGCGCCCACGTCGTCGGCAACTCGATGGGCGGGCGGGTGGCGATCGAAATGGGCTTGACCGCGCCCGACCGGATCGGGGGGCTCGGGCTGCTGTGTCCAGCGGTCGCCTGGCTCAAACGCGGCCTCCACCCGATCGTCCGCCTGCTCCGGCCCGAGTTCGGGCTGCTCCCGCACTCGTTCCGCCGGTCGGTCGTCGCATCGCACTTCTCGAGCATGTTCCACGACCGCGACCTGATCGATCCCGCGGTCGCCGACCTCGTGGTCGACGAGTTCCTGCGCATCTACCACACCGCCGGCGCCCGCTACGCGCTGCTCGCGAGCGCTCGCAACATCTATCTCGAGGCGCCGTTCGGACGCCACGGGTTCTACCGCCGCCTGGCCGACCTGCGCCCACCGGCGCTGTTCGTGTGGGGCAGCCACGACCGCCTGGTACCGCCGGCGTTCTCGCCGCACGTGCGCAAGTGGCTGCCACATGCCGAGCAGGTCACGATCGCCGGGTGCGGGCACGTGCCGCAGGTGGAACGTCCCGACGAGACGAACGAGCTGCTGCTGAGCTTCCTCAGCCGGGCGCAGCGCGCGGGGGCAATCGGCCACGGGGATCGGCAAGCGGACGCCGAGGCCGCCTGACCCCCCGACCATGGCCCAACCCGACACGACCACATCCGCGCGCCTGAACGGCCACGACCCCGCCGCGACCGACGACGGTTCCAGCGGCCCGCCGCCGCGCTCGCCGTCGCTTGTGGACCGGGCCTGGCGCGGGCTCGCCGGCATGGTCCAGCGGCGGATACCCCGCGCCGACCTCGACGAGCGCGATCCCGACTTCATCCGCGAGCAGCTCCCGCTGTTCTGGCTGTGCTCGAGCATCTGGTTCAGGGGGGAGGTGCGCGGCCTCGGCAACATCCCCGACGACGGTCCGGTGCTGCTCGTCGGCAACCACTCGGGCGGCAACATGATCCCCGACACGATGGTGTTCACGGTCGCGTTCACCACGTATTTCGGGGTCGAGCGCGCCTTCTACCAGCTCGCCCACAACCTGGTGCTGTCGCTGCCCGGCTTGAGCTGGCTGCGGAAGATCGGCACGGTCGCGGCGTCTCCTAGCAACGCGCGCAAGGCACTGTCCTCCGGCGCCGCGCTGCTCGTCTACCCCGGCGGCGACTACGAGGTCCATCGCCCGAGCTGGCAGGGCAACCGGGTCGACTTCGGCGGGCGCACCGGGTTCATCCGGCTCGCGCTCGAGCAGGAAGTGCCGATCGTCCCGGTCGTCGCGATCGGCGGCCAGGAGACCGCCTTGTTCCTCACCCGCGGCGAGCGCCTCGCGCGGCTGCTCGCACTCGACCGCGTGCTCCGCCTCAAGGTCCTGCCGATCTCGCTGTCGCTCCCCTGGGTCGTCAACATCGGCGACCTCGGTCACATCCCGCTGCCGGCGAAGATCACGATCGAGACGCTGCCGGCGATCGACGTGCACGGCGAGTTCGGCCCCGATCCCGACGTGAACGAGATCTACGACCACGTGATCCGCCTGATGCAGGAAACCCTCGACGCGCTTGCCGCCGAGCGCCGGTTCCCGGTGATCGGATGAGGATCAAGGACGACATCGTGGTGGCGGCGCCGGTCGGGGCCGTGTGGTCGATCGTCGCCGACCCCGAGCGCGTGCTCAGCTTCATGTCGGGCGTCACCCGGTGGGAGATCGCCGGCGACATTCCCGCCGGCCTCGGAGCGCGCTACCGGATGCTGTTCCGGATCGGCGCGGCCGAGGTCGGCGGACTGATCGAAGTCGTCGAGTTCGCAGAGCCGTTCGAGTTCGCCTGGACCTCGATCACCGGACTCGACCAGCGCGGCCGGTGGCGACTGCGGGAGGTTCCCGGCGGGCGCACGCGAGTCGAGCTCCGCCTCGCCTACGTCGTCGCGGGCGCCGGCCTCAGCGGCTGGCTGGCCGAGCGGATCGCGGCCCCGACCGTGTCCGGGCACGTGCGCCAGACGCTCAGGCAGCTCGGCCGGCTGGTCGAGCAGGAACAGCTCCGCGAGCGCGCGGCCCGCCGGCGCGCCGGCGCGTTGGACGCGTGATCCCGGAGCGTGCGTTCGCGCCAGCGAACGGCGGGCTCAGCCGCGTCGCTCGCGGCACCCGACGACCCGCGGCGAAATGCGCCGGCTAGACGACGGCCTTCGTCGCCTGCCAGCGGAACGAGCGCTCGCCGACCTTCACCTCGGGCCCGACCATCCCCGCGGCCTCCAGCCGGCGCGGCAGCGTGTCGGGATCGATCAGGTTCAGGGTGTCGCCGATGTGGATCAGTTTGAACACGAGGCCCGCGCCGAGGCTGTCGGTGCCCGCGAACGTCCCGCCGGGGCGCAGCACTCGCGTGATCTCCGCGAACGCCTGATCCTGGAGGTCGAGCGACGGGATGTGGTGGAGCATCGTGAAGCACAGCACGCTCGAGAAGCGTCCGTCCGGATAGGGCAGCCTGGTCGCGTCGCCCTGGGTGACGCTCACCGCGTCGCCGAGCTCGGCCCGCAGGCGCCGGCAATACCGGGCGTCGAGCTCGAGCACGTTGAGCTTGCCGAACCGGTGGACGAGGACGCGGGTGGTGGCGCCGAACCCGGGACCGATCTCGAGCACGTCGTCGCCCGGATCGATCCCGTCCACGGCGAACGGGATCAGCTGGAACTCCGCTCGCCGAGCCCACCAGCCCGAGGCGCACAGGACGTTGTGGACGCTGTTCATCGCTCGACCGTAGCAACGGCAAGCGCCGCGGCACCCTCTCCCCGTCCGACGAATCCCATCCCCTCTCCCCGCGTCGCCTTGACGCTCACGTGTTCGGGCGAGATCCCGATCGCGCGCGCCAGCGAGAAGCGGATCTCATCGCGGACCGGAGCCACCCGCGGACGCTCGATCACCACGGTGACGTCGACGTGCACGACCGAGAACCCACGCGCCAGCAGCATCGCGACGGTCGTGCGCAGCAGGTCGAGCGAGTCGGCGTCGCGGTAGCGCTCGTCGGTGTCGGGAAAGTGCTCGCCGATGTCGCCGAGCGCGGCCGCGCCGAGCATGGCGTCGATCACCGCATGCGTGAGCACGTCCGCATCGGAATGACCGGCCAGGCCCATCTCGTGCTCGAGCTCGACCCCGCCGAGTACGAGCCGGCGGCCGTCGGCGAACCGGTGGCAGTCGTAGCCGAGCCCGGTCGTGATCGTCACGGCGGGCCCTCGGCCAGCAGCAGCTCGGCCAGCAGCAGCTCGGCCAGCTTCAGATCGGTCCGGGTCGTGACCTTGAGGTTCCGCGCCCCGGACTCCACCACTTCGACCGTGCCGCCGGCGCGCTCGATCAGCCACGCGTCGTCGGTGGCCGCCGCCAGCAGCTCGTCGGAGGCGTCCCGGAACACCCGCTCGAGCGCCGCCCGGCGAAACACCTGCGGCGTCTGGACCGCCCACAGCCGAGCACGCTCGAGCGTCCGCTGCACCGTGCGGCCGTCATCGCCCACCTCCTTGATCGTGTCGGAGACCCGGGCGGCGGCAATCACTGCCTCGACGCCTGACCTCTCCAGCTGAGCGAGGGCCTGCTCGAACAGCGCCGCCGGCGCGAGCGGGCGCGCGGCGTCGTGGACGACGACCGGGTCCCCGCCTCGCGTGGCCCGCAGCGCCTCGCGCACCGATTGCGACCGGACCGCGCCGCCGGCGACCGCGACCGTCCCCGCCGGCGCGGCGTCGAGCGCCTCCGGCGGGAGCGCAACGACGATCCACTCGATCTCGGGCACGGACCGGAGCGTGGCGACGCTCCACTCCAGCATCGGCCTGCCCCCGAGCGTGACGAGCGCCTTGGGCCGGTCCGACCCAAGGCGCTCTCCACGCCCGGCGGCCACGATCAACGCGACCGCCATCAGCGCCGCAGGCGGCTATTCGGCTCCGACGGTGACCTTCCCGTTCGCCCTGCCGCTCTTCCCGTTGTAGGACTCAAGCAACAGGCCCTGGAGGTGTTCCTCGACCTCGTCCTCGTCCATCCCGAGCGCGTACATCAGCTCGGAGGCGAGGATCTTCTTCGCCCGCGTGAACATCTGCTTCTCACCGGTCGAAAGCCCCTTCTCGGCTTCGCGGATGGCGAGGTTGCGCACGACCTCGGCGAGCTCGTAAATGTCGCCGGTCTTGATCTTGTCGCGGTTGTACTTGAAGCGGCGGTTCCAGTTCTTGGGCATCTCCGAGCACTCATCCTGGAGCACGCCCAGCACCTTCTTCACCGTCTCTTCGTCGATCACCCGGCGGAGGCCCGCAAGCGCCGCGTTTTCCGTGGGGACCATCACGGTCATGTCGTTGTGCAGGATCTTGATGGTCAGATATTCGCGTCGCTCGCCAAGGATCTCCTTCTGCTCCTTGCGGATCACCTTTCCCGCCCCGTGGTGGGGATACACGACGTTGTCGCCGATTTCGAACTCGATATGAGGGATTTCCTCCTCGGCGATCTCGAGGTCCTCCAGGTGCTCTTCCATTAGCTCTGTGATGGTGTCCTCCTCTTTCCGGGACGGGCGAGGATCCGGAGACCCCACGCTCGATCGTTCACTCCCTTACGTTTGCAGGTATCTGTCCACGAGGTTGATCTCCTGCTGACGGCGAAGACCCTCGCGGATATCCTTCGCCCGGATCTCGCCGACTCCGTCGACGGTCTCCAGCTCGCCATCTGTGGCAGCGAGCAACTCCTCGAGCCCTCCGAACTCGCTCACGATCCGCTGTACAACCAGCTTGGGCAGTCGTGGAATCCGCCCCAGGATGCGGAAGCCCCGCGGAGACGTCGGATAGTCGAGGGTGTTCAGCTTGCGGTCGTAGCCGAGCAGCTCGGCGAGGCGACCGAAGTCCAGTAGATCCTGGTTGGGCAGGCGCACGAGCTGATCGAATGCCGTCGCGAACGTCTCGTCGGTGTCCTCGCTCAGGTAGTCGTGGACCAGCGCCGTCTTGTCCGCCGACACCCCGACCATGGTCTCGTCGAGCTGCATCTCGATCAGCCGGCCCTCGGTGCCGAGCTCGACGATGTAGCGCTCGATCTCGACCGCCATCCTCGTCACCAGCTCGGCCCGCTGGAGCACGGTCAGTACGTCGTGCAGCGTCGCGCCGCCCTCGAACTCGAGCGCGGTCAACCGCGTCGACACCTGATCCAGACGGCTGCGGTACTTGTCGAGCGTGGCCAGCGCCTGGTTGGCCTTGGCCAGCACCACCGGGATGTCCTCCAGGATGTACTTGATGCCGTCGACGTACAGCGACACGACCTCGCGGCGCTCGGAGATCGCGACCACGAGCGCATCGGTCTGCTTGGAGACGCGCTCCGCGGTGCGGTGACGAGTGCCGGTCTCGAACGTCAGGATCGTCGGATCCGGCGTCAACTGGACGTTGACGTGGACGATCTTGGTGGCATTCGAGCTGAGGACGATCGCCCCGTCCATCTTCGCCAGCTCGTACAGCAGCGCCGGCGAGTAGTCGAGGTCGAGCTTGATTCCGCCCGAGAACAGGAACGCCAGCTCGTCGGGGTCGCCGATCACGATCAACCCGCCGGTGCGCGCGTGGAGGATGTTGTCAATCCCCTCGCGGAGCGACGTTCCCGGGGCCACCATCTCCAGCGCCCTTACCAGCCGGGAATCCTGTCGAGATTCGAGCTCTCCCTTGAGCTCTTCCCCGGAACGCGGCGGCATCAAGGCAGATTTTACCGCTTCTTGACAAACGATTGCCTGCATCGTCCGGTTGAGTCGGTCGGCGGAGCGTCCACCGAGCGGTCGCCGGTTCGCAATCCGTACAGTGTACCGGAATTCCGTAAAATCGTCCGGTCGGTGGATGGCGGCGCAGGGGTCCGGACGCGTTGTCGAGGTCGGAGCTCGCCCCGCCGCCATCTCAGGGCCGCAAAGCTCGCCGCGCCGGCCCGCCGCCATCTCAGGCCGCCAGCCCGCCGCGCCGGCCGGCGGCCGGCGCTCCGCCACGCTCGCCCCCCAACGCGCACGCGAGCGCTGCCCGCAACGTCCGGTGAGCCCCCGGCTCGAGCACCGGCTGCAGGCCGAACTTCGCCGCCTCGGCCGCGCGCCGGTCGCCGTGGGCCACGGTCCGCAGCTCGCCGGTCAGCCCGAGCTCGCCGAAGCACGCCAGCGGATGGCCGCCGGCGCCGCTCAGCGCGATGCCCTTGACGGCGCTGGCGATCGCAAGCGCCACCGCGAGGTCCGCCCCGGGCTCGTCCACCCGCACCCCGCCGACGACGTTGACGAACACGTCGCTCGCGCCGGCGCCGATCCCGGCGTGGCGGCCGAGCACGGCCAGCACCAGCGCGAGCCGGTTGCGATCGATGCCCGACGCGACCCGCCGTGGCGGCACGATCTCCGAGCTCGAGACCAGGGCCTGGACCTCGACCAGCAGCGGACGGGAGCCTTCGATCGCGCACAGCACGACGCTTCCCGGCGCCCGAGTGGCCTCGCCGACGAACCGGGCCGAGGCGTCCAGGACCTCGACCAGGCCGTCGTCGCGCATCTCGAACACGCCCGCCTCGTTGGTCGACCCGAAGCGGTTCTTGATCGCTCGCACCGTCCGGTACGTCCGCTCGCGCTCGCCCTCGAACGACAGCACGCAGTCGACGAGATGCTCGAGCACACGTGGCCCGGCGAGCGAGCCGTCCTTGGTCACGTGCCCGACGAGCAGCACCGCGATCCGCAGGGCCTTCGCCACGCGCATCAGCTCGCCGGCGACCTCGCGGACCTGGCCCACGGAGCCGGCCGCGCTCGACAGGTCGAGAGAGTGGAGCGTCTGCACCGAGTCGATCACGCACACCTCGGGGCGCTCTTGCTCGAGCGTCGCCAGCACCGTCTCGAGATCGGTTTCGGCGATCACCGGGATGTCGAGGGCGTTGGCCTCGAGGCGTTCGGCCCGCAGCCGGATCTGCGCCGCCGACTCCTCCGCGGAGACGTACAGCGCGCGCCGGCCGGCGCGGTGCAGGTTGGCGAGCGCCATCGTCGTCAGCGTCGACTTGCCGATGCCGGGCGAGCCGCCGATCAGCACGAGGGAGCCGGGCACGATCCCGCCGCCGAGCACGCTGTCGAGCTCGCCGATCCCGGTCGGCAGGCGCTCGCGCTCGGCCGCGGCGACGTCCCGGAGCGCGACGGGTCTGGCGCAACCAGAGGTGGCGGGCTTCGAGCCACGGCCGCGAGCGGACGGACCGGTCCGGCGCACCTCCTCGACGAGCGTGTTCCACTCGCCGCAGCCCGGGCAGCGCCCGGCCCAGCGCGGGCTCTCGTGCCCGCACGCCGAACAGACGTGGATCGAAGTCGGTCGCGGCATCTCAGCGCAACCGAGGCTACGCCGCGGGCCCGACGGAAACCGCCCGAGCGCTCGGCGTCGCCACGACCACGCTACGCCGCGCGACCGCGGCTGCCTCATTCGATTTAGCCGGCGGCGCCTGACGGCGCCGCCTGATTCGACTTTAGTCCGCGGCGACCTATTCGCTCTCGGGGGCGTCGTTCGACCCGGCCGGGTCGGACGATCTCGCCGGCTCGCCACCGCCCTCGCCGCCCTCGGCCCCGACCCCGACCGGAGTCGGCTGGGGCGCGGGCTCGATCACGGTCAGCTTGACCTCGGCATCCGCGGGAGGCTCGGCGCCGTCCTCGCCCGCCGGCCAGTCGACCACCACGGTCGAGCCGGACGGCACCTGCGAGCGCAGGACGAAGTCCGCGAGCGGATCCTCGACGTAGCGCTGGATCGCGCGGCGCAGCGGCCGGGCGCCCATCGCGGGGTCCCAACCCTTGTCGACGAGCATGTCCTTGGCCGGCTCGGACAGCTCCAGCTGGAGCTCGCGCTCGGCCATGGACTCGCGGATCCGCCGCAACAGCAGGTCGACGATCTGCTTGATCTCGTCCTTGGTCAGCTTGTGGAAGACGATGACCTCGTCGATGCGGTTGAGGAACTCGGGCCGGAACACCTTCTTGAGCTCGCCCGTGATCCGGGTCTTCATGTCGTCGTAGGTGATGCCGGTCTCGTCGTCGGACACCGCGAACCCGAGCGGGGTGTTGCGCGCGATCTCCGAGGCCCCGATGTTCGAGGTCATGATCACGATGCAGTGGCGGAAATCGACCGTCCGCCCCTGTGCGTCCGTGAGCCGTCCATCCTCCAGGATCTGGAGCAGGATGTTGAACACGTCGGGGTGGGCCTTCTCGATCTCGTCGAGCAGCAGCACGCTGTAGGGCTTGCGCCGCACGGCCTCGGTCAGCTGGCCGCCCTCGTCGTAGCCGATGTAGCCCGGAGGCGACCCGACCAGACGCGAGACCGCGTGCTTCTCCATGTACTCGGACATGTCGATCCGGATCATCGTGTCCTCGTCGCCGAACAGGAACTCGGCGAGGGTGCGGGCAAGCTCGGTCTTGCCGACGCCCGACGGGCCCAGGAAGATGAACGAGCCGGTGGGCCGCTTCGGGTCCTTCAGGCCGGCGCGACTCCGCCGGATGGCCTTCGAGACCACTTCGATCGCCGGGTGCTGGCCGATGACGCGCTTGTGGAGCTCCTCCTCCATTCGCATCAGCTTGGCCGTCTCGGCCTCGGTCAGCTTGAACACCGGGATCCCGGTCCACATCGAGACGATGTCGGCGATCTCCTCCTCGCCGATCGCGGGACGCTCGGTCGACTCGCCGGCCTCCCACTGCTCGGCCAGCTCGCGCTTGCGCTGGGTCAGCCGGCGCTCCTTGTCGCGCAGGTTCGCGGCCTTCTCGAACTCCTGGTTCTCGATCGCCTCCTCCTTGGCGCGCCGCGTCTCCTCGATCTCGTCCTCGAGCTCGCGATACACCGGCGGGGAGGTCATCGACTTGATCCGCATCCGCGACGCGGCCTCGTCGATCAGGTCGATCGCCTTGTCGGGCAGGAACCGGTCGGAGATGTACCGGTCGGCCAGCTCGGCCGCCGCCTCGAGCGCCTCGTCGGTGATGTTCACCTTGTGGTGCTGCTCGTAGCGATCCCGGAGGCCCTTCAAAATCTGAACGGTTTCCTCCGTAGACGGCTGATCGACCGTGATCTTCTGGAAGCGGCGCTCGAGCGCGGAGTCGCGCTCCAGGTACTTCCGGTACTCCTCCAAAGTCGTCGCGCCGATCGTCTGCAGCTCCCCGCGCGCCAGCGCCGGCTTGAGGATCGAGGCCGCGTCGATCGCGCCCTCGGCCGCGCCCGCGCCGACGAGGTTGTGAAGCTCGTCGATGAACAGGATGATGTCGCCGCGCTGGGTGATCTCCTTCATCACCTTCTTCAGGCGCTCCTCGAACTCGCCGCGGTACTTCGAGCCCGCGACCAGCGCCGCGAGATCGAGCGTGTAGATCTGCTTGCCCTTGAGCAGCTCGGGCACCTCGCCGTGCGTGATCCGCTGCGCGAGCCCCTCGACGACGGCGGTCTTGCCGACGCCGGGCTCGCCCACGAGCACCGGATTGTTCTTGGTGCGGCGCGAGAGGATCTGCATGATCCGCTCGATCTCGGTCTCGCGACCGACGACGGGGTCGAGCTTCGACTCGGCGGCCAGCTTGGTCAGGTTGCGGCCGAACTGGTCCAGCAGCTTCGAGGACTTCT